>ERZ1034517.3-NODE-3-length-172698-cov-7.664365_pt1 | contig 172698 bp, 181 predicted proteins | sample MGYA00520599_ERZ1034517 | MGnify/ENA primary metagenome ERZ1034517 (study PRJEB33760, sample SAMEA4777701) | hypersaline lake metagenome | biome: hypersaline environment; feature: brines | place: Spain | collected 2012-08 | depth 0 m ...
CGCCCGTGTGGATCCCCATCGGGTCGATGTTCTCCATGTTGCAGATGATGATACAGCTGTCATCCGCATCGCGCATCACCTCGTACTCGAGCTCGACCCAGCCGGCGATCGACTCGGTGATCAACACCTCCTCGTTCCGCGAGAGTCGCAGCCCGCGGCGGACGCGGTCGACGAGCTGCTCCATCTCGTCGACGACCCCAGAGCCACTCCCTCCGAGGGTGTAGGTCGTCCGCGCGATCACCGGCAGCCCACCGACCGCCTCGACGGCGGCCGTGACGCGATCTCGTAGTGTTGCAGCGTCCATGTCGCTCACCGACTCACCCTCCGAAAGCGAGATCGTCGTCGATGCCGGCATCGGCTCGCCGATAGCCTCCATACGCTGGCGGAACAGATCTCTGTCCTCGGTCGCGTAGATCGTGTCCAACGGGGTCCCCAGTATCTCCACGTCGTACTTTTCGAGCACGCCTGCCTCGGCGAGCTCGGCGGTGACGTTCAACCCGGTCTGACCGCCAAGCCCCGCGATAACCCCATCCGGGCGCTCGCGCTCGATTATCTCGGTAATAGCCTCGACCGTCACCGGCTCGACGTACACCTTGTCTGCCATCTCAGGGTCGGTCATGATCGTCGCTGGATTCGAATTGACCAGCACAACCCGAGCGCCTTCCTCTTTGAGCGCTCTGCACGCCTGTGCACCCGAGTAGTCGAACTCCGCTGCCTGTCCGATCTGTATCGGGCCACTCCCGATCAGCAGAACCGTCTGATCCTCGGCTGCCGTGGGCACGTCCATTACTGATTGCGAGCCAGTTCATCGTAATAAACCCGGCGAAGCGTTACGGATTTCGAAGGCGAATTTCGAATTTCGAATCCACTCGCTCGCACGAGCCCGGAGCGCCGCCCTCAGAAGGCAGACGCAGACAGATCGGCATCGCCCGCCCGGGCCCGGCCCCCGAGCTCGGTCGGCACGAGCTTTTGCACGGTGAGCGCATCTGTATCCACGGTGCAAGCAGCTGGTGGAGGCGCTGGTACTGATCGGCGAGGGCTGTCGTCAGGGGATGCGGCTCGGCGATCGGCCCCTCCTCGGCAGCTCTCTATGGCTCGACGGGTCACCTGGCGACGAGAACGGCTGGAGGACACTCACACAACTGATCTGTGGCGGTTCAGGCCGGCCGGTCGAACTCGTCGTCGAAGTCTCGCTGGGCGCGATAGGCGGTGACGAACTCCTCGATATCGAACTCGAGCATCTGACTCTCGAACTCCGCCGCGACAGACCCGTCTTCGCTGTGTCCGATTGCGTGGTCCATCAGCTCCACGACCAGTTCGATAATCAGCTCGTGTAACCGTCGCGCGTCGAAGCCTGTCAGCCAGAGGCGGCTGTAGCCGACGCTGCCATCCTCGCTGGTATCGAGACTATCGACACTGTCCGGGTACTCCTCGAACACCATCCCCATGAGATGGACCGTCCCGAAGGTGTCCCACCCGTCGCTCGGCTCGACCGTCTCCTGCAACACGCCGACGATCGCCTCGGGCACCCATCGCGAAGGAGGGTGGACATCCATAACGACGGCGTGTGTCTCTCCACAGCGACAGCCGTACTCTCGCAGGCCCATATCCAACTGCCGCAGCGAGACGCTCTGTCCACAGGCGAGCTCGATCGACTCCGAATCGACTCCGGGAACGCCTGGAGATGCCATAAGTGCATTACGTGCTTGGCGTGATTAAATGGGATGGTGAGCGTGGACACCGTGCGCCTTGACTGTCTTAACCTACCTCGCGGACTTTCTAAGGCTCCGGGATGTCTTCCGGTCGCAGGGCGCCCGACGGCTCCTCCGTCTCCGCTGTCTCGTCGACGCCGACGTAGGCTCGGGTGATCAGCCCGGCCGTGAACACCGTTACGACCGGCCCGACCAACACCGCCGACGCCACCTCTATACTCTGTATCTGTGTCGCGCTGGCGATCGCCGAGGGGACGCCCCCGACCAGGCTGACCAGCACCACGAGGATCGCGAGGCCGAACACTCGGAGCCGAATGCCGGCCGTGACCCGCCATGACTGGGCCAGGGCCTCGATGAAGTTGCGGTCCTGCAGCGCGATCTCCTGTTGGTAGAACAAAAACACGACGTACAGGAACACACCTGGAATGACCAGCAGTACGAGCCCGATGCTGACGAGCGTGAAGAGGACGATCCCACCGAGAAACCCATTGAGGGTGGCCAAGCCGAGCCCCGCATACAGCGGCTCACCCTCCTCGGTCTCGTACTCCCCGAACACACGGATTGCCAGCAGCGTGATGGCCTCGGCCCCGAGCGCGACCGCCAACAGCGCGGCGAGCGCCACCCCTGCCGGGAGGTCGAGCGCGATCGGGGCCGCTTCCTGGACCGCGCCAACCTGCTGTGCGAGCATCTCGCGCTCGGCTCCGGAGAGCGCCGGCCCAGCCTCCTGGCCCACGCCCAGCAGCGCCGAGAGGAACGACTCTGCGAGGGCGATCGCCAGTGCCCAGCTCAGCGTTAGGCTGAGCGCCGAAACCAGGACGAATCCGCCAACCAGCGCCAGGCCACGGCGTGTGGCCATCTCCTGTACGGTCTCGGACAGCGCCCGGCCCACATCGACCGTCATCGGGTGGGGCCCTCCCGTCTACGATCGGCACTCATGGCCAGTCCTCCCGTTGCTCACCGCCCTCGCGTTCGGTCACGCTGCGGGGTGTGCCCAGCGCCCAGTCAGCCGCCTCCGCAGCCCGTTCCAGGGGGACGTACTCCCAGCCGACCGTCTCTGCCAACGATTCGTCGCTCTCTCTGGTGCTTATGAACACGTGTCTGTCTGTCTCGAACTGCCGTCTGACGTTCTCGAGTGACTCCTCCTTGCCTCGTGGCCCCGAGAAGAAATCCTGCCGGATGCGGTTCTTCCTCGTGAAGTTCGTCACGACGTAGGTCGGCTTGTCGCTGACGACTCCCACGTACTCCGACCAGAGTCTCGCGTCGGCGAACACCTCGTCCGGCCGTTCGAGCCGCTTGAGCGAAGCCAGCTCGAACGCCAGAGTCATGTCGGTAGATCCGCCTGCGTCCATGTTCGACATTGGTTTTGGGGCGGGCAAAACGCTTCGGATATGGGTGAGGGTGGCTGCCCGGCAGTGGAGCCGCCCGAACGGAAGCGACAAGAGAGCACCCTCACAGTGACCATCGAGAGATGCCCAGGGACCTCTTCGAGATCGACGTCCATGATGGGGCTGGGCGGATAGGCCAGCTGACGATCCCCGGGCGCGATCTCACCGTCGAGACGCCTGCGTTGTTACCGGTGGTCAACCCACACAGGCAGACGGTCACCCCCGCTCGACTCGAATCGACATTCGGGGCAGAGATCCTCATTACGAATGCCTACATCCTATACGGGTCAGACGAGTTCCGCGAGCGGGCCCTGGAAGAGGGCCTCCACCGCCTCTACGAGTTCGACGGCGCGATCATGACCGATTCCGGATCGTTCCAGCTCGCGGAGTATGGCAGTCTCTCCGTCGAGACGACGGAGATCCTCGAGTTCCAACGCCGCATCGGGAGCGACATCGCGACGCCGGTCGACATCCCCACGCCGCCGGACGCCCCTCGGGAGCGAGCCGAAGCCGACCTGGCCACGACCGATCGTGCACTGGTCGATGCCGAGGCGTTCGACGGCGACGGGATGCTGTTGAACGGCCCGCTCCAGGGGTCCACCTACGCCGACCTCCGACGTAGGGCGGCCTCTCAAGCCTACAGAAGGGGGTTCGATGTCTATCCGGTCGGGGCGATGGTACCGCTTCTTACTGCCTATCGCTACGCGGATGTCGTCGAGATGGTGCTGGCGGCGAAACAAGGGCTCGGCACCGACGCGCCAGTCCACCTGTTCGGGGCGGGCCACCCCATGATGTTCGCGCTGGCGGTGGCGCTGGGCTGTGACCTGTTCGACTCTGCGGCTTACGCCCTCTATGCGAGAGACGACCGCTATCTGACGGTCAGGGGGACCGAGCGGCTGGCTGAGCTGAGCCATCTCCCGTGTTCGTGTCCGATCTGTGTCGCGACGACGGCGGCGGAGCTCAGAGCCCACGAGCCCACAGACCGGACCCGGATGTTGGCCGAACACAACCTGTACGTGAGCTACGAGGAGATACGGCGGGTCAAGCTCGCCATCAGGCAGGGGAACCTCTTCGAGCTGCTCGAAGCCCGGGCGCGCGGCCACCCCGCGTTGCTGGACGCGTATCGCCATCTGCTCGACCACGAGACCGTCCTCGAACGCAGCGATCCGGCGACCAAGGGGAGTTTCTTCCAGCTCTCGGCTGAGAGCTCGCGACGCCCGGAGGTCCGCCGGCATCAGGACAGACTCTCACGGCTGGCCGTCCAAGGGGAGAGCTGTCTGTTGACTGCCGGCAGCGGGCACTCGGAGACCCACGATTCGACGTGGCGACTGCTCCCGCCCTTCGGGCCGTTCCCTCGGGCGCTCTCGGAGGTGTACCCACTCGTCGCCGAGACGCCAGAGCGCCTCTCGCTGGCGGCTTTCGAGAGTGCCGCCGACGGGGTCACGCGGCTCGTCGAGGCCAACCCAGAGGTCCGATTCTCCCTCGCCCACCACCGCTGGCCGGCCGCTGCGCTCGACCGGCTGCCGGAGTCCATCGAGATTCTCACACACGAATCGCCCGATGACGAGCCGTGACCGACCGGCGCTATCGGTCCTGGAGGGACCGCTGGCAGCGACCCCTCTCTGCCGGCCGGATGGCAACAGTGTTGCCACTGGTTGCACGAGCACCTCCATGACAGAGTTTTTCGAGATACACGAGCGCGATGGCGCCGCTCGGCTGAGCGAGCTCAGACTCAGCGACCCTCTCGTCGGCCCATCGAACGTCAGCCCGGTCGTTCGCGATGCCGGCTCCTCCTGGGTCGCCGACCGCAGCCGGCCGGCGCCCGACCCGGCCGCGTTGACGGTGCTCCCCCATCGTGCAGCGCCGGCGGGGACCGACCCCCGGGTCGCCGAGACGTTCGCCACCGAGCGCGAGCCCCTCGAGGGGCCGACGGCGGCGGTCGTCACCGCAGATACCGCCAGCGATCTGGGAATGGACGTGTACGTGCTCTCGGGAGCGCCCGGGCTCGTCGATCACACCGAGGCATTTCTCGATAGCATCATGCGAACGCGCCGGTCGATCCCCGAGGACAGCGGGCTCTACCTGGCCGGCTGTGCCACCCCCGCGAACGTCGCCGCCCTGGTGTACGCTGGTGTAGACCTGGTCGACGGCGACCACGCCTATCTCCGTGGGACCCAGGGTGTCTATCTCACCCGCGACGGCCAGAGGCAGCTCGCGGAGCTAGAGGAGCTACCCTGCCAGTGTCCAGCCTGTCAGCACGGGCTCTCGGAGATGGACCGGCGTGGCTGTGCCGAACACAACGTCAATGCACTAGAGACCCAGCTGGCAACCGTTCGTGACAGAATCCGTGTGGGTGGCCTTCGTGACTTTCTGGAGGGGCAGGCCCGCCACCGGATCTTCCCGACGGAGGTGCTGCGACGGCTCGATGGTGAGTATCGCTATCTCGAGCAGCGTGCGCCCGTCTACCGTCGCCGCGATATGCGGGCCTGTAGCGAGGACACTCTGCGTCGCGTGGAGATACGGCGGTTCGCAGCCCGACTCACGTCACGCTATCGCCCCGCGTTCACCGACCGGCCGCTCGTGATCGTTCCGTGCTCGGCCGGCAAGCCATACAGTGAGTCGACCTCGCACGGCCAATTCCACGATGCCATCCGGTGGCGTGCGCACAAGCTCTCGTTGACCTCGCCGCTGGGTATCGTCCCCCAGGAGTTCGAGTTCACTTATCCGGCCCAACAGTACGATACGGTGGTCACCGGCCACTGGTCAGAGACGGAGATCGCGTTCATAAGCGACGTGCTCACCCGGTATCTGGAGACCGCCGACTACCCCGAGGTGATCGCGCACGTCCCTCCAGGGGGGTACCGGTCGATCGTCGAGCGGACCGCTGCGTCGCTGGATGGGGCCGCGTTTAGGTTCACCGTCGAGGACCATCCCACGACCGACCGCTCGCTCGGCGCCCTGAGCGACGCGCTGGCGGGGCTCGACCGCTACGGGAAACGCGAACGTGAGCACAACACGCTCCGTGCGATAGCTGACTACTTCCTGGGGAGCGGTGCTGGGGCGGCGCTGTTCGGAACCGCCCTGAGGACGGACGGCCGGCTCCCGAAACTTCGAGCCCACGTGGACGGGACCCACATGGCGACGTTGGTGCCACAGTACGGGTCGCTCTCGTTCACGCTCGCTGGCGCACGTTACTGGCGAGAGAGCGACGCCCCGGACAAACGGGTCGCTATCGATGCGTTCGTGCCGAAAGGCTCGGTGTTGGCACCGGGCATCATCGATGCTGACGAGCAGATCCGTGTCGGTGACGAGGTCATCGTCGAAGGGCCATCGGCGTTCGGCGTCGGCCGGGCGACGATGCCTGGCCCGATGATGGCATCGGCCACCCGTGGCATGGCCATCGAGGTGCGCCATGCAGAGACGCGCTGAGCAGGCCCGCCTCATCGACACTCGCTCGCGGCGGTGGACTCAACCCAGGGTCTCGTCGAGAATGAGTCTCGTCTTCGTCGCGACCACCTCGTCGAGCTCGCGTGCCGCCGTGATCAGGTCGTTGAGCGTCCCGGTATCGGTCGTATCCACGATGACGACGATGTCGTCCTGGCCCGAGACCTGCCAGACGAAATCCACCTGCTCCCACTCGGCCATCGCGTGAGCCGTCGCCGTGGTATCGACGTCGACGGCGACACCAATCTCGACCATGGCCTTGATGTTGCCCGTCCGGGTGGCGACGGTGAACCGCTCGATCACCTCGTCCTGGACGAGACGCTCGACTCGATTGCGGACCGTCCCCTCACTCGTTCCGACCTCAGAGGCAATCTCTGTGTAGGGCGTCCGGGAGTCACGCCGTAGAATGGCGAGGATATCGCGATCGAGCCCGTCCATTGAGAGCCTCTACCGGGGGGGATTATATGACGATTACGAATTTCGTAACATCACTTCGAAGGGAACGGTTAATGTGGGGGTAGCCATACGAAATGCGTAATGACCGCCGAACCCCAGCCCGCCTATCTCGCCCTCGAGGGCGGGCGTCTGATCGAGGCGCGGAGCCGTGCACCGGGCGACACCGAGGGTGAGTTGGTGTTCACGACCGCGTACACGGGCTACGAGGAGTCGTTGACCGACCCGAGCTACGAACAGCAGGTGCTGACCTTCTCCTATCCGCTGATAGGCAACTATGGGGTGCGAGCCGACCGGTTCGAATCCGACCGGGTACACCCCCGCGCTGTCGTGGCCAGAGAGCTGACCGACGAGATCGTCAGCTGGCTGACCGAGGAGGGTGTGCCAGCGATCGACCATCTCGACACTCGTGACCTCGTGACGGGGATCAGAGACGAAGGGGCGATGCAGTGTGGTATCTCCGCCGGGCCGAACGCGTCGGCCGACCGCGCTCGTGAACGGCTGGAGGGTTGTATCGCGATGAGCGATCACCGCCAAATCGGCGAGCAGGTCTCGACTCCCGACCGCGTGACACACAACGCGGACGGCGAGGGGCCACGCGTGGCGCTGATCGACTGCGGCGCCAAAGGCTCGATCATCTCCTCACTCGTCGAGCGGGATGCCGTCGTGGAGGTGTTGCCGCACGATACGACACGTGCGGAGGTCGACGCGCTGGACCCGGCGCTGCTGTTCGTCTCGAATGGCCCGGGCGACCCGGCGAACTTCACCGATGCCGAGGCGCTGGTCGCCTCGACGGCCGGTGAGATCCCCCTGGCCGGGATCTGTCTCGGCCAGCAGGTGGTGGCCAACGCGCTCGATGGCGGCACCGAGAAGATGCCGTTCGGCCATCGTGGAGTCAACCAACCGGTTCGCGATCTCCGGTCCGGGCGAGTGGTGATGACGACACAGAATCACGGATACACCGTGACGGACCCGGGACCACTCGACGTCACACAGATCAACGTCAACGACGACACCCCGGAGGGGCTCGAGTCCGAGGAGCTGGGCGTCATCACACGCCAGTACCATCCCGAAGCGACGCCTGGGCCGAACGACTCTCTGGAGTTCTTCGACGAGGTGCTCACCCTCGCCGAGCGGCCTCGCACAGATTGAGCCGCTACCGTCGGCTCTCGACCAGCCGTTCGACCACTCGTCCGCCACGGCGCTGGAAGTACACGGTAACCTGTGGGAACGTCATGTTGACGAGTCCGACGAACACCAACACCCCGCCGGTGAACCGGTAGGCCGGGGCCGTGCCCACCCTGGGGGCCAACCACACGATGAGGCCGCTCAGCAGAAAGCCCAGTGAGAATCCCGGCTCGTAGCCCTCGGTATACTCGAACACTAGGACCGCGATCCCGAGGAACCCGAGCCCGCCGACCAGAGGATCGAACGGATCTGGAAACACCACCGCGCCACCGATGACGCCGGCCCCGCTGAGCAGCGTCGAGATGCCGAGCCGGCGGAGCTGTCTCAGCCGGGCCGTTGCGATCGTCCCTGCGTCCTCGGATTCGGATGCGCCCATGGCTGTCGTGGGCGGCTAGAGCAGTTAACAGATTGTGGTTCGCCCAGGGCGGCCGGTGGCCGGCTCGACACCAGCCGACTGGCAGACTCGGGGCTTATTATGACCTACCGCCAAGGGGTGACACATGAGTATCGACCGGCAGACACTGGCGCCGAAGATCGACCACACGGTCCTTGGGCCGCCGACGACCGCCGAGGCAGTCGAGCGTGCTGCGCAGGAGGCCGAGGAGCACGGTATGAACCTCTGTGTTCCGCCGTGTTACGTGGGGCAGATCCGAGAGCGCTACGACACTCTCCCGCTCGTTACCGTGATCGGATTCCCCCACGGCCAACAGACCTCCTCGATAAAACGTCAGGAGGCGGTCGCTGCCTGGGACGCTGGGGCCGACGAGCTCGACGTCGTCATGAACGTCGGGCGAGCAAGGGGTGGTGAGTGGGGCCGGGTGCGCGAGGAGCTCGCCGAGCTCGTCGCGTCAGTGCCGCTGCCGATCAAGCTGATTGTCGAAGCGGCCCTGCTGTCCCCGGCAGAGCTGGAGCGGGCCGGTGAGGTCGCAGTCGAGGCGGAGGTCGCGATGCTGAAGACCTCGACCGGCTTCGCAGCCGGCGGCGCACGGCGCGCGGACGTCGAGACGTTGCAACAGTTTCTGCCGGTCAAGGCGTCGGGGGGTATCGGAAGCTACGCCGAGGCACGGGAGATGTTGGACGCCGGCGCGACCCGCATCGGTGCCTCTGCTGGGGTGGCCATCCTCGATGGGGCCCCCGCGCCGCAATGACCGCGCCTACCGGGCCATTCATTTGATGACCAGACCGTGGTACGGGCATGTTCGACGAGGAGGACCTGGAGAGGATACGTACCTCGGCGGCACGCTGGCGCGATGAACGGCTCGACGAGCCGTCGAGCGAGGAAGAACGGGTCATGACAGACACCGGCGGCGTCGCCGTCGACCCACTGTATACGCCAGCGTCGATCTCGGAGATGGAGTACGATTCGGATATCGGCCATCCCGGGGAGCCGCCGTACACGCGGGGTGTCTATCCGTCGATGTATCGGGGGCGGCTGTGGACGATGCGGCAGTACGCTGGGATGGGAACGGCAGCAGAGACCAACCAGCGATTCGAGTATCTCCGTGACGAGGGCCAGACCGGGCTCTCGATGGCGTTCGATCTGCCGACACAGATGGGCTATGACTCCGATGCGGCGATGGCGGCTGGTGAGGTCGGCAAGTCCGGCGTCGCGATCGACAGTCTGGAAGACTTCGAGACGGTGTTCGAGGGTATCCCGCTGGCTGACGTGTCGACGTCGATGACGATCAACGCGCCCGCCAGCATCCTCCTTGCGATGTACATCGCGGTCGGCGATCGCCAGGGGGTGCCTCGAGAAGAGCTCCGTGGAACCATCCAGAACGACATTCTGAAAGAGTACATCGCACGGAACACCTACATCTTCCCCCCGGAGCCGTCGATGCGGCTGATCACCGACATCTTCGAGTTCTGTGCGAGCGAGCTGCCGAACTACAACACGATCTCGATATCGGGCTATCACATCCGCGAGGCGGGCTCGACCGCGGTCCAGGAGATCGCGTTTACACTCGGCAACGGCATCGAGTACGTCGAAGCTGCGATCGATGCCGGGCTGTCCGTCGAGTCGTTCGCACCACAGCTATCCTTCTTTTTCAACGCACACAACAACATCTTCGAGGAGGCAGCCAAGTTCCGGGCGGCCAGGCGTATGTGGGCGCGGATCATGACCGAGCGATACGGTGCCGAGAGCGCGGGCGCAAAGCGACTCAAGTTCCACACCCAGACCGGGGGGTCGACGCTGACGGCCCAGCAGATCGAGAACAACGTGGTGCGAGTCGCCTATCAGGCGCTGGCAGCCGTGCTGGGCGGGACCCAATCGCTTCACACCAACGGCAAGGACGAAGCGCTCTCGTTGCCGACCGAGGAGTCGGTCCGGACCGCGCTCCGGACTCAGCAGATCCTGGCCCACGAATCCGGCGCCGCGGACACGACCGACCCGCTGGCGGGGTCGTACTACGTCGAGTCGTTGACCGACGAGCTGGAGCAGCAGGCCACCGAGCTGCTCGACGAGATCGACCAGCGAGGTGGGATGCGGAGTGCGGTCGAGTCAGGCTGGGTGCAGCGCCAGATCCAGGAGACCGCGTTCCAACGCCAGGAGGAGATCGAGACCGGTGAGCGCGTGATCGTCGGCGTCAATCGATTTCGGTCTGAGGATGCCGAGCGCTCGGAGAGCCTCGAGGAGGTCTCCGAGGCGGAGGCCAACAGCCAGCGCGAGGCGGTCGAGGACCTCCGAGAGCGTCGGGACACGGAGACGGTCGAGCAGCGATTGGAGACGCTCGCAGCGGCGTGTGCCGACGGCGAGAACGTGATGCCACACATCGTCGCGGCGGTCAAGGCGTACGCGACGGTCGGTGAGATCTCCGACACGATGCGTGAGGAGTTCGGTGAGTACAGTGGCTGAGCCAGCACGCCGTCGCACGGATGAGGACCGGTCCGAACGCAACCCCCCCGATGTGCTGTGGAGGCTCCGGTCGTGAATCACTGGATCGACCATCTCGGGGTCGCGACCGAGAGCATCGAGCGGACCGCTCGAACGTTCAGGGGACTGTTCGATGCCGAGCTCGTTCACGAGGAGACCATGCCCGATGGGCTCGAGATCGCGTTTCTCGCGCTCGAGAACGCGACGATCGAGCTACTGCAGCCGACCGATAGCGGCACCGTCCGGCGATTTCTCGACCGGTCTGGAGCAGGCATCCACCACTTCGGGGTGGGCACCCCGGATATCGAGGCATCACTGACGGCGGCTGTCACTGCAGGCATCACACCCATCGACGAGACCCCTCGCCCGGGTGCGATGGGCCACGAGGTCGCCTTCCTGCACCCGCGCGATACCGGCGGCGTGCTGGTGGAGTTCGTCCAACACTCGGCCTCCTAGCGGGCCTGCGCGTCCCCTCCACCGGGCTCCGGTCCACCGGTGTGCATGGGCCGGGTTTTTGTGCAAAGCGGGTCTAGCGACGCCGATGAGCGTCACCGTGGGAATCGTTGCCCAGCGGTCGAACGACGACGCCGCGGCGCTTGTGGAGACTCTCTACGAGGAGCTCGACGCCGAGCTGCTGTTGGATACGAGCGTTGCGGCGGGCGTGGCCGGTTCCGGGGCCGAAGGTGTCCCGCTGAACGAGATGGCCGACGCGGACTTCGTGGTCAGTATCGGTGGCGATGGCACGTTGCTCGCCGTCGCGCGGGGGACCTCCCCGGCACCGATCGTCGGAGTGAATCTGGGCGAGGTTGGCTTTCTGAATGCGGTGCCTCCAGAATCGGCGGTCGCCACCGTCGGCAAGATGGCCGACCGTGTCCGAGACCGGGGGCGCCCCCGGTGGACCGAGCTCCCGATGGTGACCGCCCAGGGGCAAGACTGGGAGCTGCCCCCCGCGCTGAACGAGATTGCCGTCGTCGGCGGACAACGAGGTCGGGGTGGCGGGCTGGATATGGAGGTGATCGTCGACGGGGCGGTGTACAGCGAGACCCACGCCGACGGGCTGTTGGTCTGTACGCCAACCGGCTCGAGCGCCTACAATCTCAGTGAGGGAGGGCCGCTGGTCTATCCGGCCGTCGATGCGCTCACGCTGACGGAGATGGCAGCGACTGATCCGATGCCCTCACTGGTGGTGAATCTGGACATGGAGATCGCTGTGCGGGTCACGAGCGCAGAGCGCATGGTCGTCGTCGCCGACGGGCGGACGACCGAGTGGCTCGAGCCTCCGGTAACCGTCGATATCCACAGAGCCGGCCGAACGGCCCGGATCGCAGGGCCTCCACCGGACTTCTTCAGCGCGTTGAAGAAGCTGCGCTAGGTTCGAGGAGGTCGGCCGGCTCCGGTGTGCGAGCGGCACCGTGGCACACTGTGTCGGGCGTACAACATCGGCCCGCAGGAGCGCGGTGGGCAAGCATTATGACTCCTGGAAGACTCATCGGATTCGATGAGCCAACAGCTCCCGGACGTGCAAGCTTCGCGTCCGGACGTCACCGTCGGGCTGAACAGGGTCGGCGTGACCAGCGTCGAGAAACTCGTAAAAATCGACCGAAAGGAGAGCCGACCGATCGTCCTCATGGCCGAGTTCGAGGTGTACGTCGATCTGCCCTCCTGGCGGAAAGGGATCGACATGTCGCGCAATATGGAGGTCGTCGACGAGATCCTCGAAGAGGCACTCGCCGAGCCTCAGTTCCGCGTGGAGAACATCTGTGGTGACGTCGCAGACCGGCTGCTGGAGAAACACGACTACACCACCAGAGCCGAGGTGGGCATGGAGGCCGAGTACGTCGTCAGAGAGGAGACCCCGGCGTCGGGCCGACCCACGCAGTTCACCGCGGATATCCTCGCGTCGGCTACCGCGACCGACGAGGGAACACACGAGGAGATCGGCGCCCGCGTCGTCGGGATGACGGTCTGCCCGTGCTCGCAGGGGATGAGCGAATCCCGAGCCCGTGAGGTTCTGGCGGAGCTCGAGGTCGAACGCGGGGTGATCGACTCGTTCCTCGAGAGCGTCCCACAGCCGGGTCACTCCCAGCGAGGACACGCAACAATCTGTATCCGGTCGGCGGGCTCGCCGGATGTCAACCTACACGATCTGATCGAGGTGGCACGCGATTCGATGTCGGCACGCATCTACAACGTCGCCAAGCGTCCAGACGAAGACCACATGACCTTCGAATCTCACAGTGACGCGAAGTTCGTCGAGGACTGTGTGCGGGCGATGGCCGAAGGTGTCGCCACGGAGTTCGACCAGCTCTCGGACGAGGCTGTCGTCACGATGAAACAGAGCAACGACGAGTCGATCCATCAGCACAACGCCCACGCGGAGCGGGTCGCTGAGATGGGCAATCTACGGGCGGAACTGACGGGGGAAGCTGGTGCGGAAATCGGCAAAGCATCCGACGACTGAGGGGTCAGGCGCTCGGCGTGGGCGGTGCCCTGAAGGCCGGTGGCCCTATATCGCCAGCTCGCCGCCCTCCCGCTCGACGTCGACCAGTCCTGCATCGACGGTCTGGACCTCGAGATGCATCGGAACGTACTCTCGTTTCTCAAAGCTCTCGCGTTCCTCCTCGGTCCCGACCGTACACCATAGCTGCACGCGGTCTGGGCCGTGCCAGTCACCCTGTCTGGTCACACTGAAACAGACAAGCGATTCCCCCTCCAGCTGGATCAGCGCGTTCTTGCGAATGCCAGGATCGCCGTTGATGACCAGAGAGCGCATTGGTGACTGTAGCTCCAAGATGCCATTAAGCATGTCGGGAGGTGCTGCACCGGTAGGCCCGTTGCCGGTGTGGGCTCTCGCTCGCGCCCCCCGATGGAGCGGCTGGGGCGGTCCACCCGGTGTAGGAGAAACCGAACCCGTTTTACCCAGGCCCGCGATTCGCTCAGTTATAGATGCAGATGCCACGCCGGTTCAACACGTACTGTCCACACTGTGATGGGCACCGCGAGATCGAGGTCGAGAAAGTTCGACGTGGACGGTCGTCGGGAACGAAGTGGGACGCCAGGCGCACCCGGCGGTCCAAGTCCGTGATCGGCAACGCCGGGCGGTTCTCCAAGGTGCCAGGTGGAGACAAACCGACGAAGAAGGCGAATCTCAAGTATCGGTGCTCGGACTGTGGTAAGGCACATCTCCGCAAGGGATGGCGCGCCGGCAAGCTCGAGTTTCAGGAGTGATGGCAGGGTCATTCTACCGCGTCGAGTGCCCGGATTGTGAGAACGACCAGACGCTGTTCGCCCGCGCGACCACGACGGTCGTCTGTGCGGTGTGTGGGCACACGTTGGCACGACCGACCGGCGGAACGGCTGACATCGAAGGCGAGATCCTCGACGTCGTGGCGCGCCGCTAGCCCGGCCAGCGGAGGCCGCGTGTCAGGATGCTTTTATTGACCGACCTCGGAGGTTTAGTATGCAGTACAGTGGATTCCCGGATGTTGGCGAGCTGATCGTCGGGGAAGTCGACGAGATAGAGGACTTCGGCGTGTTCGTCGAGCTCCAAGAGTACGAGGGCAAACGCGGGCTCGTCCACGTCGGCGAGGTGGCTGCCGGCTGGATCAAGAACATGCGTGATCACGTCACTCCCGGCCAGACGGTCGTCTGTAAGGTCCTGGACGTCACCGAGAGCGCAGAGCAGATCGACCTCTCGATCAAGGAGGTGAACGATCACCAGCGTTCTGATAAGATCCAGGAGTGGAAGGCCGAGCAGAAAGCCGAGAAGTGGCTGGAGCTGGCGTTCGGCGAGGACCTGAGCGACGAAACCTACAGCGAGGTCGCGAACGCCTTTCTGCGATCTTTCGGCACGCTGTACGATGGGTTCGAAGCGGCCGCTATCCACGGCAACGAGGGGCTCTCCGATACCGACCTGAGCGAGGACCACGTCGAAGCCATCGTCGAGACCGCCCGAGAGAACGTCTCCGTGCCGTATGTGTCGGTGACTGGCTACGTGGATCTCGAGTCGCCCGGAAGTTCCGGTGTCGAGGACATCCGTGGGGCACTCGAGGCCGCAGAGGGGAACGGGGAGGTGCCGGACGAAGTCGACCTCGAGGTAACCTATGTCGGGGCCCCGGAGTACCGCATTCAGGTGCAGGCGCCGAATTACAAGACCGCAGAGACAGCCCTCGAGGAGTCCGTGGCGCGAGCGACGGACGCGATCGGGGCTGCGGGCGGCGTGGCTGCGTTCCATCGGGAGCGTCAGAGCGACGAGGAGTGAGCCGGTGACGACTTCGACTATCAGGATCTGTGCCGAGTGGCCGACCGAACACGACCGGCCCGTCTACACGCTCGAGGAGCGATGTCCCGCCTGTGATGGCCTGGCGGTACAGAGCGCCCCGGCACGGTTCTCACCGGAAGATCCGTACGGGGAGTACAGGCGCCGAGCGAAGCAGCGCCGGACGGACGGCTGAGCCCGCCCTGGCCGGAATCCCCGATGTGTCCTGGGGGCGCAGACCGACGACCGAACCTGACTTGTGAGCGCGGCGACAGTGGCGTCACATGCACGTGTCCGAGACGGAGATAACCGCGGACCCAGAGATGGGCGCTCCGGTGCTGGTCGAGGGGCTCCCCGGCGTCGGGCACGTCGGGAAGCTCGCTGCCGAGCACCTCCTCGATGAGTTCGATAGTACGCTCGTCAGGCGGGTCTACTCGGAGCACTTCCCGCCACAGGTCACCGTCGACGACGACGGCATGACCACGCTCGCCTGCGCCGAGTTCCACCACGTCTCGACGGGAAGCGCAGAGCTGCTCGTCCTCACTGGGGATCATCAGGCCGCCGACGGGCCCGGACACTACAGACTGACCGAGCAGCTGCTCGATGTCGCCGAGTCACTCGACACGACGCGCGGCTATGCCCTCGGTGGGGTCCCGACAGGCGAGCTCCTGGACGAGTACGCGGTGCTGGGGGCGTCCAACGAGGAACCGATGCTGACAGAGCTCGCCGAGGCCGGAGTGGAGTTTCGAGAAGACGAGCCGACGGGGGGGATCGTGGGCGTCTCGGGATTGCTCGTGGGGCTCGGCGGGCGTCGTGGGATCCCGATCGCCTGTCTGATGGGCGAGACGAGCGGCTATCTGGTCGACCCCAAGTCGGCGCGTGCCGTGCTCGAGGTGTTGCAGGCGTTGGTGGGGTTCGACGTGGACTACGGGACTCTCGAGGAACGTGCGGACGAGATGGAGGGGGTGATCACGAAGATCCGGGAGATGGAGCAAGGCCCGACCGCACCCGAAGAGGATCTTCGCTACATCGGGTGATCCTCCGACCAGGCGACGGCGTGGACCCGGTTGCCGACGGATTCTTGTCCGGCTCAGGCGTTGGGTGGCTATGCTCGTACAGACCCTCGCCGACCTTCCAGCCTGGCTATTCCGAGGGGTCGCCCTGGGTGTGGGGGTGACCATCGTCGCTGCAGGGCTGTTCTGGGCAGGGAACCGCCATCTGCGGGCTCCCGGAAGTGGTCCTTCCCGGACGCAGGGCGATGCAAAGCGGTTGACGGAGATCAGGGCGTATCTCGGCCAGCTGGACCAGCCCGTACTGGAACGCCATCCGCTGGCGGGCAGCGAGGTCGCATTCTATCTTCCGGAGTCCGACGTCGCGATCATCTTCGATCCACGGACGTTCTACCGCGTGGAGCGGACCTCCACCCACGGGATTCTGCTGGAACACGAGGTACCGATACGCACGTTAGGGCGGCGACTGCCGTTCGAGACCCCAGAGCCAGCGTCATCGGCCGAGGACAGGATGGCGGGGCATCGTCCGTCGAGGGGGCAAGACGAGAAGACCAGCGAGTACACACGCGCGCTCTCGGTGTTGTCGGCCTCTGAGGATGCCAGTGAACGCGCGATCCGGCGGGCGTACAGGGCACGAATCAAGGAGGTTCACCCGGACCACGGGGGGACCATCCAGGAGTTCCGGCGCGTCCAAGAGGCGTATACCACGGTTCAGCAGTTCACGGAGGCCTGAATCGTGTCGCGTGTGTCCATCACAGAGGCGGTGCTCGAGCAGCTTGAGACGGCGGTGCGTTCCGGCCAGATCGACGACCCGGTGGCTCGATACGAGGTACAGGCGCTGGCGTTCGACCGTGATTACGACGAGCTCGTCGAGTTCATCTCTACTGCCGATGCGGCGACCTACTTCGAAGCGGTCTCACGGGTGTCTGACGTCAGCCCTCGAGACGCCTGACCGGCAGCCCAGAGCGCCCTTCGTTCCGATTCAATCGAGAGTCGCAACCTCGTAGGCGAGTCCCGCTTCACGGAGCGCGTCGGTGATCCGCCCAGCAGCGTCCGTCGTCGTGATCACCGCGACGTCGACTCCACGGGCGGCCGCGTCGGCGGCGACGGCGCCGGATGCGAACTGCGTCTCCAACTCCAACCCTGCCTGACGGGCGAGCTCGACGGCCTCGACGCCGGCGGCGACGACACGATCAGCATCGTCACAGATGCTGGCCAGCGCCTCTGGGTCGGCCGCAAGGCCGTTCCGAACGGGTGGCACCTGGACGACCACGACGGAGCCAGGCTGCATCTCGATGATCCCCTCGAACCCGGTCACGCCGACCACCCCCCCGGCTGTGGCGTCGGTCGTCGCGATACCGGTCGCGGGGCCGTGGGCCCCAGGCTCTGCCCGTAAGAGCCCGGTGTCGATCGAAAGTGTGACTGCATCGCCAGCGGTTAGCTGACCGCTCGCGATCGCCGCATCCTCCTGGACCGACCCGAGGACGTCTTCGGTCACGTGTTCGGCGAACCGCCGGACGTCGCCCGCCTGCTGGAACAGCCAATCGACGCCCTCGTTCGTCACGCGATATCGCGAGCGAGCTTCCTTCTCGACGTAGCCCTGCTCGACCAGATCGCCGATGTACTCACTGACCGCCTGTGCCGTCACCCCGACTGCGGCGGCGATTTCGGCCTGGTTGACGGCAGGCTGGCGGTCAGCGATCTCGACCAGCACACGAAACGTCGTCGCGGACCGTTTGCTGTCGAGAACCTCTACCATACACCGGCGTCAGCGGGTGTGCTATTAAACGGCAGCCCCGACAGCGATTTGAATCGATGCATCGTGAGTGGGTCGTGGAGCCTCTCGAGACGTTCGCATTTCGCGACAGAGCTATTTTCATCGCAGCTACGGAGACACTGGTACTGTCGGATCTGCATCTCGGGATGGCAGCAAGATCGACCGTGCAGAGTGGTCTGGGGGAACACGACGCGCTCACAACCAGATTTCGGGCGCTCTTAGAGGAGTTCGAGCCACGCGAGGCGGTCATCGCCGGCGACCTGCTGCACTCGTTTTCCTCGCTGCCTCGCGGGGTGATGGAGACCTTGCAGCAGCTCGAGGACGACGCCCGAGCCGCCGACACCGAGATGACGGTGACGCCTGGCAACCACGACACGATGCTTCCGGGGCTCTGGGACGGCCCAAGCGACCCCGAGTATCAGGTCGGAGATTGGACCATCCTCCATGGGCACGACGCTCCCGATGCTGGGGGGTCGGGCTACATCGTGGGCCACGACCACCCCGCAATCGTCGTCGAGGGGCGTCGCTACCCGTGTTTTCTCTACGGTGAGGCGGTCTGGGACGGCTCGGACGTGTTGATGTTGCCCGCGTTCACCCATCTCGCCGCCGGTGTCGTCGTCAACGGCATGCGGGGGACGGAGTTCCAATCACCCATGATCGAGGCGACGAACCCACTCCGCCCGATCATCAGAGATCGCGACGGTGAGGAGACGCTCTCGTTCCCACCGCTGGGTGAGTTTAGACGGTTGCTCTAGATGCTTCGTGAGGAGGTCCAGAGCCGGCCGCTCACCGTGACTCGAGCGACCGTTTCGTCGCCGCCGCTGCCTCGGTGCCGCTCTTCATCGCCCCTTGGATCGACGACCAGTCCGTGTACTCGCCGGCGAGAAAGACGGCCCCCTCGGGAGTATCGACGGCCGGTAGCTGCTCGTAGAACCCCGGTGGCTGGGCGAACTGTGCGTACTCGATCCGGTCTGTCCGGAGCAGCTCGACGTCGTCGAATCGATGTTCGGGGTACCAGCTCCCGAGGGCGGCTCTGACCTCCCCGTAGAGCGCATCGTCACTCCTCGCGAACAGCGCTGCCATATCTCTCCCCGCCCCATCCGAGCGCCCCACGAACGTCGCCGAGAGCAGCGTCCGATCGTCGCGTGCGTACTCCGGGGCCACCGCCGAGAGCGGTGCCACCGTCGTGGGGCCGGTATCTTCGGCGTTGATGATTATGCGCCGCCCGGTGTCCAACTGTCGGTGTCCCGCGATCGAGACGTACTGTGTGATAGAGCCCTGGGCCCCGGTCGGCGTCGTCACGCCGGTGAGTTGGGTGGCTTGCTTGGGGTCCGTCGCAACGATCACCGCATCGGCCTCGACCCGCTCACCGCCGGCGCATATCGAAGGGCCGTCCGCGTCGACCGCGTCTACTTCCACTCCGGTTTCGACCTCGACTCCAACCGCGACGGCTCGTCGGTGCAGCTGCTCGGCTATGGCCCCCATCCCCGACGCGGGGACGACGATCTCTCCATTCGTCACCATCCTGAAGGTGTACTCGAAAATCTTGGCCGAGGAGGTCAGCGCCCGATCGAGCGTGATCCCGCCGTAGAACGGCTCTGCGAATCGGCTGGCGAACCGGTCAGAGAACCCGAGGCTGCTGAGATACTCCGCTATCGACTGGTCGGAGCCTTCGAACAGCGTGTCCATATCGGCCCGGCCCAAGGCGATCCGTAGCCACAGCAGCCGTAACTTGTCGCGAAGTGTAATGTCGGTGTTCAGGAGACTTCTCAGGGCAGCCGACGGCCGTTTGAGTGGGTCGACGAACGCCGACCGATGGTTCGACCAGGCGATCGTTGCCCCAGGGGAGAACGGGCGCAGGTCCAGCTCCTCGAGATCTAGCTCTCGTCTGACGGCTGGGTAGCCGGTGAACAGTACCTGGAACCCGTGGTCGAACTGGAAGCCGTCGGCCGCTGTGGTCTGCACCCGGCCACCGAGAGTCTGTTCGCGCTCGAACAGCCGGACGCTCAGCCCCGCATCTGCGAGCTGTCGCGAGGCGGTGAGCCCCGCCAGTCCCCCACCAACGACCACGACGTCTGTCATCGTCTCCAATCCGAGGCAGCGGCATTAAACGGTATCGCGCGCTGATTGTTAGGCAAGCAGCGTGGGCCCGGCCATACCGCCGACATCTTGACAACGGACGACACGGCATCTCTCGATGAGACCCCTCCGGTCGGAAGGCCAAACGAGGATGTTTAGACAGCGCCAACCGCGTATGGCGTATGGCTCCCGACGACGCGTTCCGTGGCCTCGTCTGTCTCGATTGTGCGACCACCTACGAGTCGGAGCTGCCGGCACATGCCTGTCCATCGTGTGCCGGCCATCTTGACGGTCGATACGACCTCGAGACCGGCAGTCTCGACCTCGAGGCAGCGAGAGCCCGAGGGGAGGGCATCTTCGGACTGGCCGCGGTACTACCGGTCGGCGCGCCCGATGCGGTTAGCTTGGGGGAGGGTTCGACCCCGCTGGTGGAGACACCGGCGCTCGCCGAGAAAAGCGGTGTCGAGGAGTTTCTCATCAAGGACGAAGGGCAGAACCCCACGGGTGCGGTGTCCGACCGAGAGATGGCCGTCGCGGTGACGGCGGCGACGCGGGCTGGGGCAGACCGCATCGCGGTGGCCTCGACGGGCGACGACAGCCAGTCGATGGCGGCCTATGCAGCGCGGGCAGGGCTCGAGGCGACGACCCACCTGCCATCCCGGGCCTCGTTCATACACAAGGCGATGATGAACGTTCACGGGGGTGAGATGTCGGTCGTCGAGGGCCGGCTAGGGGACGCTCTCGAGGCGTTCGAGGCCGACCGAGCCGGCCCATCAGCGGTCCACTCCATGCAGCCGTTCGAAAACCCCTACAGGCACGAAGGCCTCAAGACGCTGCTCTACGAGCTCGCGAGCCAGCGAGCTGGGTCGATGCCAGACCACCTGATCTATCCGACCGGTGACGGGGTCGGTATCGTCGGCTTGTACAAGGCGGCCAAGGAGCTCCAGCAGCTCGGTATCATCGATGCGATGCCCCGGCTCTGGGCGGCACAGGCTGAGAACTGCGCGCCGATCGTTGCTGCATGGGAGGCCGATGCGGAGACGATCGAGCCGGTGGAGTATCCCGATACGATCTGTGGTGCCCTCGAAGTGCCCGCTCCGGCGGGTGGCGCACGAATTCTGACCGCACTTCGAGAGTCCAACGGTGGTGGTGTGGCAGTGGAGGACGGTGCGATACTGAGTGCGACGGTGTCGGTAGCAGAGAGCGAGGGGATCGAAATGGGCGTTGCGGGCGGGGCCGCGGCAGCGGCCGCGTGGGAGCTCTCGGCCAGCGGCGAGATACGCCCGGAGGAATCGGTCGCTGTGGTCAACACGGCGACCGGCAACAAGGATGCGGATCTCGCTCGGAGCCATCTGATGAGTCAGGGCGTGTGAGCCGGCGTGGTGCCCACAGGCTGAGACGGCTTCTAAGACGGTGAATCGACGGAGGCGATCGAGAGGGTACTATCTACATAGGTATATATGGTGCAATATAAACAGCCACGCAGGCTCGGCTTGCGGACCAGCGCACAGTTCTGAGCTGACGGCTGCCAGCCGCGTACCCGCATAAAGCGTCATAGAGAGCACATCTAGCCGCATGTGGCCCCCGGGGGATCAATATTCACGATACAATTAGAGACCGGCGGAGTTGTATATAGTGTATGAATTAGCTTATTAGCCCCCCGTGTGCTCGTCGTGTATATGGAGACCCGCAAGGTCCAGGTCACCGGTGGCTCGACGTACACTGTCTCTCTTCCGAAAACGTGGGCGACGGAGTATGGGGTGAGCGGAGGCAGCGTCGTCGAGTTCTACCCTGAGGACGACGCGTTGTTGCTGACCCCGCAGTCCGACGAGGAGAAAGCGGAGGGGACCATGGACATCAGCGGGATGGAGGGCGATCAGCTGATGCGGGCTGTCGTCACCATGTACGTCTCGGGCTTCGACATCATCACGCTCGAGACGAATCGGATGGCGGCTGCCCAGCGGCGGAGCATCAGGAAAGCCGCTCAGGGGCTGGTGGGACTGGAGGTGATCGGGGAGACCTCCGAACGCGTCCAACTGCAGGACCTGCTCGACTCCTCGGAGCTCTCGTTGACGAATGCGATCACCCGGATGCGGTTGGTCGCGACGACGATGTTGGACGATGCCGTGACTGCGCTGACCCAGAACGACGACGATCTCGCGAGAGACGTAATCCAGCGTGATGACGACGTCGATCGCCTGTGGGCGATGGTCTCGCGCGTGTTCCGGTCGGTGCTGCGTGAACCGAGTGCCGCCGCAGAGGTGGGGTTGGACCGGGAGTCCTGTTTCGACTTTCACTCCTCGGCCAGGCAGCTCGAACGGGTCGCCGATCACGCCACGAAGATCGCAAAGCGTGCCTCGATGATCGAGGAGGTCCCCTCCGAGGTCGGCGAGTCACTGACCGACCTCTGTGTTGGGTCCTTGGAGGTGGTTGAGCTGGCGATGGACGCGATGGTCGAACAACAGGCGGCCGAGTCGACCGCGTTGGCCACGCGCGCCCGCGAGCAGGTCGATCGGGTCGGCGAGCGTGCTCGCGATACGGACTCGCTCGTCAGAGAACTCGATCGGAACCAGGCCCAACGGATGGGGCTGGTGCTGGACTCACTGAAACGGAGCGCAGATTACGGCGGGAACATCGCCGAGACGGCCTTGCAGAACGCATCGCCTCGGCCCTGAGCAGTTGCCTCTCGGGCCGGCTCGGTCGGACGTGACCGCTCAGAGGTAAGCCGCGTCCCACCTGGTCGGCCGTCGCTGATTCCCACAGCCGTTACACTCCATGCGACCCATGGTGTCCATGGAGCTCACCAAGGACTCACAGTTCGAGCAGTAGTATCCCCAGCGCCTGTCACGGTCGCTATCGCTGAACACCTCCTGGAACTCTGCTTTCGAGCCGCGCTCTCCCTCCGAGGTGTCGACTATCAGCTCGGCACCCTCCGGACCGGTGATCCGGAGTCGAGCCTCTCCGTCGATCGGCTCCGAATAGATGTTCTCGACGTGCGATTCACCGTCGATCGTCACTCGTCCCTCGGCGGCCTTGCTCAGCCCCTGTTGTTCGTAGAAGGCATTGCCCGCCGCGTTATCGACCAGCACTCTGCCGCGGAACGCGCTGGCCCCCCGCTCGGAGAGAGCCTCTACGGTCGCCTCGTACAGCTCGTTCCCGATACCCTGACCTCTGTACATCGGGTCGACGTGTAGCCACAGGACATCGCCTCGCTCACCCTGGGCCGTCGACTCGGAGAACGCGACGGGCTCGTCCTCGAGCTCGACTATCATCAGCATGAGATCTGTGTCGGCCAGCTTCTCCGCGAACCCATCGGGCCCGTACCAGGTTTCGACGGCGCCGTTGATAGCCGACGGGCTCAGCGAGTAGGATGACTCCATCGACCGCCGGGCGATCTCCTGGAGTCGGGGCCGGTCAGATTCTTCGACGTGGCGGATGGGCATATCTTAGGTTGTCCTGCACGGAATATAAATCCACACACGCGAACGGCGACCCACCCCCGCGATATCGGACACGTCGTGCCACCTGTCGACCCCGGTCCATCGCGCTGGCGGAAAGCCACCTAACCACTTCCCCACGGCCCGAAGGCGGATTCCTCGCCAGGCAGCTTCCACAACCCTAATGAGTTCGCTGAGCCACCGTGCTGGTACGATGAACAACGTCTGGCAGATCTCGGTCTCGGGGAGGTGTCACAGTGGGCGTCGAAATACGTGAAACGCCGGTCTCGGACGATGCATTCGAGGAGATGAAGCGATTCGTCCACGATTATCTCGAGGCAAGCGTGGAGAACGAGGGGGAAGGCGGGCGGATGCGCTGGTATCCGTGGCACTCTGCGGAGTATCGGTTCAATCACATCCTCAACGTGACGGCTCTGGCCAGACGGATCGCCGATGCAGAGGGGGCAGACCCCGAGGTGACCCGGGTTGCCGCGATGTTCCACGACGTCTCGAAGCTCGAAGCAGACCAGGAGCTCCATGCGGAGGCAGGCGCTGCGGTCGCCCGGCAGTATCTGGAGAGCCATGGGGAGTACCCCGACTCGTTCGTCGCCGCCGTCGAGTCGGCCGTCGACGCCCACTCCTACGAGGGCCCGCTGGAGGACGTCTCACTCGAGACACGATGTCTGATGGAGGCCGACCTGCTCGACAAGGTCGGGGCCAACGGCACCGCACTGATGATCCTTCGGATGGGGTACGAATCCCGATCGCACATGAACGCGAACGAGATGATCGGCCGTGTGCTCGAGCGTGGCGAGGACGCCCTCGAGCGGGTCGTCTCGGATACGGCAGAGACGATCGCCTACGAACGGCTGAAACGGGTGCGTTGGTTCAAAGAGTGGCTCGAGGCCGAGGTGACTGATATGGCGATCACGACCGAGCGGGACTGATCAGAGTACCCCCAGGGTCAGCGCGGCATCCCGGAGAAAGACGATGCCGAACCCTGCCAGAAGCACCGCCGACCCGTAGGTGATGATCCCGCTCAGGCGCTGGACCCGCTGACGCGCAGCAACGAGTGCGGCCGGAAAGCCCGTTATCCAGACGCCGATGCCCGCAAACAGCCCGACCAACAGCCAGGGTGTCCCCGTCTCGACGACCAACAGCCCGTCAGCCCATGCTCCGAGCGCACTCGCGAGCAGGTCGATCCTGCCAGGCTCGAGTAGCCCGACACCGACGGTCAACCAGAAGACGAGCTGGTACGGGTTGGTCAGCGCGAGCAGGAACGCCTTTTTGAACCCACTCGCACTGCGGGACTCTGCGGGTGGCTCGCCGAGTGCCACCCCCGCATCGCGCAAGGCACCGTACGCAAAGTAACACATCAGCACACCACCGGTCCCGACCATGCCGGCACGGAGCAGCGGCACCTGCTCGACGACCGCGACCACGCCAATCGCTGCCAGGAGAAAAAACACGAGATCGGCCGTCGCAGCGCCCAGTCCTGCTTTGAACCCTGCCGTCCACCCCCGGAGCACCGACTCCTCGGCGATGATGGCGTTCATCGGCCCGGGGGGCGCGGCAAGCGCCACTCCGAACACGGCTCCAGCCAGGAGCGTCGTGACACCGCTCATGGCTCAACCCCGCCTGGTATCGTGAAAATGGTTCTGAACATCCACCACCGCCGGCCGCCCTAGCGAGGAGACGGGCCCGCACGGCTCACATGAAACTCCCGAGGCCGGTCTGCTCCTGGCCGCTCTTGATCTCGTCCCAGGAGACGTCGAGTGCTTCGAGGATGCGTTCGATGGGGCCGCGCAGTGTCTTGGCGAGCATCTTGTCCCAGTCGACCTCGAACTCCGGGGGGATCTGGTCGGCATACTCGAAGCAGATCACTCCATCGTCACGCGTGGTTTCGAGCTTGAACTGGCCGTACAGTGGCTGCTCGTTCGGGTCGAGCCCTCGTTCCTCCTCGATTCGTGTGAAAAAGTCGGTGTGAACGCGGTCGATGTACAGTCGCTTTGGCTTCGACCCCCGCCCGAAGTTCGTCCCGAACAGGAGGTTGGCGTACTTGGCACCGCGGACCTGAGCGGTCGCCGTATCGTAATCGTCGAGTCGTTTGCCGATCCCCCCTGGGATGCCGATCTGTTCGAGTTCGATCTCGCCGGCTTCGAACTCCGCAATCACCTCGTGGAGGTCGCTCTTGACCTCCTCGAGTGGCGCACCCGTGACGATCTGCTCGATGACGGCCTGCTGGACACGCTTGGTGACGGGTGCAATATCCGAGCGTTTGTACTCGAACCCGGTGATATCGACATCGTCGACATCTTTCCCTTCCTTCCACACGATGTGTCCGGCGTAGCGTTTCTTCTTGCCTGCCTGGAAGAACCGGCGGTAGAGCTTCTCGAACTCGATCTGGAACCGATGGCTCTCGGCGTTCATCTCCGCCGCGAGCCTGCCATAGGAGTCGTTGATCTCCGCTTCGAGCTGGAAGGACGCCTCGATCGCCTCAGTGGTGTCGAGCGACTCGCCGAACTCGATCATGACACTGTCCGTGTCTCCGTAGGCGACCTCGTGGCCCAACGCCTGGACGCGCTGCTGGGTGTACGAGATCACCTCTCGACCGGTCGCCGTGACCGCCGCGCCCATGTCCTTGTCGTAGAGCCGGAACCGATCCCAGCCGAGCACCCCGTACAGTGAGTTCATGATCACCTTGACAGCTGCCTGCTGGGAGTCGTACGTCTGGTAGGCCTCCGACTCCGGGTCGTGCTCGTTGCGAAGTCGCTTCTTGTTCTCTCGCTCCTCGAGCAGCGTCGTCACCATGTCGCGGATGATCCCATCTGGGGATTTCCGGAAGTGCATGCCGTTGGGGGCGACGTAGGAGTCACCGGGGTGGCTCTCGGGGTCCGGAATGTAGGTCTCCGGCGAGAGATTCAACGTCACCATACACATGGGGTAGAGAGACTTCAGATCCAACACCGAGACGTTCTCTCGCACGCCCGTGATGGGGTCGAACACCGCCCCACCCTCGTAGTCGTCACTCTCGACGCCACCCTTCGACGGCAGGACAAACCGGTCGTGTACCTCGTGCAGGATGTACAGGTCGACGGCATCGCCCGGTGTGGTCGCATCTTCGAGCTTGCAGCCGACGAACGAGGCGACCTCCTCCCAGAACGAGATGATATCCTGACGCCGGTCGATCTCCACGCAGAGCTCGACGTCTCGGAGGTTGTACTCCAGCAGCCGGGTCGGATCCTCCTCCCACAGATCGCCGATGTGGCCGGTGTATCGTTCCTTGCCCACCCCGAGCTCGGTCTCCCCGACGGCGTCGAGTCGATAGGAGTCGAGTTCGGTGAACTGCCGTCGTTTGTACGCGTACAACAGATCGAACACGACACGCCCTTTGACGTTCGGGCCACCCCAGCCCGAATCCCATACCTCGTCGACACGCGAGAGACTGTCGGAGGAGAGCTGGTCGCTGTCAGCTTGCCCGTCCGCGACCAGCTGGTCCATCCGGTCGATGAGGTAGGGCATATCGAAATCGTCGAAGTTCCAGCCCGTCAGGACGTCCGGGTCGGTCGATTGGAGATAGGATTCGAACGTTCTGAGCATTTCGACCTCGGTGTCGAACGTTTCGAGACGGACGTCGATCTCCTCCCCGTCGATGGGGTCGTACTCGGCGAGCGAGTCGGGCTCGGGAATCGCCCCGCCGGCTCGCTGCAACCAGAGCACGTACTCGCCGGTGTACGAATCGTGTGAGGTCAGACAGACGATCGGTTCCTCTCCGTCCTCCGGAAACCCGGATCTGTCCTCGACCTCGATGTCGAACGTGCAGACCCGTGGGTCGACCTGGTAGTCGACCGCCTGCAGCTCGGCGTGGTGGACATCGATGGTCTCGTCCTCACCGGTCCGGCGGGCAGGAAATTTGAGCCCACTCGTCACGTCCTTGTCTATCAGCAGCCGGTTGGGAAACAGGATGTCTGCCTCGTAGTGGTCGAAGTCGTCGCGGAGCTGGCCGACGTCACGAGGCGTCTGGCCGAACACTTTCAGCAGCTCCTCGTCGCGGATCGACTGGTGGATTACGACCACGTCTCTCTCGTACTCGTCGGCACCCGCCAGCCCCGCTGCCTCCCGGTCGGCATACGTTTCCACGCCGATGATTCGGGACTCCCTGGCGATGCGTGGGTCGGTGATCTGCTCTGCGGTCAACGGCCCATGGGTCTCCTCGTGCTCGATCGATGCCTTTGGGACGTAGAAGTAGGGCCTGAATCCGTGCACTCTCGCGTGCACCGGTGACGGATCGCCGTCTTCCTGGGTCGTGCGTCCGAACACGTGCAACACCGGCACCTCTCCGTCCTGGTATCCTTCGACGGTGTAGTCGACCTGTGTGACACAGATCTCGACGGTCTGCGCGGTCGGTGGGAATCGCTCGTCGTCGAGATCGACCTCGGCCGCGATATCCTCGGCACCGCCAGCTACATGTGCGGCCTCGCCAGAGGGGCGGGTCTCGGGTGTCTGCCCCCAGCTCCCGAGGGTAACTTGATCGTCCTGTTGGCCCCCTTCAGTCATGGCGCAATCTTCGCTGGAATAAGCAAAAACCCAGTGGTCCTCCGGTGTCCGACCCCAGTTGCCAGGCTTGGAGATGCGCGACCGGCCGATCGTGGCACGCGGGTGCCTGCCCCTGATTGGACGGGCCGGAAACTACATACCATGTCACAATCTACCACTGCCAATGTCCGACACCAGCCCATCGGATGGGGCACTAACCCGGCCGGATGGACAGACCGTCGAGTACTACGACACGGAGGATGGGGTGGTACTCTACGATGCCGACAATCCGATGGGGTGGGTACAGTCCGACACGCCGATTGATGTCGAGTCGATGCGATAGCTGTCGGGAGTGACTTGAGGTTCGGGCCGCCATAACCAGATCAGTGTTCCCAGAGGAGGAGGAATCGGAGGATGCCTACCCGGACGAACCACCGGAGTTCGACCCACACAGCCTTGGCCCCGATATCCCCCGGGTCAGAGAGAGTAACGGCAGTGGCAACGCGACCGCGGACAGCGAGACCATACAGATGTTTTATGCGGCGGTACTGTTCGCGAACGTCGGTTTGTTGGGAATCTCACTCGGCCCGATGCTCTGGTATTTTCGAGGGTTGACCGAGACCGGCGCGGGACTGACACTGGTCGGGTTCGTCGCGTTAGGCATGACCTATCGTCAGTACCGGTTGTTCAGGACGGGGCCGGCCGATACGACCCCGTCGGGTGGTGTCTGAGATGGAACTCGTCACCGACGGTGAACGGCGCTACGTGGTGTTGAAGCAGGCTGCAGAGAGCAGCTTGGTCCGCCCGCTCGATACCGACGAGGCCGAATACGTCCCAAACGAGCGGCTCTCGGCCGTCGGGGGCGAGCCACCGCTGAGCGCCGCCGCGGCCGCCGTACCGACGCCGGTCAGAGCACTCCTGACGGCAACTCACACCGAAGAGGGGCTGGGACTGCTGGTCGAGCTGGACGATCGAGGTGCGGTCCCGGTTCGCCAGCTGATGGGCTACGGCCTCTGTGAATCCGCGCTTCACGGGCTCCTGGCAGAGTTTTCGATGGCGGGGCTGATCCAGGAGACTGAGGTGTTAGGTGAGCGGGGCTACGAGCTCACAGGGGTCGGTCGCGATGGCCTCGACCGCCTACGAGCGGATCAGCGGACCACCGGCTGAGCTCAGTCACTGGTGTCCGCCAGCATCGACCGCTCGGCCTGCGTGGGCCCGCCCGTGTGCGTGACTGCGGCGCGATTGGACGTCGTGTTTTTCTCCACGGTCACCAGATCGTCGGCAGCCTCGACGAGATCCTCGTCGTGGCTGACCACCAGTATCTGTTCGACCCCGAACCCACGCATGGCGTCGATGAGATCGACCAGCTTGAGCACGTGCCCGGAGTCCAGGAACATCGTCGGTTCGTCCAGGATCAACGGGGGCATCGGGGTCTCGCCGTCGATCCCCTCGGCGAGCAGCCGATAGATCCCACAGCGCAAGGCGAGATTGAAGATGGCTCGCTCCCCGCCAGACAGCTGGTCGGGAGCCAGCGGCTCACCATCCTTCTGGAACACCGTCAGCCCGTACTCCGGTCCAAGCTCGATACGAGCGTACGAGTCGTTCTGATAGAGCAGATCGAACGTCTCGTTGAGCAGTACACCCAGTCGCTCGACGTTCTGCTGGCGGAGCTGGCCGCGCAGGTCACCGTACATTCGCTGTAACTCTTCGGTCTCTTCGTACAGCGACTGCAGCTGGCCGACGGTGGTCTCGAGTGAGTCGTGACGGTCACGCAGTGACTCCAAGCGGTCGATCTCACCACGGACCCCACCCAGGCTGTCTCGCAGCTCGTTCTCTTTCGATCGCAGCTGCTCGATCGACTCGTCGACCCTCTCGAGATATGCCGTCGCCCGCTGTTTTTCCTGCTTGGCTTTGGCGACCTGCTGTTGGTCGTACTGGTCGGCAAGCTCGCGCTTTCGTGCTCGTTTCTCCGCGAGCCGCTCGCTGCGGACCTCGACCTGATCCTGGAGCGTCGCTCGCCGCGTGCGCAACCGGTCGATCTCTGTCTCGCTCTCGTCTACAGCTGCCGAGAGTCGCTCGATACGCTCTAGCCTGGCTAGCCGTTCTTCGAGGTCGGCGATATCCTCGCCGACGGCGTCGATACGTTCTTCCAACGCAGCGCCACGGCGCTCTGCGGTCGTAGCTTCCTTCCTGGCGGCCTCGGCGTCTTCATCCAGAGTCGCTGCTTGGCTGCGAAGCTCGGCGACGGCCCTCTCGCGCTGGTCCAGCTCTGCTTCGCGCTCGTCGATCAGCGTCTGCAGCGTCTCGATTCGCCCGTCTAGCTCCGAGAGCTCTCCCGCCCGCTCGACCCACGCCTTTGCCGTCTCGAGTGCCCGCTCGAGTTCGCTCGCCCGCTCGGTCGCCTCCTCGAGATTGCTCTCGAGTTCCGCGACTCGCTCACGATGCTCGGTGAGCGCAGCCACGTGGGGTGAATTTTCGACCGGCTGCCCGCAGCGGGGGCACTTTCCCGCCTCCTGGAGTGCCTCGGCGTCGGCCAGCGACTCCTCGCTCGCTGCGAGAGCCGACCGCAGCTCCGCGACCCGCTCGCGGGCCTGGCTCCTCGACTCGAGCAGCTCCTCGCGGCGGTCCTCGGTCTCCTCCGGTGTCCTATCGGCATCCTCGAACCGCTCTGCGAGCGTGGCGCGGTCCGCAGCTACCTCACTGAGGCTGCCTCGCCGCTCCTCGAGCGTCTCTCGCTGCTCGGCGAGCTCCGCGGCACGCTCCTCGGCATCTGATCGACGGTCGCTTGCCTCTGCCGATAGCTCGGTAGCCCGCTCTCGGGCAGCCTCTGCGTTGCGCGCGGCGACACGACGGCTGGCGACCAGCTCGCTTTTGTGTGCCTGCAGCCGTTCTTTCCGGGTCTCCAGGCTGGCCGACCGCGCCGAAAGCTCGGCCGACCCGCCGGTATCCAGTGAGGTCGCATCGAGCTGCACTTCGAGCTGTTGAGTGGTTTGGGCAATCGTCTGTTTCTCGGCGCTGATCTCCTCGGCCAGCGTCGAGCGTTTGGTCTCTCGCTCCTGGATCGCCGCCGTGATGCGGTCGATAGCCGACTCGAGCTCGGCAATCTCCGCCTGAGCTGATCGGTAGTCCGCCAGCACCGACTCTGCGTCCTGCAACGCCTGTTCGGCGGGCGGCCGCTTCGACCGGATATCCTCGATTTCGGATTCGGTCTCTTTGAGCGATGTCTCGAGATCGTTCAATCGCTTGTAGAGCCCTGCAGATTCCTTCTGGTCGATCTCATCTGCCGTGCTCTCGAGCACCGCTTCGCGCCCATCCTTGACGTGCTTGACACCCAGCCGGGCCTCGACGGCTCGCTCGCGATAGCGCTCGAGTTTGCCGAGCTGCAGCAGCTCGTCGATCATGTCCTGTCGTTGGCTCGGCGAGGCGTTGATGAGCTTGTTCACCTCCCCCTGCCGGACGTACGCACAGTTGACGAACGCGTCACTGTCCATCCTGAGGAGTTCGGTCACCGACTCGCGCACCTGGCGCGCGCCATCGACGGTCTGGGTCGGGCTCTCGAGCAGGCAGGTCGTGGTCTGGGCACCACCATCGCGGACTTTGATCTCACGGGTGATATGGTACTGACCTCCGCTGTGGCTGAACCACAGCTCGACGGCCGCCGAGTCGGTCCCCGAGGCCACGACCTCCTCGAGGGTGCGGTCGAGCGCGCGATGGCCATAGAGGCCAAAAAAGCAGGCTTCGAGCAGTGTCGACTTGCCCGCGCCGTTCGGCCCGTGGATGACGGTCACCCCGGGGTCCAACAGAAGATCGACGTCGGTGTAGCACTTGAAGTTCCGCAGCGCCAGGCGGTCGAACTTCACGCGAAGTCCTCCCAGCTGCTCTGGTCTTCCGGCGTCCCACCGGGAGGCGCGGGCTGCTGGTCTGCGGGGTCGTCCTCCGGCACCTGCTCGACCGGCTGCTCGGTCGGCTTCTCGCCAGGTTCCGCGGCCGGGTCCCCGCCAGTGGCGTCCGCCGGTTCCTCTGGGGCCGGAGCGGCCTGTTCGAACAGCCTGTCGACCTCCGTCTCGAGCAACTCACCCACCCGTTTCTCGACCGCCTCTGCTAGTGCCGAATCGGCGAGCTTGCTCGCACGCACGAGCTCGTCGATCTCCGTGGCGGCGCCCGAGAGTTGCATCTCTCTGATACGGTCCCGCACCGCCTCGTCTGGGTCCGCGAACGAGACCGACATCTCCTGCTCGGTATCGAGCGTGCGCCGGTCGTTGACACGGACGATCAACGCACCGGCCTCTTTGACCGCCTCCTCGATGGGCGCGGGCGAGAACTGTTCGCCGCCCCCTTCGACCGTGACGATCGAGACCGCGTCCGTGTGCTCGTACTGTGAGACCGTCTGCAGAACGCGTTCGATCCCGTCGCCCTCGCCGAGCTCCACGTCGATGAACCTGAACTCGCGTGTCTCGAGGCCGCGACGGGTGATCGATACCTGTGGCTCGTCCTCGTCGTCGGCGTAGCTGACGATGTTGTACCCTCTGTCCGCCTGTTCGCTCGCGCTGGTCCGTTCGGTAGACCCACAGTACGTCAGCCAAGTGCCGGCTTCAGCTCGTGTAACCTGCCGCTTGTGGTTGTCACCCATCAGCACCGCATCGAAAGCAATCGGCGATTTCTCCAAAACGTGTTCGACGTCCCAGTTGCCGTGGTCGAACGGGGCGAAAAGCCCGTGGGTCACCAGGCTCGCGTACGTCGCGTCGTGCGGTTCGAACCGGTACTCCAGCGCCTCCCGTTGTGATTCCGGGACGTAATCCAGCCCGTAGAACGCGGTGTCACCGACGGTGACCGGCTCGGCACCCAGCCGGACGGCTAGCCCGAGGTCGGCAAACAGATCGATCCACTGGGCGTCGCGCTTTATTTCGTGATTGCCGACGATGGCCAGAAACGGTATCTCCGCGGTTCGGAGCTCACGGAGCGTGGCTATCGTCCCGAGCAGATCCGAGAGGCCCGGCCGTCGGTCGTGGAACAGGTCACCGGCGTGAACGACGGCGTCGACATCGCTATCGACGGCATCGGTGATGACGGCCTCGAACGCTCGCAGGAAGTCCTCGCGGCGCTCGGCCGAGTGGTACTGTCTGTACCCGAGGTGGGTATCTCCGGTGTGGATAACCCGTGTCATGGTTCTCGTTCGCTAACAGGCGGTAAAATGATTGGCGGACCACAGCGGAACTAGACGGCCCTAATCCAGCGTGTAGATCCGCTTTCGGGCGTCCGTGAACGAGATGCGTGTGTTGACGACGTCGACCGTCTCCAGCCGTCCAATCGCGTACCGGACCGTCCGGGTCGGCAGCAGTGTCTCCTCGGCGAGCCCACGCTGTGTCAGCTGCCCCCGATGCTCCAGGGCCTTCACCACGAGTTTCGCCGACGGTGGCAGGTCACAGATCGCATCCCGGTGGTCCTCTGCCGATACAGGCGCACTCTCGTCGACGTCGGAAGCTCCCATACACACCTATCGGAATACCGCACAATAATAGTTGTTATCTCTACTATGCATTGAGGTAATTTCCGTGCCCCCAAGTGTCGGTGCTTCATCCCGGTCCCGTCGGGCAGACCGGTCGTGGTCTGAAACTGGCGATACCCGAAGCCTCATATGAGTCCCAGGCCAGCTTCAGAACAATGACAGACACTGTTGATGATGTCGACATACCGTATGACGACGATGCATCACAGCCAGAGAAGGTCGATGCTCTCGAGGAACGTCTCGACATTCTGGAATCGCAGAACGAGGAGATGCGAGACAAGCTGCTGGATGCCAACGCGGAGAACAACAAGTACCAACAGAAGCTCGAGCGGCTGACCCACGAGAACAAGAAGCTCAAGCAGTCACCGCTGTTTGTCGCCACGGTCCAGGAGATCATGGACGAGGGCGTCGTCATCAAGCAACACGGGAACAACCAGGAGGCACTGACAGAGGTGACCGACGAGATGCGCTCGGAGCTCTCCCCCGACGACCGGGTGGCGGTCAACAACTCGCTGTCGGTGGTCAAGACGCTCGACGACGAGACCGACGTCCGGGCTCGGGTGATGCAGGTCGAGACGAAGCCCGAGGTCGAGTACGAGGACATCGGCGGCGTCGACGACCAGATGGAGGAGGTCAGGGAGACCGTCGAGATGCCGCTCAAGTCCCCCGAGATGTTCGAGAAGGTGGGTATCGACCCACCGAGCGGGGTGTTGTTGTACGGCCCTCCCGGAACCGGGAAGACGATGTTGGCGAAGGCGGTCGCCAACCAGACCGACGCGACGTTCATCAAGATGGCCGGCTCCGAGCTAGTCCACAAGTTCATTGGCGAGGGGGCGAAGTTGGTACGTGATCTGTTCGAGCTGGCTCGACAGCACGAACCCGCGGTCATATTCATCGACGAGATCGACGCGATCGCGTCGAAACGGACCGAGTCGAAGACCAGCGGCGACGCCGAAGTCCAGCGGACGATGATGCAGCTACTCTCGGAGATGGACGGGTTCGAGGATCGTGGTCAGATATCCATCATCGCAGCCACGAACCGTTTCGACATGCTCGATCCGGCGATCCTCCGGCCAGGTCGCTTCGACCGCCTCATCGAGGTGCCCCGACCCGACGAGGCCGGTCGCGAGATCATCTTCGAGATTCACACCCGGTCGATGAACGTGGCCGATGACGTCGACTTCGACGTGCTCGCCGGCGACATCGTGACCGCCTCGGGTGCCGATATCAAGGCGATCTGTACGGAAGCCGGTATGTTCGCCATCCGTGAAGACCGCACCGAGGTGCGGATGAAGGATTTCAAAGCGGCCTGGGACAAGATCCAGCAGGCCGATACGGAGAGCGACGCCGAGATATCCAAAACCTTCGCCTGAGCCGCGCCACGCCGGCACCACAATCGGGTCGAAACGCTCAAACGCTCGGTGCGCCCTGTGAGTGCATGGACCTGCGTGTCATCGAGAGCGGACCGGACGAGCTGCGCATCGAGATCGCCGGGGAGGATCACACATTCATGAACGTGCTCAAGGGGGTGCTCCTGGAGACGGAGAGCGTTACAGCGGCGACCTACGACATGAACCCCGAGCAGTCCGGAGGACAGACCGACCCGATTCTGACCATCAAGACCGTGAGCGACACCAAACCACTCGACGCACTTGAGGCCGCCGCCGCGGGCGTCGAGGTCAAAAGCCAGGCGTTCAGAGATGCCTTCGAGACGGCATCGAGTGGGGCCTGACCTCCCCGACACGATGACCTAGCAGAGTCTCGGGGGCCGGGTCTGCGCCCCTGCCACCCGCCACGAGGCTGCTCTAGAGTCTGATTGGGAGCCCTTCATCGGCCAGATACCGCTTTGTCTCGGCGATCGAATGCTCTCCAAAGTGGAAGATAGAGGCTGCGAGCCCGGCGTCAGCTCCCGCCTCGGTGAACACGTCGTACATGTCGGCTGGCCCGCCACAGCCAGAGGAGGCGATCACAGGCGTCGAGACCGTATCGACGACGGCCTCGGTCAGCGGGATGTCGTAGCCTGCTTTGGTCCCATCTGCATCGATCGAGTTCACGAACAGCTCACCGGCACCCCGGCGTTCACTCTCGGCGGCCCAGCTCAGAACGTCGGTGCCGGTCCCCTCGCGCCCACCTCGTTTGGTACACTCGAACCAGACGCTCTCGCCGTCGACCTGCACGTAGTGTTCGCCCTGCTCGTCGTAGCGTCGACGCGCATCGACAGAGATCACGATACATTGGCTGCCGAACGCCGCCGCACCCTCGGTGATCAGTGCTGGCCGTTCGAGCGCCCCCGTCGTGATCGAGACCTTGTCAGCACCGGCTCTGAGCGTCTCTCTGATATCCTCACGGCTGCGGATGCCACCGCCGACAGTCAGCGGGATGAACACCTCGTCTGCCACCTGATTGACCACGTCGAGCATGGTCTCGCGGCCCTCTGCGCTGGCCGTGATGTCCAGGAAGACGAACTCGTCCGCTCCGGCCGCGTTGTACGCCCTGGCCATCTCGACCGGGTCCCCGGTGTACTGTAGATCTTCGAAGTTGACCCCCGTGTACACCGCCGGCGTGCCGTCGTCTGCGAGGTCTACGTCGATACACGGAATAATCCGTTTAGTGAGGGCCATAGGATGTGGTTGCCTACAATCCGCACAGTAAAAAGCAACCCCTCGGCTGGCGCAGGCTCCGCGTGCGGTCGCCGGACCGCGTGGATGCGATAGAGTCAAACGGCGATTCTGCCTAGCCAGCCTATGACCGATGTCGAGCCCACAGAGACCGACCACGCGGTCGCCACCGATGGGAGCCGAACCACCGCCCCACAGGGGACATATTCACCTACCGAGCTGGCCGTGGGGGTACTCATAGCCGCGGTGGGCATCGGGATCGCCGTGGTGCTGCCAGCAGTGGTGGGCCTCTAGGGCCACACCATGGGCAGTGCCGCCCGCCTGGCAATCCCCTCTATCGCCAGCGGCCGGCGACTCAATCCATCAGCTCAGCGAGTGACCCTCGCAGAGCAGTGATCCTGTCCTTATCGATACTGACTGTCGATTCCCCCACGGTGATCTCCAACTCGCCGCGTTCGACAGACTCCCCGAGCACCGCCGTCTGGGCGACCCCCTCGAAGGCATCGACGACCAGTTTCGGGGCGGTCGTCTCGACGACCGCCCGACCGGTTGCCTCGTTGAACAACAGGCCCTGCGGATCACCCGGGGCGAGCTCGAGGCTGGCCCCGGCGTCCTCGGTCACCATCTCGGCAAGCGTCACCGCGAGACCGCCGTTGCTCACGTCGTGCACCGCCAGCGTCGAGTCCTCGTCGGCGACCCTGGCGAGCCGGTCGAGAAAGCCGTCGATCGAGTCCGGGACCGTCGGGAAACGGTCGCTCCCACCACACTGGGCCAGAAACTCACTCCCTCCGAGCCGCGCTTGCGCTCCGGCCTGTACTCGGTCACCGACGAGCACGACCGACCCCTCACCCGCAAACCGCATGGGTGGGGCGCCGGTCCCCACTCGTGTGCCGACCATCGCGACGGTCGGGGTGGGGGGGATGGGGCCGCTCGTCGAGTCGTTGTACAGCGAGACGTTTCCACCGACGACGGGGATCGCAAGCTCGCGACAGGCATCGGCGAGGCCGGCCACCACATCGCTGAATCCCCCGTACACCTCGCCCGTCTCCGGGTTGCCACCGTTGAGACAGTCGACGGCTGCCAGCGGAGTGGCCCCCTTGGCGGCGAGGTTGGTCGCGTTCTCGACCGCCGATGCTCTGGCTCCCTCGTAGGGGTTACAGGCCGTCCAGCCGGGTTCGGCACCCGCGGAGATCGTCAGGCCGACCGGCTCGCCGGACTCGCCGACGGCCTCGTGGATGGAGATGACCGCCGCATCGTCACCAGGCCCCATCGCGGTCCGCACACCAACCTCGTGGTCGTACTGTCGATACACCCAGCGGCGCGAGGCGGTGTTGGGTGCCCCGAGGACCCGCTCGAAGGCCGTCTCCAGCGCCACCTCGGGGTGCGACCGGGCCGGTGATGGGGGGCTCGTGCCCGGGAGCTCGTACAGCGGGGCTCCGTCTGCCAGCAGCGTCGCCGGGGCATCGACCACCCTGCGACCATCGAACGTACAGACGTAGTTCCCCTCGGTGATCGTCCCGATCTCTGCTGCCTCGAGGTCGTAGCGTGCTGCCAGGTCGACCACCGCCTGGACGGCGTCCGGTTCGACCTCGTAACAGATGCGCTCCTGGGATTCTGCCAGGAGAATCTCGAAGGCGCTCATCTCGGGCTCGCGCTGATGGACTCGTTCGAGCTCGATCGTCGCGCCGAACCCGCCCTTGGCGACCAGCTCGGCCGACGCCCCGCCGAGCCCGGCGGCACCGAGATCGCGTGCGCTCTCGACCAGCCCCTCGTCGAGCAGCGCCTCGTTCACCTCGATCAGCAACTTCTCGGCGTACGGGTCGCCGACCTGGACGGCCGGGCGGTCGTCGGTTTCGGCGTCCTCGGCGAGGTCTTCACTCGCGAACGAGGCCCCGCCCAACCCATCCCGCCCAGTTGCGTTGCCGATCAGCACGAGCTTGTTACCCGCCCGCTGTGCGACCGCCGTCAGCAGCCGGTCCGGGTCGTCGATCAGCCCGACACAGGCGACGTTGACCAGGGGGTTACCGGTGTAGCCCTGGTTGAACACGAGACTCCCGCCGACCGTCGGCACGCCGATACAGTTGCCGTAGTGACTGATGCCTTCGACGACCCCATCGAGCAGATATCTGGAGTGCTCGCGCTCGAATGGGCCGAAGTACAGCGAGTCGGTCAGAGCGATCGGGTAGGCACCCATCGAGAGCGTATCGCGGACGATACCACCGACACCCGTCGCAGCACCCTCGAACGGATCGACGAAGGAGGGGTGATTATGGCTCTCGATGCCCACCGTGATGTACACCGGGTCGGCGTCCTCCGCCGTCGGGAGCGCCACCACCGCGGCGTCGTCTCCAGGACCGACGATCACCTGCGAGCCCTCACTGTCGAATGCGGACAGGAGCCTGCGAGACGAGCGATAGGCACAGTGCTCGCTCCAGAGATTCTCGAACAACAGCGCTTCGGTGGTGGTCAGCTCCCGGTCCAGCTGCTCGCCAATTCGCTCGCGGTCAGCCGGCTCCAGGCTCATTGTAGCTGGCTGTGTGACAGCTCGGCAAAGCACTTTCCATGTCCCACCACGGGAGCTGACGAGACCGGGCTGTTTTTGCCACGGCTACTCCTACCTAAAGCCAGTGCTTACAGTCGAACTCCACTGTCACAGCGCGCTCTCGTACGACGGCCGTGATGCGGTGGAGCTACTACTAGAGCAGGCAGCCGCGGTCGGGCTCGATGCCCTCTCTGTCACCGATCACGACGAGATCGAGGCGTCACTCCAGGCAGCGGAGCTCGCGTCGGAGTACGGCCTGGTTGGCATCCCCGGGCTGGAGGTCTCGTCGGCGGCTGGCCACGTCCTGGGATTGGGCATCAGCGAGCAGGTCCCACCAGGCCTCCCGTTTGCGGAGACGCTCGACAGAATCAGAGCCCAGGGCGGAATCGCCATCGTCCCCCATCCGTTCCAGAGCTCGCGACACGGCGTCGCCACGGAGCTGAGCCACGACGAGCTCGCGAAGGCCGATGCCATCGAGATATACAACTCAAGGCTGTTTACGGGGCTGGCCAATCGCCGGGCGAGAGCGTTCGCCGAGAGACGCTCGCTGCCCACGACAGCTGGAAGCGACGCACACATCGCGGAGATGGTAGGCCAGGCGGTCACGAGAGTCGACACCACGACCAGAGAGGTGGGCGCGATTCTGGATGCCATTCTGGCGGGCGACACCGAGATCCTCGGGAAACGCACACCGTGGCGGATCAGCCTCCGGCAGTTCGGTGGCGGCATCCGTCGGCGAATCGCCGACACGGTCCGGGACGGCGCGTGACTCATGCATGGGCTCGAGCGAGAGACGGTCAGGGATGCACGAGCGGCAGGTGACCCACTGCCGGGGCGGACGAACCCACCGAACTCGGGGTTCGCCGGCCGGCTAGCCACCGACCCGGCGGTGCTGACACGGGATGTCCTCGGGCGATATCCACTGTTCGTCGATGAGGACAGACCGGGAGAGTGGGCCGACTCGCCGACGGCCCTCAGGTCTCCCCGCATCGTCCCGCCGGGGGCCGTGGTGACTCGGGCGGGAGATGGCTGGCAGACAGAGCAGGTCTGGAGCCTCCCATCGCCCGCCCGGCAGCTCAGCGCTCCGTCGCTGGCAGGTGAGCGGCTCGACGACTGCTTGACACAGATCGTCGCCGAGATGGCAGAGACGCCGGCCACGACGGCGGTCGCGTTCTCGGGAGGCATCGACTCTGCGCTGATCGCCGAGGCGCTGGATACGGTCTGCTACGTGGTGGGGTTTCCAGGCTCGAGAGATATCCAGGCCGCCCGTACTGCGGCGACGGCGCTCGACGTCGAGCTGCGCATCCGGGAGGTCACCCACGAGGAGCTCGAACAGGCCATTCCGCGGGTCGCTCGAGCGACCGGCAGGACCAATTCCATGGACATCGGCATCGCCGTCTCGTTGCACCTTGCTGGGCGTGCTGCCGCGGCGGATGGGTACGAGCGCCTAGCCGTCGGACAGGGAGCCGACGAGCTGTTCGGTGGCTACGAGAAGCTGGTGGAGCCGGCGGCCGACCACCGGCTGGATGCCGAAACCCTGCTTGCCGCCCAGCTAGAGCTCATCGGCACGTTGCCGGCGCAGCTCGCCCGAGACGTGCTCGCGCTGCGAGCGGCCTCGATCGAGCCGGTCGCGCCGTTTCTCGACGACCGAATCGTCGCCCTCGCCCTCGAGCTCGAGGAGCGGTGTCTGGTGGCCGGTGACCGCAGGAAAGTGACCGTCAGAGAGACGGCGGACAGACGGCTCCCGGCAGAGCTGGTCGAGCGAGAGAAGATCGCCATCCAGTACGGGTCGCACGTCTCTCGCGAGATCGACCGCCTGGCCAGACGTGCCGGCTACAAACGCCGCATGACGGACCACGTCGGTCGATACATCAGATCGCTCCTCGACTGACGGTGCCCGTCTCGACCGCTCAGGCCCGCAGGTCCGATATCGAGACGTATCCCTGCTCGATCGCGACCTGCATTCGCTCTTCACCGCTCAGGCTCCCCCAATCGTCCGGGCGGTCACCGTCGGGGACGCGATCGGCAAGCTCGAGCAGGCCGGCCCTGATGAACTGCCCCCACTCCTCGCACCCCTCACAGGTGCGCACCAACATAGGCACCGTGTATCCACGTGCGGTGGTGGCCCCGCAGGCCGCACAGACGTATTCCTTGGTCACAACGTCTCTACCGTCGGGGTGGATTTGAACTTTGGTACCGCACACCAGTGGAGAGCCGCCGGATCGGCCGCGTTTGAGCCGCTCAGGCGGCGATCTCGCCGGCTGCCTCGAGGAGTTCGTGATACCGGTTCCTGATGGTGACTTCGCTGATGTTCGCGACCTCGCTCACCTCGTTCTGGGTCACCTTCTCGTTGGCAAGCAGCGATGCAGCGTAGACTGCGGCCGCCGCGAGCCCGACGGGGGACTTCCCCGAGTGGATGCCCTTCTCCTTGGCCGAGCGCAGCAGTCGCTGCGCCCGTCGTTCAGCCTCGCTGCTGAGCGCGAGCTCGCTCGCGAACCGTGGGACGTAGCTCTCCGGGTCTGCGGGCTCGATCTCGAGCCGGAGCTTACGAACGACGTATCGATAGGTCCGCGCGATCTCGTCTCGCTCGACGCGTGAGACGGCAGTGATCTCGTCGAGACTTCGGGGCGTCCCCGCCTGGCGTGCCGCCGCGTACAACACGGCGGTCGCCACGCCTTCGATCGACCGGCCGGGCAGCAGGTCCTCTCCAAGCGCCCGTCGGTAGATGACGGAGGCCGTCTCCCGGACGTTCTTCGGAAGCCCCACCGCCGAGGCCATCCGGTCGATCTCGCCGAGCGCCTGTTTGAGGTTGCGCTCACGAGAGTCACGGGTTCTGAACCGCTCGTTCCAGGTACGGAGCCGCTGCATCTTCTGCCGTTGTCGCGAGCTCAAGGAGTTACCGTAGGCGTCCTTGTCCTGCCAGCCGATGTTCGTCGACAGGCCCTTGTCGTGCATCATCTGTGTCGTCGGGGCCCCTACGCGTGACTTTTGGTCCTTCTCGGAGGTGTCGAACGCGCGCCATTCGGGGCCGTGGTCGATCTCGTCTTCCTCGACGACCAGCCCACAGTCCTCACAGACGGTTTCGCCGTGCTCTGGATCCTGTGTCAATCGCCCGGAGCACTCGGGGCAGGCCGCCCGCTGGCCGACCTCTTCGGTCTCGGAGGACTCACGCTCACGGTCGTCCTGCGTGCGTTGTGCGCGTCTCAGATTCGTATCCGACATGTGTGGAAGGGTCAGAGCATTGATTGAACAGCTGGACTGCCCTGATATGCCAGCAGGTTGCCACCCGAGGCCATTAAACGGCCTCCCAAAGAACTGACCGAGCCCCTCCGTTCCGAAATCCTCAATGCTGGCCCGCCGCCTGTTGACCTATGGAGGACCACGTCGACGCCGAGGCGGTCAGGCACGTTGCTTCGCTCGCGCGAGTCGACCTGGACGAGGACGAGATCGCCGAGTTCGCCGCCCAGTTCGAGGAGATCCTCGAATCGTTTGCCGTGCTCGACGACGTGCCGGTCGTCGAGAGCGAGGACCAGCTGGAGAACGTGATGCGCCCGGACGAGATCAGCGAGGGGCTCAGCCAGGAGGAGGCACTCGCGAACGCCCCGGAGACGGAAGATGGGATGTTCATCGGCCCACGGGTCGGCTGATGGCGGCCGAGAACCTGAACGCGTTCATCACGCGAGAGCGTATCCAGCCGTTGGATGAGGGGCCGCTCTCGGGGACGACGGTCGCACTGAAGGACAACATCTCGACGGCCGGTCTCCGGACGACCTGCGGGTCGGCGACGCTCGACGGTTACGTCCCCCCGTACGAGGCGACGGTGGTGACACGACTGCGAGAGGCTGGGGCAACGATCGTTGGGAAGACGAACATGGACGAGTTTGGCATGGGGACCACCACCGAGACCTCCGCGTTCGGGGTGACCGACAACCCGAGCGCACCGGGCCACGTCCCCGGGGGCTCCTCGGGTGGCTCGGCGGCGGCGGTCGCTGCAGGAGAGGCTGACGTCGCGCTCGGGAGCGACACCGGCGGGTCGATACGCTGTCCGGCGGCGTTCTGTGGGGTCGTCGGAATCAAACCGACGTACGGGGTGGTCTCTCGGTACGGGCTCATCGCCTACGCCAACAGCCTCGAACAGATCGGCCCCCTGGCACCGACGGTCGAGGCCGCAGCTGAGACACTCGGCGTGATCGCCGGAGCAGACCCACACGACGCGACGACCCGGGACCGAGCTCTGGGTGATCTTGCGGCGGCTGCCGGGGAGGCCCCCGAGGACCTGACGATCGGCATTCCGGCGGAGCTGCTGACCGACGCGACGGCCTCGATCCGAGCGCGTTTCGAGACGGCCATCGCGGCGCTTCGTGACCGCGGCGCGACGATCAGGGAGCTCTCACTGCCTAGTGTCGAGCCGGCGGTCCAGGCGTACTACGTCATCGCCATGAGCGAGGCCTCGTCGAATCTGGCACGATTCGATGGCGTCCGCTACGGTGTCGGTGGGGGGGCTGAGGCGGGGTGGAACGAGAGCTTCGCGAGGGCACGCGAGGAGGGGTTCGGCCCGGAGGTCAAACGCCGCGTGCTGTTGGGGACCTACGCCCTCTCGGCGGGCTATCACGACAGGTACTACAAGAAGGCCCAGGATGCCAGGGCGTGGATCCAGCAGGAGTTTGCTCAGCAGTTCGAGGAGGTGGACCTGCTCGCGTCACCGACCATGCCGGTGCTCCCGTTTGCACGGGGCGAAGGGCTCGAGGACCCGCTCGCGCTGTACCAGGCCGACGCCAACACCGTCCCGGTGAATCTCGCCGACCTGCCGGCTCTCTCCGTCCCGATCGGCTCGGTCGACGGGCTCCCGGTCGGCATGCAGCTGATCGGGCCGCAGTTCGCAGAACGACTTCTCGTCCAGGCGGGAGGGATGGTCGAGCGTGCGGTCTAAGCGCGCTCACGCGGGGCTCGGCCGGTCCTGGACCGGGCGGGCTGTGCCGGGCACTGGTGGAGGTTCGGGATGGTAACCTGGCGGCTGTTCGCCAATCTGGCCGAAGCGGCCGACAGCCGACGCGTCGAGGTCGGCGTGGCCCAGGGCGAGACGATCGGCACCGCGCTCGAGGAGCTGTTCGCCGTCCACCCGGCGCTAGAATCGCTGGTCCTCGCCGACGACGAGCAGCTCAAAGAGCACATTCGACTGTTGCACGAGGGGGAGAACCCGTTTCGCGAAGCGGAGGGCCTTGAGACGACACTCCAGGAGGGCGACGAGCTAGCGCTGTTCCCGCCCGTCAGTGGCGGCTGAGCCACACGGCGGGACCGTGGTCATGACGTAGTGATGATACTCCGATAGCTCGACACGCGCCGCGGCGGCGGCCGCGAGCCGCTCGGCTTTCTCGGGTAACAGCACCCGCGCTGAATCGGCACCGACACTTGCCGCATCGCTACCGATGGCCTCGAACAGCGGGCCGACGGCCCGCTCGGTGTGCCACCCTGTCAGGGCATACTCGGCGAGGCGCTCGCTTTGGCCCGCAGCGTTCGTCTCCTCGCACGTACGGATCCGGACGCTGCAGGCTGTCAGCTCGCCGGTTGTTGGGTCCTCGATTCCGATTCGTTCGGTCTGCCCACTAGCGGCTGCGAGCGGGTCACTGCCCAGCCTGGACAGCGCCCACCGTTCGTTCCAATCGAGCGTGAGTCCAGCCAGCTCCGCTGCCATCGGCGTCCTGTCGAAGCACTTGGCCACGGCGGAGGCTGATGGGGCCACGACGCGCTCGTTCGGGGCCGAAGCCGAGGTGCCGACGGCCGGCATCGCCCAGCGAAACGCCATCGCCGGCTCGAAGCCTGCCGTGGTTGCTACCCCCAGTCCCGCCGCGTTCCATGAGAAGACCAGCGTTCGGCAGATGCCAGCATCACGCCGGGCGGCCCAATCTACGACGGCATCGATCAGTCGCCGTCCGACACCCCGTCCCCGTTGGCCACCAGCGACTCGAAGTGCCTGTGCCCAGGCTTCGGTCTCGGTGAGCATCACCCCTTGGACGATACCGACCAACATCTCGGTTTGATCGATGGCAACGATAGTCTGCTGGCTCGGTCCCTCTGACTCCATCCAGCGATCGTAGACGGCAGGAATGTAGTCCCCGCCTCGCTCGGTCCATATATCCTCGCACATCGCCGCGACCGCTTTGCCGTCGGTTTGCGTGGCCTGTCGGAGCCGCACGCTTGGCTGGCTCACCGCCAGGGACGCGTGCGGGCGGGTGCCTCCCCAGCCATCGATCGGCCGACCATCGTTTCGACCTCTGCAGGCCGGTTCGCCAGCAGCCACATCAGCTTGACGAGCATCGTCTCGGGGAGGGTCGTCCCACCTTCGATGACGCCAGCATCGAGCAAGTCGCGCCCCGTCTCGTAGACCCTATCACAGACACGCCCGTCGAGGGACTGACTCGTCATGACCACCGTCGTCCCATCGTCGATCAGCTCTCGGACACGGGGCAACAGCTCGGTGTTGACGTGTCCCAGACCCGTTCCTTCGAGTACCAAACCCGCTGCTCCCTCCACGTAGTCTAGCGCCTGGACGTCCATACCGGGGACGAACTTCACGAGTTCGACCGCCGAGGAGAGCTCGGGAGAGACGGCTAGTTCCTGGGCCTCTCTGGGTGTCGGCGCTCGCTCGAATGTCACACGTTCGGTGGCCCACTCGACGGTCCCGATCGGCTGCGCGCCGACGGTCTCGAAGGCGGCTCGCCGCGAGGTATGATTCTTTCTGACTCGTGTCGCTCGGTGGATGGCACACCGATCGTCGCTGCCGGTCGCGTGCATGCAGACCAGCACCTCCGCGGCGTCGGCCTTTGCCGTCTCGACGGCACAGACCGCGTTCATGACGTTATCCGATGAGGGTCTGTCCGCCGACCGCTGACTCCCGGTGAACACGATCGGCACCGGCGTCTCCAACATGAACGCCATGGCACTCGCGGTGTACTGCATCGTATCCGTCCCGTGCATGACCACGACGCCATCCGCGCCATCGGCGATCTCCTCGTGGATCGCCTCTGCAAGCTCGACCCACACGGCCGGGTCCATGTTCTCCGAGAGCATGTTCGCGACCACACGGCCCCGGTAGTTCGCCCGACCCGCCAGGTCCGGCACCGCCCGCAGCACGTCCTCGGCATCGAACTGTGCCGTCACCGCGCCCGTCCGGTAGTCGACCGTCGATGCGATGGTGCCCCCGGTCGAAATCAACGCGATCGTCGGAAGCTCCTCGTCGAAGGCGGCCTGGCTCGTCCCGTCGACCGCCTGGGCCTGCTCGACATCACGGACGTTGCCAGCGACCACCTCGAAGCTGGCAGGCGACCGCTCGATGCCGACGTTGTACCCGCCGTCGAGCTTGAGTACCGCGTGGGTCGACGTCGAGGAGGGCAACAACACCCCTTCGTATCGCGTGCCAGCTCGCTCGACACGGACTCTATCTCCCGGCTCCATACCCAACCAGACCTTCGCGGCACATTTGAAACCACCTGTCAACGCCGAGCCGGGGTGAACTGTGGCGTCAGGGCAGCTCACGGGACGCGCTACACCCCGCCGGCCCCCTACGGGTAAAGGTGAAATAGAATCGGACCACACCGTGAGTCGTGAGCGATACGGATGAGCTACTAGCCGAGGTCGCCAAGCAGACAGGGTCCCAAGAGGAGGAGCCAGCGGACACCAGCACCGGCCAGACCCAACCCGACCCGACGGTCGGCGGCGGCCAGTCGTCGAGCCGCCTCAAGGATGGGGCGCTGTCGGCAGTGCCCTCTGCTCGAGGAGCACTAATCGCGACGGTCGTGTCGGGTGTTGGAATGCTCGCCGGGGGGCTGGTCCCGTTCATCGGCGGGGTCACAGGGCTCCTCGGTATCGGCATCGGCGGCTTTTTGCTCGGGATGATCGACGAGGGCCGGTACGTCGACGTGGCGATCGGCGGGGGGGTCACCGCCGCGGCCGCCCTGTTCCTGGGACGGCTCACCCTGTCGGTCGCCGGCGGCTTCGCGGTGCCACTCGCTCTACTGGGAGGTGTTCTGGGAGTGCTGGCCGCGGTTGTCGGGCTCTACTTTGGCCGTGATCTGCGGAACGGCGTCAGCCGCGAGATCTAGTCGCCTGAGGAACGGCTGGCCCTCGGCGGGAGTCTCAGCAGCGTTCGGGGGGTGCTCTGGGTGCAACGAGCGAGGGCTCAGGGCCGAGCGAGGTGGGGTCGGGTCGGTTAAATCGTCAGTTCCCAGCTATCCCCGTCCGAGGTCACGCCGGTCCTGGCGATGACGCCGCGACGCGCCAGCACTGTCAATGCGTCAGCTACCATCGAGGGGGAGGCATCGACACGTGTCGCGATCTCACGCCCCGTCTCGGCACCGTTCGCCATCGCTCCGATGACCTCTGCGTAAAACCGCCCGTCGATGCTGGCGTTGCCGTCCAGGCGGGCAGATAGGCGGTCTTTGACGTCCGTGATCCGACCCTGGACCCAGCGCTGGGCCATCGAGAGTTCATTCTCGAGACTCTCGAGACGGTCGAGCTCTCCTGCCAACTCTCCAACCTCGGCGCCGCTGGCTTCGGTCTCGCCGACATCCAACGAGAGATAGCGACAGCGCCCGAAATCCAGGCTCCGCGAGACCGGGTAGGCGGACTTCGTGCCGAACCCGTAGGGCGAGACGTTAACCTCGAGTCTGAGATTGCGAGCGATGGAGAAGTACTTGCGACGCTGGCTGTCGACCCGGGACTCGACGAGTCCCGACTCCTCGAGTTTCCTGAGGTGGTCTATGACGGCCTTGGGACTCACCCGGAGGTACTCGCTGATCTCCGTCACGTAGCAGGGTTTCCGCGCGAGGAGCCGTAGGATCCGCCGGCGATTCTCGTTTCCAAGCAGATCCAACAGTGCGGCCGAGTCCATTGATACATCCTATTGGGCCGATGGGAAAAAGCGTGACTCTGTCGCCAGCACCCCCGCTAGCTGCGGGTCGACTGCCCAGTCTCACCGCCACGTTGTCGTGGAAACGCCTGCCAGGCGAGCCCAACGCTGAGAAGGCTCACCAGCACCGTCGCCGCCGGGAGCAACAGTGCCGGTTCGTATCGCAGTGGTGGGTGCAGGCCGAATCCGTAATCGAGGAGGTCGTTCACGAGCGCGAGCGCCAACGCCAGTAGGAGGGCCCGGGGATGGGTTCGCGAGAGGTGCGGCAGCAGAAACGCGATCGCGAGAAAGCCCAGGTGGCTGAGCACAACCGCCCAGTAGCCGACGAGGTCTGGAAAGTACGCCCCAAAGCCGATGTTCAGTGCGACGACCGTCCAGAGGCCGACCTTGACCAGCCAGACGAACGTGATCGTGTACAGATACACGCTCAACGCCGACTCGGGCAGGTCGCGCAGTGGGCGACCGACCCGAGGCACCAGCGTTGCGAACGCCAGCGCCCCAAGCAGCGTCGCGACGGGTGAGTCGGCGACGACCACCCAGAGAAACGTCGGAACGTCTGCGAGCCCCCGATCGACGTAGAAGCGCAGCCCGACGAGCGACAGCGCACCGAGCAACAGGAGCAACAGGCCGAGCGTCAGCGCCGACTCGAGGTAGTCGCGGGCCGTCTGCTCGGGAACGGGGTTCACGCCCCAGAGAGGCGAGCGGGTCAAAAAGCCGTATCGACAGCGGGCAGGCCGCGAAACCGTTATACTCTGGTACCGCCAGTGGTAGCACACCACACGATGTTCGAACCCTTCTCCGGGGGCTACTACCTCGGGCGGCTGTATCTAGAGCCACACGACGGTGAGGAGACCGTCATCCACGTCGACCACCACGAGCAGGTCAGGAGCCAGCTCTACGCCGGCGGGAGGCCACCCGCTGTGCCCGTGGCCCCGCTGGTGATGAAGGTTGGTGGCGCGCACCTCCCTGTACACGGCCAGCAGGGCGTCCCCGAGTCCACACTCGGTATCCCGTGGGAGCTGGTCGAGGAGCTTCGGGTCGACCCACCCGAGCTGACTGAGGTGCTGCTCGCGAAAGCCGACCGCGCGCTACAGCTGCTCGCGCTCGGAGGGTCGGACCGCCTCGGCGAGTGAGAGCGACTAATAAGACGGCCTCGGTAGTGGCCGGCGAAGATGCTAGACCGGTTGCTGGGCAGAACGCGACTGCAGGCCCGGATCGCAGAGCTGGAGGAGCAGCTGCACCACACCGAGCGGCAGCTCGAGGCCGAACAGGAGCGACGGCGAGAGGCGGTAGCAGACCGACAGGAGGCCGACCACCGCGTTAACCGGCTCGAAGACCGGATCGCAGGGCTCGAAGGGCGGCTCGAACACAGCTCTGCGAGTGGTCGGACCGGTATCAGCACTCCCAACGGCGAGACCCTCGAGGGCGAGACGCTCGCGGCTGTCCTCGGCCGTCTCGAGTCCGTGGAGTCAGATCCGGAGGGGCTTCTGTCTGCGTATATCGACGCCGAGCTTCCAGCGACACTCAGAGAGCACCTGCCCGAGAGTGTGGCTCGAATCGAGGCGTGTGCACCCTGTCTGGTGTTTCTCGACGATGCGAACGTCATCGGCTGTGCCATCGCACCGCCGGTCGCGCCCGCGCCGTTCGTGCGGTGGAGCGACCGGTTCAGACTCGACCGGGCGTGGTTCGAGCCCCAAGAGCCACACGCGATTGCGCTCGTCCGGACCGACACCTTCGCGCTCGGAGAGTATCGAGGGCGCGAGCGGGTTGCCTTCGAGGGGTTCCAGAGCGAGGTGATGAACGACCACTCGAAAGGGGGGTTCTCGCAGGCGCGATTCGAGCGGCTCCGAGACGAACAGGTCGATACACACCTCGAGCGGTGCCACGAAGCCCTTCGGGCCACGGACCTGCCACTGTACCTGACCGGGGACCGGGTCTCACTCGCCCGCCTCGAGGACCACGCGGCGGTCACCGCGCCGGTCGATGCGACCGGGACACCAGAAGACGCCCTGGACCGAGCGGTCCACTCGTTCTGGCAGAGCCGACTGTGGGCGCTCTGACCCGCGGGTACGGGTGGCATTCGGCGGGCGATCTGCGCGTGCGGTCCTCTCGCCGCGAGCCATCGGAGTGAAACCCGACTTGTTTTGTCCTGCGGGGGCTGAGAGCCAGCCATGATCGATGGCCTCCACGTCGCGCTGGGGGTCAGTGGGTCGATCGCGGCGGTCAAGACCGTCGAACTGGCTCACGAACTCCGGCGCCAGGGGGCACGCGTCCGAGCGGTGATGACGGAGAGCGCCGCGGACATCATCCACCCGTGGGCGCTGGAGTTCGCGACCGAAAGGGACGTGATCACCGAGATTACGGGCGCCGTCGAGCACGTCGAGCTGTGTGGCCGGGAGGGGTGGGCTGACGTCCTTCTGTTGGCTCCGAGCACGGCGAACACGGTCGGGAAGATCGCACATGCCGTCGACGATACCACGGTCACGACGTGCGCGACGACCGCGCTCGGGGCAGGCTGTCCGGTGGTGATGGCCCCGGCGATGCACGAGCCGATGTACGACCACCCCGGAGTCATCGACTCACTCGGTCGGCTCGACGAGTGGGGGATACGGATGGTCGATCCACGTCTCGAGGAGGGGAAGGCGAAGATCGCGAAGGTGGAGACTATCGTTCGCGAGGTGGCCAGAGAGGCCACTGCGAGCCCGCTAGGAGGGAGAACCGTCGTCGTGACCTCGGGCGCGACGAGCGAGCCGCTAGACCCGGTCAGATCGCTCACCACCGGTAGCTCGGGGCGCACCGGGCGGGCGATCGCCGAGGCGTGCTACGTGGCCGGAGCCGAGGTGATGGTCGTGCACGATGGCCCAGCGCTGTCGTATGGACGCACCGAGCAGGTCACGACCGCCGCCGAGATGCTCCAGGTGGTCGAGCAGGTCGCCTCCGAGGCTGACGCACTGGTATCCGCGGCGGCGATTGGCGACTTCACGCTCGCTCAGCGACAGTCGAAGATCCCATCTGGCGAGCCGATGACGCTGGAGCTCGACCCGACGCCGAAGCTGTTGGACGAAGTTCGCGCGAGCAATCCGGCGCTCGCCATCGTGGGGTTCAAAGCCGAGGTGGATCTGCCGACCGACCAGCTCGTCGCGAACGCGCGTGCACAGCTCGAGCGCATCGACGGCACGTTCGTCGTCGCCAACGATGCAGCGGTGATGGGAGAGTCAGAGACGGCCTGCCTGCTTGTGACCCCGGACGAGGTACGACAGTTCGAAGGCTCGAAGGGGGAACTGGGGCGGCTGGTCGCGACGACGCTGGCCGGTGAGTTGGATGGCTAGTCGACCGACGACCCCGGCCCCGATGAACGAGATTCGCCCGGCAGCAGGGTGTACTGTGCTGTTTTTCCAAACACGGCTGTGAATCAGTGCTTCACGACGCACATTCACCCCAGGCTTTGCCTGACGCGATATGGCCTCTTTCGATCAACTGTCATCGACTTCGGGACTCTCGGTATCAGCACATTTCAGTGTCTGATCTAATCGGTAGGCGCCTCTCAATCGCCGCTCGTCGGCCAGAGACTGAGTTCGACTGTCATTTCCTGCGGTTGGCCGGATGGACGCGGGGAGAGAGCGAGAGCTTCCACTTTGTGTTCTGATCTATCGAGCTCTGATATGACATCCTCAGCATCCGGGGCCTCGCCAGACTCATACTCGTAGGAAATGAATCGGGGAACAGTACGGCCCACCAATGACCATACACACTCGCCTTCATACAGATGTTCAGCGAAGTCGTTCCATCGTGAGCGCTGCGATTCGGACGGCTACCGTTGAGGTAGCTCTACCCTGGTCTCGGTTCGGAGAGCAAGCATTCTATCGTGAGGGGGGCGTATGAGCGACCAGACCGACTGGACAGAGCGGTATCGGCCGGCGAGCCTCTCGGAGCTTCGCGGGAACGATACGGCCTGTGAGGAGCTCGAGACCTGGGCCCACAGCTGGGACGACCACGGGGAGGCGGTCATCTGCTATGGCTCGCCGGGCGTCGGTAAGACCAGCGCAGCACACGCGTTAGCCGCCGACGAGGGGTGGGAGGTGATGGAGCTGAACGCCAGCGACGCTCGCAAACGCGATCAGATCGAGAAGATCGCCGGCGGCGCTGCGATGAACCAGTCGCTGGGCACCGTCGCGACCGACCAGGCAGGCCGGCAGCTGTTGATCCTCGACGAGGCCGACAACCTCCACCAGCACAAGGACCGGGGTGGTGCTGGGGCCATGACGTCGTTGGCGAAGGCGGCCAATCAGCCGGTGATCCTGATCGCCAACGACCTCTACGAGATGAGCCGTGGTCTGCGAAAGGCCTGTCAGGAGATCGAGTTCAGAGATGTCTCGGCGCGCTCGATCCTGCCGGCGCTGCGGGATATCTCGCGCCGAGAGGCCATCGACTACGAGGAGGGGGTGCTCGAGCGGCTGGCAGAACGCAATGCCGGTGATCTGAGAGGCGCTATCAACGACCTGCAGGCGGTCGCCGATGGCCGCGAGAGGCTGGCCGTCGAGCACCTCTCGACCGGCTCGCGTGACCGGTCGGTGGGGCTGTTCCCGTTGCTCGATGGCATCTTGAAGGAGTCGAGCGCACAGGAGGCTCTCGAGCAGGCGTACGACGCCGACGAGACGCCCGAGGAGATGCTACGATGGATCGAGGACAAGGTCGCGAAGGTCTACGAGGGCCCCGAACTCGCCACCGCATACGAGTTCCTGTCGAACGCCGACCGATGGCAGGGCCGCGTGCGGGCGACACAGAACTACTCCTACTGGCGATATATCGCCGACAACGTGGCTGCCGGGGTGGCCAGCGCGCGGGACTCAGAGCGGGGTGGCTGGACCCGCTACGGCGGCTACCCGTACAGGTCCTCTCGGAACGCGACCCGTGACCAGGTCGCCCAGCAGATCGCCGAGGGCGAGAGGGTCAGCATCGCGACGGCGAGGCGGGTGTATCTCCCCTATCTCGCGGCGATGATCGAATACTGCAAGCCCCGGGAGACGGCTCTCGAGATCACCGCTCGGTACGATCTCGATGCAAGCCATCTCGCGCACGTCAGCGGGTCGGGCAAGACGACGAACAAGGTCGAAGGGATCGTCGAGGAGGCAGCTGCAGTGCGAGCCGAGGCGGCGGTCGCACACGGCGGCGACGCGTTCGCGCCGCCGGCGCCCCGGACGGAGAACGACCACGAGGGCTCGTCGGAAGGGGCCCTTGCCGAGCAGGCTGCTTCGGACGCTGGCGAGGCCGAACCCGACAGCTCGGACACGGAGCCTGACACTGCGGACGCCGAGGCCGACGACGACTCCCAGGCCGGGCTCTCCGATTTCGTCTGAGCGGGCTCAGCGGTCGCCGGTGGTGCCCAGACCGGGGATGGCCGTTCTCGTCTCGACTCGCTCCATCAGCATCGACGCGGACAGCACCAATAGGACATAAAACACCCCCGCAACCGCGTAAATCTCCAGATACCGGTAGCTGTCACTGCCGATCGACCGTGCACGGAAGAACAGATCACCGACGGTGATGAAGCTGGCAAGCGAGGAGTACTTGATGAGATAGACCAGCTCGTTGGACCAGCCGGGGATGGCAAACCGCAGCCCCTGTGGAAGCACCACGTGGCGGATGCCCGCGAGCTTCGAGAGCCCGACTGCGCGGGCAGCGGTCAGTTGCCCTCCGTCGAGCCCCTGCAGTGCAGATCGAATATACTCTGCCTGATAGGCAGCCGAGTTGATCGTGAATCCGACCACCGCGACGAACACCGCCGTTCCGGGTATCAGCCCCCAGCCGATCCCAGGGATAGCCCCCAGATAGCGGGTCAACGAGAGCCCGTAGTAGAGCACGAACAGCTGTGCTAACAACGGTGTTCCCCGAAGGGTCTCCGTGATCGACAGCGAGAGCCACCGCAACGGTCGATTGCCGTAGACGCGCACGACGGCGAGCGGCACCGCCAGGACGAACCCCAGCAGGATCGCGCTGACCGTGAGCAGAATCGTCAGCCAGGCCCCTGCGGCGAGCTGCGGCAGCGACGCCAGCCCGAACGCGAGGAACTCGACCCCGCCGGCCGCCCACGTGCTGACGGCGGCGAGCAGACCAGACTCGCCGGCTCGATCGAGCCAGCGAGCCGTCTCGGAGACAGCCTCGAGCGGGAGCAGGGACACCCGAGCGCTGACATTCTGTCCCGGTGCCAGCACCCAGTCGTGGGTCCACCGAACGATCAGATAGAGCCAGAGTGGCGCTACCAGCAGCTGGGCGAGCGACGGGCGGCCGAGCAAGCCGACGGCAGCCTCTAAAGAGAGTGCTGGGTCGGACCCCGGACCCGCTCGACCCGGTCCAGCACTCATCGGCCTGGCCCCCGATCGACGGCCGTCGGGTCGTCCAGTCGGCTGAGGAACTCACGGGTGCGCTCCTCGCGGGGGCTCTCGAACAGCTGTGCTGGTGGGCCTCGTTCGACGATGCGGCCCTCCTCCAGGAAGGTCACGGACGTGGCTACCTCGCGGGCAAACCCCATCTCGTGGGTCGCACAGAGCATCGTCATCCCCGCCCCGGCGAGTTCGCGCATCACACTCAACACCTCGCCGATGAGCTCGGGGTCGAGCGCGGAGGTCGGCTCGTCGAACAGCATCAGCTCGGGGCCCATCGCGAGCGCTCTGGCGATACCGACTCGCTGCTGTTGGCCGCCGGAGAGCTCGCCCGGATAGGCATCTGCCTGGTCGGCGAGACCGACCCGGCGAAGATGCTCGTGCCCCAGCTCTCGTGCCGCCTCCCGGGAGAGCCCCCTGACGACTCGTGGGCCAAGCGTGACGTTGCCAAGTGCGGTACGGTGGGCGAACAGGTTGAACTGCTGGAACACCATCCCGACGCGCCGTCGCAGCTCGTTCTCGTCGAGCCCCGATAGCTTCTGTCCGTCGAGCCGCATCTCACCGGCATCGATGTCCGTCAGCCGGTTGACGCATCGGAGCAGCGTCGACTTGCCTGACCCCGAGGGCCCGATCACGACCTCGACGTCCTGGGGGGCCAGCGCGAGACTGACATCGTCCAGCACCTCCTCGGAGCCGTAGGAGTTCGAGACGTTCTCGAAGCGGAGCATCTCGGCACGGCCCCGACCGTCGCCGGTCATCCGCCCCCCTCCCCCGGGATGGCGAGCCTGGCGTCCAGCCGGTCGAGCCCGCGATTCACCAGAAACGTCAGTAGGAAGTAGACGACCGAGACGGCAATGATCACCTCGAAGACGGCAGTCGACTGCTGGACGAACAGGTTGAAGCCGGTCGTCAGCAGCTCGGCCAGGCCGATGAAGAATGCCACCGAGGTGTCTTTGAGGACGATGGTGTACTCGTTCTGGAAGCCGGGTATCGTCCGTCGGAGCGCCTGTGGCGCGATGACGTGTCGTATCGCTTCGCTCGTCGAGAGCCCCACCGCCCGAGCCGCCTCCATCTGTCCCGGGGCGACACTCTGTATCGCCCCTCTGACGATCTGTGCTTGATAGGCAGCCGACCGCAGCCCCAGCCCGAGCGCCGCTGCTACGAAGGCGTCGATCCCGAACTCCGACCCGAAGAGTGACACACGGCTGGCAGGAACTGGCAACGGTAGCACGAAAAACGTGAACGCGAGGATCACCAGTAGCGGCGTCCCCCGTAGGAGCACACTCGCCTGGCTTGCAGCCCTTGCAAGGCGACCGTCCCCATACGCCTCGAGAACTCCGGCCGGGATGCCGATCGCCACCCCGACCAGCACGCTCGTGATCGTGAGCAGTATCGTCAGTGCCGCACCCGCCGCGAGGAACTGCCGATTCGCCCAGACGAACGCCCAGTCAGCCAGTTGCAGTGGTGCCGCCGCTGTCGAGCCTGCCCCTCCCGACACGACGGTCGACGCCACAGGGCTGTACAGGTCTGCGATCGGTAGCCCACTCCCTCCGACCACCACGTGGCCACACCCGTCGATGGTGGCAGGGAGGACCATTCGGCTCAGTTACCAGCGAACCAGCGGTTGACCAACTCGTCGAACGCACCACTCTCCTGGAGCGCTCCGAGCCCGGCGTCCAGCGCATCCTTTCGGGCCGCATCCCCCTCGCGAATCGCGAACCCGTATCGTTCGTCGGTCTCGTAGACGAACGCGACGACGACGGCTCGCTGGTCGGCGAACGTCTGGGCGACCGGGCTATCGAGAACGATCGCATCGATGTTACCGTTCTCGAGGTCCTGTACGGCCAAGGTGTAGTTGCCGTACACTCGCTTGTTCGACTCCTGCAGGGCGCCGGTCTCGATTAGCTCAGAATCGACCACACCTTCACCCGTCGTCCCCTCCTGGACGCCGATCCGGCTCCCCGCGAGATCGCCGAGCGCTGCTGGAGAGACCGAGTCGTCCTCGCCCACGATCACGGACTGATTGGTGCTGTAGTATGGATCGCTGAAATCGACCTGCTCGTCTCGCTCGTCGGTGATCGACATCGCTGCTGCGATGCCATCGATGCGTTCGTCCTGCAATGCCGGAATAAGCGCGTCGAACTCCAGCTCTACCCAGCCACCGAACTCGTAGTCGCTCTCGGCGACGACAGCTTCGAACAGCTCGATATCGAACCCTGCCAGCTCGCCTCCCTCCTTGATCTCGAACGGCGGGAACCCCGGTGCGGTCCCTCCGACGATCGTCTCGGGGTCCTCGCCACCACCCATACATCCGGCTAGCACGGCGGTGACCCCGGCTGCGCCCACACCACGGAGATACTGCCGACGGTCGATACCAACGCCACTCGGCTGCTTGTTAACCATCGACATCAGTACACCGACCCGTGGTTAGTAGTTTTTCACCGACCAGTTAGTTTCCGACCTTGAGCGCCGGTCAGTCGCCCTGAGCGCTCGGGAGACCGCCCGAACGGCTTCGATCTCTGCGCTCGGCCGTCAGCGCGTACACGACCATCGCGAACGCCAGCCCCGCACCTAGCAGCATCAGCCGCTCACCGTCGGCGCCGTAAGTCTGACGCCCGACGACGAGCTCGGCGAACAGTACCGTTCCCGCGCCGACCAGGGCATATCTGATGCGTCCGCTGGAGGTCAGTGCGGTCGCCAGCGTGGCACCGAAGATCAGCATCCCAACGGAGTAAAAGCCAACCTGGACAGCTTCGGAGTAAACGAGGACGACCCGCGGGGAAAACAGCAGGTAGACCGGGAACAGCGCCACCGCTGCCGTCAGGAGCCCCGCGCGTCGCCCGCCCATAGCAAGCGCAGTCTCGCTGGCACGCAGCGCCGCGAAGGCAACGAGCGTGAAAATGGTCATAGCGGTCAGAAAGTGTCCTAGGAGAATCAGGCTCTCGTAGCGCGTGACGGTTAGCCCGCCGAGGATCACCTGCGACGGTAGCAACAGCGTCGCACCCGCCAGCGCCCAGCGGACCTCCGTGGCCACCCCCATGCGGAAGCCCAGGACCGCCGTACCGACGATCACCAGCCCCGTAATCATCGCCCAGAGCCGGTGGAACCACTCGACGAACGATGGCCAGTTGGCCGGGAACAGCCCGAACACGGCCCCGTCACAGAGCGGCCAGGCACCAGCGCAGGTCAAGCCCGCTCCGTCCGCCGCCGTGTACACCCCCAGCAGAACCAGGACGAACGTCATGGCCGCGGAGGTGGCTGTCAGTTGTCGCACCCGTCTGTGCATACTTGAGTACCGACCCACCGGGTCAAATATCGTTCGCTCACCCGGCTCGCGACCGGGCTGCCGACCAACAGCAGTTCTTTTGATTGCGGACCCCCGTTGGGTCGCATGGGACTCGACGAGGACTCGCTAGACTACCATCGGGCAGACCCGCCGGGAAAGCTGGAGATCTCGACGACGAAGCCGACGAACACGCAACGAGATCTCTCGTTGGCGTACTCCCCGGGGGTGGCGGCACCCTGTCGAGAGATACACGACGACCCCGGAGCGGCCTATCAGTACACTGCCAAGGGGAACATGGTGGGAGTCATCTCGAACGGCTCGGCGGTGCTCGGGCTCGGTGATATCGGTGCACAGGCGTCCAAGCCGGTCATGGAAGGCAAAGGGGTGCTGTTCAAACGGTTTGCCGATATCGACGTTTTCGATATCGAGCTCGCAGAGGCGGACCCGGAGGCGTTCATCGATGCGGTCGCGGCGATGGAACCGACGTTCGGGGGGATCAATCTGGAGGATATCAAGGCGCCGGAGTGTTTCGAGGTCGAAGCTGGGCTCCGTGAGCGGATGGACATCCCCGTGTTCCACGACGACCAGCACGGGACCGCGATCATCTCCGGGGCAGCGTTGTTGAACGCGAGCGAGCTGGTCGACAAGCCGTTGGCGTCGCTGGATATCGTGTTCTCGGGCGCCGGCGCGAGCGCCATCGCGACCGCACGATTCTACGTCTCGCTCGGCGCAGACCCCGACCGGATCACCATGTGTGATTCCTCGGGGATCATCACCGAACAGCGAGCGGCCGAGGGTGATCTCAATCGGTTCAAACAGGAGTTCGCCACACCCCGGGAGCCGGGTGACCTCGCGGATGCGATGGCCGGGGCCGACGTGTTCGTCGGGCTGTCGATCGGCGGGCTGGTAGACCAGGCGATGGTCCGCTCGATGGCCGACGAGCCGATCATCTTCGCCATGGCCAACCCAGACCCCGAGATCGCCTACGAGGAGGCCAAGACGGCCCGTGAGGACACCGTCATCATGGCAACCGGGCGGTCTGACTATCCGAACCAGGTGAACAACGTGCTGGGCTTCCCGTTCATTTTCAGAGGCGCGCTGGACGTCAGAGCGACCGAGATCAACGAGGAGATGAAACGTGCGGCGGCGATGGCGCTGGCCGAGCTGGCCAGACAGGACGTGCCCGATGCCGTGGTCAAGGCGTACGGCGACCAGCCACTGAAGTTCGGTCCCGAGTATCTCATCCCCAAACCGCTGGACCCGCGTGTCCTGTTCGAGGTTGCCCCGGCGGTCGCAGAGGCAGCCGTCGAGGCGGGCTGTGCGCGTGACGATCTCGACCGTCGGCAGTACGTCGAACGGCTCGAGGCGCGGCTGGGCAAGTCCAGAGAGATGATGCGGGTCGTCCTGAACAAGGCAAAGTCCGCCCCCAAGCGGGTGGTGCTGGCAGAGGGAGACGACGAGAAGATGCTCAGAGCCGCCTACCAGCTGCTCGAACAGGGGATCGCCGAGCCAGTGCTGATCGGGTCGAAGAGCTCGATATGGGAGAGCTCACAGGAGCTAGGCCTGGATTTCACCCCCGAGATCGTCGATCCTGAGGAAGAGAGCCTCGAGCCGTACGCAAACCGATTGTACGAGCTGCGACGGCGCGATGGTATCACCCGCCGCGAGGCGGGTGAGCTGCTCAATGACGGGAACTTCCTGGGGAGTGTAATGGTCGAGATGGGTGATGCCGATGCGCTGTTGACGGGGCTGACCCACAACTATCCCTCGGCGCTGCGTCCACCTCTGCAGGTGATCGGCACGCAGCCGGACGTCAACTACGCGGCCGGCGTCTACATGCTGACGTTCAAGAATCGAGTGGTCTTTTTCGCCGATACGACCGTGAACCAGGACCCCGACGAGCAGGTCCTCACCGAGGTGGCCAAACAGACGGCGACGCTCGCCCGCCGGTTCAACGTCGAGCCGCGGGTCGCGATGCTGTCGTACTCGGACTTCGGGAGCGTGAAGAATCCGGGGACGGAGAAACCACGCGAGGCTGCGCGGATGCTACGGGAGGATGCCACGGTCGATTTCCCCGTCGACGGCGAGATGCAGGCCGATACGGCCGTGGTCGAGGAGATGCTCACTGGCGATCACTCGTTTGCCGATCTCGACGAGCCGGCGAACGTCTTGGTGTTCCCGAACCTCGAGGCGGGGAACATCGCATACAAACTACTCCAGCGGCTCGGTGGCGCAGAGGCGATCGGCCCGATGCTGGTCGGCATGGATCGGCCGGTCCACGTGTTACAGCGGGGCGATCAGGTGAAGGATATCGTCAATCTCGCCGGCGTCGCCGTCGTCGACGCTCAGGAGGACTGAGCGGTCGGGGGCCCGCTCCCCCGGCACTGGGACGGCCTCGGGCCCGCAAACGCGGCGGTTCCGCGCGGTGTCTCGATCAATCTGAGTCCCCCAGCAGTTCGCGGGCCCGCGCTCGATCACCGGTGCCGGAGGCGGTCCGGGGGAGCTGCTCGACGACTCTGAGCTGTCTGGGGCGTTTCTCTCGAGCCAGCCGGTCCGTGAGATAGCCATCCAGCTCGCCGCCAGCGTCGATTTCGCCCACCACCAGTGCAGCCACCCGCTCACCCCACTCCTCGTCGGGGACGCCGACGACGAGTGCGGTCTCGACAGCCGGGTGGGTTTCGATGGCTCGCTGCACCTCGAGCGGGTCGACCGTCTCGCCGCCGGTTATGATGCGGCCGTCTGCCCGCCCGTCGATCACCAGCCGGCCGGTGGTATCACGATAGCCGATGTCGCCCGTCCTGAACCCGTATGGGCCGTAGCGGTCCGAGTCGTGCTGGGCGGACCCGTAGTAGCCGGTCGAGACGGTCGGGCCTGCAACCACGATCTCGCCGGACTGGCCGGTGTCGACTGGCTCGCCCTCCTCGTCGAGGATACTCAGCTCGGTGAACATCAGCGGGGTCCCGACGGACTCGGGGCGCTCGCCGGCGCTCGACGGTGGGGCCGTCGCGATCTGCGAGCTCGCCTCGGTCATCCCGTAGGTGGGTGCGACCGGCACGGAACGGTCGCGTGCCCGTTCCAGTAGCTCTCGAGACGCGGGCGCCCCGCCCACGAGGACGAAACGGACCGAGTCCGGAAACGGTGCCGGGCGGTCGCTCTGCTCGAGCATCCGACGGAGCATCGTCGGCACGAGCGAGAGACAGCTCACCTCGGCACCGTGCAACGTCTCGAGTGCCTGCGCGGCGTCGAACCCCCTCGAGTGGGGCTCGATGACCAGCGTGGTCCCGTACAACACCGTCCGATAGACCGGCGCCAACCCACCCATGTGATACATCGGGAGAGGGTCGTACCAGCGGTCGGCCGGGAGAAGCCCGAGCTTGAACGCGCTGGCGGCGGCGCTCGTGGCGACGTTCTCGACGCTCAATCGGACCGGCTTGGGATCGCCGGTGGTCCCCGACGTGAACAGTATCGTCAGGGTATCGTCGGGGCGTAGCGTCGGCGCGTCGGTCCCGCCGGGCGGCTGCTCGTCCAGTGCCGATATCTGGTCGGCGGCCGCCGTGCTCAACAGCTCGGCCGGCGTCGAGGCGACTACGGCAGCAGCATCGGAGGTCCGCTCCGCGTCTGCGAACAGTAGCGTCACGTCGGCAGTGCGCAGTCTGGCCGCCAGTTCCCCACGTGTGAGCCCCGGGTCGAGGGGGACTAGGACCGCGTTGAGCCGCATCGTGGCGTGGACCAGCGTGACGAAGCCGAGGCCGCCGTCGACCTGCAGCCCAACGTGGTCACCGGGGGTCACGCCGGCGGCTGCGAGCCGCCCGGCCGTCCTCTCGACGCGAGCGTCGAGCTCGGCGTAGCTGCTGGTACGGCCACCGACGGTCACCGCCGGGGCCTGGGGGGTGCCGTGAGCTCGGACGGCCAACCAGTCTCTCATCTCTACGGGCCTCTGGACAGCGGGCGTCTTGGAGCTTGGGCTCTGCAGCCCGCTTCGGTCACCAGTACCCGAGCGTCCCCGGGAGGCGAATCCGGCCTGCCTCGACCGGAAGCGGGTCCGGTGTGACGAGATCCGTCGACAGCCGGTCTGCGGTCGCGAGTCCGCAGGCCAGTTCGGAGTCGATCGCTGCCGCGAGATGAGTTGCCGACGCTCTCGCGTACGCACCGTCGATCGTCGTCGTCACGACGGATCGCACTCCGCTGTCGGCCGCCATACGGGAGAGCGACAGTGCTGCCACCGGGCCGCCAACTGCCATCGGCTTCAGCACGATAACGTCGGCAGCACCGGCGTCGAACAGGCGCTCGGGAGCGATGGTGCCGAGTGACTCGTCGAGAGCGATCGGCACGCCGAGCTCGCGAAGCGTGGCGGAGTCGGCTGCTCGCCCCGGCTCGAGCGGTTGTTCGACGAACTCGACGTCCAGCTCGCTGGCCGCCCGTAGGAACTCCTGTGCCTGCTCGAGCGTCCACGCGCCATTCGCGTCGACGCGGACGTTGTGGTCGGCGGCGAGCTCTCGTATCGCGCGGACCCTGTCGATATCCTGCTGGACCCCCTCGACGCCGACTTTCAGCTTCAGGGTCTCGAACCCCTCGGCGAGCGCCCGCTCGCCGGCACGAACAGTCTCCGCCGGTGTGCCGTGACCCACGGTTGCGTTGACCGCCACCGAGCCAGGCGCAGTGTCCCCTGACAGATACGAGGCCAACGAGACGTCTCGCTGCCGCGCCCGGGCGACAGCTAGCGCCGACTCGACAGCGTGTCGTGCCGCCGGGGTGCGCTTCATATCGCCGATCAGCGTCTCGAGTGAGTCCCCGGATGCTCTCGCACGCTCTAGAGCATCGCCACACCGCTCGTGTGGCTCCGTCCAGCCCGCGAGTGGCGTGGCTTCACCGATCGTCTCGACGTCGCCGTGAGAGACCGTCACCAGAAATCCACGTCTCGTGGTGATCGTGCCCGTAGCCGTCACGAGTGGCTCTGCCAGCCCCAGCTCGAACGGCTCGACCCGTCGGATCCGGCTCATAGATAGCTGGCCACGGTGAGCCCCCCCGCGAACAGGATCGAGTGTGCAAACAGGAGCTGGCCGGTCCGCTCCAGAGCGGGGTTCAGCGCCGCCCCGCTGGTCTCACCGAGTACCGTTGCCCCGATGGAGGCCGCCAGCGGGAGCGTCGCCAGCGGAAGCAGGCTCAGCGGGCCGTAGCCGGTGAGACTGAACGCTACCGGTATCGCGTACGCGAGCCCGACGGCCAGGAGAAACTCGAGACGTGCGGCCCGATAGCCCAACGTCACCGCCAGGGTCCGTTTCCCGACCGCCGCATCGGTCTCTCTGTCCCTGATGTTGTTGACCACGAGGATCGCCGTCGAGAGCCCCGCCGCAGGGAGCCCGGCCACCACCGCCGCGATCGGCACTGTGTCCGGCGGTATCCAGAGGGGGAACGGCTGCACCGCGCTTGCCGCCTGGACGTAGTACGTCCCTGCGACGGCGATCAGGCCGAAGTAGACGAAGACGAACAGATCGCCCAGGCCTCGATAGCCGTACGGGTAGGGCCCGCCGGTGTAGAGCACACCTGCTGCGATGCCGGAGAGACCGACGATCACCACCGGGAGTCCCCCCAGCCAGGCGAGGTAGGCTCCGACCACGACGGCGAGGCCGTAAGTCCCCCACATCGCTCGTTTGACCGCGGTCGGGTCGATGAGCCCGCCGGCGGTAACGCGAGTGAACCCCGACCGGTCCTCGGTATCGGCTCCGTTGAGGTAGTCGTAGTAGTCGTTCGCGAAGTTCGTGCCAATCTGCAACAGTAGCGCGCCCACCAGCGCGGCCACCGCGACCAACGGGGCGGCGACACCTTCGTAGACGGCCAGGCCGGTCCCCACCACGACCGGTGCCGCGCCCGCCGGCAGGGTCTGTGGGCGGGCGGCCATCAGCCACGCCTCCACCCTCGTGGGGGCCACCGACGTGGTTTCCTGAGACATAGGACAGATTGGCTCGCCTGGTGTATAGCACTTTTCAGCGAATCGCCCGGCCGTCGAGCCCCACGCTGAGGTCGACCCGATCTACATCGTGGACCAGGGGCGACGCACGGGCAGGCCAAGCGCCAGTTCACTTATTCCTTCTAGCCGCAAACGGGAATCATGGTAGACCAACTTGACCCAGAAGAGATCGAGAGCCATCGCCCATCGAGCTGGCAGGTCGAGGACGACGAGCTGGTGCGCGTGTTCGAGTTCGATTCGTACATGGCCGGGGTCGGCTTCGCGGCGGGGGCAGCAGGGCTCGCCGAGGAGGCCTTCCACCACCCATCGATCACCATCGACTGGCGTGAGGTGGAGGTCAGGCTGACGACCCACGATGCGGGGGGGCTGACGGAGAAGGATACGACACTCGCGGCGCGTATGAACCAGCTCGTCGACTGATCTCTCCCGACGAGCCGCTGCGAGAAACTTCTTATCCAGCGCGGTCCTCTGGCGGCCACATGCTGCCTCCGGAGTACGATTACTGGGTGTTCGACCTCGACGGGACGCTCGTCGACGTCCACCCGGAGTACGTCCATGACGTGATGGGCCGTGTGGGAGCCCGCCTCGACCACGAGTTCAGCGGTCCCGAGGCAGAGCGTGTTTGGCACTCGCTGACCGGCGATCCAAACGCAAGCCTCCGACGATACGGGCTGGAGCCATCGACCTTCTGGCAGGTCTTTCACGAAGTCGAACAGCCGGAGAGGCGGGCGGCGGCGACCTTTCTCCATCAGGATGCGACGCTCGTCGAGGAGCTGGACCGCCCCGTCGCGTTGGTCACGCACTGTCAACGCTACCTGACCGAGGCGGTGCTGGACCGACTCGAAATCCGCGATTGGTTCGATACCGTCATCTGCTGTACGGACGAGACGGGATGGAAGCCGGACCCCGCCCCGGTCGAGCTGGCACTGAGCCGGTTGGACGGCGCCGCCGAGGGCAACGGTGTGCTCGTCGGGGATGGCCCGCAGGACATGGCCGCGGCGTGGAACGCTGGACTGAACGCGGCACACGTCGAACGACATGGCCACGATCGTCGGGGACTGTGCGTGCTCGGTGATCACCGGGTCGACTCCTTCGAGGAGCTCTGGCACGGGGGGCCGGCGGGTGATTGAGCCGAGGGAACGGGCACCCCTCGCACGCCGATGGATAGACACTGCTGTAGGGGTTGTGGCCCTCCATAGGTCATGAGTGGAGGATTCTTCGAGCGGCTTCGCGCGCGCATAGACACCGCCGACAGCGTGCTCTCGGTCGGTCTGGACACGGCCGTCGATCGTATCCCGGAGCGGCTCCAGGGCGAGGAGCTGCCCCAGTGGGCGTTCAACCGGCGAATCATCGACGCCACCCACGAGTATGCGGCCTGTTACAAGCCGAATCTCGCCTTCTACGAGAGCCCGGCCGGCTGGCGAGCGCTGCGCGAGACGATCGCCTACGCCGAGGGCAAGGGCGTGCCGGTGCTGTTAGATGGCAAGCGCGCCGACATCGGCAACACTGCCCGCCAGTATGCGACCTTGCTCGGGGAGGCGGATGCGATCACGGTCAACCCCTATCTGGGTCGTGATGCCGTCGAGCCGTTTCTTCAGCAGGCCGACAAGGGTGTGTTCGTGCTCTGCCGGACGTCGAACCCTGGCGGGAGCGAGTTTCAGAATCTCCAGGTCGGCAACGACAAACGTCTGTTCGAGTACGTCGCCCAGCGAGCCGCTGCGTGGAACCAGAACGACAACGTCGGACTGGTCGTCGGAGCGACCGCCCCCGACGAGCTCGAGCGGGTGCGTGAGCTGGTTCCCGAGCTCCCGTTTCTCGTCCCCGGGGTTGGCTCTCAAGGGGGTGACGTGGCGGCTGCCATCGAGCACGGTCTCACCGACGAGGGGGTGGGGGTGGTAAACTCCTCACGGGGCATCATCTATGCGGGGGCCGACGAGCAGTTCGAAGCTGCGGCAGCGAGTGCGGCGAAGCGTCTCACCAGGCGGCTCAACGAGCATCGGCGCGGGGGCGAGCAGTCCTGAGCTCAGAACTGATACTCGTCGACACCGTCGGGTGTCCCGCCGGGACTGCCCGACGGCGACCGTTCGGACGACCCGGCCCCGGCGACCTCGCTACTGCAGCTGGGGCAGAGGCCCGTCTGCTCGTCGTGATGCCGGTCACAGAGGAGCCGGCCACAACGATCGCATCCATCGTCGATCGGCTTGACCTCGCAGACCTCGCACAATCCGGCGACGCTCATAGCCGCCATAGTGGAGAGGTGTGTATGAATGCTTGGCTCCCGAGTGTGTGGGGTATTAGAACCCGTAGAACAGAGGATGGCTCGTGGAAAACGAGCGTCTTGTTACCGGCCTTGCAGTCGCCTTTGCAAGCATGGCAGCGCTCATGATCGGCCTGGCAGCCGTGTTCGGAGATCCGGTGCCGCTGTTCGCGGCCGGGCTGTTCGCGGTCGCGACCTACCTTTTCTGGTATCACGCCTCGGGGCGGCTGGCTGCGGGGATCTACGACCGTGTGGAGCGACAGGCACGAGCCGGGACCGAAGCGACGGGCGGTCGCGGTGGGTTCGGGGCCGGGCCGCGGGAGGCCTGGCGTCGGCCGGGCGCTGACGGGAGGCGTCGTCGCACCGGCCGAGAGCAACACGGTCGGGCGGCGGGTCGTGATGGTGGGGGACGACCAGGCAACGCCGGGCGGATTTCGACGGGCAAGGCGCGATCGATTCTCGACGTCGGCCCGGGAGCGTCCCAGGCACGAATCAAGCAGGCCTATCGGAGTCGCGTCAAGGAGGTCCATCCGGACAGGCCCACCGGCGATCGTGCGGAGTTCAAACGCGTGACAGAAGCCTACGAGCTGCTCGTCGACGACTAGATCGCCTAGCCAAGGAGCCACCAGCGGAGGGTCGGGACACTGTGGTCCGCGATCGACGCGAGCGGACGGTCCTCAACAACACCGTTCAAGCACACACCACCACAACCGTTGGTATGACCGACCTGCCGCCCCTGGCCGTGGACATCGACGGCACGTTGACAGACGCCGACCGCCGGCTCGACCAGCGTGTCATACCCGTGCTGCGGGCCTGGGCGGAACGTGCGTCTGTCGTGGTCGCGACCGGCAAGGCCCTGCCTTACCCGATCGGGCTCTGTGAGCTGCTGGGGGTGCCGATCAACGTCATCGCGGAGAACGGGGGGGCCGTCTATCTCGAGGCCGACGACGAGCTTCGATTTACGGGCGATCCCGACGGGGCCCAGAGGGTCGCACGCCAGTATCGAGAGGCGGGGCACGACCTCGGATGGGGGGCCGTGGATTTCGTGAACCGCTGGCGTGAGACCGAGGTCGCCGTGGCGATGGACCGGCCAGCGACACCGCTGCGGGAGATCGCCGAGCGAGAGGGGATGCGGGTGTTCGACACGGGGTTCGCCTATCACGTCACGAGCCCGGCGGTCGACAAGGGCCGGGGCCTAGAGACTGCAGCGAGGGTGCTCGGCCACGAGGCCGCCGAGTTCGTCGCCATCGGTGACAGCGAGAACGATATCGCGATGTTCGAGGTGGCAGGCCGGTCCTACGCGGTCGCCAACGCGGACACGGGAGCGCTCGCCGCCACAGACGTGGTGCTCGAAGGTGCCTATGCCGATGGGTTTCTGGAGGCGACCGAGCGAGAGCGCCCGTCTGATAGCCGTTGAACGGCCCACCCGTCGTCGAGACCCCCTGTTTTTGCCGCTCCGGCATCGAGAGATATCATGAGTGACGCCTCCGACGCGGGGTTCAAACAGGTCACCGAGATAGCACAGGCGAGAGAACGGCTGCTCGGGCGCTCGATGCCCCACGGCCGGACCGAACGGGTCCCGCTCGTGGCCGCCGAGGGGCGGCTGCTGGCCTCGGATCTCACCGCGGACAGAGACGTGCCGCACTTCACCCGGGCCGCGGTCGATGGTTGGGCCGTGCAGGCGGCAGATACGTTCGGGGCAGGCGAGCGCTCGCCGGCCGTGCTCGGGGTGGCCGACCAGAGGGTTTCGACGGGCCGGGCAGTCCGGGTTCATACGGGCAGCGAGCTACCGGATGGGGCCGATGCGGTCGTCATGATCGAGGACACGACGACCGTCGGGGAGGAGATCGAGGTGTTCGATGCGGCTGCCGGTGGCCAGCACGTCGCCCCGGCGGGAGAGGACGTCGCCACGGGCCAGGCGCTGTACGAGCGCGGGCACCGTATCCGGCCGTCGGATCTGGGGCTGTTGAAATCGGTCGGTATCCGCCGACCGCTCGTCGCCGACCGGCCAACGGTCGGTGTCATCCCGACGGGCGAGGAGCTCGTCGACCAGGAGCCCGCCCCGGGCGAGGTCATCGAGACGAACGGTCTGACCGTCTCACGATATGTCGAGCGCTGGGGCGGCCAGAGCACCTATCGCGATGTCGTCACCGACGACAGCGCCGCCCTCCGGGCTGCCATCCAACGCGACCTCGTACGCGACGTGATCGTCACCACCGGCGGCTCCTCGGTCGGCGCCCGAGACCTCATCCCGGACGTCGTCGAGGAGTTGGGTGAGCTGCTCGTCCACGGGGTGGCGCTCAAGCCGGGGCACCCCTGTGCGCTCGGTGTCGTCGAGGAGACACCGGTGGTGATTCTGCCGGGGTATCCCGTCGCCTGCATCATCAACGCGGTGCAGTTTCTCAGACCGCTCATCTACCATCTCGCCGGTGGAGCCGCACCGCCACATCCAGCACAGCAGGCCAGGCTCGATCGCAAGGTCCTCAGCGAGCCTGGCGTCAGAACGTTCGCCCGTGTCCGGCTCGCCAGCGAGGAGGGTGAGCTGGTTGCCACCCCGACACGAGCATCGGGCTCGGGTGTGCTCTCGAGTGTGGCCCTGGCCGATGGCTGGGTCGCAGTTCCGGAGCCGCTCGAGGGGTACGACACCGGTGAGACTGTGAGCGTACAGAACTGGGAGAGCCACCAATGAGAAGCCGGCCCGCCGAGCGGCCGGGAGGAGAGACCCTATGAGCGATCGAAAGCAGTTTCGCACGCTCGCCCAACCAGAGGCTGCTCACGACGCGATCGCGTCACTATCGATGCGAGCAGCACCCGAGGAGGTGCGGGTCCCAGAGGCTTCGGGTCGGACACTGACCGACCGTATCGACGCCACGTTGGACGTCCCGGGGTTCGACCGGGCGACCGTCGACGGGTACGCGGTCGCTGCGAGAGACACGTTCGGCGCCGACGAGAGCTCTCCTGCACGGCTCGAGCTTGCAGGCGAGGTCCACGCTGGCGAGTCACCGACGGTAGCGCTCGAGACCGGTGAGTGCATCGAGATTTCGACGGGAGCGGTCGTCCCGACGGGGGCAGACGCGGTCGTCATGGTCGAGCGGACCGACCGAGACGACGGAGAGATTCTCGTTCGGACGAGCGTCGCTCCCGGTGACCGTATCATGGCGGCGGGAACCGACATCGCCGCCGGCGAGCGTGCGCTGGGGCCCGGGACACGGCTGAGTGCCCGTGAGATCGGGCTGCTGTCGGCGCTCGGGGTCGAGAGTGTTTCGGTCGTCGGCCGACCGACGGTGGGTATCATCTCGACGGGCGAGGAGCTGGTTCGGCCGGGCGAGCCGCTGGCGTCGGCCAAGGGCGAGATCTACGATGTCAACTCCCACACCATCGCCGCGGCGGTCGCGGAGGCGGGTGGCGAGCCTCGGCTGTACGAGCACGTCGGTGATGACTACGAGGCGATGGAGCGTGTCCTCCGCGAGGCTGCCACCGAGTGTGATCTGCTGCTCTCCTCCGGCTCGACGTCGGCCTCGGCCGTCGACGTCATCTATCGGGTCGTCGAGGAAGCTGGGGAGCTGCTGCTTCATGGGGTGGCGGTCAAGCCGGGCAAGCCAATGCTAGTCGGTCGGATCGCCGAGTCGGGCTACGTGGGGTTGCCTGGCTATCCGGTCTCGGCGCTGACGATCTTTCGGTCGTTCGTCGCGCCGGCGATCCGCAAGGCAGCTGCACGCCCGCCCCCGGAGAGCGCCACGCTGATCGGTGAGATGGCCGTCGACGAGCGTTACAGCGAGGGTAGACTCAGATTGATGCCGGTCGGGCTGGTCGAGCGGGGAGAGCCCGATGAGACCGGCGATACCCCCACCCAGGAGCATACACAGCCGTCGACGGAGCGCCCGCTGGTCTATCCGGTCGACAAGGGGAGTGGTGCCACCACCTCGCTGGTCGAAGCCGATGGCATCGTCGAGATGCCCCCGGAGATAGAGCGCCTCGATCGTGGTCAACAGGTCACCGTCCGGCTGTTCTCACCTGGGATTCGACCGCCGCCGGTGTTCGGTATCGGTGAGGATGACCCCGCGTTCTCGCGGCTGCTGGACAGGATCGATAGCCCGCGGTATCTCGCGCTCGGGTCACGGGAGGGGGTCAGACGGCTCCGGAACGGCGTCCCCGACGTCGCCCTCACCGTCGAGAGCTACGCCGGTGATGTCGAGGCCGACCTGCTCGGCAGCTGGGAGCGCCGCTGGGGGCTGCTCGTCCCACAGGGCAACCCCGAGGGGGTCGCTGGCATCGTCGACCTTGTCGAGCGGTCGCTTCGATTCGCGAATCGACCGCGGACCGCTGGCCTCAGGCGGTCGCTCGAGGAGGCCATCGAGACACTGGCGGAATCACGAGCGGTCACTGTGGGGTCGCTGACCGATGCGATAGAGGGGTACGACGCCACTCACCGTGCCCATGAATCTCCAGCCCGCCGTGTGCTCGGCGACACGGCCGACGTGGCGTTGGGGCTCGAAGCCACTGCGAGGAGCCTCGAGATGGACTTCCTCCCCGTTGGCACCGAACGACTCTGCCTGCTGGCACAGCCAGAACGGCGCTCGAAGGCGGCGCTAGGCCGGCTCGAGACAGCGCTCATCGATTCCGAGGCGGTGTTCGACTCGCTGGCGGGCTATCGGCTGATCCCTGCCGACCAGAGCTGACCGCCGGGATGTCTCGACGCACACTGGCCCGGCGAGCCACGTGCCCGGTGGGCCCGGTCCGGTCTCACTCAGCGAGCGGCCACCGCCGAGAACACACCGAGTGCCCGCTTGGCGTCGACCCCATCTGCCAGCAGGAGGTGCAGCTCCGGCGGGTCGGCTCCACGCCGCTCGGCATCCAACCCCAACTCCCGAGCGACCGGTTCGGCCCGATCCAACCCGTCGGACAGCACCACCCTAGCCTGAGTCTCGTGGACGTAGACGTCTGCGAGCCGAGCGGACCGCGCCGAGCCATCCGTTCGAGCCACTGCGGTCTCATCGATACCGAACGCGAAGGCACCTCCCGAGCAGCCTTCGACGTCTTCGACGTCGACGATCGAGAGCCTGGCAAGCGGGTCTCGTGTGTGCCCGCGTATCTCGCCGGCGAACAGCTGAGCAATCCGACGGCCGTCGCGAACTCGCTCGACCACCATCAGAGATCGCCCAAGACCCGCTCGATGTGGCCATCGACGGCGACGCCGTTCTGTCTCGCAAAGACGATCCCGGCCGTCTCGACGGTCACGCCGAGGCTTGTCTGGAGCTGATTGATCTCGGCGACGGCTCTCTGTTTCGCTATGCCCGTCGCGGTGATCTCGCTGAGTATCTGTTCGAACGCTGTTGGCTGCACGAGTAGCTCCTCGGTAGGGCGAAACCCGTCCGGGATATCGACCGACTGTGCGTCGAACGTCGCCTGTAGGGTGTCGCCCTCCACCTCGAGTAGTCCCGCACTCGCGGCGACGTCGACGAGTCGCGTCGCCTGATCGGGGGTGAGCCAGTCTCGTTTCAGCGAGAGATCCACGACGAAGCTGTTCTTGCCCATCTCGGAGTCTCCATGCCGGCGAAAGGGGGCCGCGACGGCAACTCTCAGGCTCATACCCCCTCGACGGGCCGGCTCGGCGCTAAAACGCTTCGAAGTGCCCGCTCAGTCCGGAGCTCTCTGAGACGACCCGAATCATTGAAGACTGCGAGCCGCAGAAATAGGCTATGAGCTTCCAGGGGCGCTCGACGACGAAACGGACCGGTGGCCGGCGACGACGGACACACAAGAAGAAGAAACACCAGCTTGGTGACGAGCCGACGGAGACCCGTGTCGGGGAGACCACGCTGAAAACCATCGATACCCGTGGTGGCAGCACGAAGGTGCGCGCACTCCGATCGGACGTCGCGAGCGTCGCCGATGGGGAGACCGTGACGAGCGCGTCGATCGAGAACGTCGATGAGAACGGCGCGAACCCGAACTACGCCAGGCGAAACATCATCACCCGTGGCGCGATAATCGAGACCTCCGAAGGGCGAGCACGAGTGACCTCACGGCCCGGGCAGGACGGCCAGATCAACGCCGTCAGCCTCGAGTAAGCCGGGCATCAGGACGCCGTCAGGAGTGGCTCCGAGCCGGAACGATCACGACGGCCGACACGGGCGGGCGAAGAAGTGTTCTTTTTGCCGGTCGCCCTACGAGCTGAATCATGAACGCTGCCGAGGAGACGGCCTTTCCGGAATACGACTACGAGGCACTCGGTCTCGTCGCGGGGTTGGAGATCCACCAGCAGCTCGATACCGACACCAAGCTGTTCTGTGAGTGCCCGACCGTCAGGCGGGAGCCCGAGGAGTCGGTGCGGTCGTTCACCCGCTATCTGCATCCGACACGGTCTGAGCTCGGAGAGCTCGATGCAGCCGCCGTCGAGGAGTCTCGGGTCGACCGAAGGTTCGAGTATCTGAGTTTCGACACGACCTGCCTGGTCGAGGAGGACGAGGAGCCGCCTCACCGCCTGGACGAGGCGGCGCTAGAGGTCAGCCTCGAGATCGCCGCCCTCCTCGAGATGGCCGTCGTCGACCAGGCGCGCCTGATGCGGAAGATCGTGGTCGACGGGTCGAACACGTCGGGGTTCCAGCGGTCGACACTCGTCGCGACCGAGGGCAGCATCACCACGAGCGAAGGCGAGATCGGTATCGCCGACCTGCTGTTGGAGGAGGAATCCGCCGCTCGGGTCGATACCACAGACGACGGAGTCACGTACGCCCTGGACAGGCTGGGCATCCCGCTGGTCGAGATCGGGACCGACCCCGACATACGGACCCCCGAGCAGGCACGCGAGGCCGCCGAACAGCTGGGGATGCTGTTGCGCTCGACCGGCCAGGTGAAACGCGGACTCGGGACGATCCGGCAGGATGTCAACGTCTCGATCGCTGAGGGCGCGCGTATCGAGATCAAAGGCGTTCAGTCCCTAGAGACGATCGGGCCGCTCGTGGCCGGCGAGGTCCACCGGCAGGTGCGCCTCCTGGATATTGCGACAGAGCTGCGGGCGAACGACGCCTCGGTCGGGTCGCCGACCGAGGTGACCGAGCTGTTCGGCGAGACGGATTCGGCGGTGCTGGGCGATGCATCGAGCATCCAGGCGCTCCCGCTGAGGGGGTTCGACGGCCTGCTCGGAGCAGAGATCCAACCGGACCGCCGGCTCGGGACCGAGCTGTCGGACCACGCACGCCGGAGCGGCGCGGGGGGGCTGTTCCACACAGACGAGCTGCCAGCCTACGGGATCAGCGCCGCGGAGGTCACGGCGCTGCGAGAGCGAGTCGGCGCCCAGGCCGGCGACGCCGTGGCGCTGGTGGCTGCCGACGAACAGACCGCCGTGGCGGCGATCGAGGCTGCGGCCGGGCGGGCAGCGACGGCGATCGAGGGGGTCCCCGAGGAGACCAGGGGGGTCAACGAGGATGGCAGCTCCCGATATCTTCGGCCGCTACCAGGCGCAGCCCGCATGTATCCGGAGACAGACGTCCCCGCCGTCACCCCCGATACGACAGGGGTCGAGGCGCCGGAGCGACTGACAGAGCGGGTCGAGCGCTATCGGGTGGAGTTGGGGCTCGACGCCGGGCTGGCCGAGCAGGTCGCGTTCGGGCGGCGGATGCCGGTGTTCGAGACCGCCATCGAGCGAGCGATCGACCCGACGCTTGCCGCAGACACGCTGACATCGACGCTGACCGAGCTTCGGCGCGACGGTGTGCCGGTCGACCAGCTCACGGAGCGTCACCTGCTGGGGACGCTCGAACTCGTCGATGGCGGTGAGCTCGCTCGGGAGGGTCTCGACGTGGTGCTTCGTGAGATGGCTGCGCGGCCGGCGCTCACGCCCGAAGCCGCCGTCGATGAGGCGGGACTGAGCGGCCTGTCCGAGGCCGACGTCGCCGCCGCCGTCGAGGCGGTCGTCGAGGAGCACACGGAGCAGATCGCCGAGGAGGGGATGGGAGCGTTCTCGGCGCTGATGGGCGAGGTGATGGCGGCGCTCCGCGGGAAGGCCAGCGGTGAGATGGTCAGTGACCTGCTCAGAGCTGCTATCGACGAGCGCACCTGAGCCCGAGCGGCCTCACTCGGAGCCACGCGATGGCTCCCGGCCCTCACTCGCGAGCCGATCCGAGGCGCGTCTGAACAGCCCCCGGATCGTCGTCACCTCGCGGCCCGTGGGATGTGCCCGGCCGAGGAGCCGGCGCCAGAGTCGCATGCTCTTTGCTCGTTTCTCGGCCGGGTGATTGAGCACGTCGAGAAATCGCTCGATCTGCCCGTAGAGCCCCTCGATCTCGGTCTCGCTCGCTCGCTGAATCTCGGCGGGGTGCTGTGAGGACTCGACCGTCAGCGCTCGTAGCTCGTAGAGGATGATCGTCGCGGCCTGGCCGAGATTCAACACCGGATAGGCACTGGCGGTCGGGATCGAACAGACCTGATCCAGCCGGGAGAGCTCAGCGTTGCTCAGCCCCGTCCGCTCTCGGCCGAACACCAGACAGGTGTCGGCGTCGAGTCGGTGAAGCGAGGCTGCCAGCTCCCGTGGTGTCTTGAAGGGGTATCGCACGTGGCGTCTGTCGTCCTCGTTCGGGATCGCCGTGGTGCCGACTGTGTGGAACCCCTCGACGAGAGCGTCGAAGCTCACGGTCTGTGCATTCGGCAGGATGTCCTCTCGGGCCTGGCCGGCGAACCCGTAGGCCTCGCCATCCCGAGCGAGTTCCGGAGGATCGACCAGATACAGCTCTGAGAGCCCGAAGTTCTTCATCGCCCGAGCGATCGTCCCGACGTTACCAGGAGTCTGAGCGTCGACGACCGCGACCGCGAGGGTCACTGGCCGGCCCCACCGCGAGACCCCGGGTCGAGGTGGTCGGACCACGATGACGAGCGCCAACCACGACCCGGCGTGGTCGCGCGACGAGAGAGACCCCCCGTGGACGGCTCAGACGTCCAGATCATCGTAGGATATATCCAGCGCCTCGAGCTCCTCGGGGTCCATCTCCTCGACCGCGTCCTCCAGCGCCGGTGGCGCCTCGTCAGGCTGGACGGCCGGCACCGCGTCCGGATCCGTATCGACGTGTTCGATGCCCTCGTAGGCCGTCGGCGCGCGCTCGCCGTTGGCAAACCAGGCACGGAACTCGGCCTTGAATCGCTCGCTCCCACGATACGCGCTCCCGCCCGCCTCTCGGAACCAGTAGAGAAAGTCTCGCTCGTGGGGCTCACAGAGCACCACCTCGGCGAGTGGCTCTCCGTAGACGACAGCCGCCTCGCGACAGCGCCTCAGCTCCTCGTCGCCGTGGATCAACCAGCAGGCATCGCAGGGGTTTCCCGCGATCACCGTCAGCCTGACCAGGCGTCCCCTGGTCGCCTCTGACATCTCCATCAACGGCCGCATCTCGCCGTCGTCTGTGAACACCTCCGTCTCGTCGAATCGCCAGCCACGAAGACCGATCGAGAGCTTAGCCATGCAGCAGCTAGCAGGGGGCCAGATAAAAACGGCGCGAGCCACACCTCGGCTCCGCCACCCCTCTCACGGGTGGAGCCCCCGCACGCCGCGTGAGACCACCGCACCCATGACAGAGCCCTCCCGAGAGAGGCTATGTTCAGCGCCATCGTCGCAGACCTCGACGGGACGATCTACCGCGGTGACAGCCCGATACCGGGGGCCATCGAGACGTTCGAGCAGCTCCGCGACCGGGGCCTAGAGGTCTGTTTCTTCTCGAACAACCCCACGCGAAGCCGGCGGGCCTACGCACAGCGCCTTCGCGAGATGGGCATCCAGGCAGCGCCGTCCGAGATACTCTCGGCCGGGACCGTCACGACGACGTTCCTCCGGCGGCACCACGCCACCGACCCCATCTACGTGGTCGGGGATCCGGGGCTGGTGACGCTGATCGAAGATGCCGGGCTGACGGTGACAGAGGCTCCGGAACGGGCGGTGGTGCTCGTCAGCTCCTGGACGGACCAGTTCGACTACGAGCAGCTTGCACGGGCCTATCGGGCGGGGCAGGGCGAGACCGTCTTTCTCGGCACCGATCCCGATATGCTCATTCCTGCTGCCGGGGGGAGGTTGCAGCCTGGCTCCGGGGCGATCACCCACGCCATCGCGGGCGTGCTCGACAGAGCGCCAGACCGGGTCCTCGGCAAGCCATCGTCGGAGGCCGTTCGTATGGTGCGGGAGACGCTCGATTCCGATCTCGAGGACTGTCTGATCGTCGGCGACCGGCTGGACACGGACATCCAGCTCGGAGAGCGGGCTGGAATGAGCACGGCGGTGGTCGAGACCGGTATCGCGGCCGACCGGGCGGAGACGAGGGTGGACCCACAGCCGGACCACACCCTCGGGTCGATCGGCGAGCTCCCGTCGCTACTCTGAGGCGCTGGATCAGAGCAGCCGTACGAGCCCAGCCTCCTCAGGAGAGGCCGACCGTGAGCCAGGTCGTCGTCAGCACCATGCTGATGACCAGTAGCTGGTGAACATCGACCTCCTCGACGATGCGTTCGACGACGCGCAGCTGTGCCATCGAGAGCTGCCACATGAACGCCAGACTCGCATAGTGATAGCTCAGGACCGCCCCGAGCAGGCCGTCGAATCGCGGTTCTGGGAACGTCAGGCTGCCACCGGTGGCTCGTTGCGACTCGGCCGAACGGCGCTGCTCGCTCTCTGCCTCCGATGGCCGCACCCGACTGAGCGGCGAGCCGATCGACACCCGGCCGGTGGCCGTGTCGGTCGCCCCCGACAGCGAGAGGCCCATGACGTCGGAGATCGAGTCCACACAGAGCGTACAGACGTTCGTTCGTCGCTCTCCGTTCGTGGTGCTGAGGGTGACGGGAACCCGGTCGTCGGCATCGCTGAACTGCCCACAGAACGAACATCGAAAGCGGTCGGTCTGCGTCTCGCTCGGCTGGGGTGGGGCAGGTGCCGGGTCACCCTCGCGTGCTGGGCTAGCTGCGTCGGTGAGCTGCGGTGACGCCTCGGTGCCGTTTGAAGCCATTCGATACGACTGTCGGGCGGACCGCGCACATGGGACCGCCCTCAGTTCTCGGGGCCACCCGCGGCCCCGGGGTGGGTCGAACGACGGGTTTTCCGCGCTGCCGCTCGTAGATGTGATAATGACGGAGTTCGTTCTCTTTGGTGGGAAAGGCGGTGTGGGCAAGACCACCCTGGCGGCCGCAACGGCCGTCAAGCTGTCCGCAGAAAGCCACCGGACGCTGATCGTCAGCACAGACCCTGCACACAGCGTCGCCGATGCCGTCGGTGCGCCGGTCGGGACACAGCCCACGCGTGTCCTTCAGGATCGCGCTTTGTACGCGATGGAAGTCGACCCCCGCGAGCGGTTTCAGGACCGCTATGGCGACCTCTTCGAGGACCTTCTCGACCGGATCCAGTCACTTGGCGTCGACCTGGACAGCAGTGACGTCAGCGACGTCTCTGATCGCGGGCTGTTGCCCGGTGCCGACGAGGTCGCCGTCGTCGACCTGTTCGCCGAGTACATGAGCCAGAGCCAGTGGGATCGCATCGTCTTCGATACGGCACCGAGTGGCCACACGCTGCGGCTGCTCGAACTGCCGGACGTGATGAACACGACCGTCGGGAAGCTACTCTCCGTCCAGGAGCGCCTGGGCTCGGTCGCGGGGAGTGTCCGGTCGCTGCTTGGCGGATCCGGCAACGAGGGGGGTGGCTATGCGGCCAAGGCCGGCGAACTCCAGGACGCGATGCGTCGGGTCAAACTCCAGCTCCGCGACCCGGAGCAGACCGCCTTCCAGGTGGTCACCCTCCCCGAAACGATGGCGCTCGCGGAGACGGATCGCCTGCTGGAGCGGCTCGAGGAGGTGGGTGTCCCCATCGAGGGGGTGCTCGTCAACCGAATACTGCGAGAGCCTCCGGAGCACTGCCCAAACTGCACCCCCCGGTACGAACGACAGCGCGCTCAGATCGCCCAGGCCCGCGCAGAGATAGAGCAGCCGGTATCGGAGATCCCACTCGTGGTCGATCGAACGGGTCTCGACCGCGTCGAGGTGCTCAGTAGAGCGGTTCCGGACATAAGCCACTGAACGGTTGAGGCGGCAACACACCGATACGCGGCGGTTCAGACGCTGCCTGACGACGACGGCCCCTCGGACGGCCCAATGTCGGGCCCCGGCGTACGTCGCGACCTGCGGGAGCTCAGCGGCCCACGCTCGACGGCCTGCTGGAATCGGCGTTCGATCGTCGAACGCAGCTCCTCTGCCTCTCTGGCGTCGATATCCATCGCGCGGGCGTTGGACCCGCCCAGCCCGCCGCTGCCGGCCGTATCGGCGACGACCGACGAGAGATTCCGGCGGCGCTGAAGCAGCGACGAAGACTGGATCAGTGTCTGGACGCGAAAGTACGGGATGATACGCGTCTCGCGTGTCCAGAATCCGGTTCTGGTGACCAGATGTGAATCCAACACCGCATAGCCCAGATTCGCCCACTTGAGGTGGGCACCGATCGGCGCGAGGACCACCAGGCCCACCGCATACTGCCAGGCTACCGCGAACCCTGTGAACCGGTTGGCCAGGTAGGCAACCGTGACGACGCCCCCCACAACCAGCAGATAGCGCAGGAAGTATCGGTAGCGTGCTCTGGCAGGTGGCCGCTCGAAGCTGATCTCTTCGAAGGAGTCGACCGACCGCGCCAGCTCCAGGACGCGGTCTCGCTGGGCGATTGGCACCGCCGACTGCGAGCCCGAGGAGTCCCCGGGGCCGTAGCCGGCGGTCTCCACGGACAGTGAGGCGTAGCCAAATCGCCTGGCGAGGACGTTCTCGGAGATGGCAAACGCCTGTACCTTCTCCAGGGGGATGGTTCCGGAGAACCTCTGTAACAACCCCCGGTCGTAGAGGAGCTCCTCGGCACCGCGCCGGAGCTGGAACCCCCAGTAGTTTGTCAGCGTGAACACTCCGGAGACGATCGCGGTGACGAACACGATGAAGAACGCGGCGATCGGCGCACCGAGAGCGAACGACACGAGCGGGGCAGACATCAACGGCCCCTCGCCACCGACACGACGACCGACCGATGGCAACACCAGTGGCAACAGGACTGTGAGGATAGAGAGCAGCCGTAGGTCCACGCTGATGAGCCCGAGCAACCCCAGCTCACGTGGTGAGATCTCGAACAGTGTCTCGTGCCGTTCCTCGGCCGGCGGCTGCTCGCCTGCCACCGACTCGGCCTCCGCGGTGGACTCTGAGCCTGCTGCCCGCTTCTGCAGCGAGATCGCCTCACGGAGGCGCGCTGCCTCGGCTTCGGTGACGAATCGCAGTGTCGCCTCGGTAGTGCTGCCCCCTGCGGTCTCCAGGCGTACCTCGGTCAGCCCGACGGCCTGTTGGAAGACGTTCCGCTGCAGGTCGACGTTCTGGACCCTGTCCAGTGGTATCTCTCTGGTCCGTCGGGAGAACACCCCCGACCGGATGTCGAAGGTATCCTCAGTCAGTTCGTACTCGAATCGTCGCCAGAACACGAACTGATAGCCACCCGCTGCCAGCAGCCCGCCGGCGATGAGCAGGCCCGTCTGCCACGCTGCCAGCAGTTGCGAGGAGCCGAAGGTGACGAACAGCAGTATCCACCCCAGCCTGGCAGCCATCTCGAGCGAGCGATAGCCGATCGAGCGCTGGGCGAGCCGCTGGTGGCTAACTCCGGGGTCGCTCATACGGCATCCTCGCCCTCGGCAGCGATGGCGAGTCGTTTGAGTCGTGTCTGGAGCGCCTCTGCACCGGCCTGTGTCAGACCAGGAATCGAGACGTCGGCGCCGCGAGAGCCTGCCGTGTAGACGACCGTCGTGGCGATTCCGAGCAGCCGCTCGGCCGGGCCACGGGAGGCATCGACGTGCTGGATTCGCACGTAGGGGACCACGGTCTTAGTGCGTGTGAACACCCCCCGAGTGAGCAACAGCGAGTCCGCCCGAACCTGGTAGCTCCACCGTCGATAGCGATACCACGCGTGAATGTTCCCGACGATCAGTAGCGCCAGGAACACGCCCACCCCGACGAGCGGCCGGTCGAATACGAGCATGCCGCCGACACCGGTGATCGCCCCGACCACCACTGCACTGACCGTTGCGCGCAGCGCCCAAATGAGCCTGACCCTCGAGTCTAGCCCGCGAGCGGGGGCGGGAAGCTCCTCGGCGTCAGGCTGCGTCTCTGTCAGACTGTCGGCATCGGTGTGTCGCTCTGCCGGCTCGGGACGGCTCCTCGGCTCCGCCCTCCGGTCGGTCTGGCCGGTGGAGTCGGGCGCATCATCGGTCGATGCGGGGCCGGTATCTCGGCCCTCCTCGGCCTCGGACGCTACCGAGCGGTCCTCCGCATCTCTGCTCATACCCACCCCCGAGGCGACCGTCCTCGCCCACCCCGTGCGGTCACGAGTCCAGCCTCCGGATGCGCCCGGCACGAACGTCCGTGGCGGGTGCATAGAGACAGGTTGGCTCGGTCTCGGGCGTCTCGAACCCGTTGGCCTCGAACAGACCGTTTCGCTCGAAGCGTGCCTCGGCCTCGACGACGGCCCAAGGGTCGTGTGCGATGCTCCCGTAGAAGGACTGGCCTCCATCATCGACCGTGTAGAATCGATATCGCTCGATGAGCCACGCCTCCAGGGACCCTACACCAGGGGACGAGGGACGAGCGGCGTCGTCGGGCTCGTAGGTCGCCGCGAACTCACAGGCCGGAGCCCCATCGTGGGTGCGACTGCTCTCGAACCGGACGTGCTGGTCATCCCGCCGGACATCCATCTCCGCTCGGTAGTAAGGGAGCCTGAACAGCCCCCGCGCTGCCCGGACCGAGAGCCAGTCGTCAGCGTCGAGATTGAAGAAGTAGACGCCAGACGCTCCATCGGGCCCGACCACGTAGGTTCTCAGATTCAACTCACCGAACGACCGGCTCAGCCCCCCAGGGATCGACGGGACGAACGTGGGCCAGAGGTCGGCCATCACGAACGGCACCACACCGAGATAGCCGCTGTCGTCGAACGTGTCGACCTCGTACCCCGGTGGGAGCCGCGCTGCGATCCGGGCAGGGTCGACGGGCCAGTGAGCAAAGAGGAGATCCTCCCAGCGCATCTCCAACAACGGCCGTGTTGCCATGCCCTGGTCGGCTGGCGCACTGCGTGCCATGGCGGTACTCCTGGGCCCGCGAATATCGGTCTGACGGTCGTCCGATCTGGCGCCGGTGCCTGGCTCAGCTGTGCCCGGAGACGCGGACGGGCTCGTAAGGTGCCTCCAGATACTCCATATCCGACCGCGAGAGGTCGATATCTAGCGCCGCCACGGCCTCGTCCAGATGCTCGATAGAGGAGGTCCCGATGATGGGGGCATCGACGGCCGGCTTGTGCAACAGCCAGGCCAGCGCGATCTGCGCCATCTCGACACCCTCGTCCGTGGCGAGCTGCTGGACCCGCTCGTTGATCTCCACCCCACCGTTCTTGCCGTACGGATGGGCATGAGCGTAGTCGTCAGAGGCAGCTCGCGCGGTCGTGTCGTATTCCTGGTGTGGGCGTGCTAGGTAGCCCCGAGCGAGCGGTGACCACGGCAGGACGCCGATGCCCTCCTCCTCACAGAGTGGGAGCATCTCCCGTTCTTCCTCCCGGTAGACCAGATTGTAGTGATTCTGCATCGTCGAGAAACGCTCGGTCCCCCAGCTCCGGTCGCGATAGAGCGCTTTGGCGAACTGATGGGCCCACATCGACGAGCCACCGAGATACCTGACTCTCCCGTCGGCGACCGCGTCGGTCAGTGCTCGCATGGTGTGTTCGATCGGGGTGTCACCGTCCCAGCGATGGGTCTGATAGAGGTCCACCGAGTCCATCCCGAGACGGGAGAGCGATGCATCGAGCTCCTGGTCGACGCTTTTGCGCGAGAGCCCCCCAGCGCTCGGAGCCTCGCTCAGTGGGAAGTAGAGCTTCGTCGCGACGACGCTCTCCTCTCGGTGGCCCTCGAGCGCCCCACCGAGGATTCGCTCGGATTCCCCGTTCGAGTACATGTTTGCCGTGTCGAAGAAGTTGATCCCGTGGTCGAGTGCGCGCTCGACGAGCTCGTGACCGAACGCCTCGCCCTTGACCCACGAGCGCCATGCAGGGTCGCCGAATGACATACAGCCCAGACAGATCCGCGAGACGGTCATGCCGGTCTGGCCCAACGTCGTGTACTCCATGGCACCCTGTGCTCCGGTGGCTGCCATAACGACTTTGACTGGCTGCAGGCCGCTGGGGGCGATGCCCCGCACCGCCCAACCGTGGCCGGCTCACTCGGCTCGGTCGGGGTACGCCCGTTCGAGGAGGTCGGTCGCAGACAGCGCGGTCCGGATCGGCCCGAGGAGCTCCGCAAGCGTCCGTGCGACGGCGGGCTTGAGATCCGCGGGGTGGAGCGCCTCGGTAAGAAAGTCCTGCTCCACCCGCTCGTAGCTCACGTAGGATTCGTCGCCGCCGTAGTCGGCGGGCCGGTGGATATCCAAGCTCCCACCCGCCTCGCTGATCACCGGGAACACGAGATATCGGAGATACTCGAGGATGCCGTTCTCCTCGAGTTCGCCGGCCGGACAGTAGGCGGCGCCGAGCTTCTCCTCGATCACCGCCGGTGGGTCCGAGAGGTTGATCGTCGACTCGAGATCCGATGCCGACATCTTCCCACCCGCCAGCCCCGATAGCAGCGGCGCAAAGACACAGAGCGGTTTCTCGTAGCCGCTCTCCGGAAGCTGCTCTCTGGCGAGCATGTAGATACCCCGTTGGTCGATACCTCCATAGGCGATATCCGCTTCGAGCATCCCGACGTCCAGCGACTGCATGAGACTGTAGACCAGCCCGCCGAGTGTCGGGTTCTCCTCGGTGCGGACGACCTCGCTCCCGGCTCGCTGACTCCGTGCGACGGTCGTCTCGGCAAGCATCTCGTAGAGCTCGCGGGTGTACGGAGGCTCGAGCTGATACTCGCTCCCGCGGACGAACTCCACGGCCCTCGGGTCGCCGCCGGCCGCCTCGAGCATCGCGATGACGGCCGCCTCGTAGTAATCCGACCGCGCCTCAAGCAGGTCGACGGGCGTCTTCTGGTCGTCCAGGTGTGCGTGGAGGTCGGCGATCAGGACGGTCACCTCGATGCCGGCATCGATGAAATCCACCAGCTTACGGATCGTCGTGAAGTGCCCGATGTGCATCTGCCCGGTCGGAGCATAGCCGATGTATGCTCTGGGTGGGCGATCCATCTCGAACAGTTCTGGGAGCTCGGACTCCTGGATCACCTCCTTGGTAAACCGGGAGACGAGATGGGTTTTCTCGGCGGTGTTCATGCGGCACGTAGCCATAGATAGCCATTAAAATGTTCGACTAGGGGGTCCACGGGCGGCTATCATCGTGTGCCCGACCAGGGTCGCCCCGGCGGCGTCGCAGGAGCCAAGAGTACGCACGCCCAACGCAGGACAATGTATACGGGACAGACGGAACAGCCCTGCTGTCTCTGTGCGAGCCCGGAGGTGACGAGGCGGATCGACCTGCCGCCACGGGCAGTGCCGCTGTTGAAAAACGCGGGCCCGATCGCCTGGCGGGATATCGAGGGGGCTGTCTCGCTGCACTTCTGTGAGTCGGACTGGAACCAGGTTCGGGATATCACGCTCGAGACCGGGATGAGCCCGCTTGGCCGCTGTAACGTCGCGCGAGCATCGTTCGTGCTCCGTGAGGACTTCGAGTCGTATCTGAGTCAGACACGCGAGGAGCCCGACCAGCGACCGCTGGAGCAGCGGCTGCTCTCGGAGGCCACGACCGTCATCGAGGAGTACGGAGCGTCGGGAGCGCTCCACACGGACCGAGATCTCGTCGAGGCGCGACTGACCAAGTGGGCGCTCGAGGACACGGATCCCGGGCTCGGCGTCGTCGACTGAGCCGCCGGGGCCACACGAGCCCCTGTCTCAGTCGTCGCTTGCCAGGCCGACGGAGCCCCCCTCGCTGGCCGTCTCCAGGTATTTCTCGTTGAATCGCCATCCCCCATCGCCATCGGGAATCATGTACTCGCCGTAGTAGGGGACACGACCCTCGACGGTTGCCAGGATCGCCGCCCGTATCTCGGCCCTGCTCATCTCGCCCATTGGCTCGAGGTCGTCGTTCCTGTTGAGACAGCCCTTCAGATGGCCCGTGTGAGTCACCCGGATGCGCTCACAGTTCGCACAGAAATCCGGATTGCCCACAGGGTCGACGACTTCAACCATCCCGCCCGAGCCGGGACCGTCGGTCTCGCCCACGAAATATCTGCGTCGGTCGTGCATCTCTCTGCGCTCGACCCGGGTTGCCTGCTCTGCGAGCCAGCCGTGGACCCGCTCGATGTCGATCGCCCACTCCGGACGGCCGGCGAGCTCGGGCATGTACTCGATCAGCTGCAGCTGGAGCCCCTCCTCGTTGGCGACGTGCTCGACCATCTCGGGGACGTAGCCGGCCGTCTGCTCGAACACCACCATGTTCAGCTTCACCGGCGTCAGGCCCGCCGCGACCGCTCCGAGCACCCCCTCGATCACGGCCTCGTACCCGGTCGCCTGGGTCAGTGCGCGGAACTCCTCGGGGTGAAGCGCGTCCTGTGAGACGTTCACCCTCGCGAGGCCGGCCTCGCACAACGCCTCGGCTCTGTCGGCGAGGTAGGTGCCGTTCGTGGTGAGCGACGTCGTGATCGATTCGGGCGTGCGGCGGACGATCTCTTCGAGGTCATCTCGCAGCATCGGCTCTCCACCGGTGAACTTGGCCTCCTCGACCCCCAGCTCCGCACACACCTCCAACAGCCGAACGACGTCCTCGGTCCCCATCTCCTGGTCTCGTGGTGCCAGTGGCCCTCGCGTGTCTCCGAGCCCCTCGTTGTGACAGTAGACACAGTCGAAGTTACATCGGTCGGTCAGCGATATCCGAATCCCACGAAGGCCCCGGCCGAATTCGTCGGTCAGCTCGGGTACGCTCATGGCCTCACAACTAACCCCATCCAAATAAGGACGCGGACGAGACCCGTCTCTGCGCAGCCGATATTTGTCCTTCACTCCGCGTCGCGCCGAGCACTGCCAGGGTCTCTCGTGTGCTCGGCCGGCCGTCTCACGAGGCCCGCGCCTGAATGTCACCGAAATCGGTTGCGCGATGGGACGTCGGCAGCCGTGGCGGCCTCGGTGGGCGACGGGTCACAATCCTTTCGACGGGGCGGCCGTAATCGGAGCCATGGAAGAGAGCGAGATACGCGAGGCACTCGGTGCGGTCTCGGACGAGATGCTCGGTGGAGATATCGTCTCACTCGGGCTCGTCAACGATATCCGGGTTGCTGGAGGGACCGCCGAGATCGATCTGGCACTCGGAGCTCCGTACTCCCCGGCCGAGACCGCGATCGCCGACCAGGTCCGTGAGGTGTTCGCCGACCGAGAGATCGAGATCGAGCTCTCGGCGAGCGTCGACCGCGGGCCCACAGAGGACCGTGCGCTGCCGACGGTCAAGAACATCATCGCCGTCGCCTCGGGGAAAGGTGGCGTTGGGAAATCGACGGTGTCGGTCAACCTCGCGGCCGGGCTCGCCGACCGTGGAGCGCGGGTAGGGCTGTTCGACGCCGACATCTACGGACCCAACGTGCCACGTATGCTTGGCGCGGACGAGGGGCCGACGGTAACGGAGTCCGAGACGATGATCCCTCCAGAGAAGTTCGGCATGCAGGTGATGTCGATCGACTTTCTGACCGGCGACGACTCGCCGGTCATCTGGCGCGGACCGATGGTTGACAAGTACATCACCCAGCTGTGGGACGTCGTCGAGTGGGGTGCGTTGGACTACATGGTCATCGACCTCCCGCCTGGGACCGGGGATGCCCAGCTCTCGATTCTCCAGTCGGTGCCGGTCTCGGGGGCCGTCGTCGTGACGACCCCGCAGGGGGTCGCCGTGGACGACGCGCGGCGGGCGATGCGGATGTTCGGTAAGTTCGAAACCAGCGTGCTCGGGGTCGTCGAGAACATGAGCGGGTTCCGCTGTCCGGACTGTGGGTCAGAGCACGATATATTCGGCACCGGCGGGGGGCCAGCGTTGGCAGACGAGACGGAGATGCCGTTTCTGGGTGATCTACCCCTGGATCCAGACGTCAGAGCTGGTGGTGATGCGGGCGCTCCCGTCGTTCTCGGCGACTCCCCGACGGGTGACTCGTTCAGATCGTTCGTCGCCGAGGCCGCGGATATGCAGGGGCTCGTCCACCGAGCGTAGCCTGCCGATGGCTCGGGCCGCTCTGGCCGTCGACGGCGGGTAACACGGTGCTGTGGGCCGTCTGTCGTTCCGGTGTGTTTATACCTGGCCGAAGGATGGGTACAGATGCAAAATGAATGTAGGGGCCTCGGGTCCCGAGTCCGTGAGGGCGACGATACCGGCATGCAGGTCGTGGTAGCCAAGCATGGCCCAAGGCGCTGGATTGCTAATTCAGTGGCGCAAGCCTCCAGGGTTCAAATCCCTGCCACGACGCTTCAACCAATACAATATGAGTGCAGAAGACCCTGACACGGAAGAAGAGGCGGAGGACATCCGTTACTTCGTCCGCATCGGCAAGACGGATCTCGACGGGACCAAGACCGTAGAGCGGTCTCTCAGCGAGATGGATGGCATCGGCAGACGCACGGCTCGGATCATCGCCGACCGCGCTGGGGTAGACCGGATGGCGGTGTTCGGTCGCCTCGAAGAGGAGACCATCGAAGAGGTCGTCTCCGTCGTCGAGAGCTACGCCGAGGAGGTACCGGAGTGGATGACGAATCATCAGCGTTCGTTCTTCAACGGCGAGACGACTCACGAGATCGGCACCGAGCTCGACATGACCCGCCGGAAGGATATCAACCGGATGCAGATGATCGACTCGTACAAGGGCGTCAGGCACAAGCGAGGGCAGAAGGTGCGTGGCCAGCGGACGAAGTCGACCGGGCGGTCCGAGGGGACCATCGGTGTGAACATCGAGGCGATCAAAGAGGAGCAGGCCGCCGAGGCGGCCGCAGAGGAGGACGAGTAGATGCCGCTCGGAAGCAACACCAAGTTCTACGAGACGCCGAACCACCCGTTCCAGGGCCAGCGGATCGACCAGGAGGCGGATATGCTCTCCCGATACGGCCTGAAGAACAAAGAGGAGCTCTGGCGCTCGGAGTCAGAGCTTCGGGGCTACCGTCGTGAAGCCCGGCGCATCCTCGGGCAGATCGGTGAGGAGGAGCTGACACAGCGAGAGCGGGATCAGTTTCTCTCACGGCTCGTGCGGCTGGGCATCCTCAGCGAGACCGACGGGCTCGATGCGGTGTTGGGGCTCGACGTGACCGACATCCTGGAGCGCCGTCTTCAGACGGTCGCCTATCGGCAGGGGCTGGCCCACACGCCACAGCAGGCACGCCAGTTCATCGGCCACGGGCACATCACGGTCGATGGCGCTCGGGTGACGATCCCGTCGTACAAGATCTCGACCGCCGAGAACGACACGATCGACTTCGACGACACCAGCCCGTTGACCGACGATCTCCACCCGGAGCGAGCGGGTGAGCAGGAATGAGCGGCAACGACAGCTCGGGCCGGATGGGGGTGGCACACATCTACGCCTCGTTCAACAACACCATCATGACGGTGACCGATCTGACGGGCGCCGAGACGATCGTCAAGTCCTCGGGTGGGACCGCCGTCCAGCAGAACCGAGACGAGGCCTCGCCGTACGCGGCGATGCAGATGGCAGAGAGCGTCGCAGAGGAGATCAAAGCCGCCGGGTTCGACGGAGTCCACGTGCGGGTTCGGGGCCCTGGCGGCAACGAGCAGAAAAACGCCGGCCCGGGAGCGCAGGCGACGATCCGTGCGCTGGCACGGGCGGGCATCGAGATCGGGCGCATAGAGGACGTCACGCCGATCCCGCACGACGGGACGCGGGCACCCAAGAAGATGGGGTTCTGAGATGGACGAGGAGTTCGACGTCACCTTCATCGATCGAAGCGACCGGGAGGCCCGGTTCGTCGCCCGGGGTATGTCGCCGGCGTTCGCCAACGGTATCCGCCGTGCGATGGTCGCCGACGTGCCGACGATGAGCATCGATACGGTGCGGATGATAGAGAACTCGTCTGTCATGTTCGACGAGCAGATCGCCCACCGGCTGGGCCTGGTCCCGCTGACGACGCCACCGGCGGAGTTCGAGCCGGGCGAGACGGTCACGCTGGCGCTCGACGTCACGGGCCCGGGGACGGCCTACTCGAGTGATATCCGGTCGGCGGAGTCACTCGTCGAGCCGGCCGACGACGGCATCCCGATCATCGACCTCAAAGAGGACCAGCGGCTGGAGTTCGAGGCCGAGGCGGTGCTGGATCGCGGCAAGGCACACGCGAAACACCAGGGCGGTGTCGCGGTGGGCTACCGGCATCTCCAGACGGTCGAGGTGCTCGACGATGTACCGGCGGGCACCGACGACCAGCCCAAGATCATCCGTGGGGTCATCGAGGAAGCGGCCGCGGCGCAAGCAGACGCCGAGGACGTCGCCGACGGTGATCTGGTGCCCACCGAGCAGTTCGGCAACGACCTGCACGCCCGATACCCGGGCAAGGAGGTCGCGGTCTCCGACGTCGAGGATGCGTTCGTCTTCAGCGTCGAGGCCGACGGCTCGATGAGCGTCGAGGAGCTCGTTCTCTCGGCGGTCGACTCGCTCGGCAGTCGAGCGACCGAGCTCGGCGAAGCCGTCCAGCTGTAAGAGCACCCATGTACCACCACACCCCCACCCCGCGGACTCGGGCCGACACGCACCGTGTGTCTCGAGCGGTGGCCACGGCCGCCAGCGGCGGTCGCTGGGACACCGAAACGGGTAAACAGGGGCGAAGCGGTTGTCTGTGTGCGCGCAGGGATAGCCAAGTCAGGTCAACGGCGCAGCGTTCAGGGCGCTGTCCCATAGGGGTCCGCAGGTTCGAATCCTGCTCCCTGCATCTTTCGGAGCGATCTCACGTCGGTCCGACGGCGTCGCACGCGACGAGACACGATTCTAATCATACCAATAGCAATGAGTAGCAAAACCAATCCGCGCCTCGCCGATCTCATCGCCACGCTCAAACGAGCGTCGCGAAACGGCGGCGGTGACGTATGGAACGATCTCGCCGATCGACTGCAGAGTCCACGGCGAACCCATGCGGAGGTCAACCTCGGACGTATCGAACGGTACGCACAAGAAGACGAGACGGTGCTGGTTCCGGGCAAGGTGCTCGGCAGCGGGGCGCTCCGCAAGGAGGTCACCGTCGCCGCCGTGAACTTCTCGGGCACTGCCCGAACGAAGGTCGAGGCGGTCGGCGAGGCGATCAGCCTGGAGGAAGCGCTCGACGAGAACCCCGACGGCTCGGGTGTGCGGGTGATCCGATGAGCCTCGCCGAGTTCGACCCCGACGCGGTCGTCGACAGCCAGGACTGCATCCTGGGGCGGGTCTCATCGAAGGTGGCCGAGCGAGCGATGGATGGCGAGCGGATCGCGATCGTCAACGCCGAACGGGCCGTCATCACCGGTGGCACCGAGGACGTCATGTCCGTCTACAGAGATCGAGTGCGGGTGGGCTCTGACAGAGGGCCGTACTACCCCAAGCGCCCTGACGGCATCTTCAAACGTGCCGTCCGCGGGATGCTTCCGTACAAGACCACCCGTGGTCGAGAGGCACTCGAGAACGTCCGCGTCTACGTCGGCAACCCGTTCGATGCCGACGAGGAGGTGCTGGGCGACACCTCGATCGATCGGCTGTCGAAGATCAAGTTCGTTTCGCTGGGCGAGATCAGCGACCAACTGGGTGCTAACGTCACATGGTAACCAACACATCTGGGAAGAAGAAGACCGCAATCGCACGAGCGACCGTCCGCGAGGGCCAGGGACGGGTCCGGCTGGACGGGGTCCCGGTCGAGCTCGTCGACCCCGAGCTCGCTCGACTGAAGATGCTCGAGCCGTTCCGAATCGCTCCGGACGAGCTCCGGGACGACGTCGACGTGGATATTACCGTCGCGGGCGGCGGGTTCGCAGGGCAAGCCGATGCCGCACGGACGGCCATCGCTCGTGGCCTGGTCGAGCATACGAACGACACCGAGCTCCGGGATGCGTTCATGAGCTTCGACCGCTCGTTGCTGGTCAACGACGTTCGTCAGTCCGAGTCAAAAAAGTGGGGTGGGCCAGGCGCACGCGCTCGCTACCAGAAATCATACCGGTGAGATGATATGATGGTACCCGTCCGGTGTTTCACCTGTGGGAAGGTCGTTGGTGAGCACTGGGAGGAGTTCAAACAGCGGACCACCGAGGACGACGAGGAGCCGGCGGCGGTGCTGGACGAGCTCGACATCGATCGACACTGTTGTCGGCGGATGTTGGTCTCGCACAAGGACCTCGTCGACATCGTCGCCCCCTACCAATGATGGACCAACACCACAACCGCTACGAGAAGGCCCGGATCATCGGTGCCCGAGCGCTGCAGGTCTCCTTCGGCGCGCCCGTGCTGGTCGAGACCGCACAGGTCGAGCCGATACTCATCGCCGCAGAGGAGTACGATGCGGGTGTGCTTCCGTTCACGATTCGCCGGAAGGGGTCTGTCAGATCTGCGGGTGAGGCATGACGCTGATCACGACGGTGCGACTCCGGCGCATACTGGACTCTCGGGGGAACCCGACCGTCGAAGCCGAGGTCGAGACCGAATCGGGCGGACACGGCCGGGCCGCGGCGCCCTCTGGGGCCTCGACGGGGCAGTACGAAGCCCTCGAGCGACCGCCCGAGCAGGCGATCGCCAGCGCCCGTGAACGCGCTATCCCTCGATTGGAGGGGCGCGTCTACGCCGGCGACCAGCGTGGTGTCGATGCGGCGCTGCACGCCGCAGACGGGACCAGCGGGTTCGAAGAGATCGGAGCGAACGCCGCCGTCGCCATCTCGATGGCAGCTGCAGCGGCGGCGAGCGACGTGTTAGGCGCACCGCTGTACCAGCATCTCGGTGGTGCGTTCCGCGGTGAGACCATGCCGATCCCACTTGGCAACGTCATCGGAGGCGGAGAGCACGCCACGGAGGCGACCGACATCCAGGAGTTCCTCGCCGCACCCGTCGGTGCGCCGTCGGTCTCCGACGCCGTGTTTGCGAATGCGGCGGTCCACGAGAGTGTTCGAGACCGGCTCATCGAGCGTGGTGTCGCCGCCGGGAAGGGCGACGAAGGGGCCTGGGCCCCGCAGATCGACGACGAGACCGCGTTCGAGGTGGCCAGGGCAGCCGCCGAGAGCGTCGCCGAGACGGTCGGCTTCGACATCAGGTTGGGGCTCGATATCGCCGCCTCGGAGCTGTGGGATCCTGAGGCGGAGGTGTACGTCTACGGCGACCGCAGTCGGTCGCCGGCGGAACAGCGAAAGTACGTGGCGTCGCTGGTGGCGGAGTACCAGCTCGCGTACGTCGAGGACCCGCTTCACGAGGACGACTTCGAGGGGTTCGCAACCCTGACCGAGCGCGTCGGTGAACAGACACTCGTCTGTGGCGACGATCTGTTCGTCACGAACGTCGAGCGGCTTGAGCGTGGCATCGAGACGGCCGCAGCCAACAGCATCCTGATCAAGCCGAACCAGATCGGGACGCTCTCGGACACGTTCGACGCCATCGAGCTGGCCCGCTCACACGAGTACACCCCGGTCGTCTCCCACCGGTCGGGCGAGACCGAGGATACGACGATTGCACACCTCGCCGTGGCGACGGCAGCCCCGTACATCAAGACGGGGACCGTCGGCGGCGAGCGCACTGCAAAGCTGAACGAACTAATCAGAATCGAGGCAAACGCATGAGCGACAACGACGACGAGCTCACCGACGCCGAGACCCAGGTGGTCGAAGCCGAGGACGAGCCGACAGACGACGAACAGCCGGCAGGGACCGACCCAGCGGACGCCGAACCGACGGGCGACGAGACCGCGCGCACCGAGACCGAGGAGACGGCGCCGGACGGCCTCCAGGAGGACGTGATGCCGGACGAGGAGGCCGACCTGCTGATTCCGGTCGAGGACTACCTGGCGGCAGGGATCCACATCGGGACCCAGCAGAAGACCGAGGACATGGAGCGGTTCATCCACAGGGTGCGGACGGATGGGCTCTACGTGCTGGACGTCAGCCAGACGGACGACCGGATCCGCACCGCCGGGTCGTTCCTGAGTGGCTACGCGCCCGAACAGATCCTCGTCGCCTCGAGCCGACAGTACGGCCGATTCCCGGCCGAGACGTTCGCCGATGCCGTCGGGGCACGGGCCCGGACCGGCCGATTCATCCCCGGCACGCTGACGAACCCCAAGTACGCGGGGTACATCGAGCCGGACGTGGTGGTGGTGACCGACCCCATCGGGGATTCACAGGCCGTCAAAGAGGCGATCACCGTCGGGATCCCGGTCATCGCGATGTGTGATTCGAACAACACCGTCTCGAACGTCGATCTGGTGGTGCCGACGAACAACAAGGGCCGAAAGGCCCTGTCGGTCGTCTACTGGCTGCTCTCCAACGAGACGCTAGACAACCGCGGCGCGGAGCCGATGTACGCTCTCGAGGATTTCGAGACCGAGATCTGAGCGGCCACATCTCACATCGAGCGGCATCGCAGCTGAGGCCAGGCCATCTCAGTCCGTGGCAGGGAAGGGCAGCTCCGTCATCTCCTCGTATGCGACAGTGTTCGGCAAGCTACGCCACCAATCGACAGCACCGATCGAGTCACCGGCATCCGGCTGTCGCTCGCCGGTCGGCTCGCCATCGAACAGCACGTTCAGTGCGTAGACCGGCGGCCAGCCTCGGTCCTCGGCCTGATACTCGAACAGTTGCGCGTGCCGTACCCCCTCGATGCTGATCTCCACGCCGGTCTGTTCGCCGACGGCCGCGCGTGCCGTCGCCTCGAGCGATTCGCCCGCCCGCTGAGCCCGTCCCGGATCGACCCAGCCTTTCGAATCGCGCGGTCTGACCAGAAGAACGCGGTCGCGTTGGTCGCGCACCCAGGCCCCAGCACCCCCGATCACCCCGTCTGCCTCGAACCGATTGACGGTCTCACTGTAGCGTGGTTGTGTCAACGCACCCTCGCGGACGGTCGGCGTGAACTCCCCGTATCGGTCACCTAGCCGCTCGATGGTCGCGTCGGCGCGCTCGCGCGACCGGGTCGAGATGGACATATCAATCGAGAGCGGTCTGATGGATTTAGCTTCAGCGTTCGTCGGGACACCAGAGCCGCCGGTCGATGAGACAGCGGTGTGAGACGTCTTTTAATGGCCGGCGTCTACGGAGGGGTATGACCACCTCATCTGCTCCCGGGAAGATCTACCTGTTCGGCGAGCACGCGGTGGTGTACGGGGAGCCGGCGATACCGTGTGCCATCGACCGCCGAGCGCGGGTGCAGGCGGCATCGCGAGCCGACGGCAGCCTTCGGGTGGACCTGCAGGATCTGACCCTGGATGGGTTCACCGTCACCTGGGACGGCTCGCCGGAGAGTGCACCACAGGTCGACGTTCCCGACCCGCTGTTGCGAGCCGCGACCGGCTATCTCACGGGCGCGATCGAGGTGGCAAAGGAGGCCGCCGCGGCTCCGGCCGCGGGGTTCGATCTCACCGTCGAGAGTGAACTGCCGCTGGGGGCAGGGCTGGGGTCCTCCGCGGCGGTCGTCTGTGCTACCATCGACGCCGCCTCACGCGAGCTGGGCACCGCGCTCGGCGCCGAGGAGATCGCTCGGTTGGCATACGAGGTGGAGTCTACCGTCCAAGGTGGCCAGGCATCGCGAGCGGACACGTACTGCTCTGCGATGGGCGGGGCCGTCAGGGTGGAGGGATCGGCCACCAGCCGGCTCGACCGGGTCGAACGGCTCCCCCTGGTGGTCGGCTACGACGGTGGGGCCGGCGATACGGGCAGGCTCGTCGAGAGGGTCGGTGAGCTACGAGAGCAGTACGAGTTCGCCGCCGACACGGTCGGCGCGATCGGCGACCTCGTCGAGGCTGGAGAGCGAGCGCTCGCCCAGGGGGCGCTCGCAGAGGTCGGCCGTCTGATGAGCTTCGACCACGGGCTGTTGTCCTCGCTTGGGGTCTCCTCGGGGTCGCTCGACGCGATGGTGTGGGCAGCACGGAACGCCGGCGCTCACGGGGCGAAGCTGACCGGCGCCGGTGGTGGGGGCTGTATCGTCGCCCTCGACGAGACGGGCGAGGTCGAGACGGCGCTTGCACACACGCCGTCGTGTCGGGACAGCTTTCGGGCGCCGCTGGATCGCGATGGGGTCAGACAGGAATGAGGACCGTCCTCAAGCTCGGTGGCTCGGTCATCACCGTGAAGGATCGACCGATGACGGTCGACGAGGGCGCGCTCGGTCGCGCTGCACGCGCGGTGGCCGCGAGCCCCGAGCTGGTGATCGTCCACGGTGGCGGCAGCTTCGGCCATCACTACGCCGAACAGTACGGCGTGAGCCCATCCGCCGGGACAACAACGGCTCGCGAGATCACCGCCATCCACGGAGCCATGCAGGAGCTGAACGGGGCCGTGGTCGAGAGGCTACAGGAGAGTGAGGTCGAGGCCGTCCCCGTCGCCCCGCTCTCGATGGGGTGGCGGGACGACGCTGGCAGCCTCTCGATCGCGTCGGGACCGCTCGCATCGATGGTCTCGGAGGGGTTGGTACCGGTCTCACACGGCGACGTGGTGGTCAACCGGGGCGCGGGGGCGACGATACTCTCCGGTGACGAGCTCGTCGGTGCGATCGCCGAGCAGGTGGATGCCGACCGCATCGGCATCTGCTCTGACGTCCCCGGCGTGCTCGACCGGGACGGCGAGGTGATCGAGCGGGTCGAGTCGTACGAGGCTGTCGACGGTCTGCTGGGCGGGAGTGAATCGACGGATGTGACCGGCGGGATGGCTGGAAAGGTGCGCCAGCTGCTCGGGCGCTCAACACCGGCGGAGATCTTCGACCTGGCTGGGCTCGAGCAGTTCCTCGCGGGGGATGCGCCCGGAACCAGCATCGGGCTGCGCTGAGCGGGGTGCCCGGCCGGTCTATTCAAGCGCTCGGTAAGTACTGTCCGTGAAAGTCCAGCGGCAACGCGTGGGGGAGTCTCACCGTGGCGAGCTCGGTCATCGTCTCGGCGTCGATGACGTGGAGCACCGAGTGACCCTGCGCTCTATCCAGCGCGACCGCGAGCACGACCCCATCGTCCTCCGCCGAGCCAGCCGGCCGTGGGACGAACACCGGCTCTGAGGTGACGCCACCTGGGTCGTAGAGCAGCTCCTCGCCGGTCTCTGCATCGACCTTCGCCAGCTGAGTCGGGAGCCCCTCGATGGTGCCTCCGGGCTGTGCTTGCGCGTATACGAACCGGTAGGCCTGCTGTGTCACCTCGGGGGAGACCCGCGGCAGCCCGAGATGGCCTGCATGCGTCGTCTCCATCTCGACAGCGCCGGTCTCGGGGGTGAGTGTCGCGCGTGAGAGCCGCCCGGCATCCATGCTCATCTCGCTCATCTCGGTGCTGGCATCGAAGTAGAGCTCAGAGATCGGGCCACTGTCCGTGAACGTGAGCATGTCCAGGACGAGCTCCGATCCCTCTTCGAACGCGTTGACGTGGTGGAAACAGAAACAGGGCGCTCCGACGAGCGGGTCGTGGACGACCCCGGTGTCTCGTTCGACGATGTGATATCGTGTGCCCCGCTCGGGTGCCCACTCGAACCGCTCGATGAACGGCTTGTTCGACGGGAGCAACAACGACAACGGGGAGACCACGAGTGGGAACTCCACGACGACGACGTAGCGTTCCGTGAGCGCGAAGCTGTGGAGATAGGCCGGCCGCTCGACGGGGATGGCCGCGATCTGTTCCCGTGACCAGCTGTGGGTCGGCTGCCGCCAGATACGGTACTCCGAGGTGCGGCCGAAGTTGGTCGAGACGCCTACCGTCTCAGCGCGCTCGACATCGAACTGGGGGTGGCCGGTGACGTGCTGCCCGTAAGGCTCGCCCAGGTAGGAGCTCCGACCGGTGGTCTCCAGCGTCTCCGGGTCGAACTGCGTGAGATGCTCGGTCTCGGTCGTGGCGACCGGCTCGGGGCCGTGGGGCCAGATGTCGATGTTCGTGTTGTCCGTCGGAGAGGGTGGCCGTACCATCGCCCCCAGTCGCTCGAGCACCGACATCGACCCATCCGTCCCGAACCCACCCCGGTAGCTCCCATCCTGGGCCTCCTCGTAGGCGGTGGTCCTGAGAAATCGGTTTCTGTACTCGACGGTGTCCTCACCGAATCCGAACCGACGCAGCATGGCCAACCCGTCGAACCAGTGGTCGACCGACGCCCCACCGAGCTCGAACGACCCTGGACCGTTCCGCACGAGCGCCCCGTCGAGCCAGGCCGGCAGGCGGCCATCCACATCGAGGGTCACGTCTAGCTCCTCGTTCAACGAGTGGAACCCGGAGGGCTGGTCGTCCACGTCCCCGACCTCGTGCTCGGCGGTGGCCTGCATAGCCACAGTTGGACAGCCGGATTTATAAAGACCACAAACACAGCAGGCCGTCCCACAAACCTCTTTATGTCAGCAGAAGTCCTCTATCCAATGGACGAACTGTCGGACCTTCTCGGAGGGATAACAGAGGGTGTCGAGGTGGTCCTGCTGTTTACCCCAGGGGGCTCGACGTACGAGCGATTTGCAGCGAGTCGATTCGATATCGTCGTGGCTGCGCCGACGAACAGCCACGATGCAGACCGCTTCGTCAGACTGCCGGTGCAGTTCAACGAGCTTCGCGATCGGTTCAGATTCGGGATCGAGGGCGCGATCCAGAACGAGTACGTTGGCGACGACGAGACGCTCGTCTGTGCAGCCCGGCTGTACGGTGACGATATCGATACGGTCACGCGGGTCAGGACGTCGAGCTTCGAGCGGGCCGGTGTCTACGACCTCTTCGTGGACTCTCGTGCGAAACCGGGGGTCATTCGAGACGTGCTCAACGTGACGATCGAGCTAGGCAAGAAAGGCCAGAAAGGTAGCCAGGTCGGCGCGCTGTTCGTCGTGGGGGATGCCGGCCATGTCATGAACGGCTCGCGGCCGCTCTCGTACAACCCGTTCGAGAAGAGCCACGTCGACGTCGGCGATCCAATCGTGAACGTGATGCTCAAGGAGTTCTCGCGGCTTGACGGCGCGTTCGTGATCTCCGACTCCGGGAAGATTGTCAGTGCGTATCGCTATCTGGAGCCGAGTACGGAAGGCGTCGAGATACCGAAGGGGCTGGGAGCGAGGCATATGGCTGCGGGAGCGATCACCCGTGCGACCGAGGCCGTAGCGATCGTGCTTTCGGAGTCCGATGGGCTCATTCGTGCGTTCAAAGAGGGGACTCTCATGTTCGAGCTCGACCCCGAGGACTATTGAACACCGAAGATGCCCGTCGGGCGCCCGGCCCGTGTTCCCTCACCACATCCAGCGCCGCCGGTTGCCACAGACACGAGGCCCCTCGCTGACCGAATCGGGCGCTCACGTGCATCCTGACACGCGTCTCAGGACCCCCCGGACTCTACCTCGGCAGGGTCTCGTAGTGGCTCGGCTGGCACACCGGCGACGGTCTGGCCAGGGGCCACGTCGGCGTTGACCAGCGAGTTAGCCGCCACCTGTGCGTCCGCCCCGATCGTGACACCTGGAAGCACGATTGCTCCCGCGCCGATCATGGCTCGCTCTCCGACGACCACGTCGCCCAGCCTGAGCTCGCCTTGCAGAAATTCGTGGCACAGCAGTGTCACATCGTAGCCGACGATGCAGTCGGCTTGCAGGGTGATGCGCTCGGGCCAAAAGACGTCGGGCGTTGCCTCAAGCCCCCAGGAAACACCGGCACCTACGGTGACCCCGAGCCGGCGTAAGGCCCAGTTTCGCGCCCGCAGAGAGGGAACGATCCGTGCGAACACGACCAGGAGGTACTGAATCGCGGCCCGAGCCGGCGAGACGAACTCGGTCCAGCGCCACAGCGAGTTGCGCTCGCCACCGACAGCATGACGCTCCAACCGCCCGTGTCGGTCGGGCCGGCTCGCTGGCGAGGTTCTCTGGTCGTCCACGAGCCATCTAGAGGTGAGGCTGTCTTGTGGCTTTCCGAACGCCAGCACCGGCCGGCGGTCACCCTCGAGGCCCCTGCGGGGTCGTTCTCTGTCACTCAGGGGTGTGTGTCGTAACAGGTGACAGCCGTCTCGGAGACGGACGCGAGCCTGACGAACCCCTTCCGCTCGAACTGGAGCAGATCGCCCGCATCGTAGCTGGTGATGCCCGGCTCTGCGACCCCGGTCCGCTCACCGTCCATCGATCGGATCTCGACCGGGACCGTCTCGCTACCAAGCAGATGGACGACGTCGACGTCACCCTCGCGAACGACCTCGATGGTCTCGTCGGTGTACTCAAACGCTGTACCGTCGAAGCGGACGGGCCCGAACCCTTTCAGCCAGAGCCGGTCACCCGCCGCTGGGACATCCCCGGCCTCGAGCAGCACGGTGTCGCCGATAGGGATGGTGCGGTCGCCTAACGGCTCCCGGTCGGGGTGGACCGGCGGCGTCGCTTCGGCGGGCCCGCCACTGACGGGGATCGAGATGCCATCCTCGACGAGGAAGGCCCGATCCGTTCGGTCGTCGATCAGCTCACGATTTGCGGCATAGATGCTCGACATCGCGAGGTCGACATCGCTGGTCGAGGTGCCGAGCTCGGCCAGTGCCTCGACGATAGCCTCGCCCTGGATGCCACGCTGACGCACCGACGCGATTGTCGGGGCGCGTGGGTCTGCCCAGCCCGTCAGCGAACCGTCCGAGATGCGTTCGCTGATCGCCGACGTCGACAGCGGGAGCTCGTAGGCATCGATCTCGACTTTCCCCCAGTGGACCACCTCTGGGTACTCCCAATCGAAGTAGTCGTAGACGAACTGCTGTCGTTTTGCCGAGTCCTGAAGGTCGATCCCACGGATGATGTGGGTGATGTCGAAGGCGTGGTCGTCGATCCCCGACTGGAAGTCGAGCATGGGCCAGGCTCGATACTCAGCGGCCTGCTCGCGGGGGTGGGGCGTATCGACGATCCGGAACGCGACGAAATCACGTAGCGCCGGATTCTTATGAGTCATGTCCGTCCGGACCCGGAGGACCATCTCGCCGGAGGCGTACTCGCCGGCGACCATGGCATCGAACTCGGTTCTAGTCGTCTCGGTGGACTTCTCGCGGTGCGGGCAGGGATCCCCGGCGGCCTTCATCGGCCGAAAGCGCTCTGCTGGACACGAACAGGTGTAGGCCCCACCCAGCGCGATCAGCTCGCGCGCTCGCTGGTAGTAGTGCTCCATTCGATCTGAGGCCCGGACCACCTCGTCGGGGGTGAACCCCAGATACTCCAGATCACGCAGGATCGCATCGTAAGCGTCGAGGTCGGGGCGTTTGGTCTCCGGGTCGGTATCGTCGAATCGACAGAGCATCCAACCGTCGTATCGTGCCTTGTACCGACCGATCACCGCGGGCATCCGGGCGTTGCCCAGGTGCCAGGGACCGTTCGGGTTCGGGGCGAGTCGCATGCGGACAGTCTGGCCGTCCTCGACCGCTGGCAGCGCGGGTAGCGCTCGCTCGTCGGCGGGCTCTGTGGCGGCCGCCTCGAGCCGGTCGAGCGCCTCCTGATCGAGCGTCGCGAGGCGGTCTCGTTTGGCCGACTCCGACAGGTCGTTGACCTCCTCGACGACCGGGCGAAGCACGCCGGCGATCTCGCCACCGTACTGGCGTAGCTCCGGGTGGTCGCCTAACAGCGGCCCCATGATTGGCTCGACCTGTGCGTCGTCGCCGTGTTTGATCGCGTTCACGAGGGCGGCGATCTCACCGGCCCGTCGTGCCTGCTCACGCGTCGCTGCGTCCATATCGTCTGCAATCTGGCGCAGACCAAAACCTCCCTGGATTGAACGGCGCGATTCGGTCGGGGGTGCCCGGGAGGGCGGCCGAACAACAGTGTGTGCTCCGGGGGCAGGGGCGCGGTCAGTAGCTGCGGTCGACCAGGTAGTCAGCGACCGACGTGAGTGCCCGGCGGGCGTCACCAGCCGGCAGCACCTGGAGCTCGGCTTTGCCGCTCTCGACGAGGTCGGCCGCCGTCTCTCTGGCGTACTCGATGCTGCCTGCGGCCTCGAGCTCCTCGACCGCCGCATCGATCGTCGCTTCCTCGACGGCCTCGAGCTGCTCGGCATCGACGAGCGCGTCGACATCCACGCCCTGTGCACGGGCGTGGACCGAGATGAGCGTCTGCTTGTTCTCGACCAGGTCGGACCCGCGGGTCTTGCCAAGCTCGCTCGAGGGGGTGGTCAGATCCAGGACGTCATCCTGGATCTGAAACGCCTTGCCGACCGACCGGCCGTAGCGACGAAGCGCTCCGACGGTCTCGTCTGCCGCCCCGACGAGAATCGCCGGAATCGTCGTCGCTGCCGAGTAGAGCACCCCCGTCTTGAGCTCGACCATCTCGAGGTACTCCTCGACGGTGACGTCATCACGGCTCTCGAACTCTATGTCGAAGGCCTGGCCCTCACAGATGTTCGTGCAGGTCCTGGCGAGTCTCTCGGTCGCGCGGACACCCCGTGCGGGCGGCGCCTCAGATGCCAGGACGAATTCGAATGCCTTCGAATACAGGGTATCACCCGCCAGGATCGCCGTCTCGACGTCGTACTCGCTGTGAACGGCCGGGACGCCCCGGCGCAGGTCGTCGTCGTCCATGATATCGTCATGGATGAGCGTGAATGACTGGATCACCTCGATGCCCACCGCAGCAGAGAGTATGTCGATCGGCTCGCTCTGCAGGTCCGGAAACGCACGATAGTCCGCCGATAGCGGTGCTGTCCCGGTGACCGCCTCTGCCACGAGCAACAATACCGTCGGCCGCAGTCGTTTCCCGCCCGCCTGCAGAATGTACCGAGACGCCTCGTAGAGCTGTTCGGGCCGCCGTAGCGGGAGCTGCTCGGCGAGAGCATCGTCGACACGGCCACGGTGAGCCTCGAGAATGTGTTCGAGCGACGCGCCCGCGTTGTCGGTCATACCCCGTCTCTCGGCGAGCGCTCTCAAAAGACATACGGGTTGCTGGTGGGGACGGTCCCACCCGCTCGTGCCGCCAGCAGCTGACCGGTCGGGCGCTGTCCTCACCACGATGCCGGCGGGCTCACCAGGCTGGCGGCGTCACTCCTGCCTCTTCTAACAGTGTCTTCCACCGACTCTGGATCGTCAGCCTCGAGACCTCGGTGGCGGCCGCGACCTCGGCCTGTGTCCGCCGGTCGCCCTCCGTCAGACCGCCCACGTACAGCGCAGTCGCCATGACCGCCCGTTTGGACCGCTCCGAGGAAGGTGCCGTCGACAGGAAGAGGTCCATCGCACGCGTGCGAGCGGCATCGTCGAGCGAGAGGGCCGTCGCGGCCTGGTCCAGCCGGTCGAGCCAGGGTTGCTCGCGCCGTTCATCGCCAGCTCGGTAGATGTCACCGGATAGGCGGGCGAGCGTTTAAACGGCGGGGTCAGCCATTGACCAGCATCGTCTGTGGGGTCTGGTAGGGACTGCCACCGGCCGGGCGTGCCTCCCTTACCCACAGCCCGACGTGGAGCTGCTGCTCGGCGGGTAGCCGGACGCACGACCGTGCGACCGGCGCTCAGGAATCCAGCGGAACCTGTGGTTGATAGAAGAAGTTCGGCGTCTTGACTTCGGTATCGTAGGACTGCTCGAACGTATGGGTCGCGGCCGAACTCATCGGCGGGACCAGCCAGCTTCGATCTCCGGTGACCTCACGGTCCGCAGCCGCCTCGTTACGCTCGAACTGGGCGAACTGCTCGCCGGCGGTGTGGTGATCGACGATACGAACACCAGCCTGCTCGAAGGAGTGTAACACGGCCCGATTGAGCGCGATGAGCGCCTCGTCTTTCCACAGCGAGTCGTTCTGTTGGGTGTCGTAGCCCAGGCGCTCGCCCACCTCCGGGAGCATGTCGTATCGCTCCTCGTCGGCGAGATTTCTGGCACCGATCTCCGTGGCCATGTACCACCCGTTGAACGGGGCAGCGGTGTAGCTTATCCCCCCGATCTCCAGGCGCATGTTCGACAGCAGCGGTAGGTCGTACCACCGCAGCCCGAGCTCTCCGAACCAGTCGTAGCTCGGATGTTCCAGATGGATCTCGTGGAACAGGTCGTCCGGAAGCTCGAACAGCTCCGGGTCGGCGTCGCCGACCTGGATGGCGTGAGGTAGCGGGTCGAACCGGCCCCCACCTCCCTCCCAGCCCCGTGAGCGACAGTAGCTGGTGAACGCTCGCTCAGAGGGGTCGCCACGGACGCCCTCCTCGGTCTCGTAGCCAGCGTATCGAATCAGCTGCTGGTTCCAGATTCGAATCCGTTCGGTGTCGGGCCCGTCGGGGCGGAACACGGTCACGGCCGGTCGAATATCACCACCGTTTCTGGCGTGGTCGATATGGCGACAGCAGGCCTCGTGGATCTCCTCTGGTGTGCTCAGATCCCGCTCGTCGAAGACGTCCAGCGACTGCCAGAACAGCCGCCCGATACATCGGTTGCTGTTGCGCCAGGCCATCCGCGCGCCATGTTTCAGCTCCTCGACGGTGTGTGTGTAGGTCCCCGTCTCGGCAATCTCGTGGTCCAGCTGGGCGAGCCGTGATTCGACCACCCACTCGCGGTCGAGTTCGGCATAGCAACGACGGACGAACGAGTGGGCCCTCGCTCGCAGGGCGTCGGCGTCGAACGCCGGGACGGGCCGATGGAGAGTGTCCTCGTGTTGTGCAAGCGAATCGAGCATGGTCTCCGTGGGCACCGAGCGAGCAAAACGCAATCGAAACCGATCGACGTGGCGAGGCTAGCCAGCCGGATCCGGCTCCGTGCTCGGGGCTAACGATAGCTTGATTCACACGCTCTCGATAGGTGGCGGTGAGCGCGGGTAGCCAAGCCAGGAAACGGCGCAGCGCTTAGGACGCTGTCCCATAGGGGTCCGCCGGTTCAAATCCGGTCCCGCGCATCCGCGATCGCCACGTCGACGATGGGCGGGGAATCCCGCCCGGGGCCGGCCCTGGGCGTCAGGGTGGCCGCAACTCTGACCCACCAGAGTTATGTCTAGTCAGTGGGTTCGTTGTGGTAACCGAGCATCGGTCGTCGTCTTTGCGAACCGAAGACGACCGGCGCGTCGCAGGATATACAGCTCAGCAGGCTGGGCAGCCGGCCACTGGGATATCGAGCCTCGACCCGTGTGCAGGCAGCGTCTCGCACACGCATCCAGCGATTCAGGGTGGCCAGGTCGCTCTCCTCGTTCGCACGATGAGACGTGCCGTCACCGCGACGAAACAGATCGTGGACGACCAGGAACTCGGCGTTACAACAATGGAAATCGAAATTGCGACGATCGGAGGCTACGAGGAAGTTGGCAGACAGATGACCGCAGTCCGTGCTGGCGAGGACGTGGTCATCTTCGACATGGGACTGAATCTCTCGAAGGTACTGATCCACGACAACGTGGAGACAGAGCGGATGCACTCGCTGGACCTGATCGATATGGGCGCGATCCCGGACGACCGTGTCATGTCGGACATCCAGGGCGACGTGCAGGCGATCGTGCCAACCCACGGGCACCTCGACCATATCGGGGCGATCTCGAAGCTCGCACACCGCTACGACGCGCCGGTGGTTGCGACACCGTACACGATCGAGCTGGTGAAACAGCAGGTCCAGTCCGAGGAGAAGTTCGGGGTCAACAACGATCTCGTGAAGATGGAGGCGGGCGCGACGATGGAGTTGGGTGACAGCGGCAACGTCCAGCTGGAGTTCGTCAACGTGACTCACTCGATCATCGATGCGATCAACCCTGTCGTCCACACACCCGAAGGAGCGATCGTCTACGGGCTCGACAAGCGGATGGATCACACTCCGGTGTTGGGCGATCCGATCGACATGAAGCGGTTCCGAGAGATCGGTCGCGAGGGTGAGGGTGTCCTCGCTTACATCGAGGACTGCACCAACGCGGGTAAGAAGGGCCGAACGCCCAGCGAGTCCGTCGCGAGGAGCCAGCTGCGAGATGTCATGACGAGCGTGGAGGACTACGACGGCGGGATCGTGGCCACCACGTTCTCGAGCCACATCGCGCGGGTGACGTCACTCGTCGAGTTCGCCAAGGACATCGGCCGCGAGCCGGTGTTGCTGGGCCGTTCGATGGAGAAGTACTCGGGGACCGCAGAGCGACTGGGGTTCGTCGACCTGCCATCCGACCTTGGGATGTTCGGCCATCGCAAGTCCGTCGACCGGACGTTCAAGCGGATCATGAACGAGGGGAAGGAAAACTATCTGCCGATCGTCACCGGCCATCAGGGCGAGCCTCGCGCGATGCTGACCCGGATGGGTCGTGGCGAGACGCCGTTCGAGCTGGACGAGGGTGACAAGGTCATTTTCTCGGCACGGGTCATCCCCGAACCGACGAACGAAGGCCAGCGATACCAGTCCGAGACCTTGCTGGGGATGCAGGGCGCCCGGATCTACGACGACGTCCACGTTTCTGGCCACCTCAACAGCGAGGGCCACTACGCGATGCTGCAGGCGCTGCAGCCGAAGAACGTGATCCCGGCCCACCAGAACATGAAGGGGTTCTCGCCGTACGCGGACCTCGCTGCCCACGAGGGCTACGAGCTGGGCCGTGACCTGCTGATCTCGAAGAACGGGAACGTCATCAGCAATCTGGCCTGAACGGTCGGGCAGAGCCGCACAGCGGGCTTTTGTGAACCCGCGGGGTCAGCGTTCCTGCTGATTGCGTGGGTCGCTGCGGCCATCACTTTCTGGGGTCAGATTGCCGTGTTCGTCTATCTCGCCGTTGACGATCCGCGTACTCGAGATACGTCGCCCGTCGGCGGCGACGGCGTTCTCGACGACCTCGATCTCTAGGGGGTCGGTGCCGTTGTTCTCGCGGATCGCGTTGAGTTTACGGCCGCCTTCGAGCGTCTCTGGCGAGACGATCAACACGTCGAATGCCGGCTCGGTGGCGATTCCGTAGGGGTGTTCGAGCTGCCGGATGGCGGTGACCTGCCCCCCATCGCCAGCCTCCTCGAGCGCCGCGAGCTCGGTCGCGAGGTCCCGCTTGCGATCCTCCCACGGCCTGACGTATCGGTCGACGTTCCGCGTCTGTGGAGCCAGCCCATCGCTGGTGAGCCCGACCGTGAGATCGCCCAACTCCAGGCCACGGCTGAACAGCTTCCTGTGCCCATCGTGGACCGGGTCGAACGTCCCTCCAAGAACCACCTGCATGCTCCCGCTTTCGCCGCGGGTCGTTTAGCACTTCGGGGCCCGCCACCATCCACGGCGTCGGTGCCCGGTCAGACGAGACAGGTCAGCTCGCAGACGGCATCCCGACTCGTCGCTCTGGCATCGCGTTGGTGCCCAGCGCCGCTGCCGTTGTCCAACAGTGCCGGCAGCCGATCGAGGTCCAACCGATCGGCCTCCTCGGCGACGATCGTCCCGAGCCCGACCGTCTCCGCCCCGTCGCCGGTGAGGAAGCTGGCCGAGTGCCCGTATCGCGATGCCCGCCACTTGTTCTCCGCGAGCATCTCACGGCGTGGCCGTGTTGGCGACTCGCCGTCTTCGAATCGCTCGGCTAGATCCACAACGAGCGCGTGCACGTACTCGACCAGCGTGAGGACGATCTCGGGGTCGGCCTGCCCGTCGGGCGCCCGCACCTCGACGGTGCCATGCTCGGAGTGGGGTCTGACGTCGTACCAGAGCTCTCCACGGTCGGCGACCGATTCCGAGAGCACCATCCGGCGCTCGTGGGCTGCGAAGGCATCGTAGTCATCGAACGCCGTCGGGATGCCCGTGTGTGGCAGCGACTCGAAGATCGACGCTCGGGCAGACTCCAGGCCGGTATCCTCACCACACCAGTACGGCGAGTTTGCCGAGAGGGCGAGGATGACCGGACAGTACCACCGCAGCTCGTTGGCCACCCACATCGCCTTGTCAGCATCGTCGACGCCGACGTGGACGTGCACCCCCGCCGTCGTGTTTCGCCACTGTGGATAGCGAATGCGGTCGAGCTGGTCACGGTATCTGGGTTTGTCCACCCGCTCCATCGCCCGCCAGTCGGCCTCGGGGTGCAGCCCGGCACCAGCGATCCGGTATCCGTGCTCCGTCGCGTGTTCGATGAGGGCCCGCCGGGTGTCGCGGATCGACTCACGCGCCTGGCCGATCCCCTGGAGCCGTGGTGACTGAGTCTCGATGATCGATTTGAACAGCTCGTGGTCCAGCCGACTCTGCAGTTGCGCCGGTGGCTCGGTCTCGTACACCAGTTCGTCGGTCCCGGCGGTCGGCCGGCCGTGCTCGTCGACGACGTACAGCTCCTCCTCGATTCCGATGGTCCCCATGCTGTCGAATGCATCCGGCGACCCCAGCGCGTCCATTTCACTTGCATGCGGTTGGGCTCGGTGTAAGCGTTGTCCCCCGTCCTCGTCGGCAGCTCTCAACGGCGCTCGCCGATCACCGCGAGATGGTCCTCGTGGAAGCGGTCCAGCCGGGCGTGGTCGTGGACAGTGTAGACCTCTTCGAGCTGCTCGAATGCCCGCTCGTACACCCGATCCGGCGGGGCGGTGACATCCTCACTCCTGGATTTGACGACGAGAGCGAGACGCCCCCCTGGTCTGAGATAGCGAGCGTTTCGCACCGCGACGTCGGCCTGTCCCCGCGTCGCGACGTCTTGGACCAGCAGGTCGACCGGCTCGACGATGTGTCCATAGGATGTAGGCCGTCGGGCGTCTTTCAACAGTGGGAACAGATTGGGCCGGTCGGCGGCCACCTCCAGAAGATCGCGCATCGGTCTGGTGGCGAACTCGACGGCGTAGGTCGGCCCAGCGACGTCGGCCACGTGCGAGACCGTCGTGCCTGCGGCAGCGCCGAGATACAGCACCGCCTGACCATCGCGGAGCCCGATGTCCATGCCGAGCTCGAGCATGGCCGCGAGCTTCGAGCGCGTCGGTGCCCACGAGCGCCAGCCATCGGCCGTCGGTTCGGCGCCGACTCGTGGGCCGCGGGTCGCGAGCCGCCGATCGTCCCCAAACTGCTGACGCACGATCCCATCGGGCAGCTCACTCATCGGCTGCCTCCGCGGTGGTGGCTCGCGATCTGATTCGCTCGATGCGGTCGCGCAGCTGGGCATCGAGCTCGGGTTTGCGCGTCCCAGAGTAGTGATCGACCCGGGCCGCCAGCGTCAGCTTCCCGGCAAGCGCGCGGGCCGCCGAGCCGCGATCGCTCGCCGTGGTGTTCCGAATCGCCTCGTGGGTGTATATGACGCCGTGCTTGGGCGAGGGAGCATCACCACGGAGATGTGCGAACAGCGCCGATTCGGCCCCGAGCACCTGGAGCGTGCCCGACGGCTTTTTTGCCAGCGTCTCGAGGCCGCCCGCCAGCGCGATCAGTCGGGCGGCCAACACGGGACCTGCCAGTGCTGTGAGGTTCGGCGCCGCGTCACGGCTCAGCCGTTCGACATCCGTCCGGAGGCGCTCGACCTGGCGGTCCAACGCCACGACACGCTCGGCTAGCGTCCGTAGCGCGCTCGGAAGCTCGGGGTTCGCCTGCACGCGCCGGGCGAATTCGACGCCAGCCCCGGGGTTCGACACCAGCCCTCCCGCCCACTCCTCGACCCGCTCGGCGAGCTCGTTGGCGGTCCGGCGGCAGTCGTCCATCGCTCTGACACAGTGCATCGCCTGTCGGTCGCCCGCGCGCTCGCCCCGTTCGACGGCCCGTCTGGCTTCGGTCATCGTCCGCTCGTGGAGCATCTCGTAGTAGCTCTCCCGATCAGACACCACCTCGGCCTCTATCGCGATCGCGGGCCAGTCCCGGGTGGCTTCCGAGCGACCTCGAGGAACACCACCTGTTCCGGGCTCACCCACGGACGAGTCCTCGTGTTCGAACCACCCAGGCTCGGGCGGGTCGCTGTCTGTCATGACCTGTGGTTTTCGGAGCGGCCCAATAGACATCTCGGTCCCGGCCCCCATATGCTGGGTGCGCCCGCGAGTTGCCAGGAATGCCGCACCCTTGCCCGCCACTCCGGGCGACTGAGCAGGACAGCGGCACCCCCCCGCTCGGGCCCGATAGCTCGCACTTGAGAAAGCTTAAACCGATGACCGGGCTGGAGGTAATATGAGCAACGGGCAGCAACACGCCATGCGGCAGTGTATCTCCTGCGGCATCAACATCGCGGGGTCGAACGCAGCACGCTTCGACTGTCCGGAATGCGAGTCGCTGATATTCCGATGTCCCACCTGTAGAAAGCAGAGCAACCTCTACGAGTGCCACGACTGTGGGTTCACGGGGCCCTGACGATGGGAAAGGTCGCCACCCAGCTGAAGGTGATGCCCGAGAGCCCAGACGTGGATCTGGACGCGCTCGAAGACGCCTTGGAGAACGTCCTGCCGGAGGGGGCGAAGGTCTCACGAACGGACCGTGATGACGTGGCGTTCGGGCTCGTGGCGCTGTTGCCGACGGTTATCATCCCGGACGATGCAGGTGGATCCGACGCCGTGGAGGACGCCTTCGCGACCGTCGATGGCGTCGAATCGGTGAGTGTCGAGCAGGTCGGTCGGATCTGACGGGGAGTTCGATACACCGCTTGTTCGTGCTGTCGGCAACGACCCATTCGCACCTTTTATAAGCCGCTACAGTAACGAAGGGACAACCAATGCCAAGCTCCAACGGCCCACTTCAGGGCACTCGCAACAAGCTGAAGAACACCCCCCGTGAGCGGGGCACGTCACCGCCGCAGCGCGCGATCCAGGAGTACGAGGACGGGGAGTCGGTGCATCTGCACATCGACCCGAGCGTGCCCAAGGGGCGATTTCACCCGCGGTTCAATGGCCACACGGGCGTGGTCGTTGGCAAACAGGGCCGCTGTTACAACGTGAAGATCCACGACGGGAGCAAAGCAAAGACGCTGGTAGCAGCCCCTGCCCATCTGAAACGACAGACTGCATGACGATATTCAAAGAGATCGTCGAACAGGACTACTTGACCGTCGCAGAGGCCCGCGAGCTTCTCTCGGATATCGAAACCGAGCGCGCGCTCGACGAGGACAGAGAGATGCGCTACGAGCTGGCTCGCGCAATCGAGCACGTCACACGGTTCGCGGAGATGAGCGGTGAGGATGCGCGTGAGCTGGTCGCCGAGCTCGAGGAGCTCGATAAGGTGAACCGACGGACGGCTCACAAGATCACAGATCTCTTACCGGGCGATCGTGACGAGCTTCGGTCGGTGTTCTCCCAGTCGCGATACTCACTGTCGGGAGATGAGCTCGACGAGATTCTGGACGTCGTCGCAAAGTACGCCTGAGGAGGACGCCGAAGCTGTCAGCGAATTTTTAGCGCTTCAGCCCCTCTGGAATCGATATGACTGACACCGACCCCAAACGAGCAGAGACGGACGATTCGGGGACGGACCGAGCCGACGCCGTCGAGGCGGTGGTGTGTGACGTGCTTCCGAACGGCCGTCCCGACGATCGACGGGGGCATTTCGAGTCCGAGCCGCTGGCGTTCGTCCTCGGTGTCCAGACCTTCGAGCTCAGAGAGCTCGTGCTCGAGGAGGGTGCCCGGGTCACCATCGGCGACAGGCTCTCGTTGGACCCACCGGAGGCGACCATCACAGAGCAGTATCACATCGGCTACGACGACCTTTCGGGGGCGGCGCAGTCCGAGCTCGAGTATGCCGTCGAGGAGATCATCGAGGCAGACGAGGCCCGCTTCGTGGAGTTCTTCAACGATGCACAGGGCATCACGACCCGTCTGCACTCGCTGAATCTCCTCCCTGGGATCGGCAACAAGCTCCGTAACGACATCATCGACGAACGGCGGCGTGGCCCGTTTGCGGACTTCGAGGAGCTCCAAGAGCGGATCGGCGGGCTCCACCGGCCGAGAGAGGTGCTTCGCGATCGTATCGTCGAGGAACTGTGCGATGACGACCTAAAGTACCGCATCTGGGCAGACCCGGCCAGCGACAGGTGACCGATCATCGTGCGGACAGGTTCGGCGATCGCGACCCCGATGCGCTGTTGCGACGAGCCGGGCGACGAGCTGACCCCGATCGGGACCAGCATTTCCTGATCGACGACCGGGTGCTGGACAGGCTCACGACGTATCTGCCCGCCGAGACGGACCGCTCGCACGTGTTAGAGGTGGGGGGTGGGGCCGGTGGCCTGACCGACCGGCTGCTGGCCGTCGCAGAACGGGTCACGGTCGTCGAGCGCGACCCTGCATTCGCGGCGTTTCTCCGCGCGGAGTTCGAGCCGGCAGTCACTGAGGGCCGTTTGTCGGTCGTGACCGGGGACATCCTCGAGACGGAACTACCACGATTCACCACCTCGGTCTCGAATCTCCCCTACGGCATCTCCTCGCCGGTCACGTTCAAGCTCCTCCCTGCAAGGCGCCCGATGGTGCTGATGTACCAGCGCGAGTTCGCAGAACGCATGGCTGCGGCACCTGGGACCGACGCCTACGGCCGGCTCTCCGTGACAGCGGGCCATTATGCGGATATGGAGGTCGTCGAGGTGGTCCCGAACACAGCGTTCACGCCGGCTCCGGCGGTGGATAGCGCGGTGCTGAGAGTGACCCCAACGCCACCGGCATACGAGGTCCCCAGCGACGAGCTGTTCCGGGCGTTCGTCACGGGGTGTTTCACCCAGCGCCGCAAGACCATCCGTAACGCCATCAGGAACACCACACAGATCAGCGGATTGCGTGACCCGGACGCGCTCATCGAGGTCGCAGACGAGGCGCTGTTGGGACGGCGAGCCGGGAAGCTCCGGCCCGCAGAGTTCGCCCAGCTCGTTCGACAGGCCGTGGAGGTCGGTGCCGCGTGAACAGGGCCGAGCGACGGGTTGCGGGCAGAGGTGAGTGCGGGGGGGTCCAGGCTGGGGTGCTCCGAGAGCGACCGTACGCGCCCAGCGGTCCCATGGCGTACGAGAGACCGTGACCGACGAGGAGCGACGGGCAACTCGCGAGCGACTCGCCGCGAGACGGGGGCTCGAGACGACGGTGTACGGCCCCGCGGAGGACTCGGAGCTGCTGGTCGAAGCCGCCGTCGAGCTGGTTGGGCCGACGGACCTGGTGCTGGAAGTCGGCACCGGCTCGGGCCACGTCGCGGCGGCCGTCGTCCGGGAGACCGAGGCGACCGTCTACGCGAGCGATATCAACCCACACGCCTGCGAGCAGGCAGGCGCACGTGGTCTCGAGACCGTCAGGGCGACCCTGACACGGGGGTTCAGACCCGGCGTGTTCGATTGGGTGCTGTTCAATCCACCATACCTGCCCGCACCCGAGAAGTCGTGGGGCGACTGGATGAGTGCGGCGCTGACGGCTGGCACAGATGGGATGGCGGTCATCGACCCGTTTCTTGCCGGTGTCTCGGAGGTCCTGCGAGCCGACGGCGAGGTGCTGATGGTCGCCTCATCGCTGACGGGGCTCGCGTCGGTCGAGGAGACCGCCCGGAAGGTGGGATTCGACGTCGTGACGGCCACCAGCGACCGGTTCCCGTTCGAACGATTGGACGTGCTCAGACTCGGCAATAACCAGGAGGCATAGACACGGACGGTAATTATTAAGGGCCATCATCGTCTAGCGTGGACAATGGTCGACCTCATCGCAACGACACCGGGCCTGTTACCTCTGCCAGACTGGGCGAAAGACGAGCTGTCCACGCTGAAGGGCCACCAGAAGTCGGATCTGATCGACGGCGGCGAAGGGCCGACGGTCTCCGGCGTGTACGATCGGGTCCGCCAGGAGCTCGTCGACGCGCAACTTTCGGCCGGCATCGATCACATTGGCGAGGGACAAGCGCGCTGGGATGACATGCTCGCTCACCCACTGGTGATGGCCGATGGTGTCGAGACCCGCGGGATCGTCCGGTACTACGACAACAACAACTTCTATCGCGAGCCAGTAATCACCGATGCGCTCGAGCCATCGGGCGACGTGGGGGCCGAGCTCGCCGAGACTGACACGGAGGGACGACCCGTCCAGACGGTGCTTCCGGGACCGTACTCGCTGTTCGATCTCGCGACGGACGAGTATTACCAGGACCGGACTGACTGCCTGGCGGCGGTCGCCGAGCTCCTGGCCGCCGAAATCGAGCAGCTCCCAGACCACGAGACGCTGTTTCTCCTCGAACCCTCGTTGGTCGAGAACCCGCCGACAGACGAGTTCGCAGCAGCGGCGAGCCAGGCGATCGACCGCGTTGCAGATGCCACCGCGGCCTCGGTGGTAGTCCACACCTACTTCGGCGCGATCCCAGAGGAGGCCTACGCCCACCTGATGGATGCCAGCGTCGATGCCATCGGCTTCGACTTCGTGACCGACCACGAATCGACCCTGTACAACATCCAGGAGTACGGCACGAAGTCTCGGATCGCTCTGGGGGTGGTCGACGGGCAGAATACCCTGGTCGAGAGCCCAGCGGCGATCGACGACCGTGTCGATTGGGTGCGTGAGCAGCTGCCCGGTGAGTCGTTCGACACGATCTATGTGACCAGCAACACCGAGCTGTTGTATCTCCCGATGAACAAAGCGATCGCGAAGCTCGAAGCCCTCGGAGCTACCGTAGCAGCCGACACGGAGGTGTCGGCATGAGCGAGCCCGAGCGAGACACCCGCGCCCAGTTCCGGCCGGCCGACCACCCGACCGACCACTTTCTGCTGACGACCGTGGTCGGCTCCTACCCCAAGCCAAAGTGGCTGAGCCGAGCCAAGGAGCTCCACGAGAGCCGCGATTCGTTCACCGACGCGCATCTCGAGGAGGCGCTGGCCGATGCCTCGCGCATCGTGACGGCCGAACACGAGCGAGCCGGGCTCGACGTCATCGTGGACGGTGAGATGCGGCGTAACGAGATGGTCGAGTACTTTGCCCATCGCATCGAAGGTTACGCGTTCAACGGCCCGGTGAAGGTCTGGGGGCACAACTACTTCGACAAGCCGTCGGTCGTCGACGCCGTCGAGTACGATGAACAGTGGCTGGCCGAGGAGTTCGAGTTCACCCGGGCGGCGGCAGATCGCCCGGTGAAGGTGCCGATCACGGGGCCGTACACGCTGGCGAACTGGTCGTTCAACGAGGCCTACGACTCCGAGGAGGAGCTGGCGTACGCGCTGGCCGATCTCGTCAATCAGGAGATCGCCACGCTCGTCGAGGCGGGGGCACGATACATACAGATCGACGAGCCGGCGCTGGCAACGACACCGGACGACCACGCCATCGTGGGAGCCTGTCTCGACCGTATCGTCGCGAATATCGACCCCTCGGTACGGGTGGGCCTCCACGTCTGTTACGGCGATTACTCACGGATCTATCCGGAGATTCTCGAGTACCCGGTCGACGAGCTCGACCTCGAGCTGGCCAACGGCGATTTCGACCAGCTACCGGTGTTCATCGAAGAGGAGTTCGACAAGGATCTCGCACTCGGTGTGGTGGACGCTCACACCGCCGAGGTCGAGTCCGTCGCGGAGATCAAGAAGAACATCCTGCGGGGGTTCGAGGTGGTGAGCCCCGAGCATCTGACCGTCTCTCCGGACTGTGGGCTGAAGCTGCTCCCCAGAGAGATCGCATACGGGAAGATGCGAAACATGGTGCAGGCGGCCCGAGAGGTGGAGAAAGAGCTCGATGCCGGTGAGGTACCCGGCTACGCTGGGGCAACGGACGAGGATTCTCGCGCACGAGCGGACGACTGAGTCCGCACACGGACCGTCGCCGCTGTCCCAGCCGAGTTAATGAAGCTCCATGGCGTCGGCGCGGTCGAGTGCCAGCTCGGCGATCTCGTTAGGTGACTGCTCCGAGCGGTCGGCGAGCACGCGCAACAGCATGCCCAGCTGTATCGCGGCCGATTCCCGCAGCTCCTCTGCGGTCTCGGTGTCGTTGCCGAAGTAGAACTCGTGACGGCCATCCTCGTGGATGAGCCCGGTGTAGACTGAATAGAGCTCATCGCTGGTGATCGCCTCTGCAGCCTCAGTCTGTATCTCCGAGAACCGTGGCACTGCCATATCCCCTGCTGGAGAGCCACGTACCTCATGGCTTCGGTCGCCGCGATGGGGCGGCTGTATCCCACAATCGTCGGGCTTTTTTTATGCAATGGGGGTGTGTTGTCACCAGATGCCATACGAGGGCGGAGATGACAGCGTAGATGGAATCATCCGCGTCGCAGCGGCGATGGACAGCATCGCGGCGGACGAGGTCGCTACGGCCGCACGCGAGGATGATGCCGTGACCGTCCTCCGGACCGGTCCGACCGGTATCGACCGATACGAACCGCTGGTGATGGCCACTATCGATGGAGAGACTGCGTTCCACGCGTCGGTGGACACATCAGAGGCCCACGAGATCGCCAGCATGGCGGCACGGGGTGAGCTACGAGACGAGACCGCCGTTGCAGTGGCGACCCACGGCGCGGACCGGCGGGGGCTGCCACAGCCCGACAGAGGCCCGCTGAGCGTCGGCCTGCGGCGTGTCCTCACCCGCTGTGGGTGGATACCCCCGCTGGACGGGGATCGGCGCGAGATCGTCGCAGAGCGCGGGGCGGCATCCGAGGTGCCGGGTCTCGAGGGCAGAGGCCGCGGCGATGCGGCGCTGGACGTCAGCGACACCTGGGCGCGGGTCCGTGACACCGAAGGCGACCCGGTCGTCGTGGTCAACGCGAACGATGCCTACCGAGAACAGCGGGCCGACCGACTGCTGTTGGAGTCGGATCCGATCAGCGTCATCGACGGCGCAGCGATAGCCTGTCAGGCGACCGGGGCCAGCGAGGCGGTGTTTTACCTGAACGAGGGCGACGAGTGGCTGCACGGCCACCTGGAGCAGGCCATCGAGGCCGTCTCCGGACGGCTCTCGGTGTCGCTACAGATCGTCGGTGGGCCGGATCGATATCTGGCGGGTGAACCGACCCCGGCTCTGGAATCGCTCGAAGGGGCAGACCGCCTGGAGCCACGATTACAGCCACCGACACCTGCGGAGTACGGGCTGTTTGGCCGGCCGACCGCCGTCCATACGCCACGAACACTGGCGCAAGTCAGAGCGATCGCCGACGACGGGATGAGAGTGGCCGATGGGGGCACTCGACTGTTCAGCGTGTTCGGTGACGTGGTCTCGAGGGCGGTCGTCGAGGTCGGCGGTGAGACAGAGCTCGCAGCGCTGACCGATGCGGTCGAACTACGCGGCGCGTTCAAGTTCGCTGTCGTCGGGGGGATGTTCGGCGGGATCACCGAGCGCCTGGACGTGGCGACGACCAGCGAGGCGATGGCCGGGGCGGGGCTGGGGCTCGGTGGGGTGGTCGAGCTGTGCAGTGACGAGCGTTGTGTGCTCGCGACCGTCGGCGACAGAGCGCGATTCGCGAGCGAGAAGAACGCCGGGCGCTGTGTCCCGGGCCGGGAGGGGACGGCTCAGCTGACGACGATGTTGCGGGAGGTGTACGACGGCGAGTTCGAGCCCGAGATGGTGCGAGAGCTCGGGCGCGTCATGCGCCGGTCTGCGAACTGTGAGATCGGCAGAGATGCGGCGCGGCCGGCGCTGACCGGCATCGAGCAGTTCGAACACGAGTTTCGCGCCCACGCGGACGGCCGGTGTGTTGCCGGGAGCTGCGGGAGAGAGTAATCACATGAGCACATACGACGACAACCAATCAGAGAAACCGCTACCTGGCGTCCCGAGCGTCACGGACCCGCAGCCGGAGACGCCCGTCACGGAGGAGTACGACACGGGCATGGCAAACGACCCCGACGTCGGGAGTCGGACAGAGACGACGATGGAGGTCAACGGACACGCGGTGACGGTCCCGGCGGGCTCGACACTCATCGACGCGATGAATCAGCTGGACCCGGCGATCGTCAGCGAAGACCCCACGGAAGAAGAGATCGGCGAGGCCGAGGTGCCTGCGCTCTGTCATTACGATCGGGACGGGGACGCAACCGACGGGATCGGCCCGCGGTCGGAGTGTCGGACCTGCATGGTCGAGACCGACGAGCACGGGCTGGTCCCGTCCTGCTCGTTCCCGGCCGAGGAGGGGCTCAGCGTGGAGACGGCCACGGCCGATGCCGAGGAGGCACGCTCGGTGAACCTGGATCTCACGCTGTCGAATCACAACCTGCGGTGTACGACTTGTAACGCCAACGGGCAGTGCGAGCTGCAGGACGCCGCGATTTCGGAAGGCGTCGACCACCCACGATACGGTGTGTTCGGCGATCGGTCGGAGTACGAACCGCTCGACGACACCAGTTCGTTCATCCAGATCGACCGCAACAAGTGCATCCTCTGTACCCGTTGTGTGGATGCCTGTAACGACGTCCAGGTCCAGGGTGTCCTCCGGATGGAGGGTGGGGCGGACGAGACCCGAATCGGCTTTCAGTCCGAGGCAGAGACCATGGCGGACTCGGACTGTGTCTCCTGTGGGCACTGTGCGACGGTCTGTCCGACGGGGTCGTTGACCGAGAAGGGGATGGGCAACCTCGCGACGCTACCGTTGCCTGGGTTCACCCAGCGCAACTCGATCGGGAAGGTCATCGAACACGAGCCGGTCGAGACGATCGACGAGAAGGACGCACCCAACCGGCGATTCGACCTGGTCGATGCCGCCCAGGAGGAGTCAGGCGTCGCGGCGTTCGTCCGGAAGGCCAGAGCGCAGGCCAAAGCGACCGGCGAAGACCTCGGCCATCGGGCGATGCTGGCCGCCGAGCACACCGCAGAGGAGATCGCCGTCCGGACGATCCCGGAGGGACGACTGTTCGACATCGCCGAGGCCGTCAGCGACTACCGGCTCGGCAAGGTGGACAAGGCAGAGACGACCTGTGGGTTCTGTGCGGTGGGCTGTCGATTCGAGATGTGGGGGAAAGACGGTGACTCGTTGGGTGTCGTCCCGGTCGAGGACCCGTCACACGCCCCGGCGAACAACTTCTCGACGTGTGTCAAAGGGAAGTTCGGCCACGAGTTCGCCAACAGCGAGGAGCGGCTGACCCAGCCCCTGATCCGCAAGAACGGCTCGCTGCAGCCGGCCTCCTGGGACGAGGCGCTCGACCTGGTAGCCCGGCGATTCAGCGAGATACAGGACGAGTACGGAATCGACGCGATGGGGTCGCTCGCATCCTCGAAAGGGTCGAACGAGGAGGCGTACCTGGTCCAGAAGTTCGCCCGGCAGGTGCTCGGCTCGAAGAACATCGACAACTGCGCGCGGCTGTGTCACTCCTCGACCGTGGCGGCGCTGCAGCGGACGGTCGGCTACGGTGCGATGACCAACCGCATCAACGAGGACATCGGCGAGGCCGATGCCTACCTCATCAGCGGGTCGAACACGACGGAGTCCCACCCGGTGTTGGCGACCCGAATCAAACGCAACGTGCGTGATGGGGCCGATCTGGTCGTCTTCGACCCCCGGAAGGTCGAGATCGCCGAGCACGCCACCCAGTACACCAGAACCAGACCCGGCAACGACGTCGCCTGGCTGAACGGGTTGATGCGGCATATCATCGAGAACGACCTACAGGATACCGCGTTCATCGAGCGGAACACGCGGAACTACGAGGAGCTCGAGGAGAAGGTCCAGGCGTTCACCCCCGAGAAGGTCGAGGAGCTGACGGGGGTCGCCCCCGAGGAGCTCGTCTCGGCAGCGGAAACGCTCGCTGCAGCCGACACCGTGGTGTTCGGCTGGGCCATGGGGATGACTCAGCAGACTCACGGCACGGAGAATCTCCTGGCGATGGCGAATCTCGCACTGTTGCTCGGGCAGCTCGGGAAGCCCGGCGCCGGCATGTCGCCGTTCCGAGGCCAGAACAACGTCCAGGGTGGCGGCGGAGACATGGGGACGCTGCCCGGAAGCCTCCCCGGCTATCAGGACCCGGCCGACGATGCGGTGGGTGAGAAGTTCGCGGCCAGCTGGGGCGAGCGGCCGCCGGCCGAGCCCGGGCTGAAGGTCACGGAGATGTTCCAGGAGGCACACGAACGGAACCTCCGTGGCATGTACGTCGTCGGTGAGAATCCAGCGCTTTCGGAGCCGGATATCCAGCACGCGGCCGAGGCGCTCCAGCGGCTGGACTTCCTGGTCGTCCAGGATATCTTCATGACAGAGACCGCAGAGCACGCCGACGTCGTGCTGCCCGCAGCAACCTCACCGGAGAAACAGGGCACCTTCACCAACACCGAACGGCGGATCCAGCGTGTTCGGGCCACCGCAGAGCCACCGGGGGCCGCAAAACAGGACTGGGAGATCACCCAGGAGCTGGCCAAGCGGCTGGGCTACGACTGGTCGTACAGCCACCCCAGCGAGATCATGGACGAGATCGCAGAGCTCGTTCCGATCTACGGCGGGGTCAGCTACGATCGTCTCGATGAGGGGCCAGAACACGGGCTCCAGTGGCCGGTCCCCCACGCGGACCACCCGGGGACGCCGTATCTCTACGATTACGAGGACGGTGAGTTCAACTTCGATGACGGGAGGGCCCGGTTCGTGCCGGCCGACGGTGGCCGACCGGCCGAGATCCCGGACGAGGAGTATCCGATGACCCTGACCTCGGGGCGGGTGTTGTACCACTGGCACACCGGCCAGATCACCCGCCGTGTCGAGGGGCTGATGAGCCACGTAGGCGAGAGCTTCGTCGAGGTCAATCCGGAGACCGCCACGGAGCTGGGCATCGACGAGACAGGCTACGTGCGTGTCACGTCCCGCCGTGGCTCGATCGTCGTCAGGGCAGACGTGACCGACCGCGTCGGCCCGGGGACGGTGTTCATACCCATGCACTTTGCGTCGGGGGCGGTGAACATGCTGACGGGCGAAGCCTACGACCCGATCGCTGGCATCCCCGAGTACAAGATCTCGAGCGTGCGCGTCGAGCCGCTAGAGGACGATGCTGAGCCCGACGTGTTGACCACTCCGGACGCCGGCATCGTCGACGACCCACTGCCGAGCGACGACTGAGCGACGACGGGGGCCAGCGTCTCTCGGATCGCTTTTGACGACCGCCTGTGCAGTTCGACGACTTAGACTTCGGTCAGTGAGAGCCGCTCCAGCGTTGCGGCCGTCGGCACACCGTTATCGGTCCACCCCCGGCGTTCGTAGTACGCATCGAGCATGCGCTCGAGCGGGACCGAGAGCCGCTCGGGATCGATCGGGCCGGTGATGCTGTCGTCCGATCGATCGAACCCCTCTCTGACATTGAACAGTCGAACCAGGTTCCATATCCGCTCGCCGACGCCGTCGAGCCCGTCGGTCGGGGCCCCGACGGCCTTGAGCCAGCGGCTCGTCTCGGCATCGAGAATCTCGCCGACGAAATCGTCGGCCACCAGACTCCATCGTAACGAGCGGGTGTTCTGGGCCAGCGCTACCTCTTTTGCCGCCCGTTCGGCTCCGTACGGTCCTTCGAACGGCTCTCGTTCGACCGGCCGGGCACGGCGATGACAGCCACCTCTGTCTGCCGTCGCGTACGCCAACGCCATCGAGGCCGAGCCACGCGGGTCGTAGGCAGGTAGCTCCATGCCCTTGGCCGTCGGAATCAGACTCTCACCACCGTAGGCGGCGGTAGCAGCATCGACGCCGTCGGCGAGCCTATCCGCAAGTGGATCGGCTCGTCTTGCGATCCGTTCGAGCAATCGGCGAGCACCCGACGGATCACCGAACGCCAGCTCCGCCTCGGGCGTGATCACGTTCTCCTCTGCAGCCCGGATCGCCCAGGCGACGGCACTTCCTGCCGAGATGAGGTCAAGACCAAGCCCGTTGCACACCGCGCCGAGCTCGGCCGCCGCCTCGAAGCTGTCGAGCGATAGCCCGGCACCGAGGCTCATGGCCGTCGCGCCGCGGGGGACCGACTCGCCATCCGGGGTGGGCACGCGGAATCCACCGGGCCCGGTGGCCTCGGCGCTCGGGGCGTGTTCCCGGCCGGTAGCCTGTCGTTTGACACCCGCGATGCCGAGCTCGCTGGCGGCGTCTGTGCCACGCTCGCTCCACCCCCGCGCAGCCAGCACCCCCGTGGCATTCGCGACCTCGACCGACTCGACGGTGCCGCTCGCGGCGAGCCACCGCCCGGTCGGGCTCTGCCGATACCGCTCGGTGTAGGTCGCTCGCAGCTCCTGCAGGCTCTCGGGCGGGCTCCCCTCGACGACGATGCTCTTGAGCCGCTTGCTACCCATCACCGCGCCAGCGCCACCGCGGCCGGCATGATGCTCGGCTCCGGGAGTGGACGCTATCGTCGCGTAGGCGACCTGCGACTCCCCCGCAGGCCCGATACAGGCGACCGGACCGGCCTCACCGTCACAGACGGTCTTCGTCGACTCGCCCCATCTGCTGGATGTCGAGAGCGTCGCCGAGCCGTCCGCGACGGTCAGAGACATCGGCTCGTCGGCCTGGCCCGTGATCAGTATCATCAGATGCTCGGGCAGTGCCCCTGCGATCGCGCCGGGGACATCACCCCCGGCATAGGCATCGAGGAAGGCACCAGAGAGGGGTGACTTCGTTATCACTGCATATCGCTGCTCTCCTGGCAGCAGTCCCGTCACGGGACCAATCGCCAGACAGAGCACGTTTGCCGCCGACAGCGGGTCGGTCCCCGGGGGCAGCTCTCCTATGAGATATCGTGCGGCCAGCCCCTTGCCACCGACGTAACGACTTCGCCACCCCGCCGGGATCCGTTCGTGTGAAACCTGCCCGCTCGACAGGTCGACACGCAACACCTTGTCACGCGGGGTGCTCATGGCCGTCCTATCATCCCAGCGCACAAACCGATGACGATGGGTGCGATCACCTGAGCATGCGCTCTCGGTGTGACCGTGCCCGTGTCGTTCAGTGTGCCTCGTCTTCGTACACCCAGCTCGTCTCCGCCGGCGTCCACTCGACGAGCTCCTCTTGCTCGAAGAACAGCGCTATCTCCCGGTCGTTCGCTCCCGGGTCCTCGTGGTCCGAGCCGTGAACGATGTTCTGTCCCAGATCCAACCCGAAGTCACCGCGAATCGTGCCCGGTGCCGCCTCCGCAGGGTCGGTCACGCCCATCATCCGGCGGACCTGCCGCGTCGCATCCCCGCCCTCGAGGACCATCGCAAACACCGGCCCCGAGGTGATGAACGAGAGCAACCCGTCGAAGAACGGCTTGTCCGTGTGCTCTGCATAGTGCTCGCGGGCGAGCGCTTCGTCGATCTGCATGAACTTGCCAGCGACGAGTTTCAGCCCACGGTCCTCGAACCTCGCGAGGATACGTCCTACGAGCCCTCGCTGTACACCGTCGGGCTTGACCATCACGAACGTCCGTTCGTCGTGATGGCTCACTGTGAGTCGACCTCCGCCTCCTCGCCCGGCTCGGCGTCCTCGGCCTCGGTGGCCGTATCCGCAGCGTCGTCCCTGTCCTCGCCAGCAGATTCGACCACCTCCTCCTCGCCAGCAGCATCGACATCAGCGTCCACGACCGCCTCCCGCTCGGCATCCTCTGCGGAGTGGTCCTCGTCTGCGTCCTCAGCCTCGCTCTCGGCCGCCGCGGTCGTCTCCTCGGGATCCTGTTCCGATGCAGTGTCCTCGGCGTCCGGATCGGCGGTCTCGGTGGTCGCCTGCTCGGTGCGAGAGCTCCCACGCCCGGCGGTGGTCCATTCCAGATCGCGTGGCTCTCTCCCGAGTAGATAGTTCTTCTCGGCCTTCGAATCCACGAAGTGCATCACGGTGCCGTCGTTCGCGATGTACATGATACCGGTGCCCGGCTCGATCGCCTCGCCGGTGTAATCACAGGTGCGCTCTTGGACCATCAGCGACCACCGATCGAGTCTGCCTCGCGGGCGGTCTCGCGAAGCTGGATGACATCACCCACCCGGACCGGGCCCATCACATTCCGCGCGATGACACGGCCTTGGTTCGAGCCTGCCTTGATGCGACAGCGGACCTGCATGGCCTCGCCGTGCATCCCTGTCTTTCCGACGATCTCGATGACCTCCGCTGGCGTCGCCCCGGAGCCATCTTCCTCAGCGGACATCTTACTGCAGCTCCGCGAGCTTCGCCGTAATATCATCGAGATCGCTCTGAGCGTCCCCGGCGTCGACGATGGCCCCTGCTGCAGAGCCCACCTCGAGCCCAGCTGCCCGGCCGACCTCGTCTTGCGAGCCGATGAACAGGTACGAGACGTCCTTCTCGGCACAGATCTCCGGCAGGTGCATGACGACCTCCTCTGGCGTCACGTCCTCGGCGATGTAGACCAGGCTCGCGTTGCCCCGCTCGATCGCCTTGGTCGTCTCGTTCGTTCCCTTCCGCACCACGCCGGTGTCACGGGCCACCTCCAGTGCCTCCAAAGCGTCCTCCGCGAGATCCTCCGGCACGTCGAAATCTACGTATACTGACATTGTTGTTGTATCCCCCAGGAGCGGGCTCGCACTCGTCAGCCAACGGTCCCACCCGAGCCTCCGACACCGCGTTGAGAGGTCTTGGTGGGGTCCGACGTCGGAGAGTCCGACGTCCATTCCCTTGTGGCTAGGAGTATCACAGCCCCGCCTGGTGTGTGAGCAGCACTTCCGATGCGTGCTTAAAAACGCTTGTGAACGGTCTCAGGGCTGTCAACGACACACACGGTGGGTCCTCTCGATTCGACCCTCGGGTCACCCCGCCTGGGTCTCGGCACCGATCGGCACGGTAGGGTTCAGCAGAGGGGACGCCCAGTTGACCCGGGTGGAGGGCCGAAGCTATCTTGCCGTCGTGGGGAGAACTTAGCTCGTGCTAGCGGAGAGCGTGGCTGAGCTACGGACAGAGGCCCAGCTGACGAACGAGCGCCGACTCCTCGTGTTGACCGGCACTGCCGAGCGAACCGCAGCCGCGGCCAAAGAGGCACTCGAGGCCGCCTCGATCGCACCGCCACAACGAACGCTCATCACGAACAGAGCGATCTGTGCCGGCGAGCAGCTCGCCCCCGAGGCCGTCACGGAGCTGCTCGGGCGGACACGAACGGTGGTTCTCATCGACTGTCACACGACAGCCCGGCCGAACGTGTTCGGCGCGGCCATCGGAGCGGTTCGAGGCGGCGGTCTCGTCGTGCTGTTGACTCCGCCATTCCCCGACTGGCCATCGCAGATCGATGACTCCGTCGCGGCTTTCGCCGCCCCACCCTACGAGCCGGCGTCGGTGGGAGGCCGATTTCGATCGCGGCTGATCGAGACGCTGAGCGTCCACCCAGGGATCGCCATCTGGGACGCCGATGGGCAGCAGCTGCGGCGTGACGGACTGGTCGATCCTGCGCCGCGGCTGAAGTCAGCCCAGGTGCAACCACCGACTCAGCCCGACGGACGGTTTCCGGGCGAAGCGTACGATGCTTGTCGCACCCAGGACCAGTCGGCGGCCCTGGCCACGCTCGAAGGGCTCCTTGCCGGGCACTCTGCGGTGGTGACGGCCAACCGCGGTCGGGGGAAATCGAGCGTGGCGGGCTCGCCGCCGGGGCACTCGCCGAGGCCGGCCAGCGTGTCCTCGTCACCGGGCGACCCGGCAGCGAGCCAGCTGAGCTACTGACACGAGCCCGCGAGCTGTTGGAGACGCTGGGCGTCCTCGAACAGCCGATCGATGGTCGGCTCGAGGCTCGTGGTGGCGGCTGTGTCCGAGCGGTAGCTCCGGCTACCGCTCTCGAATGTCACGCACGGGCTGATATCCTCATGATCGACGAGGCCGCGGCGCTCCCGGTGGCGACGCTCGAGACGCTCGCCGAAGGTCCACCAGCGGTGTTCGTCACGACCACCCACGGGTACGAAGGGACGGGCGGTGGGTTCCGGTTGAAGCTGCGAGACCAGCTCGACGGCCTCGATCGGGAGGTGCTCGATATCGAGCTAGACGAGCCCATCCGGTACGCGGCAGGTGACCCCATCGAGGTCTGGGCGTTCAGAGCCCTGATTCTGAACGCCGGCCCGGCGGCCCCGGAGCTGATCGGCGATGCTCGACCGAAGCGCTGCACCTACGAGCGGTACGCGCAGGCGGCGACCGCGAGTGACGAGCCCCTGTTACGCGAGCTCGTCGGGCTGCTGAGCACCGCCCACTATCGCACGGAACCGGACGACGTCGCTCGCATGCTCGATGCACCGAACATTCGGATCCGGGGCCTGTCTCACGAGGGCCGGGTCGTGGCCGTAGCGCTGTTGGCCGAGGAGGGCGGGCTCTCGGCCGACACCCGCCGGCGCAGCTACGAGGGCGAGCGTCTCGCGGGGAACATGATACCCGACCTGCTGAGCACACAGCTCCGTGACGAGCAGGCTGGTCGCCCGGTGGGCGTGCGAGTCCTTCGAATCGCCACCCATCGCGCCGTCCGGTCGAGCGGGCTGGGCTCTCGACTGCTCGAGGCGATTCGCGACGAGCTTCGCGACAGCAGCGGATCGACGGCGGCACCCGACCGCTCCGTCGACTACCTGAGCGTGGGCTACGGCGCGACACCACGGCTGGTGCGGTTCTGGCGTGCGAACGGCTATCGGGCGATCCATCTCTCGACCTCGCGCAACGAGCGGTCGGGGGCGCACAGCGCCGTGATGCTGTCTCCGCTCACCGCTGCTGGAAAGAGCCTGCACGCTCGCTCGGCGAGATTCCTCGTCGGACGCCTCCCGGCTGTCCTCGGAGACGCCCTCGACGAGGCTGATCCCGACGTGATCCGAGAGCTACTGCTCGCGACCGCCGCGACACCAGCACTCGAGCTCTCCGATCGCGAGTGGCGGCTCGTCGCGAGCGCTGCGTTCGGCCCGGGCCTGTTCAGCGTCTCTCCTCGCCCGTTCAGGGCGCTCGCGATGCGAGCGCTGGTCGATCCCGCGGGACCGCTCGCACGGCAGGAGGCGGTGTTGCTGATCCGCCGTGTCCTGCAGGGCTGGGCCGCCGCGGCCGTCGCGTCGGATCTAGGATACGACTCGGCAGGGGTGGTGATGCGTGCGGTGGGAGCTGCCTACCGCCCGCTGGTCGACGCTTACGGCCCCAAAATCGCGCGGCAGGAGGCCTCTCGATACCGCTGAGCCGCTCAGAGGCGGTTCTCGCGCGCCGGGTCGACGTCGATCGCATCGACGGGACAGACGTCGACACAGAGCATGCAGTCGATACACTGTGACTCGTTGATCGGGTCGGCTTTCTCCTCGCTCTCGGGGTGGCCCGGTGTGTCCACCCACTCGAACACGTCGACGGGGCAGTCATCCACACAGGCGCCATCGGCCAGACAGATGTCGAAATCGACGGCGACGTGTGTTCCGTGGATGCCCAGCTGCTCGGGCCCTTCGACGGGCCCCCACACACGGTGGCCCTCGTGCTCTTCGACGACCTCGCGGGAATGTTCGAACTCAGGGTCGATTGCCATGCAAGAAACACGGGGAGCACGCGTTTAATGCCTTGCCGTCGGCTACTGGGCCGACCCAGACCCTTCGGTCTCCTCGCCACCGGAGAGCCGCATCTCGGCTTCTCTGACCTCCACGCCACGCCCCGCGAGATGGCGGGTCCGCTGGCGGGCAAAGTCCTCTTCCTTGGTCCCGAGTGTCGCCAACACGTACATGTGGGCCTTGCCGATGGGCCGCATCGTCCGGCCGGCCCGCTGGCTCCCCTGGCGCCGCGAGCCACCCAGACCCGAGGCTGCGATGGCCACCTCCGCATTCGGCAGGTCGATCCCCTCGTCGCCCACTCGCGAGACGATCAGCGCCTCACGGTCGCCGGCACGGAACTGATCGAACAGCGTTCGCCTGCGGCTGTGAGGGGTCTCTCCCGAGATGAACGGCAGTGACAGCCGCTCGGCGAGAAGCTCCCCTTGGTCGAGGTACTCGACGAAGATCAACGCCTGTTGGGCGCCGTGTTCTCCCAGCAGCCGCTCGATGGCCGCTCCCTTGGCCGGATTCATCGCTGCGATCTGCCGTCTCTCGCGTGGGGCAGCGCTGGCGTACTCGTTTTTCGCCATCTCGTCTGCCCAGGGGAGCAGGCGTATCTCGACGACGGGTTCGGTTACGTAGCCCGCCTCAAACAGTGCCTCCCAGTCGGTCCCGATCGGCGGGCCGATGAGCGTGTAGATCTGCTCTTCTCTCTCGTCTTCCCGCACCGGGGTCGCCGAGTTGTGACAGAACAGGCCGTCTCCCAGGAAGTTCTCGACGCCCGTCGAGAGGTCGTACACCAGGGGCTCGCCCGCGACTGGCTCGATCGAGGCGATCGGGACCGCTCTGGCGGTGGTCGTCGCCCGCTGCCCGTCACGCGACGGACTCTGGGACGGCGAACGCGGGGGGTCTCCGCCCCCCGACGCCTGGTCGAACGGCGCGCCCAGCTGCGCTGGCCGAGTCGTCTGGACTGCCTGGCCATCGAGACCGGGCCGCCCGGCGGGGACCGGCCCAGGTTCGGTCGCCTCGCGGGGCGGGGTCGACGCGTTCGACCCCGCCGGCGGGGCCGTGCCCTCTGCGCGGGCTCGCGAGCGCCCCGGCGCGAGCAACAGATCCGTCTGCTTTAGCGTGGCTGCCTCCTTGCTCGTGATCTCCCCCTGGCTGGCGTCGAACACCATCACCGAGTGGTCGCCGGTCACCCTCACCGACTCACCGTCCGCAGCCCTGATCTCGTAGAGCTGCCCCTCGTGGCCGTGTCGCATCACCGTTCGAACGGGGGTCCAACCGACGCGGCCGTCGGGTCCAACCCCGAGCGTCTCGATGCCCTGAAGATCCGCCATCGACTCACCGGCGTCGAGATGGCGCTGGGCCAACCGCTCGATCGACAGCCGCTCGATGCCCGTCTCCGTGCGGATCGGCACGATGGTATCGCCGCTGACGGAGAGCCCCAGGCGGTGCTGGGCCTGCAGGTCTGTGCTGCGTTTGTGGATCGGGCTCGGGATGTGGTGGACCTCGTCGTAGACGATCAGCCCCCATCGGCGGTCGTCGAACAGAATGCGGTGTCTGTCCATCCCGGCCGATTGGTACGTGGCGATGGTCACCGGCCGGATGCGTTTCTCGCCGCCGTGATACACCCCAATATCCGCCTGGGTCAGCGAGCTCTTCGAAAGGAGGACCTCACGCCACTGCTCGGCCAGCTCACGACCCGGGACGAGAATCAGACACTCACCACCGATTGCGGCCATGATTCCCAGTGCCGCGACGGTCTTGCCACTGCCGGGTGGGCCGACCAAAACACCACTCCCCGCATCGGTGAAGCGCTCGACCCAATCGGCCTGGTACGGCCGCAGGTCCAGCTCGAGGTCGAACGAGAGGGTCGCGCCCTCGTCCAACGCCCGGTGGTCCTGGACGGGATAGCCAGCCTCGTACAGGGTGCGTTTGAGCTCGGCGAGCCGGTCGTCAGCCACCCAGGCTTCGGTGTCGCTGAGTCGAGCCCGAACGATTCCGGCCGCCAGCTTCGGCTCGGCGACGTTACCCAGCAGCTCGGCGGAATCAGCTGCCAGCAACACGTAGCCATCCTCGTGTGTCTGGAGGCGGAACTTCCGCGCTCGTTGCCACTGGTCGTGCACCCAGCTCTCCAGTGGCTCGCTCGACTGCCCGAACGCCTGCCGCATCGACGTGCGAAGCGCCTCGAAGCTGTCCTGGGGTGCCTGCCAGATGTCTGCCGCCCGGAGCTCGTACAGATAGCCAGCCTCGCGGTTGACATCTCGCAGGCGTGCGAAGCCGGCCAGCTGTGCGCGGGTGAACTGTGATGGCTGGTCGACGACCACCTCGCGTCGGCCGGGGAACACGACGACCCGCTCTCTGTCGAGCGTGTCCTTCCAGTCGGTGGGGTACCAGACCACCGGGTCGGTGCCCACGTCCAGCGACAAAACGGCCCGGTCGTCGGCGAGCCGTCTCAGTCCCTCGTGGGCGGCCGCCTGAGAGCAGCCTATCTCTCTGGCGAGCTCACTGGCCGTGACGAGCGGTCGCCGATGGCTCTCGAGGGCATCGTAGAATCTGTCGAGAGGGATATCCGCCGTCGGGGCCGGCTCGTCGTTGTCGTCGGTGGGGGAGTCCCGGGGGGTTTCGTCATCGCTCAATACCCTCTTCAGGCATCCCCAGGGCAAAAGTCATGCCGCTGAGCGGCGCCTGCGCCGTCGATTGTAGCACGAGCCACCCATCACTACAGCGGCCGACCAGCGCCGCTCATCTGGGTCAACGGCGACGAAGCCGCTCCATATGCTCGATACGGCGCTCGACCAGTGCGTTACTCCCGACGTCCGCTCGGACGCGGAGTCCATCCATGGAGGTCTCCGCGAATGCCTCGCTCACCGCCGCCTCTGCCTGTTGGATGGTCTCGGCGACCCCGACCAACGCGAACGAGCGGGACGTGGTGGTGACGAGCTGGCCGTCGGCGACGTCGACGCTGGCGTAGAACAGCCCTACGTCCGCGGCCGCCGCCTGCTCGGGGTCGATATCGATCGAGGCCCCGGCATCGGGCGACGTCGGGTAGCCAGCCGGCACCGCGTACTTGCAGACCGTCGCCTTGGCGTTGAAGGCGAGCTCCGGAAGCGCCGTACCGTCCCGGGCGGCCTGGAGCACGGCCAGCAGGTCCGTCTCCAGCAGTGCCAGGGTGTTCAGTGCCTCGGGATCGCCGAAACGAGCGTTGAACTCGACGACCATCGGCCCGTTCACCGTCAGCATGAACTGCCCGTACAGGACCCCCTTGTACCCCTCGAGCGCCGCTGCCGTCGACCGAAGGATGGCCTCGGCACGGCTGTACGCGTCCTCGTTCATGAACGGGAGCTCGAACGCCGGCGCGGAGTACGAGCCCATCCCCCCGGTGTTTGGGCCCTCGTCACCGGCGAAGGCTCGTTTGTGATCCTGGATGGCCGGGGAGACACGCACACTCCCGTTCGCGACGAACGCCTGGAGCGTGAACTCCTCGCCGACGAGCCGCTCTTCGACGACCCAGTCCTCATGCTCGGCCGTCCGCACGTACTCCGCGGCCTCCTCGTGGGTGACCTGGTCGCCCGTGACGCGGACCCCTTTGCCACCGGTCAGCCCGCGTGGCTTCACCGCGACGTCGTCACCGACGGTCTCGATGTACTCGGCTGCCGCTCGGGCGCTGTCGAACGTCTCGAAGGCAGCCGTCCCCGCTATCGACTCGGCAGCCATGAACTCCCGCTGGAATCGCTTATCCGTCTCGATGCGGGCCAGCGCTGCCGGTGGCCCGAACGCGTAGATGCCTGCCGCGTCCAGCGCATCGGCGACACCAGCCGCGAGGGCACTCTCCGGGCCGATGATCGCCAGGGTGGCCCCTACCGACTCGCCGAAGGCGACGATCTCCCCGACCTCCGAGGAGCCGATCTCGCGATAGGCCGCGGAGAGGGCCTCGATGCCGGGATTGCGATTCGACGCGCAGGCGACCAGCTCGGCGGCTGGGCCATCCGCGATTGCCTCGGCGATAGCGTGCTCGCGGCCTCCACCACCGACGAGCAACACGGTCTCGCTCATACACCACGCCCCGACGGAGGTGACCTAACGATTCCGTTCGTCCCGCAGACACGGGCTCGCCGAGCAGTCCCCCAGCTCGGGGTCGGGAAACTGTCATACACGCGGCGGGTGTAGCCCTGGCATGAGCGAGAACGGAGCCATCACCGTCACGGTCAAAGGGGCCGAAAAACGGGACGCTGGCCGTGGGGTGGCTCGGCTCCCGGAGGAGGTCCGCAAACAGCTGGGAGTGCTGAGCGGAGACACCGTCGTCGTCGAAGGAGAGCGGGCGACCGTCGCGAAGGTCTGGCCCGGCAACGGAAGGGCCGCGGTGATTCGCATCGATGCCGACACACGGACGAACGCCAAGGTGACGATCGGCGACGAGGTCACCGTCAGACAGGTGGCGGTGGCCGATGCCGAGGAGGTCCGCCTGGAGATTCCGGGCGAGCTGCCGGCCGAGCGATCGCGGCGGCTGGTCGCCCGAGATCTCCTCGACCGACCGCTCCGAGCGGGCGAGTCGATCCGGCTCGAACGATTGGGCGTGGTCGGCTCGATCTCGCAGACCAGACCCGCAGGGACGGTGCGGATGACCGACGACACGCGGGTCGTGATCGGCGATGGCGACCGGGAGAGCTCGGTCCGTCCGGCGACCTCGGGCGGCGACGCGGGGGGAGCCTCGTCGGAGTCCGCCGAGAGTGACCGTGAGGATGCCCCTTCGGAGCGGGCCTCGGATGCCGAGGAGACGACCGCGGTCACCGTCGGCACCGAGGTCGCGGAGTACGGGGTGACCTACGAGGACATCGGCGGGATGGACGAACAGCTCGAGCTCGTCAGAGAGATGATCGAACTGCCACTCTCGGAGCCAGAGCTGTTCCAGGAGGTCGGTGTCGAGCCGCCCAAGGGGGTGTTGCTCCACGGCCCGCCAGGGACGGGCAAGACGCTGATCGCGAGGGCGGTCGCGAACGAGGTGAACGCACACTTTGCGGTGATCAACGGCCCGGAGATCGTCTCGAAGTACAAGGGCGACTCCGAAGAGCGTCTCAGAGAGCGCTTCGAGGAGGCGACGGCCAACCAGCCGGCGATTCTGTTCATCGACGAGATCGACTCGATTGCCGGCTCGCGTGACGAGGACGCCGGCCTGGAGAACCGGCTGGTCGCCCAGCTGCTGACGCTGCTAGACGGGCTCGAATCGCGAGGCGAGGTGATCGTCATCGGCGCGACCAACCGCCTCGACAGCCTCGACCCTGCGTTGCGCCGCGGCGGTCGATTCGACCGCGAGATCGAGATCGGCGCACCGACCGCCGAGGGCCGCCGAGAGATCCTCGAGGTCCACACCCGCGGGATGACCCTCGCCGAGGACGTCGACCTCGACACGCTGACCGACCGAACCTACGGGTTCGTCGGCGCGGATCTCGAGTCACTCGCGAAGGAGGCCGGTATGAACGTCATCCGCAATCGAGAGGCTCGCGATGACCGGGCGGTGACGGCCGGGGACTTCGAGGTGGCACTCGGGGCGGTCGAGCCATCGGCAATGCGGGAGTACGTCGCCGAGGCGCCAGATACGACGTTTACGGACGTCGGGGGGCTCGAGGCAGCCAAACAGGCGCTGACCGAGGCCGTCATCTGGCCGCTGCAGTACAGCCAACTGTTCGCGGAGACACGGACAGATCCGCCGAGTGGCGTGTTACTGTACGGCCCCCCGGGGACCGGCAAGACGCTGGTCGCCAGGGCGATCGCGGGCGAGAGCGATGTGAACTTCATCCACGTCAACGGGCCGGAGGTGCTCGACCGGTACGTCGGCGAGTCAGAGCGGGCAGTGCGGAAGATCTTCGAGCGCGCTCGCCAGGCAGCACCGAGTATCGTCTTCATCGACGAGATCGATGCGGTCGCCGGCCGCCGAGGCGAGGGGCACGAGGCGACCGAGCGCGTCGTCTCACAGCTGCTGACCGAGATGGACGGGCTGGAGTCCAACCCCAACATCGTCGTCGTGGCGGCGACGAACCGACGGTCGGCGCTGGACCCGGCTCTGTTGCGGCCCGGTCGTCTCGAGTCTCATATCGAGGTCGGGCTTCCCGACGAGCATGCCCGCCGAGCGATTCTCCGCGTCCACGGCAGCGACAAGCCCGTGGCAGCTGGCGTCGACCTCGAGGCGCTCGCCGGCGAGACTGCGGGCTACTCTGGGGCAGACCTGCAGGCACTCATCCGGCAGGCATCGATCAGAGCGATTCGGGAGTTCGCCAGAGACGTCGGCCCGGCCGAGGCCAACGAGCGAGCACCCGAGGTCCAGATCACCCCGGCGCATCTGGAGGCAGCTCGCGAGGCGGTCGACCCGGTGGACGGCGACTGAGACGCGAGCGGCGTCGCCTACCAGAACGCGTTCGTCCGGGCGTACTCACGTTCCTTCGTCAGGATATCCCGGTAGAACAGATCCTCGTCCTCACGGAGCTTGTTGATGATCAGCGCAGCGTTGTGGGGGCCGACCCCACGGGCGGCCAGCGCCAACACGGCCTGTTTGCCGTGGCTCTGGACGAGTGACGCCGCTCGGTAAGCCCGTTCGGCCATCTTCTGTTGCTCTTCGTCCTTGGGCGAGGCCGCGATGGCGCCGAGCACCTCGTCGGCCCAGGGGTTCAGCGCCGCTATCTGGGTCGACCCACAGGCGGGACACTCCGGCTGGTCGGCCACACGCCCGACCTGCTGTTTGCGATCCCACGCGTGACAGTGGAGACAGGCGAGCAGGACACGGTCCTCGTGCAGTCGTTCACGGACGGTGTCGATGACCGACTGGTCGGCGTTCTCCGGGCTCAGCAGCTCCTGGCCCGACGAGCGCCCGTCCAGCCCGATGGCCGTCCGGTCGGGCTGTCGCACCAGCTCGAGGCTGCCGCGTTGGATCCGCTCGAGCACCTCACTGGCACGGGCGACGTCCAGATCCTCGTGAAGCACCTCTCGGATCGCCTCCTCGTAGATTGGGGTGTCACGGAGCGCCTCGAGCAGCCGCGACTTGCCGAATCGACGCGGGCCCGGCGTGTTCGTCTCTTTGAGCGCGCCGAACTTCGTCGCGACCTGTGCGAGCTTGAACTTCAGCGCATCGGCGTTCTTCAGCGATAGCTCGATGAGCCCACGCAGATGGTCGGGGTCGGTCTCCCGGAGGAGTCGCATCACGTCGTTCCCAGAGGCACCGCGAGGGAGCTCCAGCTCGATCCGATAGGGATCGATCTCCATGCCGACGGTCGCGCCCGTCTGTTGGCCGATCAGTGCCGAGAGCAGCCGGCCCAGGGTCTCGTTGGTCTTGTGACCGAGACAGGCGTTCACACAGATCTCACGGGCGTGATACTCCACGACGATCGTCTCGTGGTCGGGGAGCGGGCCGTCGTGGCGCTCGAGCTGCTCGAGGGCGCTAGCAGCTGTGCGCCCGTCGGTGGGGTACTCCGTCGCCATCCACCGGGCGACCTCCTCCAGGGGGCTACCATCCGCGAGCCGGCGGCTGGCCTGCCGTCTGAGCTTCCCCACCCGTTGGGCGACCGCGTAGGGAACCGGTATCTCCTGGCCGACCCAGGAGGGGACCTCGCCACCGGGGTTCTCAACCGGAGCGACGTTGACACGCTCTTCCTCCTCGTCGACGTTGTTGATTCGCCACATCTCCCCACCCTGGATGAAGATCTCACCCGGCATCGCGAAGTTGACGACGAACCGCTCGGCGAGTGTGCCCACGGTGCGTGAGGAGGCCACGTCCCGAACCTCGTAGTTCGCCTCGTCGGGTATCATCGAGAGGTTGCTGTAGAAGTACTGCCAGGTCCCCCGTGATTTCTCGATCCGGTCGGCCTCCTCGTCCAGCCAGAGACACCGGTTCGAGGAGAGCTCCCTGATGACCTCGCGGAACTGGCTCTCTGAGATCGGCTCGAACGGGTAGGCGGCCCTGACCAGCTCGAATGCCCGCCGAGCGTCGAGCTCGCCGGCCCCCATCAGCAGGCCACAGATCTGGTTGGCGACGGTGTCCAGGCTGCCAACGTGGAGCGCCGCAGGTTCGACCTCGCCGGCCGCTGCCATCGCCGTGATCGCACAGGCCTCGAACGTATCGTCCGGGCGATTGGTGATGACAGTCCCCTCCGAGACCGTATCGCGCTGGTGGCCTGCCCTGCCGACTCGCTGTAGCAAGCGGGCTACCTCGCGCGGCGACTGGTACTGGACGACGTGGTCGATGCGGCCGACGTCGATCCCCAGCTCCATCGACGAGGTACACATCAGCCCGTCCAGCTCGCCCGCTTTGAACCGGTCTTCGACGTCCACCCGGGCGGTCTTGGAGAGACTTCCGTGGTGGATGCCGATGTTCGTCCCGAGCTCCTTGAGCCGAGAGCCCAGCCCCTCTGCGGTCTGGCGGGTGTTGACGAACACGAGCACCGACTCGTGGGTCCGGACCAGCTCGTCGATCCGGCGGACGTGGCTGGCGACGGTCGCGTCGGTCAGCAGCTTGCCCGCCGCCCGGCCATCCTCGGCGGTGATCTCGGGCTCGGTCACGCGAACGTCGACCTCGCTGCCGACGTCGACCTGGATCAGCTCACAGGGACCCCCCGCGGTGAGAAAGCGGCCTACCTCCTCCGGGTCACCGACCGTCGCCGAGAGCCCGATTCGCTGGTAGCTGCCGGCGTACTCGCGCAGGTGCTCGAGGCCGATCGCCAGCTGTGCGCCACGTTTGGCCGCCGCCAGCTCGTGAACCTCGTCGACGATGACATGCTCGACGTCGGCCAGCGCCCGGCGCAGCTTCTTGCCCGTGAACATGGCCTGCATCGTCTCGGGGGTCGTCACGAGAACGTCCGGCGGGTTCTCGGCCTGCTTCGAGCGCTGGTAGTCGGTGGTGTCGCCATGTCGCACGTCCACCTCGATGTCGAGGGTCTCACCCCACCAGTCCAGCCGATCACGCATATCGCGATTCAGGGCGCGAAGCGGCGTGACGTACAGCGCCTGGATGCCGTGTCTCGACTCCCGCCCGGAGATCGCCGAGAACACCGGTAGCATCGCCGTCTCCGTCTTCCCCGACCCCGTCGGTGCGATGATCAGTGCGTCCTGCCCGCGGGCCAACGCCGGGATGGCGCGTCGCTGTGGCTCCGTCGGCGTCGCGAACCCGCGCTCGGAGAGCGCAGCCCGAACCGGTGAGGACAGACGCGAGAACGCGTCCATGCCGGTCGTGGCGTCCTCGTAGCTCATTGGCTGGGCTACTCTCGGGAGACTCTTGAGGACACCGACCGGTCGCGCACTGCACGCCAGAGCGGTGGGCCTGCCGGCTGGGTGGGCCGGTCTCAGAGCCGCTGATAGTCGCCGAGTCGCGTCCCGTCCAGGAGGTAGGCCTCGCCATCGAGCAGCCCGTCGGGCAGGAACGGACAGAGAAAGTCGTCACCGTCGACGTTGACCCAGGTGCCTCCCGAGAGCTCGTTGAACCCCGGACAGACCACCAGATCGGCTGCCACCTCCAGGTTCGGCGCCTCCAGCTGCTGAGCGAACGGTTCGGCGGCGACCTGCCCGCGCAGCCACACCCGCTCGACTCGCGCCCCACCCACCTCGTCCTCGAGCCGAACCACCGGGTGCTCGTGGGCGATACAGATCGTCTCGGCCGCCAGCACCTCCGGCGCTGGCCAGGTGTGGCCGTGAGCGAACCCCACCGATCCGATTCGAACCCCTGGGCCATCGACCACCGTCACGGGATGGGCCATCGAGATCTCGTCGACCAGTGATTCGATCTCGCCGTCGTGATTCCCCTTCGTGATCGTCACGGGGAGCCGTGCCGCCAGCATCCGGAGAAGCTTCTCGAGCTCGTCGGCCTCTCCGTATCGTGGCGCGCCGATCGACGTCGCGAGATCGCCCAGAAACAGGAGTTCGTCGACGCCGGTCCGGTCTACCAGCGCCATCGTTCGGTCGCTGCGTGTCTCCCCGCGTGATTCCAGCTCGACGCCCTCACGGCGCAACGAACGCTCCAGGCCGGCGTGGTAGTCCGCGATGACCAGAATCCGGGAGCGACCGGTATCGGCGACTCCCACCGGCTCGCCCGGGACCGGTTCGAACTGCATCGGTGCTCAGATTGCCTTCAGCTTCCCGTCGGCCGGTTCGTAACACGAGCCGTTCATCAACGCCTCCTCGATCGCCTCCTGGACCGCAGACTCGGAGATGCCGTGGTCCTCGTCGAGCCGCTCGAGCAGCGCTGCCGTCGGGGCCCCATCGCCCGAATCCAGCTCCTCGATCAGTTCCAACACCAGCTCGTCGAGTGGCTGGTCGGTGGCGGGTGCCGTCTGATCCGCCTCGTCCGCCTCGGCATCTGCCGTCTCGAGGGGGTCTGGCTGGGGAGACGATGCCGGCTCCTCGGGGTCGCCAGCGGCGATCGGCTCGCCCTCGTCAGGGTCGAACTCCGATGCCGTCTCGAAGTCCGTCCCGAACTCCTCGGAGACCTCCTGGCGCTCCTCGGCCGAGATATCGAACTCGCCTGGTTCGAAGTCCTCGATGGGCTCGGCCTCCGTCGCTGTGGTGCTCTCCCCGAGGGCCGGCTCGGTAGACTCCTCCTCGTGATCGGCCTCGGTAGCGGCTCCGTCGACGGGGACGGCCGCATCGCCCGGCTCCGCCTCAACGGGCGGACTCGGTGGCTCGGGATCTGTCGAGCCGGACTGCTCCTCGCCGTCGACCGACGCCGCCGGCTCGGCTGCCTCTGGGCTCGCCATCGAATCGCCATCTCCACCGATCGGGGGCGACGTCTCTGGCCCGGTGGCCACCGGGGGCGTCGAGTCCCCATCTCCGTCGACCGGGGCTGTCATCTCGGGGTCGGGCTCTTCCGTGCTCGGTGCCGGTTCCTCTACGGGCGGCTCTCTCTCGAGCGTCGGCGAGTCGGCAGCACCGTCCGCGGCGAGTTCGACCGAGGCCAGCGAGTCCAGAGCCGACGGTTCGTCCTCGCCATCGCCCGGCGCGAGCCCCAGCTCGTCGATCTCGTCGCGCTCGCCGACGACGAGCTCCAAGGCCTGTATCGCCCGGGTGCGCAGCGCACCGAGATAGTCGCTGGTTGGCTCGTACCGGTCAGAGGCGATCGCCGTCCCAGACGCGAGACTCTCAGTGAGCCCCGCCTCGATCAGCGCCTGCTTCAGTGGCTCACCCTCCAACCCCGAGCGCCGGGCGGCGGCCATCGAGCCGATACGTTCGATGGTGTGCTCGGCGGTTCGCACCACCCAACGGTCGCGTGTCGCGGTGTCGACCTCGTTGACGGACTCCGGACGGACCGAGGAGAACACGCGGTCGCCGTCCTCCGGCTCGAAGGTCCGCGCCTTCCCGCTCAGTGCCAGAAATGCCGGCGGCGTCACACCGTCCAGGAACGCCATCGCCTCTGGCTGATACTGGCCGGCATAGGTGACGAACGAGCCCGTCAGGTCGTTGATGCGCGCTCTGATCTGCCCGCCGCCCACCTCTGCGGTCTGTGTCAGGACACCGATCGCAAAGATACGATTCAGCCGGCCACCCGTCGGCGAGATGACGTAGTTAGGCGCCAGCTCCTCGTCGCTCTCTCGGTGGGCGATCGTCGCGCTCTCGAACTCCGCGGCGAACACGCGGTAGGCGACCTCTCGGCTCCCCGGCCCGGATTGGCTCATCCGCGAACCTCCACCAGCAGGCGTTCCGCCCGCTCCCTGGGATCGCCCGCCAGGCGTGCACACTCCCGTGCGTCGATATTGGCGCCGTACTCGTCGACGGAGAGGTCGCCTCGGACTCGATAGAGCCCTCCCACGAGACTCTCGGCGAGCTGGTCGGCGACCACCGACGAATCAATGGCCGTCTCGGCGTGGTCCTTTGCAGCTGCCACGCCCCCGCCGTAGACGTCGGCCGTCAGCGCCTCGTCGAGGATGACCGTGACCGCCCCGGTGCCATCGTCGAGGATCGCCTTCGTACGGAGATCGTAGTAGCCCTCGACGTCGCCGTGTGACCGACAGCTGCCGTTTTGAATCAGGCGCGCACAGTCGGGACACCGCTGTATCAGGCCCGACCCATCTCTCACACCGAGTATTGCGCCGGTCAGCTCGACGTCGAACACGCCACCGCTGGCGATGGCCTCCTCGACGGGCATCCGAATCGCCTGTTCCTGCACGTCGACCGGCGTCTCGAGTGGCGCGACGGTCGAGTGCTCCGAGAGGGTCACCTGTGGCACCCCTCGGAACGCCTTGACGTGCGCATTCTCGATGCGGATCGACTCTCCGGCCTGGAACGCCGCGTGGTCGGCGGGCTCCCAGTCGGTGAACGGGAGTCGGCAGCTCTCGTCGGCGAGCACGCCCGAGCGAATCGGCTTGGAGTCGGCCTCTCTGCCAGCGACCTCCCGTCGTTCGACCTCCACGACCCGGGCGGTGACGGTGACCGCGCCGTCGCCGGTCTCGAGCTGGTCGAGACGCCGATCGCCTCCGATGGTGTGGGCGGTCTCGACGGGCGTGTCTCTCGTCGCGAGCGTCGCCGTCTCGTTCAGACTGAGCTGTGCTCGCCCTGCGAACTCCGTCACGGCGCAGTTACCAGCCTGAATCGAGTCCCCCGGCGAGAGGTCGAACCCGTGCCAGTCGGTGAACTGGATCTTCCCCGTGGCATCGCCGAGCTCGCCCTCCCGAATCAGCTGCAGCTCCCCGTCGTAGAAGATCGACCGCTTGCCCACCGAGAGCACCCGAGCGGTCACGTTCACGTTGCCGTTGTGTGTGGCGTCGAGACTGCCGATGTCGACCGTCGATGGCTCCGGGCTCGTCCCCCGGTCGTCGCCGTACTTCCGGCGGACGCTCATCACCGCCTCATCGAGCGGAACCGAATACTGGACGAGGTTCTGCAGCGCCCGTGATAGCGCCGTCTTGTCTGCATCCAGATCTGAGGCCAGCTCCTCAGCGCGTTCGTCGAGGCTCATTGTGCCGCTATTCACGACCGGCGAGTAAAAACCTGCCCGCCGGGCGCCGCGCCGGATTTCCCCAGCCGAGGCCGGCCCAAAACCCCGCTGGGGCCCCACTCAGCACTGCTCGTCATCCTCGAACCGCCGGGTCGCATCTTCGAGCGCCGCGGCCGTGTTGACGTTCTCGAACGAAGGCTTCCAGCCGCGCTCGGTAAGCGCTCGCTCCGACAGCTCGGCGACGTCGAGTCGATCGACCGCATCGAGGATGCGCCCCGACTCCTCACGCCTGACGCGTGCGCAGGCCGTCTCCATGGGCTCGGTTCGATAGACCGCCTGTGTCGTCTGATACCAGCCGTCGAGAACGGGGACGAGCGCCTCCCGGGGTGGCACCGTCTCGAGGAGGTACTCGACCAGCTCGCGGTCCAGAAACGGCATGTCACAGGCGACGACGAGTGTGTACTCGGCGGCTATCGGAGCCAGCCCCGTCTCGATCCCTGCGACGGGGCCGGCATCGGGCACCGGGTCGAGGGCGTACTCGATCGGGTGTGCGTACCCAGCGAGCGCCGACCGCAGCGAGGCCTCCTGCTCGGCCCGGCAGTTGATCACCAGGCTGTCGATGGCGTGGGCGAGTCGGTCGGCGACGCGTCGAATCATCGGTACACCAGCGACGGAAGCGACCGCCTTGTCTCCAGCCTCGTACCGGGTGGAGAACCCACCTGCGAGCAGTAAGGCCGTGGCCATATGACGACGGACAGCTGGGCCCACAATAAGCTTGGAGTGGCCGCTCGTGGGTCATCGATGGCCGTCGCGCCAGGAAAACGGACGCTACTGGACGATCCTGACGAGCTCGCCACGATCCATCCTCGTGAGCGCGACCCGAGGGACGGCCGCCTGAGCGTGGATCGCCTCGGCGATGGCCAGACCCGCACTGGTGAGAGCCGGCGTATCGCACATGTTCACTATCGGCACGACCGTCGCTGTCGAAGGGACTGACTTGCAGCCGCCCACCTCGCTCGTCAGCACCCGGGCGATGTCCACGGGGCGGATCTCGCTTCCGAGCGACCGGCCGGTCAGCTCGGCCACCCGCTCGGGCCGGTGGACGACGGCCTCGGTCAGCGGCTCGCCCACGGCTTTCACGCTCGCGACCGGCAGCACCGTGTCGGCGGTGGCGGGGATCTGCGGTTCGTGTTCGCCCGGCGCTTTGAACAGCCGGTTCCGCGCACCGTCGGCCTTGACCAGCACCGCCTCGGCCGCCTCAGAGCGCCCCACCGCGCCGACCGTCTCGATGTCGTACCCCTCGTACCGTACCTCGTCGTACCGGGAGGGGACCAACCCGAGCGGCCACCCGGACTGGTCGACCCGCTCGAGGGCCCCTCGTGGGTCCTCGGTCACGGCGACCGACGCGACCCGGTCGTCGAAGATCGGGATCCGCACCGTTGCGGTGACGATGGCGCGGTCGAGCGCGGCCGCCAGGGCGTAACAGGTGCTCTTCTTTCCCCCGGCACCGACCGTACAGACCAGCCCTCGGGCCTCGAGGGCGTCGACGAGTGCTGTGGTCATACCAACAGCTCCGATGGCCTGGACAATAGCTTGGTGCAGCACCGACGGGCGACCGCTCGGTCCCTGCCACGGAGTCCGTGCTGTCTGTGGCCTGATAGGTCCGTCCGTCCTTAGAGCTGTTTGTCCATCGCCCGATGTGGAATCCCCACGTCGTCGAACGGCTCGCTCCTGACCTCGTACCCCAACCCGCGGTAGAACGCCAGCACCTCCACCTGGGCCTCGAGGTAGATGCGCCCGTAGGGCTGTTCCGCGATGTGCTCCTCGGCGGTGGTCATGAGTCGGCGACCGATCCCCAGCCCTCGATGTGCCTCGAGGACGGCGACCCGCTCGATCTTCGCCGTCCCCCCGCCGCCCGACTCGGAGTCAACATCACGGATCCGGAGGGTGCCGACCGGGCCATCCGCCACGGCGAGGAGGTGGCTCGCCTCTTTGTCGCGCCCGTCGATCTCCCGCGCTGCCGGTACCCCCTGTTCCTCGACGAACACTGCGGTCCTGACCGACAGGCAGGCCTCGAGCCCACGGTCGTCCGTGACGAGTTCGACGGAGAGCTCGCCTGGTGGCTTGGTGGCGTCGCTCATACGGTAAACAGCTCGCTCTCGGCTGGCACGTCGAACAGGCCCATCCGCGCGCCCGCATCGAGCCAGGCGTGGCCGTAGCTGAACGCAGCCAGCGCGTTCACCGGATCTCCGTTCGCCCGGAAGTGTTGGCCGTCTTCGAGATAGGCACGCGCGAGCGTCTCGAACTCAGCGGCCCCGTCGCCCAGCGGCGTCCCCTGGCTGACTGCGACGTCCATCGCCTCTAGTGCCTCCTGCAGGAGACGCTCGTATCGGGTCGTCTTCTCCTCGAGGTCGGCGGCCATACAGCTTGCTATCGGAGTCGATTGATAAGGGAGTTTGGAGCCGGCGAGCCGGGCTGGCCCGCTGAGGGTTCCCGAGAGCTCACCAGCTTTCGGCGTCGACAGCACAAGCATATTATCGCATCGTCCGTAGGGTGAGACATGGATACCGCGTCAGATCACTACCCATTGGTGGTGGCAGGGACCGGCATCGCGGGGCTGAGCGCAGCGATATACGCCGGTCGTGCGAACAACGAGCCACTCGTCATCGAGGGCGAGGAGCCGGGCGGACAGCTCACGCTGACGACCGAGGTGGCGAACTATCCGGGATTCCCAGAGGGGATCTCGGGGCCCGAGCTGATCGCGCGGATGAAAGAGCAGGCCCAGCAGTTCGGTGCGACGACAGAGTATGGGGTCATCGAGCAGGTCGTCCCCCCGAGTGAAGCGGTCGACGACCGATTCCGTGTCGAACTGCGGGATGGCACCGTCTACAGCGCAGACGCGTTCATTGCAGCCTCCGGGGCCAGTGCACGGACGCTGGGTGTCCCGGGGGAGGAGGAGATGATGGGGTTCGGTGTCTCGACCTGTGCGACCTGCGACGGGGCGTTCTTCCGAGACGAGGATATGCTGGTGGTCGGCGGCGGCGACGCGGCCATGGAGGAGGCCAGCTTCCTCACGAAGTTCGCAGATACCGTCTACATCGCCCATCGACGGGAGAACTTCCGCGCCGAGCAGTACTGGATCGACCGGGTGATGGAACAGGTCGAGGAGGGAGCCATCGAAATCATGCGGAACACGGAGCTGGTGGAGATCCACGGCTCCGAGGAGGCGGGCGTCGACCACGTCGAGCTTGCCAGCAACGAGGAGGGCTATCCGAGCGAGCGCCTGGCCGATCCAGCGACCGAGCTGGTCGACCTCGACGTCGGGGCGGTGTTCCTGGCGATCGGGCACACCCCGAACACGGAGTATCTCGAGTCGACGGCCGTCGAGATGGACGATGCCGGCTATATCCAGACCGAGCGTGGAGCGGGAGGCGACCAGACGGCGACGGCCGTGCCCGGTCTGTTCGGCGCCGGTGACGTGGTCGATGCCCACTACCAGCAGGCCGCGACGGCTGGTGGGATGGGTGTCAAGGCGGCACTGGATGTCGACGCCTATCTCAGCGATATCGAGGAGTCCGAGGCGGGGGCGGAGATCGGAGAGGGCGCGCCGGCGGCCAGCAGCGACGACTAAAGCGGCGAGCGCCCATAGCGCGCCGGTCGCCACAATCATACGCGTGGCTCTCCACTTGTGGTGCATGGTAGACGAGACAGTGACGGTGACGATGAGCGATGACAGGGCAGAGCGTACCGTAACCCTCCCGCGAGGACTGATGACGATGCTTTCGGAAGACGAACAGACCCCAGCCGACGTCGTCGGTGACCTGGCCCTGTTCGGCTGTGCACAGCGTGTCCACGGGGCCATCCACCACGGCGAGGAGGAAGCGGATCCCGAGCTCGAAGCGATCGAGGCGGTCACGATGGAGCTGTTCGAAGACCGGTTCGGCGCGAGCTACGGTGAGGTCACCGGCCACCAGCACTAGGATTCAGCCACTCTCATCCTGCGTGACCTGCCACTCGAGGAGGACGCCCTCGTCCAATCTGGAGACATCCTCCAGGCTGAGCTGCGGAAACGCCGTGAGGAACCCATCGCCGTCGGCCAGCGTCGGCGCCTGACGTCCCCCGATCACCAGCGGGCCAAGAAAGACCGTCAGCCGGTCGACGAGACGCCGGTCGAACAGCGAGTAGATGATTTCCCCACCCCCCTCGACGAGCAGCCGGTCGAGGCCCAGGCCATCGAGCCGGTCGAGCCCGTCGGCGAGGTCGACCCGCTCGGAACCCGCCTCGACGAGGGTCGCCCCGGCAGCCTCGAGTGCAGCCCTACGATCTGCGCCGGCCGTCGAGCCGTGGAGAATGTAGGTGCGAGGGTCGCCGGCAAGGATCCTCGCATCGGTCGGGGTTCGGAGCCTGGTATCGACGACGACTCTCGCGGGAGGAGCGGCATCGGCACCATGCGTCGATGCCCGGCTCTCGGTGTCGAATCGCTGTAGCGAGGGGTCGTCGGCCACGACCGTCCCGACGCCGAGCATGACGGCGTCGACCCGGCCCCTGAGCCGGTCGACACGGGCGAAATCGGTCGCTCCGGAAATCTCGACCTGCCGACGCTCTCTCGTCGATAGCTTCCCATCGGCACTCATCGCGGCGTTGACGTGGACGTGCATGGGGTGTCTGCTCGACGCGTCACTAAACCGTTTGGCAGCGAGGAGCGCCCTGTGTGAGCACGCTTAAGCCATGCCAGTGACGAAAGGTGGCAATGCGACCGCGGGACCTCTCGATGCACACGCCGTACGCAGCCGGCCGCGGACTCGAAGAGGTGGCCGCCGAGATCGACGCGGATCCTGCGACGCTGGTCAAGCTATCCTCGAACGAGAACCCGCTCGGGCCATCACCCAAAGCCGTCGAAGCGATCAAGGAACACGCTGGCACCGTCAACACCTATCCGAAAGCTGCGCACAGCGAGCTCACGGAGCGCATCGCGACGAACTGGGAGCTCGACCCGACACAGGTGTGGTTGGGCAACGGCGGAGATGGCGCGCTGGACTATCTCGCACGGGCGTTGCTCGAGCCAGGAGCGGCGGTGCTGGTTCCTGACCCGGGGTTTTCGTACTATGGCATGTCGGTTCGCTACCACCACGGCCACGTGCACAGCTACCCGCTGCGGAAGGCCGACGACTTCGCCCAGACACCGGCGCAGGTGCTCGATGCCTACGATGGCGAGCGCATCGTCTACATCATTACTCCGCACTCGCCGACGGGGACAGAGATGGCCCACGAGGATATCCTGACCGTCGCAGACGAGGTCGGGCCCGAGACGTTCGTGCTCGTCGACGAGGCCTACGGTGCGTACAGCGACCGCCCATCTGCGGTCTCGCTGATGGAGGGGCGTGACGATATCGGGATACTGCGGACGTTCTCGAAGACGTACGGCCTGGCGGGGCTCCGAGTGGGCTACATCCTCGCCCCCGGGGCGTGGGCGAGGGCGTACGAGTCGATCAACACGCCGTTCGCGGTCAACGAGCTGGCGCTCCGGGGAGCAATCGCCGCGCTCGGCGATGATGCCTTTCTCGATCGCTCGGTCGAGGTGGCCAAGTGGTCACGCGAGTACCTCCGCGAGCATCTGACGGCCAGGACCTGGCCGTCCGCCGGGAACTACGTCCTCGCGGATGTGGGCGACGGGGCGGCAGTCCAACAGGCAGCACAGCAACGAGGAGTCATCGTCAGGGACTGTGGCTCGTTCGGGCTTCCCGAGTGCATCAGGATCACCACCGGGACAGAAGACGGGACGCGAAAGGCCGTGAGCGTCATCAACGACGTCGTGGCAGCCGAGCGGTGAGAGTCGCACTGACGGGGACCCCGGGGACGGGGAAGACGAGCGTGAGTCGAGCGCTCGAGGCACCCGCGCGGGTCGTACATCTGAACGAGGTGATCCGAACGGAGGGGTTCGTCACCGGCACGGACGAGGACCGTGACACGGCGGTCGTCGACATGGACGCGGTGGCAACCTGGCTCGGCCAGACCGCCGCGGCACAACCAGCAGACCGGTCGGTGCTAGTCGAATCACATCTCGCCCACCTGTTTCCCGCCGATGCCGTCGTGGTGTTGCGCTGCCATCCGGCGACGCTGACCGATCGATTGACACGCAGAGCAGCCGACAATGCCACCGGTTCGGGGACGCCACACGGCCACCGATCCGTCCACGAGAACGCCGAGGCAGAGGCACTCGACCTGGTCCTCTCCGAGGCCGTCACCGAGCATGGGGCCCAGAACGTCCACGAGATCGAGACGACCGACCAGCCGATTCAGGCTGTGGCTACGGCAGTCGATGCCATCGTCCGCGGGGACCGATCGACGGCCATCGGCACCGTCGATTACACCGGGTGGCTCACGTGACACTCGATCGATATCGGGAGGTCGCCGATCGCGTGCTCGGGCCCATCGTGGGGCTGTTCCAGCGGGTCGGTCTCACGCCCGACGGAGTCAGCGTCGTCGCGTTCGTGCTGGCGGCTGCCGGTGGTGGGGCCTTCCTCCTGGGGGGCGCTGGGCTGCTGGTGCCGGGAGTCAGCGTGCCCGCGAACCCGGACTGGTACCTGCTCGGGGCGTTGCTCGTGTTCCTCAGCGGTGTGTTGGACCTCCTGGATGGCCAGCTCGCCCGCCGACTCGGCGCCGAGTCGGCCGCGGGTGACCTGCTCGATCACGTACTCGACAGGTATGCAGACATCGTCCTCGTCGCGGGGCTAGCCGCCGGCGTCGGTCGATACACGCTGGGGTTCGCCGCGGTGACGGGGGTGTTGATGACCTCGTATCTCGGGACTCAGGCACAGGCTGTCGGTCTCGACCGGGTGTACGGTGGTCTCATCGGCCGGGCGGACAGACTCGCGCTGATCTGTGTGGCCGGGGTCCTGACGTGGGCCATCCCCGCAGTCCCGGCTGTCGGGCTCTCCCCCATCGCGCTGTTGTTGGGGCTGCTGGCGCTGATCGGGCACCTGACCGCCCTCCAGCGGTTCTGGCACGCCAACGCCGGGCTCGAGTGAGAGCCGCCGGTCAGTCGGTGCGTTTGGTTTATGCCACAGCCCAAACAACCACCAGCATGGTTCAGTGTGAGATGTGCGGCACGGACGTTGCTCATCCGAACACCGTCAAGATTGAAGGCGCGGAGCTGGACGTGTGTACTGACTGCGAGGACTTTGGCACCGAGGTGCGGACGGAGTCGACCACCTCGAGTACGAGCAAGTACTCGACCAGCACGAGCTCGCGTAGCGACGGTGCGACCACCAGCTCGAGTGAGCAGGGCACCCCGTCGAGCCGGCCACGAAACGACATGTTCGACCGCATGGACGAGGTGGCCCAGGACTACGACGACCGCATCCGCAAGGCCCGCGAGGTCGAGGGGCTGAGCCAGGAGGAGCTGGCGGGCAACCTCAACGAGAAGGCGAGTCTGATCAGGAAACTCGAGCGCGGCGATATGCTCCCGAACGACACCGTCCAGCAGAAGCTCGAACGCGCGCTGGACATCAGCCTCGTGGAGGGTGGGGGTGGGGGTGGCGACACGGACGATTGGTCGTCAGGCGGCGATGCAGGCGAGTATACACTCGGTGACGTCGTCCGACGTAAGGACTGAGCCTGCTGCGGGCCAGCCCGGAGTCACCCTCGTCCCGGGGACAGCTATTTTGCACCGCTCTGTGGTGATGGGCTATGTTCATCCTGCTCAATCTGAAAGGCTACGCCTGTGACGCGGCCGCACTCGGCGAAATGGCCCACGAGGTCGCCGAGGCCACCGACGTTCGCATCGCTGTCGCTCCACAGGCCGCACAGCTCGGGGCCGTCGCCCGAACGGGCGTGGAGACCTGGGCCCAGCACATCGCCGCACACGGTCACGGCAGCCACACGGGCAGCCAGCTGGGCGAGGCCGCCGCCACAGCCGGGGCGACCGGGACGCTTTTGAACCACTCCGAGCGACGGCTCTCCCTGGCCGACATCGATGCAGGGATTCAGCAGGCTCGCGAGGCCGACCTCGAGACGGTCGTCTGCGCGAACACGCCGGCACAGATCGGCTCGGTGGCGCGACTCGCCCCCGACGCCGTCGCGGTCGAGCCCCCCGCGCTCATCGGCTCGGGAACGCCCGTCTCCAAGGCCGACCCCGATATCGTGCGGGATGCGGTCGATGCGGCGGGTGCCATCGACAGCTCCGTGCCGGTGCTCTGTGGGGCGGGGATCTCTACCGGCGAGGACGTCTCGCTGGCAGCCGAGCTCGGGGCCGAAGGCGTGTTGCTCGCATCCGGGGTGGCCGCCGCAGCCGACCCGCGTGCCGCGCTGTCGGCGCTGGTGGACGGCGCCTGACAGGGACAGTAGACTCACTGGCCACTCGGGGTGGCCTCGCGGATGCGTCGTGGCTCGCGACGTACCGATCGCTGTCGACCGCCGGACATCGACCCGGCCGGCACGAGTGTGCTCTCGCGCTGGGTCACTCCGACGCTGGAAACGAGCCTGGGGTCTGCCTGTCGTCGTGATCTGATTCGGGGTCGATGCTGGCCTCGATCCGCTCGATGGCGTCGGCGAGCTCCGTGGTGGTCAACGCACCCTCGTAGGCCGTCTCGACGGCACCCGGGAGCGTGTAGTTGTACTGCCCACGGCCGACGTGAGTGATCAGCCCCAACGTTCGAAGCGTTCGATTGCGGCGGTAGGCGCCGGATCGGTCATCACCGCCACCGGCTGCGGCGTGAACGTCGACCGCGGTGCCGACGCCACGGCGCATGTACCGAGCGAGCATCTCTCGGGTGACGAGGTCCATCTCGGCGATGCGAGACTGGAGCGAGGAGACGATGTCTCCGTCCTGGATGGTCGTCGCCCCACGATCTCTGAGCGCGCTCAACAGCGGCCCTCGCTCGCTCTCGTCGGCCGCCGTTGTTGGCCCCGTCGAACCGTCGCCGGCCTCTGCGGTCGGCGGCGTCGAGACTCCGTCGGGCTCCGCTGGCTGGGGCTCGTCTGCCGGTGTGGGCTCGGAGGATGCCAGCACCTCACCCAGATCAGGCGGGGCGTCGGCCGGAGTCGTGCCCGAGCCAGTGTCGGCGGTCCTGTCGCCCGCCGTCGAGCTCGCGCTGTCGGTCGGACGCTCGGCGGGATCAGCCTCGGGCTCGACACCCGTGATGTCGGTTCTGAACGGCTTGCCGTCGGCGTGAGCCATCATCGCTCGTGAGAACTGTTCGGCCATGTTCGAGAGATCGCGTGCCTCGGCGAGCTCGGCTTCGAGCTCGTCGATGGCCGCCTGCTTGTCGGCCAGCTCCCGTTCGAGCTCGGCGATCCGATTCTGTCTGACCTCCTTGCGATCGCTGATCGCCTCGAGATCCGAGACCAGATCGCCCGAGACGGATTTGAGCTCCGGCCGTTCGAACCCGTCCAACCCCGGGGTCGCCCCAGCATCGAACGTCTGCTTGCGGTCGAACTGGACCCGTGAGACCTCCTCGTTCCAGTCGGTCATCAGAAACCCCTCACCGTCGCCGAGGCCCTCGACCCAGTCGGCGTAATCGCTCCCGAGAATCCGTCTGACGACCTTGGTGTCGTTGCCCCAGGTCAGTCGGTGCCAGACCAGCCAGTCACACTGGGTGATGAAGTCCTTCTTGACGTCGGCCGGGCGCTGACTGATACCACACATGCCGAGCCCGTGTTTGCGGCCTCGTTTAGCGACCTTGATCAGCATACGGCCACACTCGTCGAGCCCCGCACCCTCGGGCAGCCACTCGTGGATCTCCTCGACGACCAGCAAGAACGGCTGTTTTCGTTTCTTGGCCTTCGCGAACAGCTGTCTGGCGATCTCGGTCAGCAGCTCTTTGGCATCTCGCTCGTCGAGAAACGACGAGACGTCCAGGATGATCGGGACGTGCTGGTCCAGCGCGAGATCGGTGATCTTCTCGGCGTGTTCCGGAGAGACGCGGATATCGCACTCCTCGTCGTTGCCCACGTGGAGGATCTCGTACTCCTCTTTGAGCCCGTAGTACTCCCCGTCGATGTCGACGATCAGCAGCGAGAGCCCGCGGTCGAGTAGCTTCTCGGCGACGACGCTCGCGGTGTTGGATTTTCCGGAGCCGGACTTGCCCGTGACGAACCCACGACCCGTCAGCAGCTCTACCACCGGCAGGTCGACGGGGCTCTCTGTCTCGTCGGAGACTGCGCCCACGGTAATCTGCTCGGTCGGCTCTGTCATGGCCAGCGGTTGCACAGCACCGGATGTAAAGCTCCGTCAGACATCGACTGCCGGTGCCGCAGAGCCATCGACCGACCCTGCACTCTGGGCTAGCTGTTCGAGCGGGGCTCGCCGCTATCGAGAAAGTCCCGCAACGTGGTCTGGACCGCCCGTGCCCGCGTGCCGATATTGGGCCGGGCCGGGCGACCAGCGGGGCCGTACCCCGACCCGGGCTCACCGAATTCGGCCAGTGCCGACTGGTCGGTCTCGGCAAACTCCAGATTCGAGACGCGAACGCCGATCTTCCGGGTCGGCGTGGTTGCAAACTCCTCGAGCAGCTCGAGCGCCACCGACTCGACGAGTGCGGGGTCCTCGACGGGCCCGCCGAGCGAGCGAGCGCGGGTGTTGATATCGAAGGGTGGCTCGACGACCTTGATGCCGATAGTCCGGTAGAGCGCCCCCTTGCTCGCGGCGCGGTCGGCGACGTCGGCAGCCAACTCGCGCAGCTTGGTCTCCTTGGCCTCGAGGTCGGCGGTCGGCTCACCGAACGCTGATTCGCGGGAGACGGACTTCGGGTTGCCCTGCGGGGTGACCGTCCGGTCGTCTCGCCCTCTGGCGCGGTCGTGCAGCTCGCGGCCGCGCTCGCCGAACCCCTCGACGAGCGCCTCTCGATCGTGTGCGGCGAGCGCGCCGACCGTGTCGAGCCCCAGCTCTTGGAGCCGCCGGGCCGTGACGGGGCCGACCCCGTGGAGCTCGTCGATCGGGAGCTCCGCGAGAAAGGTGCGCACGGAGCCTGGAGGGACGACGACCAGCCCGTCCGGTTTGTCGAGGTCGCTCGCGATCTTGGCTGCACTCATGTTCGGGGCGATACCGACACTGGCGGTGATCCCCACCGAGTCTTGGATGCGCTCGCGGAGCGTGGCCCCGAATCGCTCTGGTGCTGCCCGTCCCCAGCCCACGTGCCCGATATCGAGATAGGCCTCGTCGATACTCACCTCTCTGACGGTCTCGGCGCTCGCGTGGAGGATCTCCTTGACCTGCTTGCCGACGCGTTTGTAGTAGCTCATATCCACGGGACGATAGTGGCCGGCGCCCCCATCCGGTGGCGCAGCTTCGACGTCGGCCTGCCGGGGTAGTAGCTCGAGCGCCTGCGAGATTGGCATGGCACTCTCGACGCCGAACTCCCGTGCCTCGTAGGAGGCCGTCGCGACCGCTCCCTGGGGCTCGCCACGGTCGTAGCCCATCCCGACGACGACCGGCTTGCCGACCAGCGCCGGCTCCTTGAGCCGCTCGCAGGCGGCGTAGAAACAGTCCATATCGACGTGCGCGATCACCTGGGGCGCCTCGTCGGCCCCGGTCTGGTCGGCGACCCCCGGTAGCTCCGCGGGGCTCATTCGACCTCGCACCGCGGCCGCTCTCGGACCGACCGCCACATCAGGCGGGCGCCTCCAGCCAGCGTGTCTCCCCGTCGATACGCTCGAGGTTCTCCCGTAGACAGCGGCTGACCGCCGCACTCGCGGTCGGGGTCACGCCGGCCAGGATCTGTCCATCGTAGGGGTGGCTCTCGAGCTGCGAGCGGGCTTCGAAGTGTCGACCGTAGCCGTCAGACCCCCACGCGACCTGCGACTCGAACACCTTCTCCCGGAAGGAGGCCCCGTGGTTCGCGATGGCCTTGGTGTCCAACGTATCGAGTCGTTGGGCGACAGCCGAGTTGTCTCTGGCGATCGCAAGGAGGATGTCCGTCACGGGGTAGGCCACCTCCGCTTCGAGCGCCGGCGCGTACGCTCCCGGGACCCGGCTCATCGTGCCGTCCTCGCCCAGCTCGTAGGCCAGGATGCGGCTCAGCCCCCCCTCGTACCAGTGGGCGATAACCCGTGGCTGCAGGCCGCCGCCGAGCGGCAGTGGCTCGCCGATTTGGACGATCGCCGACAGTGCACTCACGGCAGCCACTCACGCCGCAACGCACCTGTAGCTATGGGGACGTCGGAGTCGGGACCGGCGGCGCTCACTCTGCCGGGTCGAAGTAATGGACCGGCCAGTCACGCTCGTGATCGAGCGCCAGCTGTTGCTCTTGGGGGCTGGGTGCCCGTGTTCGGAGTCGCACGCGATCGCCGATGGCGACCTCCTCGTAGGCAGCCTCCAGGCGGCCGGTCAGCCTGGCGCCCGAGTCGAGCTCGACTATCGCGACGACGTAGGGCACGTCGGCCTCGAGTTCGGGCGGGGCGGCGTGGACGGCCGTGAAGCTGAACACCGCTCCCTCCTTGGGCTGCGATTCGATCTCGAGACGGCGGCCGCCACAGCCGTAACAGGCCGGGCGAGGCGGGACCAGCACCTGCCCGCAGTCCCGACAGCTCGCCGCGAGCAGCTCGCCATCCGCGAGCGCGGCAAAAAATCCCGGGAGGGTGAACGGGCTAGATGCGTCCAGTGCGGGCTCACCGGCAGTCATACCGATGCCTCGGTGGTGATGACGTGCGCGACGGTGACCGCATCGGCGACACCGCCCTCGTTGAGCAACATCGCGGACGTGGCGTCGGGCACCGCTCTATCACCCGCCTGACCGGTCAGCTGTTCGTAGGCCTCGATCACCTGCAAGAGCCCCGTCGCGCCGATTGGGTGGCCACGTGCTTTCAGCCCGCCGCTCGTGCTCATCTCGATGTCGGTCCAGCCGTCCGCCCGGTCTGCCTGGGCCAGCCCGCTCTGATAGCCCAGCCCAGCCGGCGCGAACCCGAGCGCCTCGGCCAACAACGCCTCGGAGACGGTGAATGCGTCGTGCACCTCGGCGATGTCCATGTCGGCCGGCTGCATGCCGGCCTCCTCGTACGCGGTCCCGGAGGCGACCGCAGCGCCTTCGATCTCCGTCAGGTCCCGCTCTGCAACGGCGATGTTGTTCGCGGCCGCGCCACTGCCTGCGACCCGCACCATCGGCAGCTCTAGCTCCGCGGCGAGCTCCGCCGTGGTGACCAGCACGACGGCCGCACCGTCGCCGACGGGCGCACAGTCGAACAGCTTCAGCGGCGCTGCGACCGGCTCTGACTCCAGCACCGTCTCGATGGCGACCTCCTTCTGGAACTGCGCACGCGGGTTCGAAGCAGCATTCCGGTGGTTCTTCACCGCGATCCGGGCGAGGTCACGCTCTGTCGCGTCGCTCTCGTGGAGATAGCGCTGGGCCAACATGGCGTACTGACTGGGAGCGGTCACCCCAGAGCGCTGTTCGAGCGCCCGGTCGAACGCCGCCGAGAGAGCGTCTGTCGCACCACCCGTCCCGCCGGCGGTCATCTTCTCGACGCCACAGGCCAACACGCCCTCGTGCTCTCCGTTCCTGACGTCCTTGACCGCGTGTCGGAGTGCCAACGCGCCGGCCGCAGCACAGCCTTCGACCCGCTCGGCAGGGACGTTCCGGAGCCCCGCCCACTCCGCCAGCAGCGTGCCCTGCATGATCTGGTGTTCGTACAGCTCGGACTGGTTGCCGACGTAGAGGGCATCGGCAAGCGTCGCGGGATCCGGAAGCGCATCGAACGCATCGGCCAGTGCCATCGAGAAGAGATCCCTGCCCGGAAGCTCCGTCCTCCCGATCGGAGACGAGCCCACGGCGGCGATTACGGGTTGTGCCATATCATTCGATATAAACCGGCTGCGAATAGCTCTTTGTGTAGACCCGATCGGCGTCTCCTCGCGCGGCCGTCTCCCCGAGCGGCATCAGTCGAACGCAGCCGGCCGGTCCTCGAGGAACGCCCGCATCCCCTCTCGCTGATCGGCAGACTCGAACAGTCCAGCGAAGGCACGCCGCTCGTGCGCGAGCCCTCCGGGGGTCGCCTCGGCCTGCCCGATCGCCTCCTTGGCCGCGCGGAGTGCTCGGACCGGTCTGCTGGCCAGCTCGCCGGCCAGCTCGGCCACCCGCGAGCTCACCTGGCCGTCGGGGACGACCTCGCCGACGAGGCCGATCTCAGCGGCCTGCTCGGCATCGACAGGCTGGCCCAGGAAGATCATCCGCTTGGCCTGCTCGACACCGACGAGGCGCGGAAGCCGCTGTGTTCCACCCCATCCCGGCATGATCCCGAGGTCGGTCTCCGGCAGGCCGATGAGCGCCCTCTCACCGGCGATACGGAAATCACAGGCCAATGCCAGCTCACAGCCACCTCCGAGCGCATAGCCGTCGACGGCCGCGATCGTCGGCCCTGGGAATCGCTCGAGACCGAGCGCGACACGATGGCCGAGCTCCGCCCAGGCCTGCGCCTCCGCCGTCGAGAGCGACTCCATATATCCGATATCGGCGCCAGCGATGAACGCCGTCTCACCGGCGCCTTCGAGACAGAGCACACGCGCCGACTCGGCCTCGGCGGTCGCCGCCTCGAGCGCTTCGAGTGTCGGCAGATCCAGTGCGTTGAGTGCCTTTTGCCGGTCGACTATAATCCTCGCAACCCCATCGTCCAGGGTCAGCCGTACGGATTCGGTGGTCATCCTGGGAAACAACACGGGCGTGCCTCTTGGCTGTTGGCCGGTCCGGTCGATCTGAACTCGTAGGAATCGCGCTACTGCGGGTTTATTTCAATAAGACATATGCAAATTGGGAGCAGAGGGATTTGAACCCCCGATCGACTGATATCTCCGGTCGGCGCCTCGGACCTCCAGAGGGTCGTCATCACAGTCCGATGATCAATCGGCTGCTCGGTATATCAGCCTGGAGTGTCGTCCCGGGCGCGTTGCCTCTGGAGTCAGTCGCCATGCCTGGCTTGGCCATGCTCCCTGCCCGTACGTAGCTGTAATTGAAGTAAAGGGATTTCGATTCGGTGAATCCCGGGGGTTCGGTGGGCTGGCCGGGGTCGCTTTCCGGCCACCCTACATGGCAAGGCGTCTCACCTCTTGCGTTCCGCCCATGAACAGTCTTGGCACTTGTAGCCGGTGACGAACTCGGTGACAGTCGGCATGTAGCCGACCGACAGGACGTTGCCCTCACACTCGGGGCAGGGGTCGGGAGCGTCTTGAATCGCTTCGGAGTCCATGACAGGCTCGCCTTCGACGAGCTCTGCGAGCTTGCCGGGGGTGACCATTCGGCCCTCCACGACGCGGTTCTCACTCATACCCAAACGGGGAGGGCCGTGGTCAAAAGCTGTACGAGAGCTGTCGGTGTGTCTCGAGCGCGTGCCTCAGAGCCACGGCGCCCGATCGGGACCCTGCGGGGCCTCATCGTCGTCGTCCTCGGGCGTCGAGCCGGCTGGCGTGACAGCTGACTTCCGGTCTGGTCGTGGCTCGGCGGCGGTGGGGCCAGCCTCAGGGCCGCCGTCCGCAACCGCACCCGGCGTCGGTCGGGGGCCGGTATCGGCGGCGCCGTCCGGGTCGAACGCCAGCAACGACGTGACGACGATCACGACCAGTGCGATCGGCGCCTCCTGGAGCGCGGGTGGGCCGATCAGGGAGAACGGGAGCACGCCGAGTGCCACGGCGCTCCCGAACCTGAACCGGTCGATGTCGACGGCGCCTCTGAGCCAGGGGGCACCGATGGCTACTGCCAGTGCGAAGCCCACGCCGATCGCGGCCGCCAGGAGCCCTCTCGCGATGAGCATCGGATCCGTGAGAAAGACGAGCTCGGCGTTGCCAGGGTCGGCACTCGCGACGAGGCCGAGGAGGATGATCGCCCCCGGTGCAGGCAGGTACTGGCCGATGGTGGCACTCGCGGTCTTGGCTGCGATCGCGAGGATCACGAGCGCGGCGAATCGGTTGAATATCTCCAGGTTGACGATCGAGGCGACCGTCGGCGCCAACAGCGCCTCGATGGCCGCGAGACCGAGGATGAGGACGCCGACGCTCAGGACGCTCCGGACCTGTTCTCGGCGCGTGCCCTCCATCTCCGCGAGGACGACCGCGAGCGTGGCACTGCCCCCGAAAATGAGCAGACCGGTCTGGACGATACCGAGCGTACTGTCCATGGCGCCTGCCAGCAGCAGTGCAGGAAACACCCCATCGAGCAACGGCAGCGCCATCACCGTCGCGAGGAGCTTGGTGCCGTCGCCGACGGTGTTCTCGATGCGCAGTGCGACGGGATGTCGCGAGACACTCATCTAGGCGGGTGCGCCGTACCCATGGCGACAGGCGCTTGCGCGGCGATACCGACGATCACCCGCGTTCGCTGCCCACGAGGCGGCAAACGCAGTCTGTCGGTCGGAGTACTCGCCAACGCTGGTGGACTCCAGCATGGTGTCCGTCATCCCAAATGTCGCGAATGTCTCGCCAGTGGCCGCGGATTTCGTGGCGTTTCGCGTGGTGGGACTGTTGGAGTCCATACTCAGTACAGGCTGCTATCGCTGTATAAAGATTGTGTGAAACGCGTCCCCACGGCCCCCATCGGTGCCGATGGGCCCGGTGGGCGGCGCTGCCACGAGAGTGCTACCCAGGCGGTGCGGGCTCTGCTGCGCCCGCTAGCGTGGCGTCCACACCGTCACAGAACGCTTTTGTCTCGGGCTTCCGCACCGCTAACATGGCGAAGGACTCCCATCCATTTTCTCGCAAGCTCGACGTCCCCGAGGCACTGACCTTCGACGACGTCCTCTTGCGACCGATGGAGAGCCGCGTCGAGCCAGATGCGGCCGAGACGACCACACGTGTCTCGAAGAACGTGCAGCTCAACGTCCCTATCGTGACGGCTGCGATGGACACGGTGACCGAGGCGGGGATGGCGATCGCGATGGCACGGGAAGGCGGGCTTGGCGTCCTCCACCGGAACATGCGAATCGAGGAGACGGTCGCCCAGGTCGAACGCGTGAAACGTGCCGACGAGCTGATCATTCGAGATGTCGTGACGGCCGCCCCGGACCAGACCGTCCGCGAGGTCGACCAGATGATGGGAACCGAGGGAGTGAGCGGTGCGCCCGTCGTCTCCGAGGACGACGTGGTCCTGGGGATCATCTCGGGGACCGACATCCGGCCGTATCTCGAGGTGAGCGACAACGACGAGGTGCGAGCGGCCATGACGAGCGAGGTGATCACAGCCGGGCGGGATCTGTCCGCGAGAGCCGCGCTTGAGCTGATGTACGAACACCGTATCGAGCGCGTCCCCATCGTCGACGAGGCGGACCGCCTGGTCGGCCTGGTGACGATGCAGGGTATCCTGGCACGCAGAGAGTACGACGAGGCCGCCAGAGACGAGGGCGGCGCACTCAGGGTTGGCGTCGCCGTCGGTCCCTTCGAGCATGAGCGAGCCAGCGCGGCGGACGAGGCGGGCGCGGACGTCCTGTTCATCGACTGTGCTCACGCGCACAATCAGAATGTGATCGAATCCGCCCGTGAGATCGAGTCGGCCGTGGCGGCGGACGTCGTCGTGGGCAACGTCGGCACCGCTGAGGCCGCAGAGGCAATCGTGGGCTTTGCTGATGGCATCAAGGTCGGCATCGGACCGGGCTCGATCTGTACGACACGGGTCGTGACGGGGGCCGGCATGCCACAGGTTACGGCGGTCAGTGCCGTCGCCGACGTCGCCATGGACCACGATGTCCCGGTGATAGCAGACGGTGGGGTTCGGTACTCCGGCGATGCGATCAAAGCCATCGCGGCAGGTGCCGATGCGGTGATGCTTGGCTCGTACTTTGCAGGTACCGACGAGGCGCCTGGCCGCGTCATCACTATGAACGGCAAGAAGTACAAACAGTACAGAGGCATGGGCTCGGTGGGGGCGATGCAGTCCGGCGGAGGGGACAGATATCTGAAATCGGAGTCCGACGACGAAGAGTTCGTCCCGGAAGGGGTCGAGGCTGCGACACCGTACAAGGGAAGCGTCGCCTCTGAGCTCCACCAGCTGGTCGGCGGGATGCAATCCGGGATGGGCTACGTCGGCGCGGAGACGATTCCGGGCTTCAAACGCCGGGCCGAGTTCGTCAGAGTCTCTGCGGCCGGCCAGACCGAGGGTCACCCGCACGACGTGATGATCACCGACGAGGCGCCAAACTACAGCCCACAAGAGCGGTCCTGACTGACTGACCGGACAGCGACGGGCTAGGAGGGATTTGAACCCCCGACCGTCTGGTTAAGAGCCAGACGCTCTGCCTAACTGAGCTACCAGCCCTCATATGCGACTGAGCTGTGAGTTGCAAATAGGTTGTGTTTCGCCCGGTGGCCACGGCGCCCGCGCGGCTCTGCCAGACCCCTCAAGTGGCGGGGTTTTTGTAGCAGCCCTCCCGTCATGGGTTACTATGAGCAGCGCCATCCCCATGAGCTCGATGAGCACATACGCAATCCTGGGGTGTGGAAGCGTCGGTCACACTGTCGCCGAGGAACTCGACACGGCTGGCAAGGACGTCGTGATCCTGGATCAGGACGAAGGTCGGGTCGAAGCGCTGAGAGACCAGGATCTCGATGCGAGACGGGCCGACATCGCAGACGACGCTATCGTCGACCTGGTCGGGGACAGAGACGTCATCCTCGTGATGTCCTCTGACGACGACGCGAACAAGGCTGCCGTACAGAACATCAAAGCCGAGGGTCGAGAGCAGTTTGTTATCGTCCGTGCCTCGGACCCGGTGACCGCAGACGAGCTCACGTCGATCGGCGTCGACGTCATCATCAACCCGTCGGCGGTGATCGCAGACTCGGCGTTGCGCGCACTCGAGACCGGCGAGCTGGAGTACAGGGCCGTGGAGCTGGGTAACGTGATCGAGAGCGGTGCGACGCTCGCGATCGTTGTCTCGAAATCTCCGGATCCGGACTCGATAGCAGCCGCCACCGCGCTGAAGGCGATCGCCGAGGCCAGCGGCGTCGAGGCACAAATCATCTACGAGGGAGATATCGGCCACGAGGAGAATCGTGCGTTCGTCAATCTCCTGGACATAGCACTGAGCCCCGCCGAAGAGGTGGAATTGGATGCGTTCGATAATCTTGCACTGGTAGAATACGCGATGAGCGGCGAGTACGGCCTCGACAGAGAGCCCGATATCGTCATCGACACGAGAGACCCGGAGATGGAGTTCGAGCCCACGTTCGTAGACGTCAGGGCGAGCATCTCCTCTGCCTCGACGATGCTGACAAAGTACGTCCAGGAGTTCGATCTCAGCCTGACCGAGGAGGTGGCGACGTCGTTGTTATACGGCATCAGAGCCGAGACACTGGATTTCAAACGGGATACGACGGCCGCAGACCTCAGGGCGGCGGCCTATCTTTACCCGTTCGCGGATCATGATACACTCGAACAGGTCGAGTCGCCGTCGCTCTCGCCGGAGACTCTGGAAGTTCTCGCCGATGCCATCCGCAATCGAGACGTCCAGGGTGCCCACCTCGTCACGAACGCGGGGTTCGTCCGGGATCGAGAGGCCATCTCGCAGGCTGCCCAGCAGCTGCTGAACCTGGAGGGCATAACGACGACGGCGGTGTTTGCGATCGCCGACGAGACGATCCATCTCTCGGCGCGGTCCAAGGACCTGCGAATCAACATCGGCGACGTGCTCATCGATGCATTCGGGGATATGGGCGACGTGGTCGGGCACGCGACCGACGCGACGGTAGAGATCCCGCTGGGCATCTTCACCGGGCTCAGTGGCTCGAACGACAGTCGCGAGGTGTTGATGAACCTGGTCGAGGAGGCCGTTCGTTCACGTGTGTTCGAGGCGATGGGGCTGGAAGGGTCGACCGATGGCACGAACAGCAGCTGATCCGCGTCCGAACCGGGCAGAACTACGAGATCAAGCGCCGCCTCGCCCGCGCGATCACTCGTCGATCTCGTCTTCTTGCATCCGCTCGACGACGTCGTTCACGAGGACGATGTCACCGACCGACCTGACCCACCGATACGGGAGAATCACGCCCCGTGACCCGGCGGCCTTGCTGTGAAACAGGTCGACGTTCAACGCCGTCAGTGCCAGTCCCGTCACCTCCTGGCCGTCCAGATCCAACTGGATGTCCTCAACCTCGCCGACGAACACACCGTTGTTCGAGTAGACCTCTCGGCCGACGAGCGACGTAATCTCCTGCATTTCGGCGTCCATGGTAGCCAGCGTACCGGGCGCCGATATTAAACCTAGTCACACCGGCTCTGAGGACCCAACGAAGGGGTTCAAAACGTTCTGTAGCCGGCTGTCGCGGGCCGCATCGCCGGACTCCAGTGCTCTCGCACCGCTTGTGCGCCGATCACACCATCCAACGCCGATTCTTTATACGCCGGCGGGCAAGGAGAGGTGATGAGCAACACCGAATCCGACGAGGATCTAGAAGCGATCAGACAGCGCAAGGCCGAGGAGCTGAGCCGACGTGACTCCGCAGCGAGCGAGCCGGTACACGTGACCGACGCCTCGCACCTGAGCGAGCTGCTCGCCTCCGGTGTGACCGTCGTCGACTTCCACGCGGAATGGTGTGGCCCGTGCAAGATGCTCTCGCCGATCATGAAAGAGATTGCTGCGGAGACGGGGGCGACGATCGCGAAGGTCGACATCGACGACCACCAAGCGATCGCCCAGGAGTACCAGGTCCAAGGCGTGCCGACGGTAATCATGGCCGAGGACGGCGAACTGGCCGAACGGTGGGTGGGCGTCCAGCCAAAAGACACCTACAAGTCGGCGATCGACGCAGCTGTCTAAACGTGACGACTGTCTACCGCAAAATTGGAGCGCCCGGCCAGTGCGTGTGAGCTGGCCGGCTGACACTACGGAGTGTTCTCGCTCCATCCACACATTCGCAACCCGATTGTGTATCCCCCTTGTTTGAGGAATATATCACCTGTATTCCAGTCGCGCACGGGACAATATCCACCAGGTCTCGTAACAGCCGGCAACAGACCGGAGCAACACTGAATCAAGGGACGGCGTCGTCGTAAACATACGACGTGTTCGTGTGCTCGACTACCGATTGTTCGTGTTTTCCAAAGATATTCTTACGTAGCTGAAACAAAAGTTCGTGCCCGCGCCAAGGCTTATATCCATTCCTGCCGTACGAGGAGACACAATGAGCCAGCAAAAGCAGGTACGCCAACAGGCGGGAACCATCGATGAGAACGGACTGCGTATGGACGCGGAGAAGGCAGAGCAGGTCGTCAAGGCGCTGAACACGGACCTGGCGGACACGTACGTCGCCTATCATCAGATCAAGAAGCATCACTGGAACGTCGAGGGTGCGGAGTTCCTCGAGATTCACGAGTATCTCGGCGAGATCGCAGAGGACCTCGAGGAGGCTGCGGACATGTTAGCCGAGCGAGCACAGGCGCTCGGTGGTGTGCCACTCTCCGGAGGCAGTCAGTACGACGCCCATGCGACGGTCACCACCGAGGAGCCAGACGTCTTCGATGTTCGAACGTCACTGGAGCACGACATGCAGATGTTCGGGGATATAATCGAGCGTCTCAGAGAACACGTCGCGATGGTCGAGAACTTCGGTGACTACACGACGGGCGAGCTGCTGAGAGAGAATCTCGAGACCGTCGAAGAACACGCTCACCACTTCGAACACTATCTTGAGGACGACTCGCTGGTAGTACACAGCGCTCTCGAGCGGTAGACACGCTCGACACGGGATCCATCCCCGAGTCTGTTGTGAGATATCGCACCGCCTGGAGACTTTCTCCTGGTGCGACCGACCGGTTCACACACCGAGCGGAACGGTCAGGTCCGTCGCAATCCATCCATCTGGGTTGCCGGTCTCTGTGAAGACGGTTCTGTGCGGCGTCGAGCGGAACGCTGCGACCTGACTTGTCGACGCAACCTCTCGCGCTGCCGGGGAACGAACGGGAAGCTCTGGCATAACGGATTTAGGCTCCCCTAAAGATATCAAGTTTTCGGCGGTACCGTGAGACACCGTTTAGTTGTTAGCGGACTGCTGTTCGGTATGTCCCCACCAGATCGGTCCGACCCAGAGCTCGTCGAGCTTCTCGAGGAGCTCAGTGAGAACCTGGACGAGCTCGGCGATGGCATCGAGAGCGGTGAGCGCGCCAACAGGCCACAGTCCAGAGACCTCGTTCGATTCACCGAATCGTACACGATTCCCACTGTAATCTCGCTGCTAGAGGCTGCAATCCAGTCGCTGGAGCTGCTCCAGGGTGTCCTGCGACTGGTCGGAGGCCGCGAGCTCGACCGAGACCGCGGCCGCGGCCGGACGGAGCGCTCGGAGCTTGGCACCGTAGGTCGAGCCACGTTCGACAGCGTGGATGCTGCGCTCACCGAACTGACCGCCGCGCTTGACGGCGAGCCGCCCGAGGGCACAGCCCGCGATCTGCTGCGGGATGCCCGCGTACTGCGGGAGGAGATCGACGAAAGGCTCGGAGAGAGCCGCGAGCGGGCGGATCGATCGAAGCGCGATAGAGACTCAAGCCGCCCACAGGCCTCGGATGACACTGATAGAGAAGAGACCCACGAGATACCCGTCCAAGCAGAGTCACCCGAGGGACCGGCCGCTGACCTGCCCGCCAACCCGGCTGTGGATGTCGACGCTGAGCTCGCGTCGATCAAAGACGAGATGCGTGACGACCAACTGCCCGAGGAGAGCGACCGGCAAAACGGCTCCGACAGGGCTTAGCTGGACTGTCGGGCGGCGTTCAGCGGATCGGCTCGAAGCGATAGCCATCCCAAGCCTGTGCCTCGGGGGACTTGAGACTGTCATCGGGAGTACGAAGCTGGGAGATGTACACCGGTCTGACCGTCTCTCCGGAGCTGACGGCGGCGGTGGTCCCGCCAATCGCCCTGACGGCGACACCGTCGATGTCGAACTCGACGATGGCGACCGTGTTCGGCTTTCTCACTCCTGGTGGTGTCGCGTAGCTGGTCGTCCACGTGACGACTTCGGCAGTGTGCTCTGCGAGGTCTATCAGTTCGACCTGGCTACTCCCGTCAGGCCCGGCGGGGTGAGCAGGGTAGGATATCGTTCCATCGGCATACCGGGCGGCCTCCATGGGAGGGTCGCCGGCCATCTCAGATCGCCTCCAACACGGTCGTCGTCACACAGTTACCGAACCCTCCGACGTTGCAGGCCAGCCCCCGGTCGACGGAGACCTGCCTCTCACCGGCGGTCCCTCTGAGCTGTTCGACGAGCTCGACGGCCTGCGCAACCCCGCTGGCGCCCAGCGGATGTCCCTTCGATTTCAATCCCCCAGAGGTGTTGATCGGGAGTCGGCCGTCGATCGCCGTCTGGCCGTCCATCACCTGTTCCCAGGCGGTCCCCTGCTCGGCGAACCCGAGCGCCTCCATCTGGAGCAGCTCGAGGATCGTGAACATGTCGTGTAGCTCGGCGATGTCGATATCGGAGACGGACAGCCCGGCCATCTCGAGAGCCATCGCTCCGGAGTCACTCACCGCGTTCATCACCGTCGGATCGGGCCGCTCGTGGACCACGTGCGTGTCGGTCGCCCCTGCGATCCCAGAGACCGTGACGTACTCACTCGCGTACTGGTCGGCCTCAGCGGCCGGACAGAACAGCAAGGCTGCGGAGCCATCGGTGATCGGACAGAAATCGTACAGACGCAGCGGGTCGGCAACCATCGGCGAGCTCAGCACCGTCTCGATGTCGACGGGCTTGCGGAACTGGGCGTTCGGGTTGCGCGCCCCGTTCGCGTGGTTTTTGACCGCGATCTCCGCGAGTGCCTCACGCGGGGCGTCGAACCGCTCGAGATACTGCCTGGCGGTGAGCCCCGCAAACGTCGGGAGCGTCACCCCGTGTTTGTACTCCGCCGGGTGTGTGATCGCAGCGATGACATCCGTCGCGTCGCCGGTCGTCCGGTGGGTCATTTTCTCGCCGCCCACCAGCAACGTCAGCTCGCTGGCACCACTGGCGATCGACTGCCAGGCCGCGTAGATTCCAGCACCTCCCGATGCAGACGTCTGGTCGACCCGTTGGGCGTAGGCGGGCAGTGCCCCGAGATCGTGGGTCACGCAGTTCATGATACCCGCCTGCCCCTCGAGCTCGCCGCTGGCCATGTTCGATACGTACAGGTGGTCTAGAGCGGCCGGCGAGACGTCTGCATCCGCGAGACAGCCACTCGCGGCCTCGTAGAGCAGATCACGGACCCATTCGCCGTCTCGTTGGCCGAACGGGGTCATCGCAGCACCGACGATGGCGACGTCGTCCATATGCCAGTATCCGAAAGCCGCCGCTAAACTGTTGGCATCGTCGAGCCTCTCACCGTGCCGAATCGAAGCGGCCCGCCATCCGCCAGCGACGGCCGGGCGCGCGCTCTCGAACCCACCTGGGGACTGGCTTGCCAAGACGAGCGGCCGTCTGCCACGGCCGTGGCTCGGTTGTGACCCTGGCGGAGTCGTGAACGAGCGCCGCGAGGTGTGATGCCAGGGCGGTGGTGGTCGCAGCGACCTCGGCCTCGGTCGCCGTATCCGGGACGCGGATCTTGGCTCGGGTCTCGCCTATGTCGACGGTGAGTGGGTCGGGCGGCTCGTCGTAGACGGGTAGCCGCTCGGTCGCGGCGATAACGGACTGCACGTCGGGATGGAGATCAGACGTCTGTGGCGCCGCGGGACCGATCGCTCGTGTCGACTTCGCGTGTGTCGCGTTGGGGCTCATAATGGCACGTTGCCGTGGTCTTTCTCCGTGTTCGCAGCACGTTTCCGGGCCAGTAGTTTCAGGTCCTCGATGAGCCGACGCCGCGTCGACTCGGGGCGTATGATCTCGTCGAGATGCCCGCTTCGTGCCGGGGCATACGGGTTCGCAAACTCCGCACGGTACTCCGCAATCAGCTCCTCTCGCCGTGCCTCGGTGTCATCTGCCGCAGACAGCTCTGTGCTGTGAAGGATATTGATGGCCCCACGGGGACCCAGCACTGCGAGCTCAGCGCTGGGCCACGCATAGTTGACGTCGGCGCCGAGTTCCTTCGATCCCATCACAATGTACGCGCCACCGTACGACTTCCGCGTCGTAACGGTCAGTAGTGGTACAGTAGCTTCCGCGTAGGCGTATATAAGCTTCGCACCGTGCCGGATGACGCCGCCGTGTTCCTGCTCCGTGCCGGGCATGAATCCAGGGACGTCCGCTACCGTGACGATCGGGATGTTAAACGAGTCACACGTCCGGACGAACCGGGCAGCCTTCTGCGAGGCCTCGATGTCGAGTGTCCCCGCGTTTATCTGAGGTTGGTTGGCGACCACGCCGACCGGTCGGCCGTCGAGGTGGCCGTAGCCACAGACCACGTTTCCGGCAAACGCGGTATGGACCTCGAAGAAGGACTCCCGGTCGAGGATCTCTCTGAGGACGGCTCGCACGTCGTAGGGTTTCTTGGGATCGGCAGGCACCATCGGGAACGCACAGGCACGCTCCGGATCGTCCCAAGGGTCGAGCCGCGGCGGATCCTCCAGCTCGTTCTGCGGGAGGTAGCTGAGCAGATGCCGGACCGCATCCAGGGTCGCACGGTCGTCCTCGTAGGTGTCGTGAGCGAGCCCGGAGCGAGCGGCGTGGGCCCTTGCTCCACCTAGCTCGTCCATCGACACCTGCTCGCCGGTCACCGTCTCGACGACGTCCGGCCCCGTCAGGAACGCGTGCGAGCTTTCCTCGACCATGAAGGTGAAATCGGTCAGTGCCGGGGAGTAGGTCGCCCCGCCGGCACAGGGGCCCATGATACAGGATATCTGAGGGATGAGCCCGGATGCGTCGGTGTTGCGTTTGAATATCTTCGCGAACCCCACGAGGGCGTCGACGCCCTCCTGGATACGAGCGCCGGCTGAGTCGTTCAGCCCGATCATGGGCACGCCCTTCTCGATGGCGTGGTCCAGGAGCCTCGCTATTTTGCGGCCGACCACCGCGCCGACCGAGCCGCCGATGACGGTAAAATCGTGGGCGAAAACGACCACACTCCGGCCACGAATCTCCCCATGGCCCGTCACCACCGCGTCGCCCGGATAGACCCCCTCGGCGGTCCCCGGGGCGTCCGTTGGCTGTTGGACGAACGTTCCAAGCTCGCGAAACGTATCCTCGTCCAGAAGGTACTCGATGCGTTCGCGAGCGGTGAGTTTCCCCTTCTCGTGTTGCCGAGCTACCCGCTCGCTCCCGCCACCCGCCCGGGCCGCCGCCCGCTCCTCGGAGAGCCGTCGCTCGGGGTCGCCCGTCTCGCCCGAGGGGGGGCTATTCTCGCCCGATTGGTCAGACACGTATCCCACTGCTCACCCCGAGCTTATGATTGCAACGTATGTTCCGTAGCGGCGGGCCACCCCGACCCGACCACAGTATCTGGCTGGCTGACAGGTGCGGGCGTCGATTCTCGAAAGTTTTAGGCCACCCTAAAACATGTGGGGGGTATGCCACCATCCACTGCGGATGTCCCCGAACAGGCTGACACCTGTGTGGTCGTCCCGACGATAAGAGAGCCAGGCTGGCTCAGGGCCTACGCGGCCAACGCCGTCAGCCACGGCCACGAGGATCGACTCTGGTTCTGTCTGGTTACCGAGGAGTTCGCCGACGTCCGGGCGATGCGCTCGTTGCTTGCGGAGCTGGAGATACGGGGCCGTGTGTTCGACGGGAGCGACCGCGCGGCGTGGCTCGCCGCCCGTGGAGTCGAGAGCTTCGGCCATCTCATCCCTCGGAAGAGCCACGCACAGACCTCCTTCGGGCTGTTGTACCTCTGGGACAACCCAGCCTTCGAGTTTGGCCTGTTCCTGGATGACGATACCATCCCGTCGCAGGCTGACTTCTTCGGCGCTCACTTCAGCAACCTGGATCATCAGGGGCCGATCACGAGCGTCTCCTCCTCTGAGCGGTGGGTGAACGTCCTCTATCAGAACGTCGAGCGCCACGGGCTCTACCCGCGCGGCTACCCGTACGACGCGATGGGGGCCAGCATCGAGGAGACCACAGAGAGCCTCGAGCAGGGGTCGGTCGTCGCATCACAGGGGCTCTGGACGGACGTTCCCGACCTCGATGCCGTCCGCATCCTGATGGATGGAGAGCTCCAGGGGCAGGCCCAGACACGGACCACCGAGCAGGACTACACCGACCAGTTCGTCATCGCAGCCGATCACTACACGACGGTCTGTTCGATGAATCTCGCATTCCGACGCCGGATCGTGCCGGCGTTCTATCAGCTCCCGATGGGGGACAACGAGTGGGGTGTCGGACGATTCGACGACATCTGGTCGGGGGTGCTACTCAAGCGAGCCGCCGACCTGATGGGCGATCGTCTCCTCACCGGCCGGCCGTTGTGCCGCCACGCCAAGGCCCCGCGATCGACGTTCGACGACCTCGCTGAGGAGGTACCAGCGTTACAGCTCAACGAGGTGTTCTGGGAGATTATCGACGACGCCGGCAGCGACGCCCGCAGCTACGCCGAGGCCTACGAGTCGATGGCTGAGACGTTGGCCGACGGCGAGTTCGGCCATCTCCGGAATGGCGCGTTCCTGAACCACGTCGGGGGGACCATGGTCGATTGGCTGGACTGTCTGGACGAGCTGAGTGGCCGGTCGAACGTCGCGCGAGCCACACAGTCACAAGATGTCTGACCAGCAACAGAAGCGGCCGAAACCGCGGGGTTCAAGTCCTTTAGGAGCGCCTAAAAAAGATATGCTATCCACCTCTCGCCGCCTCACGCGCCGGCAAGCGCTAGCGTCGGCTGGAGTGGGCCTGTCGGCGGTGCTGGCCGGCTGTGTTGGCGGTGGGGAGAGCGACGGCCTGAGTACGGGCATCCTCGATCCCGAACAGTACGGGTCGGGATTCGCCGGCAGGGAACCACCGGGTGGGACCTCGATGGCCGACCTGCCGGCGCTCTCCGGAACGCTCGACGTCTATTCGGGCCGAGGAGAGGCCCTCGTCCGCCGGGTGATGGACGCGATTCGCTCGTTGTACCCGGATCTCACCCTCAGAGTGAGCTACGGAAGCTCGAGTGACATGGTCAACAAGATCCTCGGGGAGGGCGACAACTCACCGGCGGACGTCTTCTACTCTGTCAACGCGGGGTCGCTCGGCGCCCTCGCCGCGGAAGGGCGGGCCAGAGAGCTCCCCTCCGAGCTGCTCTCGGTCGTCGACGAGGAGTTCCAGGACCCAGAGGGACGCTGGGTTGGGACGTCGGGCCGCGCCCGTGCGATCGCGTTCAACACCGATCGGCTGGCAGCAGCCGACGTTCCGACCGACATCTTCGAGTTCCCCGACCGACCGGCGTTTCGCGACGAGATGGCGTGGACCCCATCGTACGGGTCGTTCCAGGCGTTCGTGACCGCCATGCGGCTGCGACAGGGTCGGCCACCGACGGAACGCTGGCTCCGAGGAATGCTCGATTCCGGCGTCCAGGCGTACCCCGACGAGTTCGCACTGGTCCAGGCGGTCGCCGACGGAGAGGTCGCGCTGGGGTTTGCGAACCACTACTACATCCAACGGGTGCTCGACGGCCGTCAGGGGGCGCCTCTGGCGACGGCGTTCACCCAGGGCGACGCGGGTGCGGTGTTCAACGTCGCCGGCGCGGCGGTGACCGACACGAGCGCGGTCCCGGAGACTGCGGCGAACTTCGTCCGTCACCTGCTGTCTGCGGAGGCTCAGGAGTACTTCGCGGTCTCGACCTACGAGTACCCGATGATAGGGGGCGTCTCTCCGGTGGGCGAGCTCCCGGGGGTCGACGAGCTGGCTCCCCCCGCGGATATCGATCTGTCGCGGCTCTCGGATCTCGGCCCGACCATCGAGCTGCTGCGGGAGGTGGGTGCGCTCTAACCCATGGCCACGCGCACCGGGATCCTCGATGGGACCGAGTGGAGCGAGGACGTCCCCCTGGGGCTGCTCCTGCTCGCTGCAGCCATCGCTGCGGTGCTGTTGTCACCGCTCCTCTGGGTCGTCTCGAGTGCGCTCGACGCGTCTGACTGGGTCGGGCTCGCGACGGCCCCACGGACGCTGTCCGTGCTGGTCAACAGCGGGCTTCTCGTCGGTGCCGTCACATCCATGTCGATGCTGGTTGGCGTTCCCGCGGCCTATCTCACCGTCAGGACCGACCTTCCGGCGCGACGCGCGTTCACGATCCTGCTCGCACTGCCGCTGGTGATCCCGAGCTACATCGGTGCGTTCGCGTTTCTCTCGGCGTTCGGCCCGCGGGGCCTCCTGCAGGCTGCGCTTGAGCCTGTGGGGATCGAGACGCTGCCGTCGATATACGGCCTGGCTGGAACGACGGTCGTGCTGACGCTGTACACCTATCCGTACGTCTACATCACGAGTCGGGCGAGTCTGCTCTCGATGGACGCACGGCTGGTCGATGCCGCCCGAACGCTCAGCCACTCCCGGTGGGCGGCGTTCAGGCGTATCACCTGGCCACAGATTCGACCCGCCGTGGCAGCGGGGGCGCTGTTGGTGGCCCTGTACACCCTCTCCGATTTCGGCACCCCCGCAGTGATGCGATTCGACGTGTTCACGCGCATCATCTTCGTCGAGTACAACGACATCCTCGGCGGCGGTCGGGATCTCGCCTCGCTGCTGTCGCTCCAACTCATCGCCGTGACGGTCGTGATCCTGGCCGTCGAGTCACGCGTGCGAGGATCCGGTGTGCGAACGGCCAGGAGTGCGCCCGGAATGACCGTCGAGCTGGGCCGGTGGCGATGGCCAGCAGTCCTAGCCTGTCTGCTGGTGGTCTCGTTGGCGTTGCTGTTGCCCCTGGCCATCCTCGGGGTCTGGTATCTCAACGGGAGCGCGAGTGCGTCGCTCGACTTCCGGCTGGGCTACGTGCTCAACTCGGTCACGATTGCCGGCGTCGCAGCGCTGCTGTGTGGGGTGTTGGCGCTGCCGATCGCCTATCTCTCCTCGCAGACGGCCCACCCGGCGGCCTGGATCGTCGAGCGAGCCTCCTACGTGGGCTATGCGGTCCCCGGGGTCGTCATGGGGTTGGCGCTGGTGTTCTTCGGCGCCCGGTACGGCGGCGTGTTCTATCGACAGGGCCTGATACTGCTCCCGCTGCTCGTGTTCGCCTACGTCGTCAGATTCCTTCCACAGGCGATCGGCTCCTCACGAGCGGCATTTCTCGGCGTCTCGGGCAGTCTCGAGGAGGCCGCTCGGACTCTGGGCCACTCGCCGGGCCAGGCGTTCAGACGGGTCACACTCCCGCTCGTGCTCCCGGGGATCGTCGGTGGGGCGGCGCTGGTGTTTCTGACCACGATGAAGGAGCTGCCGGCGACCCTGCTGTTGCGGCCCCCGGGGTTCACCACGCTGGTCAGCTACATCTGGACGGTCCAACAGGCGGGGTACTACGCTCAGGCGGCACTCCCGGCGGTGTTGCTGTTGGTCGTCTCGGCGGGCTCGATGCTGGTGATACTGGCCTCCGAACAGTACGATATCGGCTGGGGGCGCAGATGAGCTTCGACGAGCAGAGCCAGACCTACGGCGACACCACGGAGAACGGCATCGTCGACCAGCTTCGATACGGCCACCCCGAGCGAGATCCCGACGCCAAGACGCTGTTCGAGCTCGATGCCGTCAGCAAGGCCTACGACGACACGACGGTCATCGACGACCTATCACTGGAGATTCGTGAGGGTGAGCTCCTGACTCTCCTGGGGCCATCGGGCTGTGGGAAGACGACGACACTCCGGTTGATCGCCGGGCTCGAGACCCCGAGCGAGGGGCGGCTCGTCCAGGACGGCACGGTGGTCGCCCGCTCGGAGATGTCGATTCCCGCCGACCAGCGAGACGTCGGGGTGGTGTTCCAGGACTTTGCCCTGTTCCCGCATCTGACAGCCGCAGAGAACGTCGGCTTCGGCATCGAGGATCACGAGAACCGGGGCGAACGCGTGCGCTCGCTGCTCGAGCTCGTCGGTCTGAGCGGGCTCGAGGACGCACGGCCGGAGACACTCTCGGGGGGCCAGCGCCAACGTGTCGCGCTCGCCCGATCGCTGGCGCCCGCCCCGGAGCTGCTGTTGTTGGACGAGCCGTTCTCCAATCTCGACGTCGACCTTCGGGTGGAGATGCGAGAGGAGGTTCGCCGGATCCTCAAGGAGACGGGCGTCACGGCGGTCTCGGTCACGCACGACCAGGAGGAAGCCATGAGCATCTCGGACCGGGTCGCGGTGATGAACGCGGGTCAGCTGGAGCAGATCGGGCGGCCAGAGCAGGTGTTCCAACAGCCCGAGTCCCGATTCGTCGCCTCGTTCCTCGGTCACGCATCGTTCCTTTCGGGGACCGTCTCGGGCGATGTCGTCACGACGGGGTTGGGGGAGGTGCCGTTGGGCCGCATCCACGGTCTCTCCGCGGAATACGAGGGCTCGCGCGTGGATCTGCTGATCCGACCCGACGATGTCAGAGGAGCGCGGCCGGCCGGGCACGCCACCAACGGGACCGTGGTCCATCGGCGGTATCTGGGCCCGACGGTGCTCTATCGCGTCGAGCTGGAGTCCGGAGACATGCTGGGGCTCATGCACAACCACGCCGAGGAGATCGCGCTCGATGCACCGATCAGCGTCCAGCTGACCGCCGACCACGACCTCGCCTGGTTCCCGAGGGGGAGACGCCAGATGGCAGATGGGGGCCGCTCGACGAGCCCCTCCACGCGAGCGGACAGCGAGAACGGCACAGAATGACCGGCGCAGCACACAGCCGTTGCAGCTGTGAGCCGACGGGTCCGTGAGCCCCTGGCGGTCCGTCAGCAGGGTGCGTGTGGCAATCGCGGCCGTCGCGGCGCTGACCACCGTCGCGCTGAGTGTCGAGCTGTTTCCGTACCACTCGTTCAACCACGACGAAGGCGTCTACCTCCAGCAGGCACGGCTGCTGCTCGAGGGCGAGCTCTGGATACGCGCCGCCGAGCCCGACAGATACCGCTGGTGGTTCTTCATCCAGGATGGCCCCCGGCTGATACCGAAGTACGCACCACTGCCCGCGGCCATATTCGCTGGCGGGATGGCGCTCGGTGAGGCACGGCTCGCGTTGGGGCTTATCGCGGCGGCGAACGTCTATCTCCTCGGGGCGTTCATCGAGGAGCTGTTCGACCGCCCGACCGGGACCCTCGCTGCTGGGATCGCGGCGGTGACACCGCTGTTTCTCGTCCAGTCGGCGGTGTTTCTGCCGTACGCGACGGTGATGGCACTGAACCTGCTGTTCGCGCTGGCCTACACCCGAGCCATGCGAACCCGGAGTGGCCGGTATGCAGGACTGGCCGGGCTGGCCGTGGGCCTCTCGTTCTTCAGCCGCCCGTACACGGCGCTGCTGTTCGCACTGCCATTCGGGGTACACACGCTGGTGACGCTGCTCAAGGCTCGAGGCGATCGTTCGGGCGCCCCGAGCCCATCCGTCGCGTCGCTCGCAGGGGGTGGGCTGTTGGTGGCGACGGCTGGGCTCGTGCTGACCCTCGGCTACAACAGCCTGGTGACCGGTGACCCGCTGGTGTTCCCGTACCAGCGGTTCGCGCCGCTCGACGGCATCGGGTTCGGCCCCCGCGAGATACTCACGTACGAACGGCGCTACACGCTTCCACTCGCGCTGGAGGCCAACGGGCGGGTGCTCGCGGCACTGGCCGGACGCTGGTCGTTCGTCCCACCCGTGGGTTTCGGACTTGCCGCGATCGGGGCAGTTCTAACCTGGTCAGAAGCTGAGCCTTCGCGGACGCTGAGCAACTCCGAGCCGTCGGGACCAACACGAACGAGCGGTCTTCGGCTCGTCCTGACGGGGCTCGTCATCACCATCACCACCGGCAACGTGTACTTCTGGGGGAATCTGAACATCCTCGGTAACGTGGAGCTCGTCGGTGATGGACTGATCGGCGGCTTGGGGCCATTCTACCATCTCGACCTGGTCGTCCCGTTGTCCGGACTCGCCGCCGTGGCGCTCCTGCGAGCATGGCGGGAGAGAGGACGAATCCAGGTGCGGAGCCCTGCAGGCGCGGGGGGTCGAAACACGCTGGTGGCCGTGCTCGTCGTTGGGGGGATTCTCCTCGGCGCGGTTGGGACCGGACTGGCGGTGGCTGACCCACTCACGAGACATCAGAGCTACACGGATCGCTACGAGCAAGCCTACGAACCCTTCGAACAGGCGGCGGACGGGCGCTGGCAAGGCGGCCCGTTCGGCACCACACCGGCATTCGACGATGCGCTGGTGTTGGTCCCAGCGCCGTACGGCCAGTGGCTAGGCCATCCGTTTCAGTCGTTACAGAACGATGCCGGGCTCGACGGGTCGGTGGTCTACGCGCTGCAGGGTGACCCCCGGGGTAGTTGGGGGCTTATCGATTCCCATCAGAGCCGCGAGCTGTACAGGTACGACTACAGGGGTCGCTGGCCACCGAGCGGAGCCCATAGCATCGACGCCAGGCTCCAGCGATTGGAGACGCCTCGCCGTACGGCCCAGACCATCACGACCACCGTCGGTGTCGTGGGCAGCCCTTCGATGATACGACTGGAGGGAGGAGATCGGCCGGTCACCTACGAGGTCGACGGTGACCCCGGCGAGCGCCTGAGCGTCGAGTGGCGACTCGAGTCGGGGCAGACCTGGCTCGAGGGGGAACACCTCATGCCACGAGGCAAGCGAATCCATCGATACGAGGGAGCCACCGACCTCACCCTCGGAATCACGTTCGTCCAGTCTGGCGGAGCGACGGTCACCTATCGCCAGGAGGTGTCTGTCAGGCCCGACGGGGAGTCGGTAGAGATCCTGTGGCCTGGGGAGACCCGGGTGTGCACGTTGACACCCCGCTGCGGCCGGGACGCCACCTATCTGGGTCCAGGATCGGCTGAGATCGCCGGAGCGTCCGTTGTGAGTACCCTGAGCGCCGCCGAGCAGGGCAGATAAGGCCGGTGCAGGGATAGCGAGCCGGGCAGCACGTGTATCCGAGTTCTGACAGGTTGTCGGCTGAGCGACAGCAAGCGTGCTGCAGACTCTGTATAGTGGTATGTGGTTTACACGTGGGGCTGCCGACAGCCAGGCAGGAAGGTATCGTGAATTCAGGAGGCAAAAATCCAGATTGGGGGGTGAATGTGGCCTCTCACCGTCCTCGTTCGTCACCCCAGACGCTCAGTATACTGCCGAAAATCTCTAGCCCACCGGTTAGAGGATCGAGCGTCGTCTCACCCAGCCGCGAGCCATACTCGATCGGGTCCTCACGCACCGTATATCCCCGAGCGATCGGCCGCATGAGCAGCTCTGCGGATAACCCGGTGTTCTCCGTCCATCTGATCATTCGGACGACCTCGCGACGATAGGCCCGCATGCCGGTCGTCACATCGCGTACCCGATGGCCCAACAGGAGCGAGGCTACGAGCGCGAAGGCGATGTTCCCCAGTCTGTTGAACGCGGGCATCCTGTCCGCACCGTATCGAAGCCGATCACCGCTGACGACGTCAGCCCCGTCGTTGATCTGCTCGAGAAAGCGAGGGATCGCCTCCATGGGGTAGGTGTCGTCGCAGTCCGTCGTCACGACAACCGCTCCGCTGGCAGCTTGCAATGCCTCCTGAAGGGCGACACCGTAGCCCTGTGGCGACTGCTCGATCACGGTCGCACCCATCGACCGAGCGATAGCAGCCGTGTCGTCAGTGCTCCCGTCGACGCAGACGACCTCCGCCTGGCCGTCGGTGACCCGCTCGATGTCCTCCAGCACCTGCGCCACCGCCGCTTCCTCGTTGTAGGTGCCCATGACCACGCTGAGATCCGTCATGTCGTAGGAGGGACTCATGGGTCGGCATCGCTGGATAGGAACCTAATGGTTCTCACATCACGATCTGACAGTCACTGGACACCCACGGAGCATCGGTCAGTGAATCGGGGGGCCGAGCCTGTCCTGCATGCCGACCTGGCTGTCCGACGGGAGGTCACGGCTGAGGCCCCTCACGCCATTCGGTGTCGGGTGATCGTGTCCGATTATACGACTACGTGACCACAAGCGAGGGAAGATGACCGATAATGGACGCTGTGAGGGGTGTAGCCAGCCCGATAAGTGCCCTTATCGTCGTGTCTGACACAGCTTGA
>ERZ1034517.4-NODE-4-length-160633-cov-24.698134_pt1 | contig 160633 bp, 168 predicted proteins | sample MGYA00520599_ERZ1034517 | MGnify/ENA primary metagenome ERZ1034517 (study PRJEB33760, sample SAMEA4777701) | hypersaline lake metagenome | biome: hypersaline environment; feature: brines | place: Spain | collected 2012-08 | depth 0 m ...
TATGCGGTGTTGTAGACCTCGTCGCGGACCCAGTCGTAGCCCTTGTCCTCCAGCTCCAGTGCGAGTGACGCATCCCCGCTCTTGACGACCCGCCCATCCAGCATGATGTGGACATGGTCGGGTTCGACGTATTCGAGGATCCGCTGGTAGTGGGTGATCTGCAGGATGCCAGCGCCCACCTCATCGCGGAGCGCATTGATGCCGACAGAGACGTCCTGCAGGCGGTCGATGTCCAGTCCAGAATCGATCTCATCGAGCACGGCGACCGCTGGCTCGAGGATGGCAGCCTGTAGCACCTCATTCTGCTTCTTCTCACCACCGGAGAAACCAGCGTTGAGATAGCGCAGCATGAACTTCTCATCCATGTCGAGCATCGCCATCTTCTCTGTCAGGATCTCCTGGAAGTCCATCACGCTGACCTCCCCATCATCCCAGTCACCTTCCATCGGGGAGGTGTCATAGCCCGACTCCTCCTCCTCTGGCTCCTCGCCGGTCAGCAACGCCGTCTGCTCCTCCAGCTTGGCGTTGAGCGCGGTGCGCAGGAAGTTCGTCATGGTCACACCCTCAATCTCCGCGGGATACTGGAACCCCAGGAAGATCCCGAGGGCGGCCCGCTCATTCGGCTCGAGCTCGAGGAGACTCCAGGTGCGGTTCTCATCATCGAGTGTGATCTCGTCTGGGACATCATGGTCCTCCAGATGCAGGAGAATGTCGCCGTCGGTCACCTCGTAGGCGGGGTGGCCCGCGACGATCTTTGCGGTCGTGGACTTGCCGGACCCGTTCGGTCCCATCAGTGCGTGGATCTCGCCGGATTCGACTGTGAGGTCGACTCCACGGAGGATGTCCTCGCCATCCTCCTCGGCCACGCGTGCGTGTAGATTTTTGATTTCGAGTGTCGCCATGTGTTGGTATAATCCTCACTAGAGTACACCGGGGAGATGCGCATAATGGTTACGCATGACCACCCTTCGAGTTCCCGATTCGGAAATGAATCTTTCCGATTCGGGAAATGAGTCCACCTACGGGGAGGCGGCGAGCAGCTCCTCTGCCCGGTCGCGATCGGCGGGGTAGCCCACATCGATCCGCCACCCCTCCATGCGGATGGCGTCGATCGTCCGGCCTGACTGGATGAGCAGGTCGATCGCGTCGCTGATCTCGAGCTCATCGCGGCCCGAGGGTTGGACGAGGTGACACGCGTGAAAGATCGCGGGGCTGAACGTGTAGAAGCCGGTCATCACAAGGTTCGAGGGGGGGTCATCTGGCTTCTCGACGACGGCGGTGACCTCTCCGAACTGGTTGGTCTCGCAGACCCCATAGCGTGATGCATCCTCCACAGGCACCTCTTCGACGAGGAAGGCCGCATCTGCGCGGTCCTCGCGCTGACGATTCACCACGTCCGCGAGGTTCGCATTGAAGATGTTGTCGCCAAGGATGAGCATGAAATCGTCGTCGAGGTGCTGCTCAACGGTCAACAACGCGTCTGCGAGGCCCCGCTGGTGTCGCTGGTGAGCGTACGTGATCGGGACACCGTCGAAGCTGTCACCGTAGTGCTCGATGATCACCTCCTTGCGATAGCCGACGACCACATACAACGCGGTCGCGCCGAGGTCGACGAGTTGCTCGAAACAGTGCGTCAGGATGGGCACACCAGCGACCGTGACCATCCCCTTCGGTTTCTCCTCTGTCAGCGGCCGCAGGCGCGTCCCCTCGCCAGCCGCAAGCACCACGGCGTCCATACCCATCGTGGCGTCCCCCGGGGCTTAATGCTTCAGAAGAAGCTCTCGAGGCCCGTCTGCTCCTGGCCAGAGCGTATCTCATCCCACTGCATCCCCAGCGCCTCGACGATGCGTTCGATCGGTGCACGCACGGTCTTCTCGAGCATCCGGTCGTAGTCCACCGCGAACGTCTCAGGGACCTCATCGGCATACTCGAAGCAGATCACATCGGGATCGCGTTTGAACTCGGCATAGACCGGGTCATCTGTGGGATCTGCGACCCCCTCGGCCTCGAGCTGTCGGAAGAACGCAGGATGGACCTTCCGCAGGTACACCCGCTTCGGTTTCGATCCACGCGCGAACGAGGTCCCAAGCACAGCGTTGGCATACTGCGCACCCCGCACATGCGCCGTAGCGGTCTCGTACGCATCAAGCCGCTTGCCGATCCCCCCCGGGATCGCCACCGCATCCAGGTCGATCGTCCCCGCCTCGAACGCATCGATCACCTCCCGGAGGTAGCTGGCGATCGCATCGGGTTCCTCCCCGTAGACGATCTTCTCGATGACCTCCCGTTGGACCTGCTTGGTGATCGCCGCGATGTCCGAGCGCTTGTACTCGAACCCGGTGATGTCGATGGCATCGACATCCTGCCCCTCCTTCCAGATGATATGGCCGGCGTAGCGCTTCTTCTTGCCCGCCTGGAAGAACCGGCGGTACAGCTTCTCGAACTCGATCTGGAAGCGGTGATCGTCCGCGTTGAGCACATCACCCGCGAAGGCATCATACGCCGCATTCAGGTGGTCCTCGATGGCGAATGACCGGTCGATTGCGGTGCTGCGGTCCATCTGCGCACCCAGCTCGATCATGACCGAATCGGTGTCACCGTAGACCACCGTGTGTCCGAGTTCCCGCGTCGCCTCAGCCGTGAAGTCGATGACCTCCCGACCGGTCGCGGTCACCGCCGCCGCACTGTCACGGTCATACAGCCGGAACCGCGCCCACCCCGAGACGCCATAGAGGCTGTTCATGATGATCTTCACACTTGCCTGTTGCTGGTCGAAACGCTCGTACTCTGGCGACCCCACCGGATGCTCATCCCGTAGCCGCTTCTTCTCCTCCCGCTCGGTCAACAGCTCATCGACCATCTCACGCATGATCCCATCAGGCTCCTTGCGGAAGTGCTGGCCTGTCGGGGCGGTGTAGGTGGGACCATCGTACGAATCAGGGTCGACGCGGGTCTCGGGACTGGCGTTCATCGTGACCATCGACATCGGATACAGGCTCTTGAGGTCGAGCACACTCACCATCTCACGCACGCCACTGATGGGATCGAACACCGCCCCACCCTCGAACTCCTCTGCGTCCTGCCGCCCCTTCGATGGGAGTACGAACTTGCCGTACGCCTTGTGCAACACGAACATGTCGACCGCATCGCCCGGTGTCGGCGCATCCTCCAGCTTGCACCCGACGAATGCCGCAACCTCCCGCCAGAAGGAGATGATCTGGCGCTTGCGATCGAGGGCGACACACAGCTCCACATCACGGAGGTTGTACTCGATTAATCTGCCGGGGTCCTGTTCCCAGAGATCGCCGATCGCACCGCTGTAACGCTCCTTGCCCACCCCGAGCTCCACCTCGCCGACCGCATCGAGGCGGTAGGAGTCCAGCTCGGTCAGTTGTGTCCGCTTGTACGCGTACAGCAGGTCGAAGACGACCCGCCCTTTCACATTAGGACCCCCCCACCCAGAGCGCCAGACCTCACCGACGCGAGAGAGGCGATCTCCACGCAGATCATTCGATGACCCTGAAGCGAGCCGCTGCATACGATCGAGCAGGTACGGCAGGTCGAAATCATCGAAGTTCCACCCGCTGAGGAGATCTGGGTTGGTCTGGTCGATGTAGTCGACGAACGCGGCCAACATCTCATCCTCCGCGACGAACTGGCGTACCTCGATCGACAGCGACCCATCGATCGGTGAGTACTCCGGCAGGGCATCCGGAATGGACGCTCCGGTTGGGGGCTGGACCACCCAGATGATGTACTGGTCAGAGCCACTGTCGTGTGAGGTGAGACACAGGATGGGCTCCTCACCATCCTCGGGGAAGCCGTTGCGGTCATCGACCTCGATGTCGAACATGCAGAGACGCACCGGTGTCTCGACGGTCGCGGGCGACAGCTCGCTGTGGTGTGCTTCCAATGTGCCAGCAGCGTCACGACGGAGGGGGACCTGCACTCCGCCGGTCAGGTCCTTGTCGATGAGCAGTCGATTGGGAAAGAGGATGTCCGCCTCGAAATGGTCGAACGCATCGCGGATGCTCCCGACATCGCGAGGCGTTCGAGTGTACACCCGCACGAGTGGCTCACCCCGAATGGAGGTGTACCCTGGTTCGGTATGGGTGATCTCAGGTCGGTCGAGGCCGTGTTCGGAGAGGCTGGCTGCCGGTATGTAGAAGTACGGCTCGAAGCCCAACACGCGGACGTGTTCTGGCGTCCCATCAGCCTGGCGACCGAACAGATGGATCACCGGAACCTCTGATCCGCCATCATCCTCGATGGTGTAGTCCACCTGCACTACCCCCATCGACACGTGTTCGCTGACCGGCTCTATCTCGGTGTCAACCGTCCTTGCGTCGCCACTCGGGTGGTCCGCGCCCGCGACCGCCTCGGCCTCTCCTGCCGGACGCTCATCACCGGGCGCCCCGAAGTTGCCGAGTCCGGTCTGTCCCATGTACACAAGCGAGGGAACAAGGTGTAAAAGAGGCGGCGGTCACCGCCCGCAATAGCTATACCATGCGATATCATACCATGGTCACGATGGAGGAATCCACCGATCAGGAGTTGGCGCGGGCCGACGTCCCAGTGCCCGTGCCGTCGGTCGACCGCATCGAGGCATACGAGGTCGATGAGGGGGTCGTGCTCTATGACCCGCAGAATCCCCTTGCCTGGTTGGAGACATCCGCACCGGTGGATCTGCGCCTGTTGCGCTGAGGTGTCCGTGAGTCCGTGAAGGGTGACCATGAGCAGCGATGGCCGGATGAGCCAGACATCGCCACCGAGTGGTCGGCGATGGGGACCGAGCGATGGCCTGATGAGCCACCTGCAGTGGCGGGCGATGCGACCGTGCCGGTGGGAATCGACCCCGAGACCGGACGACGGTTCATCGCAGCAGCGGTGTATGCGAACATCGCATTGGCGAGTCTGGCGATCGGGGGATTGCTCGCGGGCGCACGCGGTGAGTGGGGCTGGGGTGCGACCGCCGTGGCCGTAGGACTCCTTGCACTCCTGCAGCTGAGTCGAATCGTCCGCACACAGACGCAGGAGTGATGTTCCGGGCGTTGGTATGGTGACCATGCTGCAGGGGAACACGAGCGATGGACGCCCGGTGGAGATCCTCAAGCGGTCGGCCACATCCACGCTCGTGCGCACGCTCGATGATGGAGAGGTGCGGTATCTCCCCAATGCGGCGATTGCGCATGTCGATGCCAGTGAGGGTGCAGACCCTGCGGAGGTACCACTGTCCGTGCGGGTGGCTCAAACAGTCGCGCAGTCGGGCTTCACCACACCCCAGGAGCTGATAGAGCTCGTCGGTGCCTGCGAATCGGACCTTGCTCCGGTGACGGCGCATCTCGTCCGGAGCGGCGTCATCCTACGGCGAGACGTTGGCGGGGTCACCGGTTACATCCCTGCGGAGGAGCCTGGCTGACCAGCATCTGCGACCACCGACCGGTTGGAATGCGGGTCCTTCTCCACGCGGATGACCTGGTCGGCTGCCCCGATGAGCTCCTCATCATGTGTGACGATGAGCACCTGTGGGACGCCGATCTCACGCATCGCATCGATGAGTGCACTCAGCTGCCGGACGTGTCCGCGGTCGAGGAAGACGGTGGGCTCATCGAGGATCAGCGGGGGTAACTCAGTGCCGCCGGTGGCGCCCTCTGCGAGCAGCTGGTAGATCGCACACCGGAGTGCGAGATTGAACACCGCCCGTTCACCACCGGACAGCTGAGAGGGAGACAATGGGGTGCCATCGTTCTGTCGGACTGTGATCGCATACGTCGGATCGAGGTCGATCCCGGCGTACGCGTCATTGCCGTACACCAACTGAAACATCTCATTCAGCAACCGTTCGAGCACCTGCAAGTGCGTGCTCCGGAGGTCCTCGCGAAGGGTCTCGTAGAGTGTCTCCAAGTCCCGGACCTCATCTGCGACGGCTGCGAGAGCATCATGGGTTGCCACACGCTTGGTTCGTTCATCGCGCAGGCTCCGCACCCGCTCACGTATCCCCACGAGCTCCCCGCGGCCCTCGGTGAGCTGGTCGCGCTCGCCCTGGAGGATCATCAGCTGCGTGTCGACCTGCTCGAGATACTCCTCCGCCGCAGCGAGGTTCTCGTGTGCCGCCTCGAGGGTGGCACTATCCAGCCGTGTGGAGAGCGCCTCCGCCTCGACGCGGAGCTGCCGCAGCTGCTCGCGCTTGTCGGTGAGCCGGTCGTCGACGAGCTCCCGCTCACGAGCGGTCCCGGTGAGCTCATCGCGGACTCGTGCGTGGGACCGCTCTGCGGCAGCCGCCGCTTCGACCAGCGATCGATGCTGCTCGACACCCGCGCGCAGCGCCTCGGCGTTGGCCACCGCGACGGTCGCCGCTTGGACAGCAGCAGAGACCTCGGGGCGGCGCGCGGTCAGCGCTGCCTGCTTGTCGGCCAGCGCGCGCTCGTCGGCCTGGGCAGCCTCAAGCTGCTGTTGCTGAGCCTCGAGACGACGTCTCTCGGTGGTGAGCTGCTCGCGCACGCGGGAGAGATCACGATCAGCATCGGCGAGCGACTCGGTGAGCGCACTGAGCGCTGCTGCGATTCTGACCCGTTCGGCACCGTCCTGTAGTCTGCGTCTGACACAGGCGAGCTCACCCCGGACGATCTCGGCTCGCTGCTGTAGCTGCCCCCGGTTCGCATGTGCATGGATCGTATCTGTCGGTTGTGCGCAGGTGGGACATCGACCAGCCTCGATGAGGGCTTGCGCCTCTGCGACGTCCGACTCTGCCTCGCTGAGCTCGACCTCCAGAGCCGCCTGATGGCGTTCATATCTGGACGAACCCTCGGTGAGACGGTCGTGCTCCGATGTCCACCCATCCACGACTGTAGGAGCGCTCGAGAGCAGCTGACGGAGGATCTGCCGATGCGCAAGCTGCGTCTGCTGTTCACTGCGGACATCTGTGAACGCCTCCCGGATGCTGTCTCGTTCGGTGCGGAGGCGGTCGGTACGCTCTGCGAGCTCCACAGCGCGTGAGTGCTGGCCTCTGCTCTCTGTGGCGAGCTGCATGTGTTCGGCTCTCGCCGTGCTCTGTCGCTGCACCGCCACCTCCCTGCGGGCCTCCGCGATCGCCGAGGCGTGCGCCACCCAGTCACGATGACGCTGCAGCTCCTCCAATGCGGACATTCCGAGCTCCTCGAACCTTGCATCCCGATCTGCGAGTGCAGCGGTGAGCTGCTCTTGCTGGTCGGTGAGGGCTGCATCGAGTTGATCACGCTGCGCCTGAAGCTCCCGCACCGTGGTTTCTGCGGCGGTCACGGCCTCGGTGACTGCCTCATGCTCCGTCAGGTCCGCCTCGTACTCGGCGATGACCGTGCTGGCATCGGCTGCGGCCTCCCCGGCTCGCTCGCGTTGTTCCTCGTAGTACCCGATGCGTTCGTCTGTCGCGGCGATCTCCGAATCGATGCGCGCGATCGTCACAGCTGGCTCTACATCCTCGAGTGGGGCGATCTGGGCATCGAGTTCATCGATGCGTCCCCTGATGCCTGTGATCGTATCCGCAGCTGCCAGTGCGGCACTGCGGGCACGGTCGCGGTAGGCCTCAAGCCGACCGAGCTGCAGCAGGGTGTCGATCATGCGCTGGCGCTCACCCGGTGTCGCCTCGATCAGCTTGTTGATCTCGCCCTGCCGGACGTACGCACAGTTGCGGAAGGCCTCGACGTCCATTCGGAGTAGCTCTCGAACGTGCGCTCGGATGTCACGTGTCCCTTCGATCTGTCGGTGGTGACCCTCGAGCGTCGCTGTCGTTGTGGAGACCCCCGATGACCGACGGCGGAGCTCCCGGTGGATGGTGATCGGCTCACCCCGATGTCGCAGCTGCAGCTCGACCACCGTCGCATCAGCCCCGGTCGTCATCACCGCATCGAGAGTGTCATCGAGTGCCGCAGACCCATAGAGGCTCAGGAAGCATGCCTCCAGCAGGGAGGACTTTCCCGACCCATTGAGCCCGTGTATCACCGTCACCCCCGGTGTCAGTGTCACCTCCGCATCGGCATAGGGCTTGAACTGCTGCAACCGGAGTCGTTCGAAGTACATCTACGGACCCTCTCCGGTGTCATCTTCGCTCAGGAGCGAGCTCACCCGATCGCGCACACCCGTATCGGGAATCGCATCATCGCGGATCACCCCGTCAATTGTCGCTGCCTGCGCGGACAACTCACGTGTCGACAGTGCTGCATCCACAGCCGCATCGGGGTCGGCAAAGCTGATCGGCTCCATCGAAGCGGGGCGGTCCGAAAGTGCCCGGCGATCCACCACTCGGGTGAGCAGTGCACCCCGTGCCATGGCGACCTCCTCGATCGCCGCAGGTGCGACCGGTTCCCCCGCACCGGTGAGTTCGACGACGACGACCGCATCCGCCATCGGGTGCGCGGCCACCACCTCGGAGACACGCTCGAGCCCCTCACCGGGTGCCAGTGAAGCCTCGATGAACACGAAGGGACGTGTATCGAGTGTCCGTCGCCGAATCTCCACATCCTGCCCCACCTGCACGACATTGTAGCCACGGGGGGTCTCCTCACTGGTCGAGACACGCTCGGTGGACCCGCAGTAGGTCACCCAGACGCCCTCGACGGTCTCAATGCCCGGGGTATGATTGTCCCCGAGCAGCAGCATGTCAAGCTCGACCGGGGCGGCCTCCAGCAGCTCTGCGGTGTCCTCCTGTGCGTGCGCGAACGGCGAGAACAGGCCATGCGCCACCAATGCGCGGCGGGGTGCGTCGGTGGGTTCGCAGGCACGGAGTCCAGCGATGAGGTCGCGACTCCGATGGTCGAGCCCGTAGATGGCAAGCTCATCGACACGCCGAGGTGTTGGCCCCAACCGCTCGGCCAGGCCCAATCGAGCGAACAGATCCAGCCACTGCGTGTCGTGGCGAGCCTCATGGTTCCCAACGATGGCGAGGAATGGGATGTCGGCGGCGGCAAGGCGCTCGAGGGTCCCGATCGCACCCAGTAAGGCATCGATATCCGGGCGACGATCATGAAAGAGGTCTCCTGCATGGACCACCGCGTCTACATCGGCCTCGATCGCGGCATCGATCACCCGGTCGAACGCCGCCTGGAAGTCAGCGGCGCGGGTGGCCGAGTGGTACTGCCGGTAGCCAAGGTGGGTGTCCCCAGTGTGGATCACCCGTGTCATATCCCCGTTACCCGAGAGGGGATGAAAACGGTTCCGTGGACAGTTACAATCGCAACGAGTACGATCGCTTGCGCGCGTCGGTGAAGACGATCTCACGTTCGATCGCACCGACCGCATCGAGCCGATCGACCGCATCCCGGACCGTTCGGGATGGCAGTAACGTCTCCGTGCACAGCTGTGCGGGTGTCATCCGGTCGTGCTGATCCAGCACCTTCGCCACCAGCTTGGCGCTCGGAGGCAGTTCACGGATCGGCTCCCAACGACCGGTCGTCTGTTGCGTCGGTTGCATACATGACCATTGTGTATGTACAGTAATAATATTTACTCTCCAGGTGTATTACTGCCAGACATCAGGCGTCGGGGGTCGAACGCCCCCCAACCGTTGTCCCACATCACAACCGCAGAGGGGAGGATCAACAGGGTGGTGAGGTACGAGTACAGCACACTGAGTGCGATCAGCAGCCCGAACTGTCCGAGAACCGGCACCAGCGCGATGACCAGGACCCCGGTGCCGGAGGTCGTCGTGACCATGCTGCCCGTCAGTGCACCGCCAGTACCGATCACACTCACTGTCAGTGCATCGAAGAGGTCCGCGGCCTGGCGATACTCCTCGGAGATTCGATGGACCAAGTGGGCGGAGTAATCGATGCCGAGGCCGATCCCGATCGACAGCACCGTGCCCGTGATCGCGTTGAATTGTACCCCGAGGTAGCGCATGCTGGCGGCCAACAGCGCGATCGTCACGAGGATGGGTACGATGTTGACTATCCCCAATCCCGGCCGGCGTTCCAACGCCCAGTAGGCGATGAAGAGGAAGATGACCGCCGCGAGGATCGCGAGCGCCAGCGATTGGTACGCGGCCTGGCCGATCACATCTGAGACCGCCTTGAACACCACGATGCCACCGGTGGCGGTGGCAGCGAGCCGGATATCCGCCGCCACCGCACGGCTGTCGGCGACCACCTCCGACTGTGACCGATCCGCCTTCACCGAGAAGACCAACCGTGTCTTGCTGTAGTCCTCGGTGATGTAGGATCGCGCACTCTGTCCCGCCTCTGAGGCCAACAGCGCCGAGTACACCTGTTCGAGGTTCTGGTCAGGCACGCCGTTGCCGTCGACATCGTTCGCGGCGACGATGGCGGCGAACTCATCAGAGCGTTCGGCCTGCTGGTCGATCACCGACAGGATCGACTGTGGAGCCGCATCGCGCCCCTCAGTGACGAATGAGTCGGGCGGGTCCTGGGTGGCGCGATCTAGCACCTCCAGTGCACGGTCATCCCGCAGGGGGCCCTCGATGTAGATTGTCACCGAGTCGTCACTCGACGATTCGAAGGTGTCCTCCAGGAAAGAAATCGTCCGGCTGACGGTGTACTCACTCGGCGCCAGTGGGGCGGGCAGTACGGTGAGGTACGCTGGTGTCTCCTCGGGCGGGAGGAAGTTCTCCGTGGTGAACTCTGTGCCGACACCCGTACCATAGTACGCCAGACCCCCGGAGGTGACCACGACGAGGATCATGAAGAGATACGGGGCGCGACGAGCGATTGCGACACCACCGGTCAACAGCCGCCCGAGCTGTGACTCCGCGCTGCTGATGGGGCGCTCTGAAATGAATCCGATCCCGTAGGCAAGCCGGGCACGGTCGGTGCGGTGCTTCAGCGCGGGCAGGAAGATGCCGAAGATCAGGAGCGTGAAGATGATACCCACGGCCGCGGTGTAGCCGAACTCACGGATCGGTGCGAGGTCGCTGACGGCATTCGCCATGAATCCCAACACGGTGGTGCCGGTCACGATCGTGAACGCCGGCAGCAACTGGTCTGTTGCTGCACGCATCGATGGGGTGACCGCCTGTTCGGTCGCACGCTCCTCGCGGTACCGGTTGACCGCGTGGATGCCGAAGTCGATCCCCACCGCCAGCAGGAGTGGTGGCACCGCGATCAGGATCTGGGTGAACGCGATTCCCGCGTATCCCATGAACCCGAACGTCCAGACGATCGCCATCGCGAGCGAACTCAGACCGATCACCATGTCGATCGGGTCTCGGTAGGCGATCGTCAGGAAGATGAAGATGAGCGTCACCGCCGCCGGTACCACAAGGATGAGCGACTCACCGATGACGGACCCCAACTCATTGGAGATGACTCCCGACCCGAAGAGGGTGATGTCGCTGTCGATGGACTCGACGATGAAGCTCCCCTCCGCCTGGATCGGACCGAACGGGGAGTCTCCCTCGGTCCCAGCATTCGATGCGGATACCCCTTCCAGGGTGTGGGTCACCGTCCCGATCGTCGCTGACGCGCTGGGGTCGGTCGGGTTCAGATCCTCGCTGAGGAGTCCTGCCGCACGGTCGTTCTCCCCGATGGTGGTCCGTGCTGCACCGCTGACCTCCGTCGCCGTCGCCCGTTCAAGCACATCGAGCTGTGCAGCCGTGGTCGTCGCATCAGGGTCCAACTCGAGAGCGACGAGTGACGCGACTGACTGTGTGCCGATGACCGCTTGTGAGGGATCTGAGGACAGCCGATGCTGTGCTCGGAGCATCGATTCGAGCGCCTTCTTGCTCAGGACATTGCGGTCCTGCTGGATCAACGTCGAGGTCGCCGTCCCCGGGCCGAACGCATCCTCCTCGAAGTTCTCAGTGACCTCCTCGAAGGCGATCTGCGCAGGGACATCCTGGGTGAACTGGTCGGTGCCAGCATCGGTTGCCGACATCGCCAGCCCTCCCGACATGATGACGGTGAGCACCAGAAACACCGCGATGACTGTGGTGTCCCGATGGACGATCCAGTCATCGATGCGGTCGATGATCAGCTGATGTAGTCGGTCATCGACCCCCTGGTCAGCCACCGTTCAGCTCACCCCCGCCGGCGCCACAGCACCACGCCCGCAGCCAGGACACCGACCACGAGGATGACCGGGAGCAATGTGGTCAGGCCGAGCCCAGACTGTGCGGGCGGGGTCACCTCGATGGGCACCCGATAGGTGTTGGAGACCTTCGTGTCGTCATCCACTGTATCGAACTGGAAGTCGAGTTTGAGTGGGTAGGTCTTCTCGAGGGCCCCACCTCCGACACCCAGCTGGAAGGTCACATCGGCCGTCTCACCCGGAGCAAGTGCGGGGATGAACGCCTCATCATCATCACTCGACAGTGGTGCATCCGGGAACACCTTCGCTTGGATCTCCCGCATCGGTTCGTCGTCGATGTTGGTCACCTCCAGTGTGATCTGCCCGGAACTGCCGGCCTCATAGCGGGTCGTCACCGCCTCGATGCGGAAGCGGTCACCCCGCTCCTCTGCCACGGGGATGCCGGAGACCAGCGTCGGGGCCGTCTGCTCGATCCCATCTGCATCGGTGTACTCCAGCTCCAGCCGGGCACTGTAGGTGCGCGCGACAGCATCACTGTCGACGTTCACCGTGTAGTCGATCCGCTGGGTCTGCTCGGGGGCCCACCGGCCGGGGACGACCGCGGTCGAGCTCGCGCTCCCTGGGCCGAAGGTGAGCTCATCTCCCACCGCCTGCGCGGTGACCTCCGTGTCGAAGGCGGGGGCGGTCCCGATGTTCTCGATCGCGAAGCCGACCGTCTTCGTCTCGCCCACCTGTGCGCCCGTCGGTGAGGCAGTCACACGGAACTGCGGCTCCGAGGACACCTCGATCGTCACTGTTGTCGTCTCCGAGCGGACGAAATCACCGTACTCGACAGTGACCGGATCGTAGTTGACGAATCGCGTGTATGCGTACTCGTACGTGATCGGAAGCTCATACGTCCCCGGCGGAGTCTGCTTGGGTATCGTGAGTACGATCGGATCTGTCGTGACCGCTCCGGTGGGGACGTTGCCCACCGCGACCGAGCCCACATCTGCCTCGAGAGGGATCTGGCTGTCATCGATCGAGAGCACCAACGCTCGTGCCGTCGTCACACGATCCTCGTACTCCTGGTCACCCCCCTTCGTGAGTTTACCACGGTTTGTGATCGTGAGCGCCACCTGTGCGTCTGACCCGGCATCGTACGAGCGCTGGGCGACATCGAAGGTGAGCTCCGGCTGTCCGATCACCTGGTCGGCAGCGCCCAGACCCATCGACGCCGGCATGACCAGCAGCACCACTGCCATCAGCACGAACAACCGTTGGGTGTGTTGCTTCACCGTCTCCTCCGTCCGGAATCACCACTGCGTGGGGCTGCGATCGCCCCGAAAATGTCCATGTGCAGTGTCCGCCTCACTCATCTTATGTCCGTTGGTCGGTATGCTGCTCACCCGAAGTCTCATATCCCACTGCAGCGAACCCTGAGGCATGACAGACACTGCGGAGGATGTGGATGTGAGCTTCGATGAGGAGCCCACAACACACCAGGAGCGACTCCAGGCTCTGCAGGATCGGTTGGATATCCTCGAGGCGCAGAATGAGGAGATGCGTGACCAGCTGTTGGATGCAAACGCGGAGAACAACAAGTTCCAGCAAAAGCTCGAGCGGCTGGCACATGAGAACAAGAAGCTGAAGCAGACGCCACTGTTCGTTGCGACGGTCCAGGAGATCACAGATGCGGGCGTGATCATCAAACAGCATGGGAACAATCAGGAGGCGCTGACAGAGGTGACAGACGAGCTCCGAGCGGAGCTGGAGCCAGATGCACGGGTCGCGGTGAACAATTCGCTGTCAATCGTGCGCCGGCTTGACAATGAGACGGATGTGCGCGCACGGGTCATGCAGGTCGATCATTCGCCGGAGGTCTCCTATGCGGACATCGGGGGTCTCGACGAGCAGCTCCAGGATATCCGTGAGACGGTGGAAATGCCATTGGAACACCCCGAGATGTTCGAGGCGGTGGGGATCGCACCACCATCCGGGGTACTGCTGTACGGGCCGCCTGGGACGGGTAAGACCATGCTCGCGAAGGCGGTGGCGAACGAGACCGATGCGACGTTCATCAAGATGGCTGGTTCGGAGCTGGTCCACAAGTTCATCGGGGAGGGTGCGAAGCTGGTGCGCGATCTGTTCGAGGTCGCTCGCATGAATGAACCGGCGGTCATCTTCATCGATGAGATCGATGCAATCGCCTCCAAGCGCACCGACTCGAAGACCTCGGGTGATGCAGAGGTACAGCGGACGATGATGCAGCTGCTCGCGGAGATGGACGGCTTCGATGAGCGCGGTGAGATCCGCCTGATCGCGGCGACGAATCGGTCGGACATGCTGGATGAGGCGATCTTGCGTCCTGGCCGATTCGATCGCCTCATCGAGGTCCCGAAGCCAGAGGCAGCAGGGCGTGAGCTCATTTTCAAGATCCACACACGCGGCATGACAGTCGCAGACGACGTGAACTTCGGCCACTTGGCGGAGGTGACGGAGGCAGCCTCTGGGGCGGATATCCGTGCGGTCTGCATGGAGGCGGGAATGTTTGCGATACGCGAGGAGCGCACCGAGGTGACGATGGCAGATCTGACCGCAGCGTGGGAGAAGGTCCGCCTGGAGGATGTTGACACCGAGGGGGCAGACCGCGCATTCGCATAGACCACTACACCCTTGCGATGGAGTCATGATTGTGACCTATGGGTGAGCCCCGTGGCAAGCTGGATGAGCAGGCGGAGACGGTGGTCGACCGGCTGGAGGAGACATACCCCGACTCGACGATCTCTCTGGAGTACCGCAATCGCCTGGAACTGCTGATCGCGGTCGTACTCTCCGCACAGTGCACCGATGCGCGGGTGAACAAGATCACGAGCGATCTCTTTGAGAAGTATCAGAGTCCCGCAGACTATGCGGCCGCAACCACTGATGAGCTCGCCGAAGACATCTACGGGATCACGTTCCACAACTCCAAGGCCGGCTACCTGCAGGCGATCGGTGAGCGACTGCTGGAAGAGTTCGGTGGGCAAGTGCCCGACACGATGGCCGGTCTGACATCGTTGTCGGGCGTGGGGCGAAAGACCGCGAACGTTGTCCTCCAGCATGGACATGATATCGTCGAGGGGGTCGTGGTAGACACACATGTGACCCGTCTGTCCCGTCGGTTGGGGCTCACCACAGAGACCACCCCGAAGCGGATCGAGGCGGATCTGATGGAGCTGTTGCCCCGTGGGCACTGGCAGCAGCTGACGCATCTGTTCATCGACCACGGACGGGCGATATGCACCGCACAGAACCCCAGCTGTGCGGAGTGTGAGCTCGAGGACATCTGTCCATCGTCGCAGCTCGATCACGACCGGGACCTCGCGAAGCAGGAACCGTGGTGAGCTCTACAGCCAGTACTTGCTGAGGTAGATGTACGCCCCGAGGATCCACGCAGCGAACCAGAGGATGACGTAGCCGAAGACACCGACGCGGAGCCGCCGGCGCCATGCCGCCATATCAGGGTGGATCGCATCGAGGTCGACTCCCCGGTGGGGCCGATCGTACAGCGCTGCAGCACGTTTTGCCTGGAAGATGCGGACAATGCCCGTCAAGCCGAACACCAGTAGCGCATAGGCGTTGAGCCCCAAGAACGCATGGACCACGAAGATGCCACCCTGCTGCTCCAACAGCCGGGGGAGCATCCACCCAACGACGGGGACCGTCGTCAGGATCAGTCCGGGGATGATCACACGGAGGTGCCGGACCAGGACCCCCCAGGTCACCACCGTCGCATCGATCATGATCCAGGCACCGTAGAGGTAGAACGGGAGACTGACCGTGACCAGCGCCGCTGCGGCGGAGGCGGTGGCCACATCAGAGAGCATGCCCACCGGTAACGAGGGGGCACACTTGCGGCTATCGCTCCAGGGACCGGCACACATACGCACGTGTGGCAGATACCTCCGCCATGGCAGATGTGGGCGACGACCCCAATGCGGAACGAGAGGCCCTCCGTGCTGCGGTTGAAGAGCGGTATGACTTCGCTCGGTTCGGTCCGGCTGAGATGGCAGAGATGGACCTCAGCGAGTGGGAGGTCGCGTTCGACCCCGACAACTGGGTCACTGGAGAGGCGCTCTTAGACCGTGTCGAGCAGGAGCTCACCGCGCGTGTGGCGATGCGAGAGATATTCGGGGTGATCGACCGGAACACCAGCCCAGACCGGGTGCTCGCATACTCAGATGAGGGGTATGCCGTGGTCCGTCCGGATGGGTCCGTCGAGGGTGCGGGGACCATTGTACGGGATGTCGAACCATCGGTCGCGCTGTGCTCGATCCCCGAGTACGATGTGCTGGAGGTACCGGACCGCGATCTGCCCCGTCCGGAGGATGTGACCGAGGGGAGCGGGGCACTGGGGACGATGATGCTGCAGATCGTCGCAGGCATCCACCTGCTCGTCGGCGTCATCCTCATCGGCGCGTGGATGCTGTCGGCGAGTGTGAGCTCCATCATCGCACCGGTCGCTGGGCTCGGGTTCCTGCTGGTGGGTGGATTCCTCCTGCTTATCATCGCCAATGCCCGATTGTCCGACCGGTTCCGAGCGGAGCAGTACCGAAACCGGCTTCGGGCACTCGAGGCGGTCGACCCAACTAGCATCAGCGGTGCGGATCGGCCGATGATGGCCGGTGGCTCAGCGGACGATCCGGGGGAGTGAGGTGGGGTGGGTCGGTGGGTTTAAGCGGCGTCCTTCCTGAGCGCCGCCATGGATAGGCGGAACTTCCTCCGGGCCGCCACACTCCCTGCAGCAGCCGCCATGGCAACACCTGTGGCTGCCCAAGAGACGGCGGGGGAGACCGTCACGGTGGCAGTGGGCCCTGGTGGTGCGCTGGTGTATGAGCCGGGGACGGATGCGCCGTTGGAGGTCCTCCCGGGGACGACCGTCGAGTTCGTCTGGGAGTCAGACAACCACAACATCGTCGTCGAGTCCCAACCAGAGGAGGCGGACTGGGAGGGACATGTCCCCCTCGAGAACACGGGCTTCACGTACGAGCACACCTTCGAGACCCTCGGCACGTACGACTACTACTGTGAGCCGCACCGGACCGCCGGGATGGTGGCGACGATCGAGGTCGTCGAGGAGATCTCGGTCGCAGAGGCCGCAGCAGAGAAGCCCCTGAAGGAACTCGGCGTGGACATCCAAGCGCATTGGGTGGGCGCGGCAACGTTCCTCGGTATCATCGTGACCATGATATTCACATTCTACATCCTGAAGTACGGCGAATCGGCACACACGGGAAGGGGGCAGCGCTGAGATGTCCTCGAGCAGCTCCTACGGGGACATTCACCGCTATGAACCAGCCAGAGAGAGCACGGCCGCAGCCATCACGATCGTGCTTCTCACAGTCATCGAGGTGGTGTTCGTCGCGATGTTCACGTATGGGCTGGTGTCGGGGTGGGGCCTCACAGACACCGGGAACATGTTCCTCGGTGCGATCCTCACGGTCATCTTCGTGGATCTCGCCTTCATCCTCGCCCTGTATCGCAAGGAGTTCCTCCCCGATGTGATGATCGTCAAGAAGCGCCGGCGCAAGTGGGAGGATCTGTACATCGATCAGGCGGACGTGGACGGCACATCGCTGACGACCGAGACCTGGGAGACGGTCAAGCGTGCCGTCTACCCGTACTACCGGAGATAATATCATGAGCCTGGAAAAGAAAGATGAGTTCGACCATGGACGGTGGATGCGTGAGAAGGAGCTGACCCCCGTCGAGTCTGCGTACCTGACGGTGTTGATCTGGCTCGACCGCCGGCTCCGCATCGTCGACTACCTGGAGGTCCTCGAGACGCTGTACTACCGCGTCAACCTGCAGATGCCGAAGTCACACACCGAACAGTACAATCTTGACAACAAGTTCTGGTATTGGTACCCCCTCTACACGCTGGGGCTGTTCTCGACGCTCGCATACGTGGTCGCAGCAGTCAGCGGTGCGCTGTTGGGGTTCTACTACTCGCCGTCAGCGGCACCGGCGTTCGAAACGCAGGGGACGATCGCATACGAGTCGATCGCGTTCATCATGAGCGAGTTGCAGTTCGGGTTCATGCTGCGGTCGATCCACCGCTGGTCCGCACAGGTGATGGTGGCAGCGGTGTTCCTGCACATGCTCCGGGTGTACTTCACTGGGGCGTACAAGGAGCCACGTGAGCTGAACTGGTTGTTGGGAATCGTCCTCATCAGTCTCACGATGGTCTTCGGGTACACCGGCTACCTGCTTCCGTGGGACCAGCTGGCGTACTGGGCGGGGCAGATTGGTGTGGAGATGTCGCTGTCGATACCCCTGGCTGGCGAGTGGGTTGCACAGTTGCTCTTCGGGGGGTTCTCACTGGGACAGGCGACGCTCCAGCGCATGTACATCCTGCATGTGTTCCTGCTCCCGTTCGTCGTGACGGCACTCATCGCCATCCACATCGGGATCGTCTGGATGCAGGGTATCGCGGAGCCACACTGAGACCATGACAGACGAGACACACCAACAGACGGGGGCACCGGTCACCGATGGGGGCGACATCGTCGTCTCAGAGGATGAAACGCCGACATGGACCGAACGGAAGGCACGTACCGTGGGACTATCGCGGTTGACATACGAGTACTTCGAACGGGCTCGGAGGGAGGATCAGGACCTCAGGGCAGCGTCTGATTACGTCGAGCGTGATGTGCTCGCATTCCCCACCTGGCCTCACGAGATCATCCGGAACCTTGCGATCACGAGCTTCTTCATCGGGATGATCATGTTCCTCTCGGCCACGATGCCACCGCACATCGGCGCGCCTGCAAACCCCTCGAATACACCAGCGGTCATCCTGCCGGATTGGTACCTGTACTGGTCCTTCGGGCTGTTAAAGTTGGACCCACTGAACCCTGAGCTGGCGATCCTCGGTGGGCAGAAGATCATGGCCGACCGCACATATGGCGTGCTGGCGAACGTCGTCGTCGTCGGGATTATCGCACTGGTCCCATTCATCAACAAGGGCAGTGCGCGGCGGCCGGTCGAGCAGCCGTTCTGGGCCGCCGTCGGCGTCGGTGGGATCGTCTTCGCGTTCACGATCAGCATGCTCGCGGTGCAGAATCTGATCCCGATGCGACTGGAGACGTTGTTCGACCTGACGTTCATCCTACCTGTCGTCGCGGGGTTCATCACATGGGCGGTCCTCAAGACCATGCGCGAGGGGTACATGTACGACCTCAACAGACGGTACTATCGGCTGCGTCCGCCGCAGTGAGTCCCCGGATGCGGGGCGAGCGCCGTGAGGTCGAAGTACCGATGCGGATCTACAAGACGGTGACCGTGTTCTCGACACTCACGGCGGTGGTGGCAGTGGTGCTGGGATTCCTCTTCCTCGATGCGGCGACATTATCGATCAGTCTGTTGGGCTCGGCGATCCGCGGTCTCGCGGGCGCAGTGGGCGTGACTGCAGCCCCGGGGACATGGACGACAATCTTCGCGATATGTGGCCTGGGGTCGATCGTCGCCGGGGCAGGTGTGTACATCCTCGGCAGCCGCTTCACCAGCCCACGGATGAGAAAGTCTCAAGCCGCTATCGAGGGAGATGAAGACAATGGCTGATGAGTTCATCAAGGGGCTCGGGATCTTCACCGGTGCCGGGCTAGGATGGCTGACGCTCGCGAGTTGGTATCGCGTTTCCAGCTTCGAAGCGACGGACCAGCTGATTGCACCCTTGCAGATCGAGGGAGAGCTGACCATGTTCGACCAGATTGGTGTGCTCCTCATGGATGCGCTGCTATGGTTCGCACTCCTTGGTGCGTTCACGTTCTGGGTTGTGATTCCCGTAGGACGGGAGATTCTCCGTTCCGTCTCGAACCGACTGGAGTGACACTGTGGCGTTCCGAAAACGGTTAACCCCCGGTTCGCACATCGCCGTATGATGAGCCTCCTGCAGTTCGCGGTGCCGATTGGTACCCTCGATGCCGTTGGTCCGATTCTGCCGTTTGCGATTCTGATCCTGTTGGTTGTGAATCTCCTCACGCGGTACATCCAACACAAGAATCACCGGGTGCAGGCGGCAATTGCAGAGGATGATGCGGCGATACGACGGTTCGCGCCACATTCGTTCACCACGATGGGGGCGGTCGTGCTCGCATTGGCATATCTGATCACAGCACCACATGGGGGTATGATCATGACGGCACTCGTGCTTGCGGTGCTGTTCACAGACCTCTTCGAGTACGAGGCACGCCTGGTGGAGGCGCGGTCAAAGTCACTCGAGATCTCTACGCCGACATCGGCGTTGGGTGCGACGGCAGTGGCGATCCTCTATGCTGCATACCAAGCGGTCTTCTTTCTTATCGAACCGATTTGGTCGACGATCGTCTGAGTATCACCACTGGCCGATGACATCGTAATGGCCAGCTTGCGAGATCGTGAGACTCGCTTCACGGTCGAGCTGGACGGTCTCAGTTCCGTCGATATGAGCCGAGACTACAGCCTCTTCACGAACCACCCGGACTGTTACAGGCGGGGGGGTAACCCAGGTGGGCGTATGGCTAGCGAAACCTGCCATGGGCACGGCGATGAGCCCATCTAGAGCACCGACACGGGGACCTCCGAGCGACTGTGCGTATCCGCCTGAGCCGATGGGCCCTGCGACGACGATACCGTCTGCACGTACCTCCTGCAAGGAACGTTTGTGATGGGTGACCTCGAACTCAGAGATCTGGGCGACTGCATCGGTGCTGATCACCACTTCTCGGAGCATGGGGAGGAGACGGTCACCGTAACTGACGGAATGGAAGGGGAGTGTGTGTGAGACCACCTCATCGGCATTCCATGCCATGATGAGCTCTGGCAGCAGCCCGGAAGACACCCCCGTCGGGACGACCGCATCTGTGATGATCACCGGAGCCGAAGGGCTGCTCAGGACCACCGCACGGAGGGCACTTGGAGTGGTACATACCCATAGCGCCGGGGCCTCACGATGGACCTCCGTGGGGGCAATCTCTCGCACGGCCTGCTCACCTGAATCCAAGGTTGCAAGCGCAGCCGCACGTGCCGAGCCCGTGCCCACCACCGTTACACTGAGCGAGTCACTGCTCATGGACTCCCCGCCGGCAGCGAGTCAGTTCCGAGTAGCAAATCTGTGTACGCATGATATCTCCGAGTCATACAGGATCTGCCCCCAACAACTCGAACGCCGTCGCATATGGGTCTTGTTCACCTGTGTGGATGGCCTCGATAAGGTCAGAGTCGCGGGTTAACTGCTCCACACAGGTAGATTTGGTCTGGTCCAGGGTTGCCGCGATAATCCAGGATACCGTCGCAACGGTGCGAGAGCGGTGACCGTCTGATCCCGCCTCCCGCAGCCACGCCTGATGGGTCGCGATCGCCGCGGTCAATGCATCCACACCGCTGGTGGTTGTGGCAACCGTCTCGCACACCTTTGGCTCCCACCCGCCAGCGTGCTTCTGCTCGGCGATCAGGGCTTCAAGATCCAACATCGCGATGTCCGCCGCCGGGAGGTCTGCCTTGTTCAGCACGAAGATATCCGCGATCTCGATGATGCCTGCTTTCAGCAGCTGAATATCATCACCACTGGTCGGTTGCGTGACCACCAACGTCGTGTCCGCAGAATCCACGATATCGACCTCACTCTGACCGGCACCGACGGTCTCGATGATGATGCGGTCGAATCCGAACGCATCGAGTGCAGTGAGCGCGACACCGGTCGCGATGGCAAGTCCACCCTGACGACCCCGCGCACTCATCGAGCGCACGTAGATACGCTCATCTGTGTTCGCCGACGGCATGCGGATACGGTCGCCGAGTATCGCACCACCAGTGGTAGGCGAGCTCGGATCGACTGCAAGGACGGCGACCGTTGCGTCTGCACGGAGAAGGTCTGCCAGTGCCGCGACGAGCGTCGACTTGCCCACTCCCGGTGCGCCAGTGACGCCGATGACCGAGGCGCCACCCGCACTCGGATACAGGTGCTGGAGTAACTCACGGTGCCCATCAGACTGGTTCTCGAGGACAGATATCACCCGAGCTAGCGCTGCGCGATCGCCCGCATGGAACTGTCGCACCAGCTCCTCATGCATCCACGTCTCCCCGCATTGCGGATCGGACGAAGGTGACGGTCTCCTCCATCGGTGTCCCTGGCCCGAAAATGGCGTTCACACCGGCGTCCAGCAGTTCTTCATGGTCGGTGTCTGGGATGATACCACCGACGATCACCACCATATCCTCCAGCCGGTCGGCCGTCGCAAGCCCAGAGAGGACGGGTGGGATTAGCGTCTCGTGTGCCCCTGAGAGCATCGATATACCGAGGACGTCAACATCCTCGTCTACCGCTGCTGTGACCACCTCCTCCGGGGTTCGATGCAGACCCGAATACACCACCTCGAAACCCGCATCACGAAAGGCTCGTGCGATGACATGTGCCCCCCGGTCATGCCCGTCAAGCCCCAGCTTCGCGATGAGACAACGTGGGGGGTCCTGTGGCGACACATCAACGCTCATGCCTGGTTCATGGGATGCGTCTGTTAAGACTGCTACGAGGCGCTCAGATGCGCCCCTCGGCACGAAGCCCATCGATGATCGCATCGACGAGTGCATCAGCGTCGGGGTACGGGAACTCCTGATGTGGTGTGAGTACGGTCGCCAGCTCCATTGCAGTCATTCGACCCTCGCCAACAGAGAACCGGGTCATTGGTCCGTCTGGGAGCACACCGAGAAGATCGACCATCGACCCAACCGGATATGATGCCGCATCGAAGACGGCGTGCAGCTCTGCGCGGAGCGCGGCGTCGGTGTCGGTCATCATCGGCACTCTGGTCGTTGAGGCGATAAGCAGCACGACGGGATTATGCAATCGGCGACATAGCATTGGGCATGACCGATGAACTGGACATGGAGCTGGTGAGAGAGCTCACAGAGGCGAGTGGTGTCGTGGGAGCTGAGGGGCCAATCAGGTCGATCGTCCGACGTGAACTTGCAGGGATTGCAGATGAGGTGCACGTAGATCCAATGGGGAACCTGGTTGCAACGATCAACCCCGGCGCCGACGCTTCGATGCTCATCGGGGCACACATGGATGAGATCGGCTTCATGATCAGACATATCGATGATGAGGGGTTCCTGACCCTGGACGCCCTCGGTGGGTGGGATGCCAGCACGCTGCTGGCGCAGCGTGTCCGTGTTCACACCGATACGGGTACCATCCCAGCGGTCATCGGGGCGGTGCCGCCACATACGAAGTCGGATGATGACCCCAAGGCTCCAGAGCTGAAGGACCTCCGCGTGGACACGGGCATTGATGCTGAGCGCGTCCGGGACACCATCGCTGTCGGGGACGTCGTCAGTCTTGAGCAACGGACCATCGCCATCGGCGAGTACATCACGGGGAAGGCCATCGATGACCGGATATGCGTGTACGCGTTGCTGGCGGTCGCCGCAGCCATCGAAGACCCCGCCGTGACCGTGCATCTGGCATTCACCGTCCAGGAGGAGGTTGGACTGCGGGGTGCGGAGGCGCTCGGGGTCGATATCGACCCCATGGTCGCCCTGGCACTGGACACGACGGTGGCGAATGATATCCCATCGGTGGACAGTGGGCAAGCAGTGACAGAGCTCGGGGCGGGGGTGGCATTGAAGCTCAAGGACGGCAGCGTGGTGACCTCGCCGGCAGTCAGACGGCGGTTGCAGGCGATCACCGATGCCGAGGAGATCCCGCTGCAGTACGAGGTGCTGCCCCGCGGGGGGACCGACACCGCACGGTTCCAACGGGCACACAAAGCGACGCCCGTTGGCGCGCTCTCTGTGCCCACCCGGTACTTACATACCGCGACCGAGGTCGCAGCTCCTACGGATGTCACCGCACTCATCGACCTCGTGAGTGCTTTCATCGCCACCGCAACGCCCGAGGACAGCTACGCGCTGTGAATGGGCAAACCAACATATTCAGTAGCGGTGCTGGGCTAACCTGAACATGGACGGGAAAGTGGGCCGACGCGCCCTGCTGACGGCCGCAACTGGCACGGCCGCCGTGGCGATGGGTGGCGGGGCGGCCATGGGGCAATCAGCTGGGACGGAGACGGTGGTCGTCGGCCCGGGCGGCCAGCTCGTGTATGAACCGGGCACCGATGCACCGCATCAGATCCTCCCCGGGACGACCGTCGAGTTCGTCTGGGAGTCAGACAACCACAACATCGTCGTCGAGTCCCAACCAGAGGAGGCGGACTGGGAGGGACATGTCCCCCTCGAGAACACGGGCTTCACGTACGAGCACACCTTCGAGACCCTCGGCACGTACGACTACTACTGTGAGCCGCACCGGACCGCCGGGATGGTGGCGACGATCGAGGTCGTCGAGGAGATCTCGACACCTGTACCTGCAGCGAAGCCACAGGTCCCCGAGAGTGCACTCACCCTCGGGGTCGCGACCGCATTCGCGATGGTCACAACCCTCGGATTGGGGTTCTTCTTCATGAAGTATGGCGGCGACTACGGCATAGACGACGAGGACTGAGGCTCACCCCATCGACGCGGTGTAGATCGACTCGAGCTGTTGGAGGATCGCGCCATGTCCATAACCGATGAATCCATCATCGAATGACCGTTTATCCAGCTGCCGCGCTCGTTGGAAGGTCTCCGGTAGATCCGATGCATCAGTGACCGTGTACCCGCGGTCGTACAGCTCAACCAGCTCGTGGGCACTGGAGTGTTCCTGGTACTCGACAACACCCACGCAACCACAGACCAGTGCACGGAGCAGTTCCGTCGCGAATGGTGCATCCTCGCGAGTGTGAACGAATACGTGCGCACCCTTGCAGACACCGAAGTGGGTCGCCGCATCCAATTCACCGAGGAACGTCACACGGTCACTGATACGCAGATCCGCAGCGACCTTCTCCGCATGCGCTCGTGCAGGCCCATCGCCGATGACCGCGGCCTCCCATTCCTCCTCTCTCAGTTGGCCCAGCGCGGTGAGGAAGCGGTCCGTGTTCGCTGCTGCGTCCAACCGACCGGCGGTGATGAAGTCGTAGGACCCGATGGAATCCGCAGCATCAGCGGTGGCCACATCGACAGCCTCTGGCAGGTCCAGTGTTGCATCCACGTCTCCACCGTGGCGCTGCAGGTCTGTCCGCAACAGGTCAGAGGCGACAAGCGTCACATCACCCGCACGGGCAGCCCGCACACTCCAGCGCGTGCGGGGCTGCTCAGGGGTCCACCAATCGACGATCAGTGGCACCTGTAGCAGCATCGCCGCCAGCCGAGCGCCAGCGACGGCGATCGGAGGGTCGTTGACGACATGGATCACATCCGGCCGCATCCGCAGGAGCGCGATCGGCAGGAAGAGCGCGAACCGGATCGGATTCATGGCCTCAGTAACCGCCTCGTAGCGGACATTGTTGAAGCGGAAGCCGGGGATTTCCCCGCGCCACCATTTGGCACACAGCACCTGGACGCTGTGGCTCTTCGCGGTCAACTGCTCGGCAAAGCGGCGGGTGCGGCCGCGGTTCGCGGTCGGTCCATGCAGGTCGGTCTGCATCGACACGAGCGCGATGTCCATGGCAGGGACCACGACAGGGGTGAGTAAAAAGCTCGAGGTCCTACGTGACGTACTCCCATGCGTAGATATGGTTGAGCAGCAGGTAGGTCACCACACCGAGAACCAGTGATAGCAGCCACGACGAGGCAGCGATCCGACCCACCCGTCTGTGTGGAGTCTGCTGACGCAGTTCCGTCGGCGTATGGGTCAACCCGAGCACCAGCGCAAACAGGACAACGGGGACTGCCACGATCGAGAGTGTGATGTGGATCGCGAGCATCGAGAGGTATCCGTAGTAAACGAGCTCTGGGCCGATGAACTCCTTTGTCCCGCCACCACCGATTTTCGTGAGATACAGGACGAGGAAGATACAGATGAGCAGAAAAGAGCTGACCATCGACGCGGCATGCAGGCGGACCCGATCCTGCCGGATGAACCACCAGCCCGCTGCGATCACGACAACGTTGATCGAGTTGATGGCTGCGATGGCATCCGTCAGCAGGTTCACCTCCACCAATGTCAGATCGGGGTACACCGATATGGGCAACGCATCAAGGAAGGTCCCGATGACGATCGCGTAGCCCAGGAGGCTCAGGACTGTGGTTACCGCGATGGGATGTGTCCTGATATGACCACGGAGCCCCGCTGTTTCCATACCCTCAATGGCGGGCGGGCTGATATGTGGACATCGGTCAGTCGGCGATGATACCAGTCGCGACTGCAGCCTCCCGTGCTGCGGACTCGTCGACCCCATCACCGAGGATGGTGTACCGATCGCGGATCTCATGTGCGGACGTGACCGCATCGATGAAGATCCGAGCAGACATCCCCAGGGCGTCCACGGTCGTCGGGGCGCCAACGCCCGCAAGTGCGTCGCGGATTTGCTGCCACTCCCCAGTCGGGCCTGAATGGAGATACTCGGTGAAGATCGCCGCGACCCCCACCTGATGGCCATGCAGGGCTGCTTCCGGGGCCAGGCGGTCCAACTGATGGGAGATGAGATGCTCCGCTCCCGATGCAGGGCGCGATGACCCGGCGATAGACATGGCAACGCCAGATGAGACCAGCGCCTTCGCGACCACCCATGCAGCCTCCTCGACACCGGGGCGGATCAGGTCCGCACTGTCGACGAGCATCGCGGCTGTCATCTCACTGAGTGCAGCCGCGTACTCACTGTATTCGACATCTTTGACCCGGTGAGCGAGGCGCCAATCCTTCACCGCCGTTGCATTCGAGACGATGTCAGCATATCCAGCGGTCATCAGCTCCCATGGGGCCGACGCGAGAACCTCCGTATCTGCGACGACAGCCAAGGGTGGGTCTGCGGCGACTGAATGGCGCATCTGTCCGTCTGGTAGCGAGGAGCGCCCTGAAACGATGCCATCGTGTGAGGCGGCCGTTGGGATGGATATGAATCCGCAGCCGACCGTGTCTGCGGCAAGCTTTGCGATATCGATCGGTGTTCCCCCACCGACGCCGACGAGGAACGTCGCATCGGCAGCAGCTGCGACGACCTCATCAACCACAGCGCCGCTGGCTTCCTCGATGACGGTCTCTGTCGACTGGTTGAGCTGTCGATGCACGTGGTCACCGACGATGTCTGCAGGGGTGGGGCTCGTGACGACATGCGCGGGGCCATCCAGATGCAGCTCCATGAGGACCGCCTCCAACTCCTCGAGGACCCCAGCTCCGACGAGCACCGACCGTGGGAGCCGGATCCAAGTACGCTTGCCACTCATACAACCCCTGCAGAAGCCATCACCAAGTGTGTCGCGGTCACACGAGCAGGGTCACACCGGTGTGCAGAAAGAGTAGACCGAACCCCACGAGCACCGCTGCGCTGCCGACTCCGACGATGCTGCTGATCGCTGCATCACGCTCTGCTGCGGCGACCATGATGGCAGGGAAGCCGGTGATCCAGACGACGATACCGCCGAAGAACCCGACGATCAGCGCCGGTGAGCCGGTCTGAATGACCACCCATCCCGCCAGCTCTGCACCGATGAGTGGGAGCACAGCGAGCACATCGATCTCTCCTGGTCGTAATAGGCCCACGCCGAGGGTCAGCCAGAAGATGATCTGATACGGGTTCGTCAATGCGAGCACGAACGCCTTCTGAAAGCCCGTCGTGCCCACCTCAGCCCGTGACTGTCCACCAGAACGCGCGGTCTGCCGGACACCGCGGATGGCAGAGACAGCGAACCACATCATCAACAGCCCACCGATCATGAGCATCACCCCTCGGAGCTGTGGCCGGTCGGCGATCACGGTGACGACACCGACGATCGCGAGCGCGAAGAAGATCACATCTGCAGTCATCGCGCCTAGCCCTGCGAGGAAGCCCGAAGACCAGCCCCGAAGCACACTCTCCGTCGCGATGATGGCGTTCATCGGTCCTGGTGGTGCCGCAAGAGCGATGCCGAACAGCATGCCTGCGGCGATGGTGATCGGGACCGATGTCATCACCAATGGTACCACTGAAACTGTGAAAAATCCGGCGTCACCTGTTCATCCACCGATGACAGCAGCCAGGAGTAAGCCCATGAGCTGGTCGAACGGTGAGATACCGAATGCCAGCGATACAACAACATCCGCCCCGAAGGCAGCGAACAGCAGAGCCGAAGCATAGTGCAGCACTCGCGTGTCGATGCGACCACCGAGGTGATGGAACGCATAGGCATTGAGCAGGCTGACGGGGATGATCGCCAACATCTCACCTACCCAGATCGCAGAGGTGGCACCATACTGCGCTGCCAGCCCGATGGTCACGAGCTGGGTCTTATCACCGAACTCACCGGCTGCGGTGAGCGCGAAGATCGGGAGAAAGCCGCCTGCACTCGCACGATAGCGTTCGAGCACCCGTGGGAGCGGAATGCTGTCCAGATCGATGATCCCAGATTCTCCAGCAGCGTCTGCCCTCGATGGGGCCGATCGGTAGAGCATGATCGCGAACGCAAAAAACAGTCCTGCGGTGATGAGATCCAACACTACCGGTGACAGGAGCACCTGCAGGAGGCGACCGAAGGCGATCTCGAGGGCGGTCCAACCAGCAAACGCCGTGCCAGCAGCAGCAACGACCACCTTCGGATCGTACCGGGCAGAGAGGGCTGCGATCATGAACTGCACCTTCTCTCCCGGCAACACGGCGAGCTGACTCACGAGTGCGATGAGGACGATCTCCTCGTAGCTGACCACCGATTAGCCCCCCTCGGCGACAGCGATCTCTGCGGCGAGGTCTGCGGGGATGGCTGCCTCTGTCAACTCTGTCTGCACCAGCCGGATGCCCGTCGGTTCGATCGCCTCCAATGTCACCACCGCCCCAGGGCAGATCGCCGCATCCGTGAGGAATCGCACCACGGCTGGGTCACTGTCGTCGATCTGAACCACCTCAACGCGAGCGCCCTCTGTCAGCTCATGCAGCGTGGTGGCCGGGCGGTCCATCGGTGGCTCCAGTGCGGCATTCGGGATAGGATGCCCATGTGGATCGATCTCGGGGTACTCCAACTGTGCGGCCAACTTCGCCTCCAGCCGTTCACTGATATGATGTTCGAGGCGGTCCGCCTCGGCGTGAACGCCTGAGGGGTCGAATGCCAGCACCTCATACAGGAACGTCTCGAGCAGGCGGTGATGTCGGATCACCTCGATAGCCGCGCGCTCACCATCGGGGGTGAGACGGCATCCCCGGTACTTCTCTCGCTCGCACAGCCCCTCATCGACGAGGCGGTCAAGCATGCTTGAGACCGTCGCGGGGGTCCGTTCGAGTGCAGCTGCGATGGCCGATGTCCCGACTGGATCCGGGGTGCTCTGGGCGAGATGGTAGATGGTCTTGAGGTGATCTTCCATCGCGGCGGTGCGCATGCCTAGTTTTAGATTCGTCTAAATATAAGTTTAGGCTTTCACACACCCTTCCCCATGAGATGACTTCGGAGCAGGTCCGGCGTCTTCGCTGCGGCCGCGGTATTGATCACCACGACCCGATCATCCGCACCGAGCACCCCTGCATCAGCGAGCACCGACACCCCCGCGAGTGCGGTGCCACCTGCAGGAGACAGCGGAATCACCGCTTGTTGTGCCGCGGTCACCGCAGCTTCCAGGGCATCGTCATCATCGACCACACAAGCCGTCCCACCGACCCGTTCGAGTGCATCGATGGCCAGCTGACCCATGATCGGGGTCGGTTCTTCCAGTTCGCCGACGATCGTGTCTGGACTCGACCAGACCTCGAGATCGCGGCCCGCACGAACTGCAGTCGCAATCGGTGCACATCCACTGGGTTGCACAGCACAGACCGTGGGTATCGTCTCCAACATACCCGCACGTACGAGCAGCTCCATTCCCCTGATGAGCCCCACCACGATGGCGCCGGAGCCCGTCGGGACGACGACTGCGGTCGGATTCTCGGACAGCTGCTCGATGAGCTCGTACGCGATCGTGCGGAGGCCATCATGGTGGAACGGGGTCCCTCCCGCACCGATGGGATGATACGGTGTGTGAAGTTCGGTCTCGAGCGCGTCGGCCGCCGCATCCAACCGTCCCCCGATCACCCGCATCTGTGCCCCGTGGACGTTCACCATCGCCTTGGCGCTGAACGGTGCACGGGATGGGACGAACGCGTACATGCGCTGGCCATGCAGACCGCAATACGCTGCTGCAGACTCCGCTGCGGCACCAGCAGCCGACAGTGCACATAGCTCTACATCCGCCACACTGGCCGCCGCGACAGCCACAGCCATGGCACGATCGTGGATGCTCCCCGTCGGATTCTGGCCCTCATCTTTGAGCCACAGGCCAGCCACACCAGCAGCCGCAGCCAGCCGCGGCTGGGCGACGAGGGGGGTCCACCCGGAGCCGATATCGATCGGGTCGGCGATCGGCAGCAGCTGCTGGTATCGCCAGATGCTCCGAGGTGCATCCGCGGCTGGCCATCTGAAGTGATCCACAGCGTAGGAGTGTTCCAGCAGGGTGCCAGTGGGTGTGACCGCGGCGGCTTCTGCTGCCATCTCCGAATGATCACGCGCGTCGATGAGCCCTGTCACGGTCGATGCCAGCTCCATGCACCAGCTGAGATGGCGGGAGGGATATCGGTGTCCACTCTCACCGCAGAGGGGTGGGCTTACACCAGCGTCCACCTAATCCCACGCATGGATGACGCCAGCATCGGGGTCATCGGTGCAGGAATCGCAGGCCTCACTGCGGCGGCGCAGCTGGCAGAGGAGGGTCATTCGGTCACGGTGTATGAGAAGGCCGGAGCGGTCGGCGGGCAGGTCCGCTCGAGCCGGGTGGATGGCTACACCTTGGACAGGGGGTTCCAGGTGCTGTTCAGTGCGTATCCGACGGTCACGAGGAGACTCGATCTCGACGCACTCCACCTGCATCGGTTCCGTCCGGGGGCAGTGCTCGCTCGCGATGGGCTGCGCACGGTGATCGCAGACCCGTTCCGCGACCCCCGAGCAACCCTCCAGACGCTGAGCTGTCCCGAGGTGACGATCTCTGACAAGCTCCGGACACTGCTGCTCCGACGGCGGCTGCGAGGCACATCCTTCGATGCGATCTTTGAGGGTGCCGATCAGAGTATCGTAGCAGCACTTCGCGATCTGGGGTTCTCCGATGCATACATCGGACACTTTGCCCGCCCCTTCTTCGGAGCGATCACCCAAGATCCCCAGCTGGAGAGCTCCAGCCATCTGTTTGAGTACATATTCAAAGCGCTCAGTATGGGTGCGATCGGTGTGCCAGCAGACGGGATGGGGGCGATCGCCGAGCAGCTCGCAGCACAGGCGAGGGCGAGGGGAGCGATGATCGCCACCGACTGTCCTGTGCATGCTCTGACAGCAGCTGGTGATCATGCGGTCGTGCACACCGACGTTGGACAAGATCGGGTCGAGGCGGTGGTGGTCGCCACTGACCCACAGACGGCCGCTTCGCTGCTGCCCTCGGTGGCCATCCCCACGGCGACCCGAACGACGATCACGCAGCACTACACACTGCCCGCTGGGGGGCTGCCCGAGACGAAGCGTCGGATCATCCTGGATGTGACAGGCGCAGATCCTGCTGTCGTGGTCCCGATGTCGGCTGTCGCGCCGACGTACGCTCCGGAGGATGGTGCACTGCTGGTCGCGAGCTTCATTGACACGCCCCTGGAGACACCAGCTGCAGAGCTTGCCGCGGCGACCGCCAGCAGCTTGGACAGATGGTACCCCGAGCGGTCATTTGCCGAGTTGGAGGTCCTAGCAACCGATCGGATCACCGACGCTCAACCAGCCCAGCCACCGGGGTTCGTCACGACGCGTCCGGAGGTCGCAGCACCGCCGGCCCCGGTTGTGCTCGCGGGAGCGATCACCAGCTGGGCATCGCTCGAGGGGGCCATGAGCAGCGGAGAGGCCGCCGCAGCCGCGATCGTGGATACTCAGATGTGATCAGCCAGTGCAGCCAGTGGGGGGAATCGGTGGATGCGGCCGGACCGCCCGTCGGTGATGATCGGACGGAGTGTCGTCGCGGCCTGTGACAACGGGGAGCGGAGTCCAGCTCGATCCGCACCGATGCGCACCCCCGAGACCGCCGGTGAGAAGCTCGGGAGTTGGCACAGCTCGGTCCCATCTGGGAGCTCTCCTTCGAGGATGCAGGGATAACGCGCCCCCTCGACGGTGAGCATGGGATGGTCGTGGCCGTAGATGACCAACGCACCCTCGGCGGTGGGGAACTGGTCGCCGTGGCAGACGACCACGGGGCTGTCGGACCCGCGACTCACCTCGGTAGGGGGTGCTGGCTCTGCGGCCGCAGCTAACCCACGGTCGTGATTCCCTGCGATGATCTGCAGGCTGGCACCCGCGTCGCTGCAGCGGTCATGGAGGCGCTGCAACACCGCCTGGACGGAGGGATCAGGCGGTCCGAACCTGTCGACGACGTCGCCTGCGATGAGGACCTCAGCAGGGTCGAATCGGTCGAGGAGTTGGCCCAGGTTCCGCACGATGACCGCAGGGTCGCCGATCGGGAGATGGTAATCGGGCCCATCTCCACGCCCCAGATGCAGGTCTGCGCAGACCAGTATGTCTACCCCCGGGACGTACACGGCCCGCTCGGTGTACGTGCGGGGGGTCACACCAGATTGACGGCAGGCACGTGAAAAGACCTGCCGGACCCATGGTCATAAAGCAGATGTGCGTCCTTGTCCTGCCATGGCTGATGCGCTGGCCGATAAACGGACCGCGACCCGGGTGCGGATCCTCGTGGAGATCGCAGAACGCCAACCCGCGGTCAGTCAGGGGGAGATCGCTGATGCGGTCGGTATCACGTCTCAGGCGGTGAGTGAGTACATCCGTGCACTGATCGCGGAAGGACATGTGCGCAAGGAGGCACGATCGCGCTATACGATCACCACGGAGGGGGTCGATTGGCTCTACCAGGAGGTCCGTGCACTGCGGAATTTCACCGAGCGTATCACAGATGAGGTCCTCGGGTCTGTCAGCGAGGACTCGGCCATCGCGACTGCCAAGATCGACCGGGGGATGGCCGTGACACTGAGGATGGTCGATGGGATGCTACATGCGGTGCCAGGCGATGAGGGGCCTGCGACGGCGGTCGCGCTCACACCAGCAGCGCCCGATGATCCTGTCGGCGTTGGGCAGTTCGCCGGGGTGATCGCGATCGAAGAGGCAGGTGTCACACTCGCGGAGGTCCCGACTGTGCGCGAGGAGACCACACCAGACCGACAGGTGCTGAGGGAACTGGCGAACGACGCAGACGTCATCGTCGCAGATGGGGTCGAGGCGGTGACGGTCTGTGAAGCTCTGGACGTCGAGGTAGAGACCACGCATGCGGTCGGAACCGTGGCGGCAGCAGCAGCGGCGGTCGGACAATCGGCTCTCATCGTGGGCACAAGTGACACCGTCGGGCGCATCGGCGAGACTGTCCGGGACAGTGGCATCGATGTCACCCACCGGACAGTGGCGCGTTAGGTGCTCAGCCCGTGCTCATCGTACGGGCCTCTTCGTAGGCCCGCTGGACCCGCGCGAACTCCGCAGGATCGCCACCCTGGTCGGGGTGGCAGTCCTTCACGCGGCGTCGATATGCGTCGCGGAGGGTCGCGGCATCTGCGTCGGTTGAGACGCCGAGGACGGCATAGGCATCGGATGATCGAGAGCGAACGGACCCCGGTCGATGAGGAGGGGTCAGGAACGGAAGCCGTCTCGCGATCGCAGCCGGCCGCGCCTCAAGCTCACAGAGGATGACCTGTGTCGGGGTCTCACGGAGTGTGAAGTACGCATCAGGGGCGAAGACGAGGGCCACATCACGCATGGGGAGATAGACCGCGACGCTCACATCACGGACCGTGACCCGTGTGTGGACCTGCTCACCGGCGTCCCGTAGGTACCGTGCAAGTGCTCGTCGTCTGCGGTCCGTGATGCTGCTGCCTGGCGCAACATGCGGACCGGGGGAGGGGAATCGGCTGATGCCGATGAGGAACACCACCCCGATCACACCGGTGAGAATCACCCCGAAAAGCAACCCGGCTGATAGCCAGCCAGGCAGCGTGGCCAACACTTGCGGGTACATACGCACGCTTCGGGTCAGATGATATGAACACCCCGACTTCAGGGTACTCAGGTGCGGGTACCCGCTTTCCAGGTGCTGGTGGTCGGTAAACACCTAAGACGGCGTGTCGTCTGGGGGCCATACGAATGGGAGTTGAGTGGCTGGAAGATGTCCGGTCTGCGGATATCGACCGTGCCGGAGGGAAGGCTGCATCACTCGGTGAGTTACACGCTGCGGGATTACCGGTCCCGCCGGGATTCGTCGTGACCGCAGATACGTACCGGAAGTTCATCGAGAACGCGGAGATCGATGGTGCGCTGTTCGAGGCTGTGGCCGTCGATCATGAGGACAGCACAGGGCTGCGTGAGGCACATGAGAGGGCGCACCGGCTGATCATGGACACCCCACTGCCAGATGCGGTGGAGGCCGAGATTCTCGATGCGTACTATGCCATGGCAGGTGAGGAGCAGATATTCGTCGCGGTGCGATCATCCGCGACCGCAGAGGATCTCCCGGATGCATCTTTTGCTGGCCAGCAGGAGACGTTCCTGAATGTGGACGAGGAGGCGATTCTCGAGCGGGTGAAAGCATGCTGGGCATCGCTATTCAGCCAGCGGGCAATCTACTACCGCAACCGGCAGGGGTTCGCGCATGATGAGGTGGACATCGCCGTGGTCGTCCAGGAGATGGTTGACGCGGAAAAGTCAGGGGTGCTGTTCACCTCACACCCATCGACCGGTGCGGCACAGATGATCATCGAGGCGGCATGGGGGCTCGGTGAGGCGGTCGTGTCGGGCACTGTCTCCCCGGACAACTACGTCGTCGACAAGACGACCCTGATTCCGGAATCGGTGACGGTCGCTGACAAGAAGGTGCTCATGGAGCGAGATGGAGAGACCGGAGAGACTATCGAACGACCGGTCACCGATGCGAGGCGCGCAGAGCGTGTGCTCGCGGACGCAGAGATCGAGGCGCTGTGTTCCATGGGTGCGGAGGTGGAGGCACACTACGAGACCCCGCAGGATGTCGAGTGGGCGATGGTCGATGGGACGCTGTACATGCTGCAGTCGCGGCCAATCACCACCATCGCAGAGGAGCCGGACCCGGCGATCGCCACGGATGGAGACGACACCGCCGCGATCGTCGAGGGGTTGGGGGCGTCCCCGGGACGGGCCAGCGGCACCGCCCGTGTGATCACGAAGCTAGATCACCTCGATCAGGTCCGCGAGGGCGATGTGATCATCACCGAGATGACGATGCCAGATATGGTCCCTGCGATGAAGCGGGCAGCAGGGATCGTCACCGATGAGGGTGGGATGACATCACATGCGTCGATCGTCTCGCGTGAGCTGGGTGTGCCGGCGGTCGTCGGTACGCAACGGGCGACGAGCATCATCGAGGATGGCCAGTCGATCACCCTCGATGGGGACCGTGGGGTGGTGACACCGGGGCGGACTGCCGAACCCGAGCCCGCACCTGTCGAAGCCGCGCGGCCGACAACACCGGTGAAGCCGATGACGGCGACCAAGGTGCTGGTCAACGTCTCGATCCCGGAGGCAGCCGAGCGGGCCGCCGCGACAGGCGCAGACGGTGTCGGATTGCTGCGGATGGAGCACATGGTGCTCTCGCTAGGGATGACACCTGCAGCCTATGTGGACCGACATGGTGAGCGTGCGTACATCGATGAGCTGATCGCTGGCATCCGGCGGGTGGCAGATGAGTTCTACCCACGGCCGATCCGTGTGCGGACACTGGACGCGCCCACAGACGAGTTCCGCGAGCTCGAGGGCGGTGGTGCCGAGCCAGTCGAGCACAACCCGATGATGGGATTCCGGGGGATCAGACGATCGCTGGCGAACCCAGAGGAGTTCCGCTACGAACTGACCGCATTCAAGCGCTTGTTCGGGTTGGGGTACGACAACGTCGAGATCATGTTCCCGATGGTGAACGACGGACGCGATGTCCGTCGGGCACGGGAGGAACTCGAGGCGGTCGGGATCGATCCACAGGAGTCGCGTTGGGGCGTGATGATCGAGACCCCCGCTGCGGCGCTGGCCGTCGATGCGATGGCAGCGGAGGGGATCCACTTCGCCTCATTCGGCACGAACGACCTCACCCAGTACATGCTCGCCGTCGACCGGAACAACGAGCAGGTCGCTGACCGGTTCGATGAACTGCATCCCGCAGTGTTACGGCTGATCGGGCAGACGATCGAGCAGTGCCGTCAGGATGACGTCGAGACATCGATCTGTGGGCAGGCCGGGTCAAAGTCCCAGATGGTGCGGTTCCTTGTCGAGGCGGGGGTCTCCTCGATCTCGGCGAACATCGATGCGGTCCGGGACGTGCAGCATGAGGTCAAGCGGGTGGAACAGCGCCTCATCCTCGATTCGATCCGCTGAGGGTCAACGGAATCGATAAACCACGTCTCGGTAAGAGGGGGTATGACCACGGCCGTCCCGCAGTCGTTCGAGACGGTCATCTCGTCGATGTGCACCAGGCCACACCCAGCAGCGGTCGCTGCGGCAGATCGCTTCTTGGCGTCGAATCCGGGAGATCCAGCGACGTATCAGGCGGTCGCAGAGCAGGAGGAGGCGGCCATCGGACTGCTCGCGGAGATCACCCGTGCACCCACATCGACGGGATACATCACCAGCGGTGGGACAGAGGCGAACATACAGGCCATGCGCGCGGCTCGGGACCGACATCACGATGCTGGCTCGACGATCGTCGTCGGCTCGCATGCCCATTTCTCCTTCCAGAAGGCCGCGGCCGTGCTGGGGATGGAATGTGTGGTCGTACCCACCGGTGCAGACCATCGGGCAGACCCTGAGGCGGTGGCTGCACAGGTGGATGCGGAGACCGCTGCTGTGGTTGCGGTGGCGGGTTCGACGACATTCGGCCGTGTTGACCCCATCCAGGCGCTGGTGGAGATCGCTCATGACGCCGATGCAGTCTGCCATCTCGACGCAGCGTGGGGTGGATTCTACCTCCCCTTCGCCGGGGTGGAGTGGGACTTCACGACCACCGGAATCGACTCGATGACAATTGACCCACACAAGGTGGGCCAGTCGGTGATCCCGAGCGGGGGGTTGCTGTTCGCCGATCCCGCAGCAGCTGCGTCGCTGCGCGTGGAGACGCCGTATCTCGCGAGTGCGGATCAGTACTCGCTCACCGGGACACGCAGTGGTGCCGGGGTCGCAGGTGCAGCAGCGGCGATGGATGCATTATGGCCAGAGGGGTACGCACAGGAGTACGATCGAGCGATGGCGCTCGCGGAGAGTGTGGCAGCAGCATGCCGAGAACGTGGCTTTGAGACACCTGCGGTGGAACTGCCTCTCGTCGCCACGAAGCTGCCTGATGGGGTGCTCGAGGCACTGCGGTCGGCCGGGTGGCGCATCGCAGCGACACCTGCTGGCTATGCACGGATCGTGCTCATGCCACATGTCACGGAGGGGATGATCTCGAGGCTCTTCACGACGGTCGATGCGGTCACATGATGCAGATCGGGCTCGGTGCCGAACAGTGGGCTGCGGTGCTTGGGGCGAGCGCAGGGTGGGGTGGGGTGGTGCTGATTGTCGGCTACTCGGTGCTTGTCGCGGTGGTGTTGCCGACCCCGAGTGAGCTCATACTGCTCGTCCCGCTGCTCCCAGGTGCACCGCCCGAGGTGCGGTGGACGGTGATCATCCTGTTGGGTGCGACGGGGAAGATGGCGGGGTCGGTCCTCGCCGTGGCCTTCAGCCGTTGGGTCCCCGGCCTGATGCAGAGTCCAACACCTGGGTGGGTGCGGACTGCGGCGATGCAGCGGATCGCCTCGCTTGTGGACCGGTATGGACCGGCAGGTCTCGCGCTGGCGCTGTGTGTGCCGGGGGTCCCGGACACGCTCCCCATCTACGGGTTCGCGCTGCTGGGGGGAAGCTATCGGGCGTATGCGGCTGCGACCTTCATCGGTGGTGCGGGTCGCTATGTCGTTGTCTTGCTGGGCGTCGGCGGCGCACTCACGATCATCTAGCCGGGGGAATCAGCGGGGTTTTGCCGCTGGCTTCGTCAACTGGCAACATGAGCGATGAGCCCTTCCCCACCGATGCGCCCGCGGTCGTCACCTGTGGGCTCCCGTATGCGAACGGAGCATTGCACATCGGCCACCTCCGAACGTACGTCGGCGGGGACATCATGACACGCGCGCTCCGGCTGCTTGGCCAGGATGTCGCGTTCGTCAGCGGGTCTGACATGCATGGCACGCCGGTGGCCGTGAACGCGGCTGCAGAGGGGGTCGATCCCAAGACATTCGCGATGCGGTACCACGAGCAGTACATCGAGACCTTCCCCGCGTTCCACATCGAGTTCGATCAGTACGGGCATACCGATGATGCGGTGAACACCGCGGCGACCACGGCGATCGTCGAGGCGCTCATCGCAGCAGACCGTGTGTATGATGCGGAGGTCCCGGTGGCGTACGATGCGACCGCCGAGCAGTGGCTCCCAGATCGGTTCGTCGAGGGGGCCTGTCCATACTGTGGGGAGCACGCTCGAGGTGATGAGTGTGATGAGGGGTGTGGACGGCATCTGGAGCCCGGAGAGATCGAAGCGCCAATCTCGACGGTCACGGGCAACCCAGCAGAGTACCGGGTACGGTCACACAAGTTCTTCGCGGTGAGTGAACTGCAGGCAGAGCTATCGGCCTTCCTCGATGAGCTGGAGGGTACGACGAACGCGCAGCGACAGCCCCGGGAATGGGTCGATGGCGACCTGCAGGACTGGTGCATCACGCGTGATATCGATTGGGGAATCGAGTTCCCCGGGGAGGAAGACCTCGTGTTGTACGTGTGGGTGGACGCACCCATCGAGTACATCGCCGCGACGCGGCAGTACTCCGATCGGGTGGGAGCGGAGGTGTTCGACGCCGAACGGGCATGGCAAGAGGATGGGCAGATCATCCACGTGATCGGCCGCGACATCATCCAGCATCACGCGGTGTTCTGGCCAGCGATGCTCATGACCGCCGGATTCGTCACACCGAGGGCGATCATGGCCTCAGGGTTCATCACTCTCGAGGGGCGAGGCTTCTCGACTTCCCGAGGGCGAGCGGTGTGGGCCGATGAGTACCTCGAGACGGGCTTCGCGCCCGACATGCTGCGATACTACCTCGCGACCAACGGGGGGTTTCAACAGGATGTCGACTTCTCATGGGAGCGGTTCGCAGAGCGGGTCAATACGGAGCTGGTGGGGACCCTGGGCAACTTCGCTTACCGGACGATGCTCTTCGCACACCGGGAGTTCGGTGCCGTGCCCGACGCAAGCATCGACCCTGCGATCACAGCTGCGATCGGGGAGGCGACCACGGCCGTCGAAGCGGCGGTCAATGAGTACGATATCCGTGGGGTTGGTGAGGCAGCGATGGCGCTCGCGCGGCGTGGGAATGAGCATATCCAACAGGAGGAGCCATGGAAGCTGGACGAGGGGGACCCACGGAAGGCGCAGGTCATCGCAGAGTGTCTCCACCTCGTCAAAGCCGCATGTGTGTGCTTCGCACCGATTACGCCGGCGACGATGCAGAGCCTCTGGGAACAGCTCGGTGAGGAGGGAACCGTCGACAGCGCACCGCTCACAGCAACGCAGGATCCGCCCAGTGGTCCGCTCTCTGAGCCATCTGCACTGTTCGCACAGATCGAGGCCGAGACGGTCGAGGACCTCACAGATGCGCTGCATGCCCGTATCGAAGAGACCAGTTCCCCCGAGCAAGCGTCGGAGGACATCGAGCCCATCATGAGTGACAGAATCAGTTTCGAGGCGTTCGGTGCGCTCGACATCCGGACGGGGGAGATCCGTGAGGCCGAACCAATCGACGGGGCAGACAAGCTGGTCCGGTTGACCGTGGATGTCGGTGTGGAAGAACGACAGATCGTCGCTGGCATCCGGCAGCTGCATGACGTCGAGGAGCTGCCGGGCACCTCGGTGGTGGTCCTCGCCAACCTCGAGTCGGCCACGCTCTTCGGTGTCGAATCCGACGGAATGCTACTGGCTGCCGGGGACGACGCGGCGTTGCTGACGACGCATAGCCCGGTGCCGCCAGGAACCCAGATCCGCTGATCAGGGCTCTGCGGTCTGCAGCTGGTGCAGTGCAGCGTACTCGCCATCGTTTGCGATCAGCTGGTCGTGTGAGCCAACCTCCGCGATCTGCCCGTCTGCGAGGGTGTAGATGCGGTCAGCATTGCGGACGGTCGAGAGCCGGTGGGCGATCGCGATGATACCGAAATCACGATCCATCGCCTCGATCGCCGCGTGCACCTCCCCCTCCAGGCGGGTGTCGAGATCGCTCGTAGCCTCATCGAGGACCAGGAAGTCCGCCTCGACGACCAACGCGCGAGCAAGTGCGACCCGTTGACGTTGTCCGCCGGACAGACGCACCCCCTGGTCTCCGAGGACGGTGTCATAGCCCTGTGGCAGATCATCGAGGAATTCGTCGATGCGGGCGATCGCAGCCACCCGCTCCACCGCCCGGCGGGTGACGCTGTCTGCTCCGATGGTGATGTTCGCCAGAAGCGTATCGTTGAAGATGTACGGATCCTGCCGCACGACGGCCAACCGCCGCCGCCATGCAGCGAGCTCGAAGGTATCGACGGGCGTGCCATCGGCCGTTATCCTTCCTTCGGTTGGATCGTACATCCGTGTCAGCAGGGAGACGAGCGTCGACTTCCCGGCACCGGAGCGCCCCACGAATGCGATGAACTCTCCGCGATCGACAGAGAGGGAGATGTCCTCCAGCACTGCCTCCGTTGAGGGGTATGAGAAACTCACCCCCTCGAATCGGATCGTGCCGACACGGTCGGGGACACTCGAGCCCCCACCCTCCGCATGCCCACGTAACTCATCCATGAACCCCTGGATCCGCACGAGATGCGAGAGGTTCCCCTCCAGTGAATAGATCAGGTTGTTCACCCGACTTGCGAGTGGGGCCATCCGGAACATCGCGAACAGGAAGATCCCCAGTGCACCGAGGTCCAGATTCGACCGGGCGAAACCGACGTAGATGATCGCAAACAGTGCAAGTGCAGCTGCCAGGTCATACCCGTTCAGCAGCGCTGCCTTGTTGCGTTCCAGGTCAATCGATGACCGCCGATATCGCTCCAGCTGCCCTTCGAATCGGTCATACAGCGCATCCCCCAATGCGAACAGCTTCACATCACGGATCCCCTGCGTCCCTGCCTGTACCGAGGCTTGGATCTGCCGGTTAGCGCTAGCGACGCGATCCCCAACGGTGTACCCTGGTTCGATCACATTCCGTAGCAGATAGGTGATGCCACCGAGCAGCACCACCGCGTAGACGGTCATCAGTGGGCCGATGTACAACATAATCGCCAGGTACACACCCATGAGGAAGAAGCGCTCCAGTGCTTGCACAGCCTGCTGGATGACATCCCCAGCATAGCGCGTCTCCGTGATGATGCTGTTGAGAATATCATCAGAACCCTCCGCATCGAAGTATCTGATCTCAGCGTCCAACGTCGCATCGAATGCATCCCGACGAAGGTGTGTCTCGTAATCACGACGCAGAATCTCCTTGACCCACTGCATCAGGAACGAGGCGGCGAACCGGACGGTCATGACGATGCTGATGCCTATGATGAGATACTCGAGTGCGAACGGGAGACCGAAGAGGTCGAACGCCGCGGCGAAGGTCTGCATGATCGGCCCGGTGGGCTGGACCGCCCCCTCGGCCTGTGCGACCTCCATGATGGGGTAGATGAAGCTGAGGCCGACCCCCTCGAGGGTGGCTGCCCCAGCACCGAAGATGACGATCGCCGCCGCGAAGAGTGGTCGGTAGCGAGCCACCGCCACCAGGGCCTCCAGCTTCTCACGGCCTGTAAGGTCTGGTGTCTCACCCATCGGATTCATCAAAGACAGGACAGGTCGGCTCAAAAAGGATGCTGATTGTCCCAGTGGCAGTGGGAGGCTTTTTTACTCGGTTATGGATACCTCTTGCATGCGCGATGTGAAGATCGTCTGCACTCTGGGACCGGCATCTGCAGATGTGGAGACGATTGGGGGGCTGATTGATGCAGGCATGAGTGTCGCGCGTCTGAATGCAAGTCATGGGACCCCTGCGGACCGTCGAGAGGTGATCGAGAGCGTCAAACAGGTCGCTGCTGGGCGGGGCGCACCGGTGGCTACGATGGTCGACCTGAGTGGCCCGGAGGTGCGCACCGCGGACATCGACGTGCCGGTGTCTCTCGAGGCCGGTGCGGAGGTCGTGTTTTCTGTGGGGGACACCGTCGATTTGCCAAGAATCGGTGTGAGCCATCCACTGTCAGCCGCGGGGGTCGGAGACAAGATTCTGGTCGCTGATGGTCAGATCGAGACGACCGTGGCGGATGTCAGTACCGCAGGGGTGACGGCGACAGTCGATACCGGGGGGATGCTGGGCGGACGCAAGGGCGTCAACGTCCCGGGGGTCGATCTCGACATCGACCTGATCACCCCAGATGATGCTGCAGACCTGACCGTCGCCGTCGAAGCGGAGGCCGACCTCGTCGCCGCGTCATTCATCCGATCGGCCGCGGACATCTACGAGATCCGCGATGCCATAGATGAGCGGGGTGGGGAGATCCCGGTGATCGCGAAGATCGAGCGAGCGGGTGCGGTGTCCAATCTCGATGCGATCATCGATGCTGCATACGGCGTGATGGTCGCCCGTGGCGATCTCGGTGTCGAATTGCCCCTCGAGGAGGTCCCCATGATCCAGAAGGACATCATCAGCCGGGCACAGGCGACGGGGACACCGGTGATCACCGCTACGGAGATGCTCGATTCGATGGTCAGTGCCCGGCGTCCGACCCGCGCAGAGGCATCCGATGTCGCGAACGCGGTCCTCGACGGGACGGATGCGGTGATGCTGTCTGCGGAGACCGCCGTGGGTGATGACCCCGTGTGGGTCGTCGTGACGATGGACCGTATCATCCGTGAGGTCGAGGAATCGACGGCATACGCGGAGATGATCGACCGTCGTGTGCCGCTGGCGGCGTCGGGCTCGCGGACGGAGGCGTTGGCACGGTCTGCGCGATATCTCGCTCGAGATGTGGGGGCGACAGCGATCATCGCAGCATCCGAGTCAGGATACACGGCTCGGAGACTGGCGAAGTTCCGTCCGGCGGTGCCTGTGGTGGCGATCACTCCAACAGCTACCGTCCAGCGGCAGCTGGCGCTCAGTTGGGGTATCACGCCGATCGTCGACCGTGTCGCAGACAGTGTCGACCGGCTCATCGAGTCGACAGTAGCGACCGCGATGGAATCGGAGATCGCAGACTCAGGGGATACACTCGTGGTGCTGTCGGGGCTCATGACCGAGTTGGAATCGACGAACACGACGAACATGCTGAAGCTCCACATCGCAGCCGAGACGGTCGTCGTGGGACGACCGGTGGTCGGTGGGCGGGTCGCGGGACCGGTCGTGCGCCTCACCGGTCCCGATGTGGTGGTCCCAGAAGGGTCGGTCGTCGCGATCGAAGTTGGGGTGGAGCCGGCTGGGGTGCAACAACTCGAGAATGCGGCGGGGATCATCGATGCGCACGCGACCGTGACTGGATACGCTGCGATGACCGCGCGAGAGCTCGAGATCCCCATGATCGCAGACGCACCATTGGATAGCGCGATCGCCGATGGCAGCAGCCTGACCCTCCACGGTGACCGTGCGGTGGTGTATGAGGGTGACCTCCTGGCCCGATCGACCGACACACGCTAACGAACCCGGTCATGAGTGGTCGTATGGACGAACCGTCGGCACCCATCAGCCCAGAACCGATCGTGTTCGAACATGTCGTGTTCATGCTCATCGGTGTGCTCCTGATGGTCGCACTCGTGTGGCTCAGTCTCCCATAGTTCCCGTCAACAGGGTTAATCGCCCGGAGCCATTCTATGCGGTAATGGACATCGTCGTCGGACAGCTCGCATTCGGCCTCGACAGTCTCGCGTTGCTGCTGGTCGCAGCAGGGCTGATCGTTGGTCTGGCAGAGGCACTCGCGCCAGGTGCCCACCTCATAGTCGTGGGGGTTGCGCTCATCGCAGCGGGGGTGGTCGGTCTGCTGCTTGGCCCATTGGCATCCCCACTCGTCCTCGGTGGGCTGGTGATTGGCTTCGGGGCGCTCGCCGCGTACGTCTACCGCGAGCTGGACCTCACGGGCGGACCGCTCATCGACCAGACTCGTGATGTGGAGACGCTTTCTGGTTCGGTCGGAAGGGTGACGGAAGCGGTCACTCCTGAGCGGGGAGAGATCCGGCTCGATGGTGGCGGGCTGAATCCGTACTACTCCGCACGGACGGTCCATGGGACGATCGCGGAGGGGACTGAGGTCATCGTGACGGACCCAGGTGGGGGGACTGTTGTGACGGTCGAGGCGATCGATGGCGGGTATGATGCGATCGACGCGGCACTTGCTGAGGCGGATGTCGAACGTGCCTAGGCCGAATGCTTATACAGCCAACGGCGAAGTCTCACTATGACAATGGGTGTCGAGATGGCGGTCATCGGCCAGCTCGGTGGCCTCGGTATCGGAGGGTCGATCGTGGGGCTGTTGGTGCTGATCCTCGCGGTTGCGACGGTGTACTCGATGGTCGAGATCACCGATGCATATGACAAAAAGGCCCTGACGGTCTTCGGCGAGTACAAACGGCTGTTGAACCCCGGGCTGACGATCATCCCGCCATTCGTCTCACGGACGTATGCATTCGATATGCGGACGCAGACGCTGGATGTGCCCCGACAGGAGGCGATCACCCGAGACAACTCCCCAGTGACGGCCGATGCGGTGGTGTACATCAAAATCATGGATGCGCGCAAGGCGTTCCTGGAGGTCGATGACTACGAGCTGGCCGTCTCGAATCTCGCGCAGACCACCCTGCGAGCGGTGTTGGGGGACATGGAGCTTGATGATACACTCAACAAGCGCCAGGAGATCAACGCGAGGATCCGACGGGAGCTGGATGAACCCACGGATGAGTGGGGTGTGCGGGTCGAGTCCGTCGAAGTCCGTGAGGTCAACCCCTCACCAGAGGTCCAGCAGGCGATGGAGCAGCAGACCTCCGCAGAGCGGCGACGGCGGGCGATGATCCTGGAGGCGCAAGGAGAGCGGCGGTCAGCGGTCGAGCGAGCAGAGGGAGAAAAGCAGTCGAACATCATCCGTGCACAGGGAGAAAAGCAGTCACAGATCCTCGAGGCACAAGGAGATGCGATCTCGACAGTGCTGCGGGCGAAGTCTGCGGAATCGATGGGAGAACGCGCGATCATCGAGCGAGGCCTCGAAACCCTGGCCACGGTTGGTGCCAGTGATTCGACCACGGTCCTGATACCACAGGAGCTGACGAGCCTCGTCGGACGCTACGGCAAACAGCTGTCGGACTCGGCCGTCCAGGAGATGTCAGGGCTCGACTCGCTGGAATTCGATGCAGAGACGAGAGAGCTGCTCGGGCTCGATGATATCGAGGAGATCCTCGGGCAGATCGATGAGGCTGCGGCGATGGATATCGAGGAGCTTGAACAGGAGGCCCAGGCGATCAAGGCGGGTTCGACGGAGATCGCGCAGGAATCCGTCGATGAAGAGCGCGAAGCTGACCTCGAGACCGAGTGAGCTGGGCGGACCATGTCGACCGCAGTGAGTGTCGTCCTACCGGTGTACAATGCGGCAGCTCAGCTGCCGGTTGCCCTCGAGCAGACGAAGCAGACCCTGGACCGACCGGACATGGAGGTGATCATCGCAGAGGATGGCTGTACGGATGCGACGCCGGCGGTGGCGGCGGCGATCGCGGAGGCTGATCCGCAGGTTCGCCACCTGCACAGTGATGAACGGCTCGGACGTGGGGCCGCGTTGGACCGTGCGTTCTCACACGCAGAGGGGCAGACACTCGTGTATCTCGACGTGGACCTTGCGACCGATATGGCCCACCTACCGCCGCTGATTGCGGCCGTAGCCGATGGGCCCGCAGACATCGCTGTGGGGTCGCGGTATGCACCAGGGGCAGCTGTTGACCGCCCTGTACGGCGGGCGGTGCCATCGAAGGTGTACAACTGGCTCGTGAGGGTGATGACCGGATCGCAGCTCGCAGATCATCAGTGCGGGTTCAAAGCAATCGATGCGGCAGTGTACGAGCAGCTCCGCGGTGATGTCGCAGATCGACACTGGTTCTTTGACACGGAGCTGTTGGTGTTGGCCCAGCAACGGGGGCTGCGGATCGTTGAGCAGCCGGTGCGGTGGGAACCGCAAGCAGAGACGACCGTGGAACTCGGACGGGATGTGGTGGGGATGGGTACCCAGCTGTTGCGGCTGGGTGCGACCGTCCGGACGACGCCCTGGCTACGGCGGTGGGGGGGTACGGCTGGTGGGCTGATCCTGACTCTGCTCGCCATCCTGCTCATGACGCAGTACATCGAGTTCAGTGCCGTCTGGACGGCTATGGGGAGTGCGGCGGGAGGGGCGATCCTCGCGGCAGCGCTGGTGTATCTGCTCTCATGGCCACTGCGGGGGATCCGGTACCAGGCGATCGTCAGCTCGATGCGGCACTCAGTTGGGCTCCCAACGGCGACGGCGGCGATATTCATCAGTCAGTTGGGCAACCTTGTGGTGCCGGCACGAGCGGGTGACTTGTTGCGAGTGTACGTGCTCCGACGTGTGGCTGACATCCGATACGCGGTCGGTGTCGCATCCCTCGCGGGCGAACGTATCTTCGATCTGCTGAGCCTCGGCATGCTCGCCGGAGTGGTGGTGCTGGGCTTTGCCGTCGGAGGTGAGACCGCGATGCTCCGGGGGATCGTCGGTGGGGCAAGCGGTGCCGGGGCGGTCGCGATCATCGTCGCGATGGCCGTGCTCGCAGCTGTGCTGGTGGCGGTGGTGACGATCGCAGTGTCTGCTCGGGTCCAGATGCGGCTGGACCGACTCGCGGGTGCGTGGGCCGAGACAGACCTGTACCGGCGGCGGATCGCCGATGTGATGCTGGGGATGCTCAGGGACCTTCAGCGGGTGACGACGAACCCGGCGCGGGTGGGGGTCATCGGAGGTAGCAGCTTGTTAGTGTGGAGCATCGATGTACTGACTGCGGTCCTGGTGCTCGCGGCGTTCGACGTCGACGTCGGGGGAGGCTGGCTGCTCGTCGTCGGGACCTTGGCCGTGAGCGTCGGGAACCTCGCGAAGGTGCTCCCGCTGTCGCCGGGTGGCATCGGTCTGTATGAGGGAGCTTTCACCCTGCTCGTCGTTGGGCTCACCCCGATCGCAGTCCCGGTCGCACTTGCAGCAGCGATCGTCGATCATGCACTGAAGAACGCCGTCACGATCGCCGGTGGGGCAGGCTCGTTCGTCGCGCTCAATCTCTCGGTGCGACAGACGTTCACCGAGAGTCGACAGCTCTCAGAGGATGGACTGGTCGAGTGATTCAGTGGTGATCTGGAGCAAGCCAGAAGCTGGCGGCGGTGGCCACGGCGGCGGTGAGTGCGTCGGTGCGTGTGAGTCGGCCATCGGTCAACGCACCGATCGCACCTGCACCCTTGGCGGTGTCAGGCTCATCGGTGAGTGTGTCCATCACCAGACCCAACTCGACACCATCGGCAACGGGTCGTGCGATGGCTGGTGGCAGTGTGAGCCCTGGTCCCATGCCGATCTGCGAATGTGACCCGTCGGTGACCGCAGCCCACATGATGAGCTGCCAGCCCTCCCCGACTGGTAACGGTGCGACCCCACCCTCGATACCGACCCCGAGGTCGACCACCCGGCGCGCGAACGCTGCCCCGGCGCGTGTCTGTGCACCCTCGATCGTCTCGAGGACCGACCGCGGCTGTGCGGCGACACCGGAATCCACCGGACCGGTGTGCAGCGCCGCGTCAGGGAAGACCTGTTGGACCGCAGCTGCCTTCACGGGATTGCTGCTTCCGACCGCGATCGTCTCGATGATGCTCACGCGACCGGGGCTGCCAGCTTTGCCTCCGGGTGGCACAGCTGTGCGAGGGCAACAATCCCATCGATGAGTCTCGGGGAAGGCTGGTTCAGGAGGTCATCATGGAGCACCTCGACCGGGGCATCGACCACCCACGACCGATCGGAGAAGACGCTCGGGTCGGTGCGCTCACCGGCACCACAATGATGCAGGACGACCAGGTCAGGATCGACATCCTCGACCGTCCCAGCATCCACACGGGCAGAGCGTTCTCCAGGATCGACGAACGGGTATCGTCCGCCCGCAGCAGCGATGGCGTCTGGCACCCAGTTGCCCGCCGCCATTGGTGGGCGACCCCACTCCTCCGCGTAGACCACAGGCCGGCTCCGACCCTCCACGGCAGTCCGGACGGCCGCCACCCGTGCCCGTTCGCGGCGGATGAGTGCCTCCGCCTCCTCCCTGCGGTCAACGGCAGATCCCACAGTCAGGAAGGACCGGAACACCTCATCGAGGGTCGTCGGTTCGACGTGACACACCTGATATCCATCTGCGCGGAGGATGTCGACGAGGTCTGCCTGGAGTGCATCGGCGGTGAAGACGATACTGGGGTCTGCCCGAGCGAGCCGGTCACGATCTGGGGTCAACCAACCACCGATCGTGGGAGCATCGGTATCGCAGTGTGCGGTCGCACCGACGATCGCATCCTCTGCGTCGATGGCCGCGAGGATGGCAGTCGCACTCGGAGCGAGTGAGACGATACGATGGGTCGTCATTGCAACCGCATCCAGGGGTGGGAATATAAATCACACCCGCACCGGCAACACCCATTAGCCGGCACGTGTTACGCCAGCTATGCAACCGCCCGACCACTTCCAGCTGGTCGCAGCGAGCACCTCACCTGTGGTGCCGTCCGAGGTGGAGGACCTCGCAGATCTGATCGAGCTGCGGTTGGACGGGTGTCCTGATCGGGAAGGTGCGGTCGAGGCGGTGACGTGCTCGCTGCCCGTGATCGTCACCAACCGGCCAACGTGGGAGGGCGGAACGTTCGAAGGTGACGAGAGCGATCGACTGGCCATACTCGCGGAGGCCATGAGCCATGAGCAGGTCGTCGCAGTGGATATCGAGCTGAGAACACTGCAGACCCCCGCGGGGGCGGCACTAGCTGATCAGGCCCGTGCTGCAGGGCGGTGGGTGATCGCCTCAGTGCACGACTTCGAGGCGACCCCACCACGGTCGGAGTGTGAACGCCTGTTGCGGTCTGCTGGACTGCTCGGTGATGTTGGCAAGCTCGCGGTCACCGCTGAGACGCCTGGGGACGCCGCTCAGCTCCTGGCGGTGACAGACAGCGTCGCCCGATGGGGCGTGCGAGTGTCGACGATGGCGATGGGGGCGGTCGGGACACACACCCGAGTAGTCGCACCAACATACGGGTCCGTACTCGGGTACGCCCCAGCTGTTGTTGACTCGCCGACCGCGACCGGTCAGCTTCCGCTCGAGACGCTGCGAGCGATGCTCAGCCAGCTCCCGTGATCACCGCTCGATGATCGTCTCCTCGATCGCCTCACCGAAGTGTCGCGCGGCAGCACCCGCATGCACGAGCACCTCATCGTCGACCGCAAGCTCAGTCACCGGTGTGGGACCCGCGCGGGTGTGGACCTTGATCGTCTCGGCATTCTGCAGCAACGTCTCGACGTGATCGTCCCCCAGTGCGACCTGCAGACGGAACATCGGACGCCGCTCGATCTTCACGCGGCCCACGATGGCCTCACGGGTCTGACCCGTCGTATCGACGACCTGCACTGCATCGCCGCTTTGCAGCTCTGAGAGGTAGCTCGTCGTCCCATCAGGTCGCCGGACGTACGCATGGACGGCTCCCGCGTTCACCCGGAATGGCCGCGAGGCGACATAGGGCGACTCCGCAGTCTCCGCATGGACAAAGAACAGACCCCGTCCCATCGATCCGATCAACATGCCCTCATCACCGCCCATGAGAGATGCGGTGTCGACACACACCCGGTCTGCGCTCCCTGCACGTTCGACCTCCGTGACGGGCGCCCAGACCAACTCGAGCTCCTCACGGGCAGCCGCATCGCGTGCACGGACCGTGCCGTGTATCTCCTCGACACTGTCGGTGTCCAGCAACACCCCGTCGACCCCGTGTTCGAGCGTCTCGAAGGCGGTCTCTGCTTCGGCTGCGGTGGTGACGCCCGCGATGAGCGTGGTGGTCCCGCCGATGCGGGCGATGAGATTCTCGAGTGGGATGATCGTCCAATCCTCCCCGATCACCAAGGTGTACGTCGCCGTCGCTGCTGCCTGCTCGGCGAGTGTCTCATACGGAGCATCGAGGATGTGGACGATGACCCCATCGGCGGGGTCGGAGGGGTCATCGAGTGCACGGAGGTCACCTGCGTTGGTGAGCTCCTCCGGAAGTGACACCGTGCCATCGCCCTCGCTGTCCTTCCCCACGATGTACGCATCCGCTTGCTCCTGCGACCGTCGACCATCGGCGGCCTCGTCGATGAACGCAGCCTCAGTGCCGGTCCGGAGTGCTGCGATGTTGACATCGCCGAGTTCCCGGACCCGGTCGACGGTGGACTCATCAACGACGACCCAGTCGACTCCAGCTTCCAACCCGGCGGTGATGCGCTGACGCTGGGCGTCCCAGTCACCCGCGGTGCCATCAGCGCGTAGCCAGACGCTTCTGTCCATACCCGTCCGTCCGGCGCCGGTTGCTTGAAATTGCCGACTCTCAGAGTCCTGCGAGGTCGAGCGCAGCACCCGGATCAGCCCCTTCGTGGATGACCGCTGCGACGGCGGCGGTGATGGCACCCGGGTCGGGATGCTGGAAGATCGAACGACCCATCGAGACACCAGCAGCCCCCGCCTCCATCGCACCGGCGACCATCTCCAGTGTCTCACGGTCTGATCCGCGGGCACCACCTGCGATCACCACCGGGCGGCGTGTCGCTGCTGTCACCGCCGTGTAACTCTCCGGGTCGCCCGAGTAGCCGGTCTTGATCACGTCCGCACCGAGTTCAGCCGCCAACCGCACCGCATGAGCGAGTGCAGTGGGATCGCGTTCATCAACCCCAGGTCCGCGTGCATAGCTCATGGCGAGCACCGGCAGGCCGAACCGATGTGCCTCCTCGATGACGGCACTCAGCTGGGTCAGCTGATCGGGCTCGTATGGGCTGCCCACGTTCATGTGGAACGACACCGCATCCGCCCCCGCGCGGATCGCCGCAGGGACCGTGGCGGTCTGCCGCTTATCGTCCTCATCTGGACCGATCGCCGTCGAGCCGTTCAGATGGACGATGAACCCCGCACCCTGCGTCTGTGGCAGCACCCGGCCCGCCACGCCCGTGTGCGTCAGCACCGCATCTGCGCCAGCAGCACAGATCGCTGCGACCGTCTCTTCGAGCTCCACGAGTCCGGCCACCGGGCCCAGGGTGATGCCATGGTCCATCGGCACGACCAGATACCGGTCAGCTGTGCCGATGCGGGCCAGCCGTGCGGTGAGTCCTGGGGTCATGGTATGTCCCACGCTGGCATGGGGACGTTATGGCCGTTCCGCTCTGGGTGCGCCAGCACGCGCACCCTCCCGCAGAGCGGACGACTGGTCGGTCAGTCTCGCAGCGATCGATTCCGTCGGGGTCCCCTCGTCGATGCCATCGGCGATCGTGTCGATGAGTGCACTCCCGACGATGATCCCATCCGCACCAGCCGCGACGATCTGTTGAGCCTGTGCCGGCTCGGTGATGCCGAAGCCGACCGCACGTGGGACCGATGCATCTGCGACCCGCTCGAGGCCCGCTGCGGTCTGCGAGGACACATCCGCCCGTGCACCGGTCACACCCAACCGGGCCTGGACGTACAGATACCCACTGACCGCATCCTTGATCCGCTCGAGCCGGTCACCGCGCGTCGTCGGTGCGACGATGAAGATGAGCGCACAGTCATGCGCTGCGCAGATCGACCGTAGCGCGGCGGCCTCATCGATGGGGAGGTCCGGGATGATGAGCCCATCCACCCCTGCGGTTGTGGCATCTGCAACGAACGCCTCGAGACTCGCCGTGTGGTCTGCGACGGTGCCGTACTGAGCGAGGAGGTTGTAGTAGGTCATACAGACGACCGGAGCGTCGACGGACACATCCTGGATGAGCTCGAGATAGCGGGTCGGTGTCATCCCTGCCTCCAGTGCCCGCACGATCGCGGACTGGATCGTCGGCCCCTCCGCGATCGGCTCGGAGAACGGTAGCCCGAGTTCGATGATGTCTGCACCACCCGCATCGACGGCCTCGATGAACCGCTTCGAGCGGGTGACATCAGGATCCCCTGCGGTGAGATAGGGGATGAATGCGGGACCATCATCGAAGGCAGCCGTGATCGGGTGCATCAGTCGCCCTCTGCGAACACATCCATCGTGGGGGCGATCGACAGGTCGCGGGCGGCGGTCTCTTCGATCGCCGCTTCGAGGTCCTTGTCTCCGCGTCCCGAGACGGTCACCAGCACCGGGCCTTCGAGGGTCTCTGTCGCAGCCTCCAGGTATCCGAATGCATGGGCCGTCTCGAGTGCGGGGATGATCCCCTCCAGCTGACTGAGCCGATGGAACGCGATGAGTGCTGCCTCATCATCGACCGGCACCGGCTCGACACGGCCGGTGTCCACGAGATGCGCCAGCTGCGGACCCACCCCGGCGTAGTCCAACCCCGAGGATATCGAATGACTCTCCATGATCTGTCCATCGGCGTCCTGCAACAGCCGGGTACGAGCCCCATGCAGGACACCGTCTGCGCCGGTCGACAGCGACGCAGAGTTCGGTGCGACGCCCGCGTCGACATCGACCTCCAATGAGGATCCGCCCGCCTCGACTGCGATCAGGCGGACCTCTGGGTCATCCAGGAAGGCGGCGAAGCTGCCCATCGTGTTCGATCCACCACCTGCGCATGCCAGTACCGCCCCCGGCAGGCGGCCGGTGTCTTCGAGCATCTGCGAGCGTGCCTCCTGGGAGATCACCGAGTGGAAGTCCCGCACCATCGCGGGGAACGGGTGTGGTCCAACAACCGACCCGATCACATAGTGTGTATCCTCCACATTCGTCGCCCAGTCACGCATCGTCTCACTGATGGCCTCCTTCAGGGTGCCCCGCCCGATCGTCACCGGACGGACCTGCGCACCGTTCAGCTGCATCCTGAACACGTTGGGACGCTGACGGGTGATGTCCCGCTCGCCCATGTACACCTCACAGGGCATGTCGAGATGTGCGGCGGCCATGGCCGTCGCCGTCCCGTGCTGACCGGCCCCGGTCTCTGCGATGATCCGTTCCTTCCCCATGTACCTCGCGAGCAGCACCTGCCCCAGGGCGTTGTTCAGCTTGTGAGCGCCGCCGTGGAGCAGATCCTCTCGCTTGAGGTACACCGGGAGGTCATAGCGGTCGGACAGCCGAGCCGCATACTGGGTGGGTGTGGGTCGACCACCGAAGCTGGCGATCTCCCTGGCGAACTCATCCATGAACCCCTCGGCATTCTCACAGACGTACCGTTGGTACGCATCAGCAAGCTCCTCGATCGCGGGCATCAGCGCCTCCGGCACGAACTGACCACCATATGGCCCGAACTTGCCAGGCGTCGTCTCTGAGCTCATGATGACACCTCGGTGGCAGGGGTCGTGAACCTCTGGGTCTGTTCACGTACATCGTCGGCCATGATCGCCGATCCGATCAGCAAGCCATCCGCGCCGGCAGCAAGCATGCGATCTGCATCTGCTGGGGTCTTCATCCCGCTCTCAGCGATGACCACCGGTGCGGCGGCCCTCGGAATCAGCTCCTCACAGACGGAGAGATCGACGCTGAGCTCTGCAAGGTCACGGTTGTTGACACCGACGATGCGCGCACCGGCTGCCTCTGCAGTCGCGAGTTCATCGGCGGTGTGCACCTCGACGAGTGGGGTCATCCCTCGTGTACGTGCTGCCTCGACGAGCCTGGACAACGAGGGCGTATCTGGGCCCGAGAGGAATCGGGCGATCAACAGCACCGCATCTGTGGCCACCGCATCCAGCTGGTCCTCTCTGATGATGAAGTCCTTCCGCAGGATGGGGACCGACACCGCCGACCGGACGCGGTCGAGCATCGCCAGGCTACCACCGAAGTGTGTCGGTTCGGTGAGCACCGACAGCGCAGCAGCGCCCCCATCGACCATCGCGCGTGCGAGGTCGACGGGGTCATCTTCCCGATGTGTCGAGGTCGTCGGGGATGTGGGCTTGATCTCGGCGATCACCGGACGGGTGCCCGCGTCGGTCGCAGCCCGCAGCGCGCCCGCGATTGCACGCGCATCGACCTGCAGCCGCGTCTTTCCCCCAGGACGGTCATGGGCCGCATCCATTATCGCCTGCACAGGGGGTGCGAGCGACGGTTCTGTGATGTCCATATATGTACATTAGTGAACGGAACTGCACAAAAGGGTTGCGTGTTAGGATGCTTCCACCAGCTCGAATAGCTGGCCCCAGTCCTCGGCATCAGCGTGCTCGGGGAGCCCATTCCGCAGCTGCATGAGGTCAGTGTGGGGGATGACCGCCGCCACCTTCACCATGACCACACGCGCCATGTAGGCCGCCTCTGCGGGGTCTGTCTGCGTCTCCGCCGCGACCGTCTCGAGGAAGGTCGACCAATCAAACCGCTGTCCGTGTGCACCAGCACCATCATCGATGTACCAGCGGACTCCCACCGGGAGATTTGAGGCGACATCAGAGGCATCACCCGCACTGATTCGTCGCCCCAACGTCGTCAGCACCGCACGGACCGCACGAACGGTCCTGCCGGTGTCGGGGAGCTCGAGCTCATGGGTCAACTCACCGATGAACGTGTCGTAGTCCATACATGATGACACCAGCGCTCCGCAAAGAGCCTTGAGGCCCCTACTGGGGGCTAGGCTGCGATGGGCCCATTGCATCACCGCTCGGCAGCGCAGACCCGGTGATCTGCTTGAGCCGGTCGACCAGCGATTCGGTCGCCTGCTCGCCCTCGAGAGCGATCTCCAGCACCTCAGAGATGTGCGAGACGGGGATGATCTCCACCATCTCATCGTACTCATCCTCGATCATGACGTCCTGCATGTTCGACCGCGGGATGATGACGGTCGTGATGCCGGTCTTCGCAGCCGCCTCGATCTTGTGGGTGACCCCGCCGACCGGCAGCACGTCACCGCGCACCGACAGGCTCCCGGTCATCGCCACCGACTGGTCGACACCGATCTGTTCGAGCGCAGAGATGACCGCGGTGGCCACCGTGACGGAGGCGGAGTCGCCCTCGACACCCTCGTGGGACTGCACGAACTGGATGTGGATGTCCTGCTCTGAGATGTTCTCCCCGGAGTACTTCTTGATGATCGCAGAGACGTTCTGCACCGCCTCTGTCGCGATCTCCTGGAGCTTCCCGGTGGCGATGATCCGACCACCCTCGCCCTGCTTCGGGGTGATCTCGGCCATCACCGGCATGACGATGCCGGAGTCATCGCCCATGACTGCCAATCCGTTGACGCGACCCGGTTTGAATCCCGCCTCTGGCGACAGCTCGTAATCCTTCCGGCGCTGGATGTAGTCGTCCGCCAGCTGCTGTTCGATCGAGCGGCTCTGTGCCTTCGCCGCGAGCACCTCCTCACGGGTGACCACCTCACGGTCCGCCGCACGCCCGATGTCACCGGCGACACGGACCAGCCCTCCGAGGTTCCGCAGCTTGAGGGTGAGATGCCCCTTTCGACCCGCACGACGGCGGGCCTCGAGGATGATCTCCTCGATCGCATCGCGGCGGAATGCCGGGAGACGACCATCCTTCTGGACCTCCTGGGCGACGAACCGCGCGTACTTCCGTCGCATCTCTGGGTCATCCTCGATGGTGTCATCCATGTAGACCTCGTAGCCGTACCCCTTGATCCGAGAGCGGAGTGCCGGGTGCATGTTCTCCATCGCATCGAGGTTCCCTGCTGCGATCATGATGAAGTCCGTCGGCACCGGCTCCGTCTGCACCATCGCTCCCGAGGAGCGTTCAGACTGGCCTGTGATCGCGAATGCGCCCTCCTGTATCGCCGTCATCAGGTGCTGCTGGCTGCGGATGTCCAGTGTGTTGATCTCATCGATGAACAGCACACCCTTGTTGGACTTGTGGATCGCCCCTGGCTCCACACGGTCGTGGCTCGGGGTCTCCATGCCGCCAGACTGGAACGGGTCATGCCGGACATCGCCGAGCAGTGCACCGGCGTGTGCGCCGGTCGCATCCTCGAACGGAGCCGTCGGGGTGTCGGTGTTGTCGACGAGCATGTTGGGGATCATCGCATCGCCACCACGTGACCCGTACCGGAAGGCCAGGTAGATCACGCCAGCGGCCAGTATGCCCAAAAGGATCTGACCCGCGATGATGAGGGCGTATCCGAGCACCACCGCGATGATGATCCACATCAGGAACGTCCGCATCTGATTGCGCTTGCGAGCCTCCTCCTTGTGCGCATCGACGATCTGCTCCCCCTTGCCGGCGGGCACTGTGCGCACCTTGGGGTTGTTGCCGTCGTCAGGATTGTGATACACGAGCACGTCCTGGAGCTCCTCGCGGGGGAGTAACTCGGACATCGCCTTCGCCAGCATCGACTTACCCGTCCCGGGTGACCCGATCATCATCACATGGCGACGCTGCTGCGCCGCTTTCATGACCACATCACGGGCGTGCTCCTGCCCGATCACCTGGTCGACCAACCGGTCAGGGACGTTGATGTCATCGGTCGAGTCGACCTGCAGCCCGCCGAGAAGGTCCTCCTCCGCGATCGACTCATCGATCGGCATCGTCGCATCGACGTCACTCCCGAGATCATCTGTGATCTCTGGGGACGCCGGCTCGGCCGGTGGGTCGGTCGTCGTCTGTTCCGGTTCGAACTGGTCTGTCATAGGTGGTTGAGTATCAGATTCAAGGGTGGATTGTTGATATACTTTCTCCCGGTGATGAGCCCTTAGAAGGCCCCTCGTTGCTGTTTTCAGGGAGTATGAGCCATCTCCCGGATTGCGGACCCTTCTAAGTAGTGCGCCATCGTATCTGAACACATGCGGGGCTTCTACATCGGGCGATTCCAACCGTATCATAATGGGCATCACCAGATGGTGGAGGCGATTGCAGAGGAGGTCGATGAACTCATCCTCGGCATCGGCTCTGCAGGTGACTCCCACACGATTCGCGATCCATTCACGGCAGGTGAGCGGATCATGATGCTCACGAAGGCGTTGGAGGCGGTCGATGCGCGGACATATCCGGTGCCCATCGAGGACCTCGAGCGTAATGCGGTCTGGGTCAGTCACGTCCAGAGTATGTCACCGTCGTTCGACGTGGCCTACTCGCATAATCCACTCGTCATACAGCTGTTCAGCGAGGCGGGGGTGGAAGTCGGACAATCACCCATGTTCAATCGGGAGGTGCTGGAGGGAACGGAAGTTCGCCAGCGAATGATCGAGGGGACGCAATGGCGAGAGCTTGTGCCCGAGGCCGTCGCGGAGGTGATCGAGGAGATCGATGGGATCGCTCGTATCCGGCGGGTAGCAACCACCGATGTCTCTGGTGGCGATGATTACATTCACGAGTGATTTCGGGTCGCGCTATGCGGCAGCTGTCCGTGGGGTACTGCTAACGCTCACCGAGACGCCGGTGGCCGACGTGACGCACACACTGCCACGTTCGTCACTGGTGGCGGCGGCATTCTGGGTCGACCAGCTCGTCCAGATGTTCCCACCGGCGGTGCACCTCATCGCCGCCGATCCCACCCGAGGGGCCAGCAGCGTGACGCTGATCGGCGTCGTCGGGGACCATGTACTGGTCGGGCCGGATAATGGGGTCTGCTGGCCCATCGCGAGGACGTTGGCAGCATCGAGTGATGCCTCCCCCGTCTGGTACAGGGCTGATGCTGCGGAGAGCCGCTTCCCCACCCGTGATGTCCGGGGGCCGATCGCCGCACAGCTGGATGCGGATCTCATGGCTGTCCTCGACAGCTGTGATGTGATCGAGACCCCGACGCGACTCACGATTCCGGAGGGGCGTTTCACCGATGTGGGGGCTGTCGGCGAGGTCATCACGGTCGACCATTTCGGGAACCTCATCACATCGATCCCCGAGGGGTTCATCGCGACGGCTCATGAGCAGCAGGTGCGTATCGGCGGTGCCAACGCGCGGGTCCTGGACGCGCAGACCCCACCTCCCGCCGATGCTCTCGTGGTGACCGAGGGGGAGCACGGTCGCGTGGAGGTGGCCCTCGGCGGCGGGTCAGCAGCACAGGAGCTCGGAATGACGGATGGTGATGTCGTGCGTATCGACGTGATCTGATCAGTTCGCGGCGATCACGTCATCGATGCGGACGATCATCGTGGATGCCTCGGTTGCTGCGGCGACCGCGCCGTGCTTGACCGCAGCAGGGTCGACGATGCCCGCAGCGACGGGGTCTCCGATCTCCCCAGACCGCCCGGTAGAGATGATGCCAGCGCACCCGGTGTCCTCGTGTGCTGCCCGCAGGTCAACCAATGCATCGATGGAGTCCATCCCGCTGTTCTCTGCGAGGATGCGAGGCAGGGACTCGACCGCCTCTGCGAACGCCCGCACCGCCAGCTGCTTGCGGCCCTCGATCCCATCGGCCGCCGCGCGGATCGCATCAGCGATCGCGACCTCCGAGGCACCAGCCCCGGGGACGATCCCACCGGTCGTACGGGCAGCGATCGTCACATCCACCGCATCCTGGATCGCCCGCTCGAGTTCGTCAACGATGTGCTCGGTGCCCCCACGGACGAGCAGGGTCGCCGTCTTCGAGGCAGATCCACCCTCGACGAAGGCCGCCTCGTCGTCTCCGAATGTCTCCACACGGACCGCATCGGCTGCACCGAGGTCGGCCTCGTCGAGATCACGGAGCGTACCGAGGCGCCTTGCCCCAGTCGCCTTCGCGATCGCAGCGACCTCCTTGTCTTTGAGGTCGTCGAATGCGACGATGCCCTGCTTCGACAGATGCGACGCCACACGATCTGCGATATCCTTCGAGCTGAAGACTGCATCCACACCGGCATCAGCAAGGATGGCCGCGTATCCCGCGAGTTCCGCATCCTCCGCATCGATCGCTGCGGTGAGCTGATCGACCGAGGTGATGTCATATTCGGCATCGATCTCTGATTCGCGGACATCGAGCTCGACATCCAGTACCGCGACAGTGGCATCCTCGGCCACGCCGGGCATCTGTTCAGACATCCGCTCTGCATCAACGACGACACCCTCCACGAGCTGTGTCGCCGATGACGATGCGCCCGTCTTGGTGACGATGCGGACATCGCGCGGATCGAACCGATCGTTCGCTGCTGCGACGGTGTCGACCGCCTCCACCACATACTCTGCCAATGCTGCCGCTTCGATATCACCCGTCCCTTTGCCCGTCATGGATGTCTCAGCGACCTCGATGAGCTGGTCTCGGGAGGGGGCAGCAGCGATCACATTGGCATCGATCGCCTCATGCGCCAGCTGTGCGGCCTGGTCGTAGCCCTCTACGATCACCGTCGGGTGCAGGTCGTCCTCGAGGAGATCCTCTGCTTTGATCAGCAGCTCCCCGGTGAGCACCGCGGCGGTTGTCGTCCCATCACCGACCTCCTCCTCTTGGGTCTCTGAGACCTCGACGATCATCTGCGCGGCGGGGTGCTCGATGTCCATCTCCGCGAGGATGGTCGCACCATCGTTGGTGATCACGACGTCCCCGCTCGAATCGACGAGCATCTTGTCCATCCCACGCGGGCCTAAGGTACTCCGGACCGACGCCGCGACGGCCTTGCCCGCTCGGATGTTCGAGTCCTGTGCATCCTGTCCCCGGGTCCTCTCTGACCCCTCTGCCAAGATGAAAAGTGGCTGCATTCGTGCTGACATGCTAGATAGCCTCACCTGAAAAGACGACAGCAGTTCTATAAAACGATACCGGAGTTTTGCCCACCCTGACTGCGGGTCTGCCAGTACGTCACACTCGCAAATCTGCCGCCGAGAGGACTGGATCGGACCGGTGCAATTGAGTGCCGGATTGCCCGTGCAGTCGGTTCGGAAAGCTGACGATAGAGGCCATACGGGAGCACGAAATCGTCCTCAGCGGAGACGATATGCAGTCCCGCAGCAGAAGTCAGGTCGTGGATCTCCTCCCTGCTATACAGCCTGGAACCCATCGGGAGCATCCATGTGTACAGTTCGCGCGCACTCCGCTGATTGAAGGTGTCGAAGATGACACGGTCTGTACTGACACGGGCCATCTCCCGGAGGTACGGTTCGGGGGCGTCGGTGAGGTGGAAAAATCGCATGGCAACAACCGCATCGAAGCTATCGGTCCCGAACGGCAACCGTGCGCCATCACCCCGGATGAACTCGACGGACTCGCTGTGGCCCGCTTGGTCGACCCGACTCGCAGCCCGACGCATCATCGCCGAGGAGATATCGAACGCCGTGACGCTCGCTCCCGCTGTGGCCATCGCCGCCGTGAACCGGCCTGTTCCACAGGCGATCTCCAGGACCCGCTTGCCTGGTGCTGATTCGAGGGCATCAAGCACAGCCCGCTTCTCGCGGGCGTCGATGATCTGCCCACCACCGGTGAACCGGGTCGCATCATATGACGCGGCCACAGCGTCAGCCTGATACCATCGCTTGCCTCGCACGAGCTACGAACATCCAGCCATCCGTATAGCGGTGTTGCCATCGGCGGCGTTTTGACCGGGGGAAGAATTGACGTCATATGGAGGGATTGGACGCGGCACTCAAGGCCGCCTGCGATATCTCGATCGCAGACCTTGCGAGACAGATCCGATCCATCGGATTCGAGTGCACCCATTGTGGTGAATGTTGCAAGGGTAGTCCCACCGATCCACACACAGCGACGGTGTTCCCTCATGAGGTGCGACGACTGCAGGCGGCGACAGGGCGGGCGTGGGCATCGGTCGCCCGCCCGATGCCGTATGGGGTCCCCTATGGGGAGACCTTCGAATGGGCCCTGGCCACCGATGGGAGGGACGGATGTGTGTTTCATGACCCCGACAGGTCTGAGAAGGGCTGTACCGTCCATGATGAGCGACCGGGGGTCTGTGCAACCTATCCGTTCAGCCTTGCCGTCGACGCGAACGAGGACGCATCAGGCGAGGCGGTCGGAACAGATGGCATCCTTCGGGTGCACGAGTGTGAGGGTGTGGGTGAGCCCATCAGCGATGCAGCAGCGCGTCGCTTGGCGAGGCGCCTGCGGGAGCGGACCATCGTCGAGCTGATCGAAGCTGCAGCTCTGCTCGAGCGGTACGATCCCCAGCCGCAGGGGGAGCTGGTCGTGTTCGATTCGGAGGGCGCAAAGGACCCCCAGGGGCGCCCTCTGGAGGTGTCAGATGCGGCTTGACAAGCTCGAGGTCACCCAGAGTTTCACCGCAGCGATCCGACGAGATGCGGGTGACAGCGAGGGCATGCTCCCAGTACCTCCTGCGGTGGCCGAGACTCTGCCCGATGGTGAACTGCAGGTCTCGGTGGGTGTTCCGGTCCCAGTCGCGATGCCTCCGGAACCCCCAGAACGTGTCAGCCCGGTCGAGCCCGGCGAGATCCGCCTGGTGACGATCACGGACCGCGGCCGTCGGGGGGACGGAATCGCACTTGTGGAGCGCGGATTCGTCGTGATCGTCCCTGGGACGGCGCCCGATGACAGGGTCCTCATCGAGATCGAGGAGGTTCGGGACTCGTATGCGCTCGCGAGGACGGACGACAGCGGTCACTCACCGAAGTAAAGTCGGGGGTCTGTGACCTCCCCCGCGATATCTGCGGGGGTCGCCTCTGGGTCTGCGGTCATGATCGCTCCCGCGGTGGCTGCGCCGATCCCGGGTACCGCAAGCAGCTCTGCCTGTGTCGCTGTCTCGGGGTCGATCGGATAGGGAACACCAGTGACCGATCGGTACCCATGACCGGTGACGACCACATCGCAGACTGACCCAAGCGGTCGCTCACCTGGCACCGCCACGAGCAGCGGATAGGTACCCAACTGCCGGCCGAAGGTCCGCCCTCCCTCATGGTACTCCATGATGACCCCGTCCAGGCGTGTCCCTGTCGGCGCAACACGGCGCAACATGGGCCGATCGATCTGCTCTCTGACGGTCCGCTTGTACTGCTGGAAGCGATCACGATGGGCGATCGCAATCGAGGTTCCCGTCTCAGCCATCGGGGTACCCTCGAAGGCCATCACCTGTCTGATGTTGATGCGTCGGATGAGGAGGCCTGCCTCGAGCACACGGTCGAGGAACTGCAGGTTCGCATCATACGTGGCCTCGGTCTCCCCAGCGAGCCCATGCAGCAGGTTGATACCCGGCAGCAGCTTCGGCAGTCGTGGATGGGTGTCATCCGGTCGCCACCCCGCGACCTCATTGACGAGCTCGATCGCGGTGAAGCACTCTTGTGCGGTCACGTTGAGGTCGTTCGCAGCCTGGACCGCGGGATCTGCGGATTCCAGACCGAACGCGGCGGTATCTCCTGGTGTGTTGTACCGTGCAATCGTAGCCAGCGCGCGTGCGGCACGGTCGGGGTATCGGACAATCGTGATCGGGTTGATGTTGTCCAGGTGCAGCGTGCGGAGGTCATCGACTGCATCGGTGATCCCCACATACAATCGCTCGATTGCTGCAGGATTGGGTGCCTCGCCGTCACCACCGTACGCGAGCAGGTCGGCCTGGCGACCGAGGCGGAAGTCCCGCACCCCCGCAGCAGCCAGCGCACGCACCTCCGCGATGATCGCCTCGGGGTCGCGAAAGCGGGGTGCCCCGTACATCGGCTCGGTGCAGAATGAGCAGCGATACGGACAGCCCCGCCCCGTCTCGATCTCGCAGATCAGCTGATCGGGATGGGAGGGGTGTGCGGTGACCACCGGCGCACCGAGACGGGCCCACCGGTCCGCTTCATCGGTCTCGCGGTATCGGGGATCGAACCCATCGAGTGAGGCGCCCAGTAGGTCATAGACGGCAGCCTCGATGTCTGCCATCGCGACGTGATCGAAGTCCAATGTGTCGCGATGCATGTCCTGGGCGCCCGCGTTCTCCGCACCCACCCCGAAGCGGATCGGCCCCCCCATGACCGACACCCCCTCAGCGATCCATGCCAGCTCACGGACCTCCTCTGGTGTCGCCGGTGTCCCACCGACGTACTTGCCCGGGACGGTCATCCCACCCACGTAGACCAACAGATCGGCGTCTGCGACATCGCGATAGCGGCCACGGTCCGCCCGCAGTGCGTCGATGGTGTGGTAGCTGATCGCTGCGGGATCGACCCCCGCATCCACCGCTGCCCCGTAGACGTATCGTGGATATGTCGCGATGTACGGCGGGACACCGAAGTGGGCAGGCTCGTCGACGTACCCGTCCACGATCGTGAGCCGCGGGGCGTTCATGCCGTGAGCAAGGAGCACTCCGATGGATAATCTGTCGGGTCGGCCCCGCAGATGCGTCCCTCGACAGGAGGCCCCGGTGAGCTACAGGGGGTCATGAAGGCCGTGGCAGTCGCAGCGATCGCCGCGTCGAGCAGATCGCCCCCACGCTGGTCGATCACGGCATCACGGGCATCCTCTGCGATGCGTACCGCTCCAGTTGCGGTGAGTGCCTCGACGATCAACGTGCGACGACCCCGGTGGATGGGATCTGACCCCTTGTAGCCCGTGGCATCCAGCCCCCACACACCGAGTGCTGCGGCGGGGTAGACCTCGCAGAGTGCCGGTATCCCCGATGTGTGAGGGATGATCCCGCCCACCTGCTGCCAGCGGGGCAGTAGCTCCGTCAGCGCAGCATACGTCTGTGCGGCGATCATGAAGTGGACAGGCGAGAGGGCCGTCGCCTGCGCATCGACGACCCGTCTGGGGTACCGGGAGCCTGTTGCAGGTGCTGCGTCGATGACCACCTTTGTCAGCGCACGGGGATCGCTACACTTGCTCCGGACCGTCGCGGGCAACAGTGCCCAGTCTTCGACCCCAAGAGCACGTACGGCAGACTGCGGCAACGACAGCGCTGCATCGACCCCCACACGGGTGGGTCGGCGTCTCCGTGCGAGGTCCACGAGTCCGGCGATCGCTGCCTCCCGGTCGCCAGCGGTCTCACACCGCGTCGCGACCGCATCCACCGCATCGATCTGGAGCGTGCCATCGCTGAGTGAGGCCTCCGCCAATGCCAACCGGTCGCCGGGGGTGGCAGCTCCCGAGAAGTCTACGCCCCACACGGTGGTGGTCATGTCCCCCCGCAGGCCCAGATGCTTATGTCCGTGCCGGTCATCGTCCCGGTATGCCAACCACGGTGGAGATCGCCTGTGAGAATCCCGACTGCACCCTGGACATGATGGAACTGCACTACACCTATGAGATGCCTGCAGAGGTGGGTGTCGATGCGTTCAGTTGCCCATACTGTGGGTCCGGGTCACATCTGCGGGAGTTGCTGGTATGACCGCGGTGTTGGATGTTGGACGCGAGTTGCTCGCACGGGGTCTCGAGCGCGCGGGGCGAGGCATCGCTCGCATGCAGGAGATGGGGGATATCCCCTCCGACGTGCTGGAGGCCGATGAGGCGTTCCACATCCTGGTCGATGCAGCAGGAGCACGGGCGGAAGACGTGGCCGTCCGCGCAGTCGACCGGATGGTGACCATCGAGATCGACCGGTTCCGATCATTCGACCCTGATTACGTGCTGCGGTATCCGGGACGGGGGATGCAGCTGTCCACGTCCGTCGAGCTCCCTGTGGAGATCGACCCTGAGGGGGCGGAGGCGTCGGTCGACCAGGCCGGGACCCTCTCAGTCCGGATCCCAAAGCGGTCCCCGAGGACCGCCGTCAGCGTCGACGAGGAGTGATCACGGCAGCGCATCACGGGGATCATCGATGACCGTGGGGTTCACCTGCGGTGGCTGCCAGCTCAACGTCTGTTCGAACAGCTGCACACAGATCCTGGCGGTCGCACCCCAGATGACCGGATCATGGTGGAAGTAGTGGATGATCCGTTCCTCCTCTGCTGTGGGCCGGATCCGCTGTTCGTACAAGCTGGTGTCGAGGAGCGTCTCGATCGATACCGGATGCACCGCGACGATCTCTGACTCATCAGGGTGATACTGCCGCGACGGGACGATCGCGACGACAGGCCGCACCGCATACCCGGTCACCGTCCGGATCTCATCAAGCTCGCCGATGACCTCTGCCTCTGCGGGATCGAGGCCCACCTCCTCGGTCGCCTCCCGGAGTGCGGTCATCCGGCGGTCCGGGTCACCTGGTTCGGCACGACCGCCGGGGAAGCTGATCTGCCCGGCATGAGCACTGAGGTCGGGAGACCGCTCGGTGAACAGCAACTGTGGGACCCCGTCTGGGTCGATGAGCGGCACCAACACTGCAGCGGGACGGCCAGAGGTACGCTGGGGGGACCGCCGGCCACGGAGGAGGTGCAGCTGCATACGACCCCTTCACGCGCTAGCCGCTTGAGTTCTGCTCAGAGAGGGCAGCCGCTGCAGCGTCGGTGACCGCAGACGGTGAGAGGTCAACATCATCCCATGCAGGCATCCGCTCGGGGGGGATCGCCCCCTCGATTGCCGCAGCATACGCGGTCACCTGCTCGACTTCGGCGGGGCGATCGAACTGCAGACCGTTGAAGCTCGCATCCAGGGCATAGCGGTCCACCGTCGCCATCGCCGCCTCGCGGTAGGGGGTGATGATATCACGCGTGTCGATGACGACCCCATGGTCGGCGAGGACGCTGACCATCGTGCCTGCGACCGCCTGTGCCATCGCCTCGAGGCCGCCAGGTCCACTGACCGCACGGTGGTGATGCTCATAGCGTCCAAGGTCGACCTGTGCCGTCGACGATGGGCCCAGGAGGTCGAATGCGTCGGCCAGTGTCCCCACTTCCAACCCCCATGTCCTGGGAGGCCGGAGCGCAGTCGTGACCGCAGCAGTCGCCGCGAACTCCCCTGCAAGTGGATAATGGAAGCTCCGCAGGTACCGGACGAACGTGGTGGGATGGGCGGCGGCGACAGCCGACATGAGTGGCGCGAACAGCAACCTGACGAGCCGCCCATACAGTCGCCGATCCTCGATCCGCGCATAGAACGCCTTGGCAAACCCGTATCCGGCGGTGAGCGGGTACGCGAGGCGATGGATGTAGCTGTCATCATAGCTGATCGTGTCTGCATCGTGGACGACCACATACTCGCTCGCAGCAGCAGCGACACCCAGGCCCAGCCAGACATCCCGCCCCTTCCCCCGAGGGCCGGTGATGTCTGCATCTGCCAACAGCTGGCCGATCTGTGGGCTGTCACACCACAGCAGTGTCAGCGGCAGATCGAACCGGCGCAACCAGTCGGCTGTGGCCCCGAGTTCTGCCGACGCGCACCGCAAGGGAATCACGACTCCAGCGGGGCTCTGCCGCTCGAGTGTCTGCAAGACGCGCTCTGTCGGTAGGGTCATCGCCTCCCGGGCGGTCATCGGGACGACGACGGTCACCTTCTCGAGGGGGGCCTCGGCGGTCACTCCCCCGAAATCGTGCAGCGTCGCGACCGACGGCTGCGTGTACTCCATGAGCGGCCTTGGCGGCGACCGCGAAAAGCCCTCCTGTGTTTATGTCGATGGAGGCGAGTGAGTCGACATGGACAGCATACGACGCGCGGTCCGCCGTCGTGCCGTCACCCGTGACACCTTTGGCCGCCTGCACTGCGGAGCCTGTGGTACACGGTTGCGGACGTTCGATCCTGAGGACCTGCCACACCGCATCCGCCGGTGTGATACGTGTGATCTGCAGTGGCGAGAGGTGGGCTGATTCAGGCTCGAAGGCGCTGTGCGATTGGGGTGGCATACCCCGATCGGAAGGTGGGGTATCGCAGCCGGTAGCCGAGTGACCGCAGCTTCGCGTTCGACACACGCTTTTGTGCTGCGAGCCGACGACGACCCGCCTCAGACATGGACGGATCTGCGAGTCGGTCAGCCAGCAAGCGACGATCCGGGGGGCGGACGCCCGCCATCTGCGCGAGGGTGAACGCGAGATGGTACCGGTCCGTCGGAGCATCATCGACGATGTTGATTACCTCACCACGCCCGCGACCAGCGCGGAGCAGGTGTGCGATGGCCCCTGCGGCATCCACCCGGTGCACCAAGTTGAGGTAGCCCGTCGTCACGGTCTCGTCGAGGTAGCGGTCTAGCCGATATCGATCCGGGCCATACAGTCCTGCGAATCGGCAGACGGTGCCATCGATACCGCTCACCCCGCTCTGCTCGACTGCGACCTCCTCTGCCCGGGCGAGGATGGTGGTCTTGCTGGTCTGGGGGTCGGGGGCGTCCGTCTCATCGACCCATCTGCCACCGCGGTCACCGTAGACACTCGACGATGAGGTGTAGATGATGCGATCAGGGGGATCACCACGGTCAGCATAGCTGTCGATCACGGTGGCGAGACCCTCCTGGAAGACCGCCTGCGCAGCAGCCGCATCGCCACCGCCAGACGAGACCGCGACGATCACCCAATCGGCATCTGGCAGCGCATCGATGGTCTCCGGAGTGGTGACATCCGCCTCCCGCGGGGTGATCCCCCGCCGGCGGATCGCCGTGAGTGAGCTGTCACTACGGGCGACGCCGGTGACGTCGTGCCCACCCGCGAGCAGGATGCTCCCCAGGACCCGACCGACATACCCACAGCCGATGATGACCGCTCTCATCCGGCAGCCCGCTGTTCCAGCGTGAACTGTAGCTCTGCCAGGACAGGGAGGGGGAGGCCGCTCCGGCCCTCGATCGCCTGTTGGACCTCCTGACCGGTGAGATCTGCCTCGATGCTCCCTGCGAGCGTGTCGACATCGACCACCGCCAGTGTCATCAGTAGCAGCAGGTGGTCGCGGACCTCCGCGACGATCGTCTCCGCAGACACGGACGGTGATGCTGTGGCGAGGACTGCCGCCGCATCCGCGAGGTCGAGCGTATCGGCTGGCCCGACAGTGGGGTCGGCGGCCTCGAGCGGTTCATGATACGCCGCAAGGAGCGCTTCTGCATCCGCAAGTTCCACCGAGTATCGGTCGACAAGCATGCGGCCGCTCCGAGGTCGGGCAGCAAACAGGTTTCGCACTGTGTAAGGGCAGCGGGGATGAGCGGGCAGGCAGTGTGGACCTCGGTCGAAGCCTGGTGATCTCTCATCACGACCACCCTCGACGTCTCCGATACCCGGGGGGCCAGGAGGGACCGCAGCAGCGATGACGGTGTCTATGGAGAGACGAAGCCGATCGGCATGACCGATCGTCTGGACCTCGTCATCTGCGACCACCCGGACAGGCTGACCGGCACGTGTGTACCTGAGGCCACTGTCAGGATCGATCAGTGTCATCCGGAGATACTGCCCTGAGGCTTCGATCCGCCACAGATTCACGGTTGCGATCCATGGTGAGAGCGTCGGGCTTATCGGAATCCCAGCGGGCAACCGTGACACCACAGCAGCACTGAGGCGGTCATCAGCTGTGTCGGTGACTGCCTGCGTGATGCCGCGGGCGATGGGGTCCAGCAACGTCGCGTCAATCCGAGCGTCGGGATCGCGGAGTGCTCTCCGGTGCGCCATCCGGAGTCGGGCACGGTCGATCGGGTCATCCGTCATCCTCGCAGCGAGCCGCCCATCAGCGAACGCCGTGGGCTGCTCTATCAGTCGCAGTGTGGCGAGTTCGGAATGGACACGGGAGCGGGCATCGACCGCGCCGTGTGTCGATGCTAACAGCTCGGTGCTCACCTCGGTGGGGTGCTGCATCGCCGCTGCGAGTGCACGGTACAGTGGCGGTGCAGCCGGATGACTCGGGGGAAGCGCCTCGAGGGCGCTCGCAGCCTGCCGTGCATCTACCGTGCGGTTGGGTGCAACCTGGTCAACGACCGACCGGACAAGCCCACGATGTGGAAGCGTGAACAGGTTCTGATTGCGGACGACGAGTGGCACAACGGTGGTTGTGTTGGGCACGCTCTCGATGTGGGTCCCCCTGATGGGTCCGGTCGAGAGATACCCCGGTGTGAGCTCCAGTTCGAACTGGTCGGGTGCCGAGTGGGGATCCCGCAATGCGGGGGGCTCACGTAACCCCAGGGTGTCGAGGGTAGCAGCGATCTCGGAGACCCGGCCAGCCCTGCGATGGAGGTCACCGAGGACCGCCTGCCGATATGCTGCACGGACAGCGAAGGTGGCACGCCTGCCGATCGACGTATAGCGCACAGGAGTGTCGAGACGGGGGAGGGTCTGTGAGAGCTGTCTCGCCGGCACTGGTCCGCGAGTGAGTGCGGTGATGGGGTCGATCTGGCGTGTATGAGAAGCATAGCGCAGACGGTCCGCAGCGATCGCGCTCTTGAGTCTGTCCGGCAGCGTGGGATCGACCGCGACTGGGAGCCATATGCGATGGTGGTGCTTCTCCTGGAGCACCGCGGCCTCCGCAACATCGGCAAGCTCTGCGTCCCACCGTGCGAGTGCTCGCTGTGCGATGCTGTCGGCCACCGGTGCAAGCGGTATCGGGCGGTCAGGGATCCCGAGTGGGGTGAGCCGCAGCAGCATGCGAGCTGACAGCTCGTAGTGGTGGGTCACCTGGACGGTCGTAGTCGTCCGTTGGCCCCCCGCGACCCACCGGCGGATGGCAACCGTCGTGAGCTCGATATCCGCGCGAGCCCGCGCGAACTCATAGCCCGCATCCGTCTGCAGTCCGGTTCGATCGACGTGGTCAGAGACCACCTCAACCTGATGTGTGACCGCCTGTCCCATCGGTGTGTGGTCTGTGGAGGGTGGCACGGGTGCCGGCAGCGGGGGTGTCCGGACCGCCGTGAGCGACATATCGCTGTCGAGCATGAGGCGGTGCGCGGCTTCGAGCCGCCGTGAGAGTGATGCGGCGTCGGTCATCGCGACGAGTGCACGGTCTGCGCTGACCCCGGTGCGCACCTGTACACCTGCGGGGTCGGTCGGTCCCGGGAGTCCAGCGATGATGCGGTCAGTCACTGGGGTGGTCCCCGTGACCGTGCCGAGCTCAGAGATGCCCACACGGAGGCCCGCACGACGGAGACCGACGTGTGCAGATGGAGCGACCGTGCCGAGAGCTGCCCGTTGGTCGGCGAGCGCAGCAGCATTCACAACCAGTGCTAGCTGGTCGGTCCGGACCACGTTGGTGATGGGTGCACCACGATATCGCCCCAGACCGCGCGCGGTCGCGAGGGCGCTCATCGCTCCGGTGACCGTCCGAGTCGTCCCGGCAGTGTCGATCGGTGCCACCAGTCGGTCCTGTAGGGATGTTGCGGCTCGATGCATCGCGATGACCGGTAGGTCGACCGTGGTCGTCCGAGTACGGACAAATCGCCGGGACCGGCCATCGACACGGAGATGCCCGCGGAGTCCCTCGACCGAGAGCCTGAACGCATCGCCCTCATCCAGCGGCTGTACCTCGATCGACCGGACAAGGGTTGACAGGTCGCGGGAGGGCAGGTGGATCGCCACCGTCGCCTGCCGGGTCTCGTGTGCGATTGGGAATCGACGCAAAAGCGCCGCTCCGGCGTGCATCCGCATCCCCAGCATGAAGGGGTCGTCCGTTCTGAGCGATGCGATGGGGTCGATCAGCGGCGCAGATGCGCTCGCGTGAGCGGAGAAGAGGCCTGCCTCATTGACAGCCGCCGTCAGCTCTGCATCTGCATGGGTGGAAAGCCGGTCTGCACGGAAGTCGGTCCCGAGGACCGGTGATGGCCCCAGTGCAGGGATGATAGCCGCAGAGATGCTCAGACAGACCACAGCGATGAGCGAGAGGGGGACACGACCTGACTGGCCGGTCATCTGGCGGTGCTCACGACACAGCGGACAGACGGCAGCGGCCGTGGGAGTGCTGCATAGACCCTCTCTAGGGCGTCGCGAGTCCCCGGAGCAGATGCGATCTCCGGGGCGCGAGCTGGCAGGGGTATCTGCATGACGGCCGCCGAGGTGGTAGGACCCTCATGATCCCCCCACTGACGTGAGGCGACGAGCCCGATGGGGGCGTCGGCGAGCGCACAGCGGACCTCTGCCGAAGGGGGGAGCACGATCGGTGCGTTCACCGGTGTGGTGGTGATCCGGTCATCATCGACCCGGAGGGTGGTCACCGTCGCGACCGCGATGTCAGCACGGAGGCTCCCGTATGTACCATCCGCATTGAGCAGATGAGTCCGTATATCTGCGGCATCCTGGGTGGACCCAGCGGCGGATGGGGTACCGGTCATCAGGAGCACGACCGCCGCTGCCACCACCGAGAGGGTGAGCAGCCCATCGAGGAGATGATTCACCGGTGTCCTCCAACGGTGAGGAGCACCTGGACACAGCGCTGCCTGAGTTGCACCGTGCTGACGCGGGTGTGTCGGATGCCACCCCGACTGCGATCGGGGCCGAATCGATGGTGATCTTCGGCACCGATCACCTCGATGGGAATCTCCCGTCGGAGCGCGATGGTTTCGAGTTCGTCGAGGGTCCATGTGCAGGGAGGGGGGTGCGGAAGGGTGGGTCCAAGCTGCCGGAGGTCGAGTATGGTTTGGATCGTCCCCTGCGCAGCCTGGATGTACACCGCAACACCGAGCAGTACCACGGCGGTCACCACCAGTGCAGACAGCTGACTGATCCCGCGGTCATGCACCCACGATCACCACCGAATCCCCACCACACCACCGGTGGCTGATCTCCAGGGTCCCATCTGTGCGGTGGGTGACCGGCCGCGTGACCCGTTCCAGTCGGTCAGGGGTACAGTCCGTTGGATGCGAACCGGTGGTCACCGCGAGTGTGGTGATGGTGGTGATCGCAGCGGATGCCCGACGCCCCTCATGATGGAGGGTGATCTGGGATGGTGCGACGGTGATCGCATCGGCGTCGACATCGATGCTGATCACCGCAGGTGGTGTCGCGCTCCCAACGTCCGCGATCGCATCCGCGACCGCCGGCGCATCAGGTGGTACCTGTGCGGGGATGGTGACCAGCAGACCCACACAGGCGGTGGTGACCAACCCGACAGCGAGTGCCGTGTGTGCAAGTTCAAGCGGTGGACCGAGCATGCGGTGACTGCTGCGACCTCCGATTTGAACCTCGGCTCACATGAGCTGTGACACGAGGGTCACGGTGAGGGTGAAGATAGCCAGCGCAAGCACCGCGGCGTGACCAGCTTGTCTGAGCACCAGGGGGAGATCTGGACCGTGCTCGAGCATGACTGCGAGTGACGGGAGCAACACGGCGATCGACAGGACGGTGGTTGCCACAGGTGGCCCCACTGCTGTGGGAGAGAGTGGACGACCTGTCAGGGCCGTCTCCGTGAGCGCACTGAGCATGGCGACGGTCGTCCCAGCGATGATGGGACCAACGACCGCACCAGTGTGAGTGCACATGCGCGCGAGGCCCCCGATCTGATGCATTGCCTCCGCACGGACCTCATCCGACGCGCGCCAGGCCTCTGCGAGTGTCGAGCAGAGCGCACCACCAGCGGTGCCCAGTCCTGCGGCGATCCGGTAATGGGTGGCCCACCGGTGGAGCCGGGGACCCCCGGCTGCTGAAGCCAGCCCCCCATCGAGCGCAGCTGGTAGTGATGCGCCCGCCTGGAGTTCAGCATCGATGTGTGTGATGACCCTGCCCAGGGGGCTGGGATCGGCGGCCGCTGCGAGTGCACGTTCGGGGGCACCACCATCGCTGAGTCTCACACCGAGTGTGGCCATCATCGCCGGCAGAGCCCGATCTATCGCCGCCCTTCGTCGACTCATATCGATATGCTGGTGCGTGGCTGTGTGGGCAACCACTCCCACGACAGTTGCAACGGCCAAGTGACCACCTGCCCAGGGCAGCAGCTGTGAGCCGATCATGGCCATGAGCACCCCGCAGAGGATAGCAAAAAGCAGCATTTTGGGTGTCACCACACCGGGTGGGGCGAGATCCTCGATCGGATGCAGATCGGCGAGTGGACCGGTGATGATGATGGCGACCCCGACCGCGATGGCGATCGGGACCCAGAGGTGGTAGATGACCGCAACCATCGGAGGCGCGATCGCCACCCCACCTGCACTTGCGGCTGGCAACACCCCGACCGCTGCCAAGGGTCCGAAGACGCCGAGTAAAAACAGCACCGTCAGCTGCAGCTGTAGGCGGTCGGCCGCCGCCTGGAGCCGGGCAGTCTCAGCAGCCAGTATCTGATGCACCGCCCTGTCGAAGCCCGACGGATCGGCGCGGTCGGTGGCCGCATGGAGCTGCGCGCAGACCGCCTGCGTCCACGGCAGGTCAGTGATGCCCCGTCGGAGTGCCGTGTGGACGGGCTCGCCGTCTCGCACCGGCGCCTGCTGGGCGCGTGTGAGCACCGCATGCAGGATCCGTGGTGCGGTCTCGAGGAGGGTAGCGATGGCCCGCTCTGGAACGCGATGGACCCGGAGCAGGCTGGTGTACAACAAAAGAGTCTCCGCGACTGCAGCCACCCGGAGCCTCCGTTTATGCCCGACAGCCATCCGTTGGATGCCGTGTCGTGCAAGCACCGCCATGAGGCCGCTGCCGACAGCGATCGTCAGGTGCGACCCCAGGGTCCACGCTGGCGTGAGCGCAATGACCCCCCAACAGTGCACGATCGCACCGAGGGTGACCCCACGGGACGCCCGCTCAGGTCGCACGTGATGACGCAGGGGCGGTCGAGCCGGTGTAGACCTGCCCAAATCCACCATCCGTGACCGTGGCGATCTCGGTGATCAGATACTGATCACCGTCGCGACCACAGCAGACGATCGCATCGGTGTGCCGGAAGCTCTGCTCAGAGACACCGAGGTCGATGGTGATGCGATCGCGGACCGCCTGGGGTGTGCCACCATGGATCGTCGCGAGGACAGCCTCAGACTGCGCGCCGACCCGGATCGCCTCGTAGACCGCCTTGACCTCCGGGCCCCGGACCTCGCCGATGATGAGTGCACTGTCTCCGAGGCGCAGGGCCGCACGCACAGCAGCGGTCGGGGTGTGGGTGGTGCTGGTCGGATCAGCGTGCAGCGGTTGGACATCACGCCCGGCCTCCCGGAGGACGGCGACGGGCAGCTCGGGTGTGTCCTCGATGGTGATGATCCGTGTCTCGGCGGGTAATGCGGCCATCGCAGCGCCACAGAGTGTGGTCTTGCCTGCACCGCGTGGTCCCGCGATGAGCAGAGCCCCACCCGCGTGCAGCCGGTCGCGAAGCCAGGCAGCGATGCGTGCAGGAAGCATGCCACCGCGGATGAGGTCCGCGAGGGTCCGATGCCGATCTGGCTGGACCCGGAGTGTCACCGCAACCCCTGGCGCCAGCGGCGGGCCGACCGCAGCGAGCCGACAGCGCCGGCCATCGATGGTCACCTCTGCATCGAGCGTGGGGTCGGCGAGTCCGAATGGGCGGTCTGCCGCCCGACGACCGGCTGCGATCAGATGAGCGATGTCGGCGTCAGTCGGGTGATGTCGCGTCCGCACCGGGCCAGTCGGTGTGACGACCGTGATGGGTTGACCCGCAGCGGGGGCTGGGATGTGGATATCGGTGCATCGGTGTGTTGCGAGCAAGTGTCTGAGCACCTGGCGAATCTGGGCCATACCGCCGTCTGCTGCGGTCTCCTATGTGGTTCCTCGGACCACGATGAGCCGACAGGTCACACGGTCGTAGCTCCTCACCCCCGTCGCACCGATGCGTTGTGGTGATCGTCGTCCGGCTACGCCTGCAGGAGGCTCACACCATCGAACATCGTCCGGTCGTACTCCGCCTCCATCAGATCGAAGATGGTGGGAGCCACATCGAGGATGTCAGCCTCGGTGAGGTCGAGATCAGGCACATCACTGAACAGAGTGGCGTTGCCGAATGCGTGCATCCCTGTCCGTGGCCCGCGCGTGAACACCTCCTCCCCACCAGCGAAGCCAGCCTTCAGGTCGAACCCATCATTCGGAAGCATCACCAAGTCGGGGGCGATGCCAGCGTGATCGCCTCTGCAGACCGCCTCTCCATCGTAGATCTGTGCTGCGACCGGGTCCCCATCCGGGCCTGTCATCCCCTCCAACAGCGCACGGAGGTCATCACGCACCGTCTCATACTCATCTGCTGGCACACTCCCATCGGGCTCGCGACCCTCGAGATTCAGATAGAAACGTCCGGGGATGAACGAGAACGCGCGGGTGGATGGGGCGATATCGACCAGGTCGGCGTGGTCATCACCGCGGAATGACAGCCACCCCTCCTGCTCGAGGAACACGTTGCAATGGACCTCATGCTGCAGGCGGGTGAAGCCATGATCCGACATGATGATCAGTGCAGTGTCCTCACCGAGCGCATCCCAGATCTCAGCGATGTAGCCATCCAGTCTGCGGTACACATCCATGAACTGCTCATACGCAGGGGTTGGGTCGGCATACGCGTCGAACAGGAAGTGATTGATCCGATCTGTCGTCATGTACACGCCGCAGAACAGATCCCAGTCGTCGGCAGTGATGACATCCATGAACGCCCGGTGCCGTGCGGCCATCGTCTCTGCGGCATTCTCGAGGAACGCAGTCTTATCATCATCATGACCGAGCTTGGCATTCACATCAATCCGGTAGCCATCTTCCGCAAGTCGCTCGGCGAACTCTGGCGGGTGTGCCGCCTTCTCCAGTGAGGGGGACAGAAAACCCGCGACCATCCTGTCGATGCCCCGCTGTGGTGGGAATGTGACCGGGACGTTCATCACGGACGCCCGTCGGCCGAGATCAGCGAGCCGATCCCAGATCCGCTGCGCCTGCACATCACGACCCATGGGGATGTACGTCTCATACGATCCGATCTCCCGGTCCTGGAAGCCATAGACCCCCGTCTTGCCGGGGTTGACCCCCGTCGTGATCGCGGGCCAGCACGCGGAGGACTCCGGTGGGATGATCGAGTCGATGGCACCCGCAGATCCTGCCTCCGCGATCGCCGCGAAGGTGGGGAACTCATCGGGGTGGTCCGCGAGCAGCTCGTGTGGTACCCCATCGATTCCGATCAGCGCCACGCGCGGGGCGGAATCGCCACGTAGCCGGTCGAACAGACCCATATGCCCCCACTGGCGGCCGGGATGGCTTGAACCTTGTTGGTCCCGACACACCGAAGCTGATGGCGCGACAGTCACGGGTATGTACAGCGTGAGGTCGTGGGGATGAGCCGGAACCGCGAGATCGCCTCGTTGTTCGATGAGCTCGCGGACCGACTTGCCGCACAGGATGGATCGTTCCGACCGCGGGCATATCGCAACGCTGCGGATGCGATCCGCCAGTCGACCGCCCCGATCGAGACGCTCGCAGCCGAGGGGCAGGATGCACTGGAGGAGCTCGATGGGGTCGGTGAGGCGACTGCAGCGAAGGTCATCGAGTACCTTGATACCGGGATGATCGGGGCGCTCGAGGAGGAGCGTGAGGCGGTGCCGGTCGACATGCAGGCGCTGCAGCGAGTGGAGGGGCTGGGACCGAAGCGGGTGTATGCACTGCATGCGGCGTTGGGCATCACAGACCTCGATGAGCTCGAGGCGGCCGCGGAGGCGGGGGAGATTCAGCAGGTCGATGGGTTCGGGCCGAAGACAGAGGAGACCATCCGAGAGCAGGTCGACTTCGCACGGACGGCGACGGCGCGGACACCGATCGGGCAGGTGTATCCCCTGGCTGGGGATGTCGTCGATCACCTCCAGGAACATGCTGCGGCTGCGGAGGTTGCCCTCGCTGGGTCGATCCGGCGGTGGCGTGCCACAATCGGTGACATCGATGTGCTGGTCGCTACCGACAGCGCCGATGCGATCACCGATCATCTCCTGGAATGGGACCGCACCACGGAGGTGCTCCAGACCGGCCAGACGAAGTCATCGGTTCGGATCGGCGGGCAGCAGGTCGATCTGCGCGTGGTCGATCCGGACAGCTTCGGCGCAGCACTCCAGTACTTCACCGGATCGAAAGCACACAATGTCCGGCTGCGGAATCGCGCACTCGACCGTGGGTTGACAATGAACGAGTACGGCACATTCGAGCTCGCGGAGGATGATGACGTAGGTGCACGGGTTGCAGGCGACACGGAGGCGTCGATGTACGACGCACTCGGGTTGCCGTTGATCCCCCCGGACCTCCGAGAGGACAGGGGGGAGATCGCCGCCGCGGCCGATGATGCGCTTCCAACACTCGTCGAATTGGAGCATGTCCGTGGCGATCTGCACACGCATACGACCGCCTCCGACGGCCGAGCGAGCATCGCGTCGATGTTGGAAGCTGCAGCAGCTCGCGGATACGAGTACTACGCAGTGTGTGACCATGCGAGTGGACCAGGTGTCGTCACGGGGATGGGTCTGGATGACGATGCACTAATCGAGCATGCGACGGCGGTCCGTGAGGCAGCTGAAGATGTCGGGATGGCCGTCCTGACCGGTGTGGAGACGAACATCACCGAGGCGGGCGAGCTCTCGACAGGGGATGATGCGTTGGAGGCGGTCGACTGTGTCGTCGCCTCCCCACACAGCGCTCTCGATCAGGACCGTGAGGCTGCGACCGACCGTATCATCGCGGCGGTCGAGCATCCGATGGTCGACATCATCGGGCATCCGACAGGGATGCGTCGGAGCCAGCGCGAGGGGTTACCGATCGATATCGATGCGGTCGCTGCGGCGGCGGCAGAGGCTCAGACGGCCCTGGAGGTCAACGCAAACCCCGCCAGGTTGGACCTGCGGAGCGAGTTCATCCGTGTGGCTGTCGACGCGGGGGCGACGATCGTGATCAACACTGATGCGCACGGGACCGACCAGCTGGACCTGATGCGCTATGGCGTCCATACCGCACGGCGCGGATGGGCCACCGCAGAGTCCGTCCTCAACACGTGGGATGTGGATGCGGTCTCCGCGTTCTGTCACTGACGGGGCGAATACACATCGCATGCGTCGAGGTCGTCCATATACTCCGCATGCTCGCGACAGTATGGTCGGATCCCCGCCGAGGTCCGACGATATTCGAACTGAGCGCAGGTCCCACAGTGGACATCGTCTGTCGGTCGAGGACTGCGTAGCTGTTGTGTTGTCGTACCACCGTCGGCGGTCGTCGATGGCGTCGGCGTTTGCAGGCCAGCGACTCCCACAGATGAACCTGTCCGGGAGGGTACCTGCGTGGGGATGTACCTGGTCTCGCCGAGCTTCTGCACCTCGATCCGTGCGGTCCCCCCGGGGTCATTGCGGATCTTCGTCGTCGCCAGGCCGGCGAAGAGTGCCCAGAACGTCCACAACAGCCCCACACCGTACATCCCCACCGTCATGAGCGTGAGGTCCGGGCCTGCTGCGGCACAGGTGGACCCGGTCCACTGACAGGGGTACGCGTGGGCAAACAGCGCGACACCCATCGATGCGATCCCACCCCCGAAGACCGCCCCCGCCTTGCTGATCCGGCCCGACGGCAGCACACTGAAGATACCGAGCATGACGGCGGGGACCCCGAGGCCTGCGAGGATCCCACCGAGATGACGCTTTGCGGTCAATGCGGCCGGGTCTGTCCCGTACAACAGCCCTGTCGTGGTCACCAACGTCGCCCCGATGATTAAGACTGCACCGACGCAGAACACCACCACCCCAGCGATGATCCGTGCGCGACCAGGTCCACCCCGATCGCCGTGATACGCCTGTGCGAGACTCGTCATGTGCGGTGATGATGCGCTGGGCGTAAAATCATGTGTCAGACGGTGGTCCGACGGGTGCCTGGCGATAGCATTAATTCCCGGAGGGTCGCGTCTATGGTATGACAGAGGACGACGAGGAGATGCACCCGGAGGTACCCCTCGGGGCGGATGTGGCCGTGGAAGGGGTACCGGTTGCACGTGTGGCAGCGCGGCTCCACTACCCGCTGCCACGCTCGCAGCTGCTCGAACGGGCCGGGGAGATCGAGATTCGCACGCCGGCGGGGCCGACGACCGTGCGGTCGGTCATCGAGGAGATCGATGTGCAGATCTTCCCCACCGAGGCTGCGCTGATCACCGCTGTGCGTGCGAGGGTGGGTGAGGCTCCGGTCACAGCTGACTGAATCAGCCGAAGGCGGTGAGCGTCTGTTGTCGTCCAGCAGCGATGGTCGAAGCACGCTGGAGCCGAGTGCGGTCCACGGGCAGGAGTTCGCAGACGGCATCGAGCGCAGCATCGAACGACCCTGTTGATACGACGGGAGCCTCGAGTGCAGCCCGGACAGCCTCACGGACGAGCCACACTCCCACAGGTGCGTAGTACTCCGAGCTCACGTGTCGGATGAGCAGTGCAGTCGCACTCCGCCTGCGGTCAGCCAACGCCTCGAGCACCCCCAGACGGGCCGCGTGATATGCGCCTGCGGTCTCACTGACATATCCTGCCCGTCCATCGATCGACTCGTGATCTGACCCGATGTGTATGGCCCCAGCGGTGGGGTTCCAGATGCTTCCGGGTGCCTGCAGCTCCACGAGTTCATACTCCCATGCCCCCGGCGTCAGGATCACCCAGAAGGCATTGCCCAGGTGGGTGGTGTGGTACACTTCAGTGGTATCGATCGACCGCTGATTCCTGATCTGCCCCCGGAGCAGTCCCCCGATTGCGTCATCCGTCGCAGTGATCGACCATCGCGTCGGCACGAGCCGGCGAGAGGCCGCCTCGCCCAGAGCCCCGGCAGCGAGGATCGACTCGATCGTGTAGACATCGTACCCTCGGCGATACAGATACCGCATCGCACCGCCTGCGTGCCACTCATCATCCTCGAGCACCTTCGCTACGGGTCTGGGGACGTGGGGATTCTCCGTGAGTTCGGCACTGCTGACCGGCGCACGGGGGCCGACGGGTGTCGCCACCGCATCCGCATCGACCGACAGCTGTGGACGGCCACGGAATGCCAGGTCGATACTCACTGGCCGATCTGCGATCGCCACCTCTCGTTGGGTGCCGATGACGCCATCCCACGTGTCACTGACGTTTGTCACCGGATGGCGCTGGTGGGAATGGACACTCACCGCCCGGCGATCGAAGACGTCGGAGATCTGCAAACCCTCCGTGTACCACCGGTCACCGGTTCGGTACGCATCCACCGGGAGGTCTGGATCGACCGGTGTGACCACACCGGTCGAGACGGTCGGGTACCCGCCACTTCCCACGAAGATCTCCGGGGCGACTGCGCCGGTGTAGCTGCCGGTCGCGAGTGTCTGATTCACCCGATCGGTCAGTGCGTCCACCTGATCGGCGATCGCGTACGACCGCTCCTTTGCCATGCGGCGACGGCTGGCGGTCGGATGGTCGGTGATGTCGATGAACGCACCGAGATCCATGCCCTGAGTACGAGACGAGGGGGCTTGACCGTTCGTGACCGGGGCACTGATTCGTACCCACAGGCTAATTGTCTCATGGTCAGCGATGTGACGGCATACTTTGATGGGGCAAGTCGGGGGAACCCCGGGGCCGCAGCGGTGGGGTGGGTCATCACCGCAGAGGGGGCGGTCCTCACCGAGGGTAACGACCGGATCGGGACAGCGACGAACAACGTCGCAGAGTACAGGGCCTTGCTCGCTGCGATCGATGCAGCGGTGAGGTACGATCCTGCACGTGTGGACCTGCGGGGCGACAGCCAGCTCATCGTCCGTCAGATGACAGGGGAGTACAAGACGCGAGATGGAACACTGGCAACGCTCCGTGAGGAGGCACGTTCCGCACTCGAATCCGTCGGGGCGTGGACGATCCGCCACGTCGATCGCGAGGGGAACGCACGGGCGGACGCACTGGCTGCGGCTGCACTCGATGAGTGACCTGCTCCCACGGGAGCACCTCCGACGCTTGGGACAGGCCCACCTCGATGGTGAGGACACGGCCGACGCCATCGATGAGATCGTGCGGTCTGTGGGGTATCAGTGGCGGATCCGGGAGGCAGACAGCACCTTGGTGTGTGTCCCCGAGACGTGGTTCAACGACGGGGTGGTCATCCCCGAGCGTGTCGATACCGCCGAGGCGATCGAGATCGAATGTGCCCCATCGGCATCGGGATACGACGCGGTCGCGACGGCCAACGCTGAGGTCGCAGCGGCAGTCAGTGCGGCATATGGACCGATTCATGGAGAGAATGCAACCATCATCGCACGGTTCATGAGCGCACACATGCGCCGGCCGATCGCGTCGATGACCGAGGCTGATGGTGCGGCCTTCGAGGAGTTTTACCGACGTAATGCGTGGCCCTCGAACGATGCGGAGGAGGTGATCACACAGTCAGTGAAGCTCACATGCGAACTCGCCGTGACCGATGATCACTGACGGTCAGTGGTCGCGAGGACCATCTCCGTCGTGCTGCCCAACGGATCTGTGACCGTCGGTGTCTCTTCAACGCGGAATCCGGCATCGGCCAGCGCATCAAGTGTCGCTGTGCGACCGAGGGATGAGAATCGCATGCGACCTCCCATCCAGCCCCGGCGGACCGTCTCCACCGGTCTCGAGGGGAGTGTCATCAGCAGCCATCCAGTGGGCCGAAGCAGTCGTGCAAACTCATCGAAGACAGCGGGATGTTCCGTTCGCGGGACATGAAAGACAGCATGATAGGCGGTGATCGCGTCGACCGCTCCATCACGGATGGGTACCGTCCCGAGGTCACCACGGAGCAACCGTGCATCAGGGACCTCCGCGGTGGCCAGCGAGAGCGCGACCCGCGAGATGTCCAGACCGAGACTCCCGGCCGGCAGGTTCGCGAGCGTGCGTGCGCCATCGCCGCAGCCGACATCGAGGATGAGCGGATCCGCCGGAAGCCTCTGTACGAGCGTTGTGATGAGTGCTGCATCCGATCCCGAGGGATCACGACGGCTTGCGTAACGTGGTGCGATCTCGTCCCACGCCGCGGCGATCTCTTGACGGTTGATACGCTGAGTGGACTCCCAGCAGGTATGACACCATCGGCCCGTGGGGGACTACTGCTGCTCGGTGACCAGTGCGCACAGCTCTTCAGCCCGTGCGCGATCTGTGACGATTTGGGAGAAGACCCAGCGGAGTCGGTCGATGATCGCCGCGTAGCCGGCATCCGTCAATGCGTACTGGTTCGTCCGCTTGTCCAGCTCGGATTTCTCGATGAGGCCCGCATCGACCAGGTCATCGAGGTTGGGGTACAACCGCCCGTGATTGACCTCATCGTCGTAGTACAGCTGCAGTTTCCGTTTGATCGCAAGCCCGTACATGGGCTCCTGCGCCAGGATGACGAGGATGTTCTGTTGGAACGCCGTCAGGTCTTCGGTACCTACCACTTGTGTGCCCTGCGTCTGCGCCTCTGACATGTCTGATACGGCGATATACTGGTATTTAATCATTCTGCCCCGTCACGCCGGAGCGAAAACCGTTAGTCAGGCTCGGGTGACTGGGATGCATGACGAACCTGTGGACGGAGCTGCCGAGTGGGCCGGATGCGCCTGGGGTGATCACCGCGGTCATCGAGTGTATCGGGGGAGACCGCAACAAGTACGAGTATGACAAGGACATCCCCGGCATCGTGCTTGATCGGGTGTTGCACTCAGCGGTGCACTACCCCGGTGATTACGGGTTCATCCCCCAGACCTACTGGGATGATGGGGACCCCTTCGACGTCCTCGTGCTCGTCGAGGACCCGACCTTCCCAGGGTGTGTGATGTCGGTGCGCCCGGTCGCGGTCATGCGGATGGATGATGATGGTGAGTCAGATGACAAGGTGATCGCGGTCCCCGTGGATGACCCGCGGTTCGATGATATCGCTGATCTGTCAGATCTGTCGACACAGACGACCGCGGAGATCGCCCAGTTCTTCGAGACGTACAAAGCGCTCGAACCGGACAAGCAGACAGCGACCGGGGGGTTCGAAGACGCGGCGGCGGCCCGTACGGCGATCGAACGTGCGATGCGGATGTACGAGCAGGAGTACGGCGGTTGAACAGAACCGCTTTGCACGTACCGGGCTAACCAGTTCCATGGCGACCTGTGACTGGTGTGGCGAGCACGTGAGCCTCCCGTACCAGTGCCGCCGGTGTGGCCAGAGCTTCTGTCCGGCGCACCGTCTACCGGAGAATCACGACTGTCCGGGGCTGGATGAGTGGGGCGATCCGGCTGGTGTGTTCGGCACGCGCTCTGGTCCCGATGAGACACAGCAGGGGTGGCGCGCGCGGGTCACAGCACCAGGGGGTGTGTTGGGGTACCTCCGTGGGAACATGTCATTCCTCTTCCTGGCGCTGATGTGGATCACCTTTGCCCTGCAGTTTGCACTGTTGCCTCTGATCGGGTTCGGGCCACGGTCGGCGGTGTGGCAGGGGCTGTTCGTGCTCGACCCGGGTCGGCTGGGGTACATCTGGACCTGGGTCACATCCATCTTCGCCCATGGTGGCTTCTCGCATATCGCGGTCAACTCGATCGTGCTGTACTTCTTTGGACAGGTCGTCGAACGGCGGCTCGGGAGTCAACGCTTCGCCGCACTCTTTCTCACCGCGGGGGTGATCGCAGGGCTGGCGCAGGTGGGCTCGACACTTGTGACGATCGGTGCCCTGGGTCCCGGTGTGGTCGGGGCATCGGGGGCGATCATGGGCATAATGGGTGTGTTGACGATGCTGAACCCCCACCTGCGGGTGTACCTGTACTTCATCGTCCCCGTGCCACTGTGGCTGTTGACGTTCGGCTTCGCGGCCTTCAGCATCGTCGCCGGCTTCGGGACCGCCGGTGGAGGGATTGCACACATCGCACACCTGTCAGGTTTGCTGATCGGATTGGCTTACGGCGTGCGGGTTCGTGATGAGGTGGGTGTGCCCGAGCAACTCCGCTTCGGACCTGGTGGCTCGGGTCGGCGGCGGTTCTGAGTGCGTGTCCGCGGACCGTTGGTTTCCAACGCAGGCGTCCGATCGCCAACGGCGGATGATTCAGCGAGCGATCGCAGATGCTGCCCGATGGAACCGCACCGCAGATGACGTCGCGACTGCCGATGCAGACGATCTGAGGGTGTGTGGGGTGGATGCTGCACTGGAACAAGACAGCATCGTGGCCGCAGCAGTGTGCATGCAGGACGGCCAGATCCGCGAGCAGACCGTAGCGAGACGACCCCTGCAGCTCCCATACATCCCTGGGATGCTCTCCTTCCGCGAGGGGGCGGCGATGGCGGCAGCCGTGGATGCGATCGAGGGCCCCATCGACTGCCTGATCACGGACGGGAACGGCCGTATCCATCCACGGCAGGCCGGGACGGCGGTGCACCTTGGAGTCGCAACCGGGTTGCCGTCGCTCGGTGTGGCCAAGCGGCTGCTGTGTGGGCGTCCACTGGGTGAGCTCCGTGGCCGGCCGGCCGGCACGGTCACGCCTATCGTTGCCGATGGAAGCGTCGACGCTGAGCCAGGAACGCAGATCGGCATGGCGGTGCAGACCCGCCAGTATCCGAATGTTCCGCAGGTACGACCCGTGTTCGTCAGTCCTGGCCATCGTATCACGGTGCCCACAGCGGCGGATCTCATCGGGCGATTGTCCGACGGTACGCGCAGCCCACCGCCGATCCGAGAGGCGGACGCTACTGCGACAGCAGCGAGTCGATGATCGGCGATGGGTCGGACCGGACGGGGTCGGTCACCGGCACGCCCGTCGCGTGGGTCATCGAAGCGATGGCCGAATCAGCTGCCTCGGCATCTAGCCCATGGGTGTTGAGCACGCCCGCGACCACCTTGGCAGGACGGACGGGCTCCGCCAGCGACTCATACAGCTCGACGAGGGTCTCGAGCGGGGGGATGGCCACCTCCGGGTATCCACGGATATGCGACCGTCCTGCACTGTGAGACAGCACCATCGCGTCCGGTCGGGTCCCATGCAAGAGTGCCATCGTCACACCCGAGTATGCCGGGTGGATGATCGACCCCTGCCCCTCGACGAGGACCAGGTCAAACTCGGTGGTCGCCGCAGCGACCGCAGCCTCGACTGCGCCCGCGGCGAAGTCCGCGATGACCCGGTCGATGACGACGCCCGTCCCGGTGACCATCACCCCGGTCTGGCCGGTGGCGACGACCCCAACGTCGATCCCTGCTGCCAGGGCCGCATCGCGCAGTGCCATGGTTGCGGTCATCTTGCCCGTCGAGCAGTCACTCCCGACTGTGAGTACGACCCTGCCGGCTCCGGGATGTTGCTCACCCGTCGCCACCTGGAGATCTTCGGGGGGTGCACGGACGTCCCAGAGGCGTACGCCTGCAGCTTGAGCACGTGCGGCGATCGTGGGATCGTCACGCAGGTGATCATGCAGCCCTGCCCAGACGTCGCAACCCGCTTCGATGGCGTCGAGGACAGCCGCACGTAGCGGTGCTGACAGCTCGCCACCGATGGGGGCGACACCGACGACCGCAACATCCGCAGGCGGAGCTGCATCGACGCTCTCGACGAACGGAACCGGCGGCAGGTCGGCGATGGTCGCATCGACGGTGCTGTCCGGTCGCTGCTCTGGATCCACGATTGCAACCACGGGGTCTGATCCGTAGCGCAAGAGTCCGATAGCCGTCTTCGCACGACTGGGGAACCCACCATGGGTGAGCAGCAGGAACCGACGACCACTGGATGCTGACATTCGTTCACATCAGCACGGCCGGAGCAAATATCGACTGGCTTGTGTCGTCTCAATAGTATTATGTAGCTGAACTTAGTATCATACTCTGATGGGAGTAAATTTCAATAGACGTAGGTTCATCGCCGCCGCAGGTGCGGCAGGTCTAGCCGGACTCGCAGGCTGCACAAGCGGTGATCAGCCAGCAGAGACCCCCGACGAAGAGCCAGCGGTCACGCAGGTATCCTGGCATGCTGGAGGGACGGGAGGGACCTACTACCCCCTATCCAATGAGGTCAAGGCGGTCGTCGAAGGCGTCAGCGACTACACCGTCCAGGTGCAGTCGACGGGTGCATCCGTTGAGAACGTGGGATCGCTGGCAGCCGGCGAGGCAGATTTCGCACTGATTCAGAACGATGTGGGGTACTTCGCCAAGAGTGGCACCGGCATCGACGCGTTCGATGGGAACCCCATTGACAGTCTCATGGGGGTCGCGACACTCTACCCAGAGACAATCACCATCGTGACGCTCGCGGAGACGGGTATCACCACAACCGCCGATCTGGAGGGGGCGGTCATCAACACCGGTGACCTAGGATCGGGGACACAGGTGAACGCCACGCAGATCCTCGACGCGCTGGGGATCAGCGATTATGACGAGCAGAACGCTGGGTTCTCCACTGCAGCAGACCAGCTGCGGAACGGCGACATCGATGCGGCGTTCGTCGTGGGCGGCTGGCCGGTCGGCGCGATCGCCGATCTTGCGACGACGAACGATGTGGTGCTTGTCCCGGTCAGCGGCGATGACCAGGACGCAGTGTTGGATGCGGCTCCGTTCTATGCGGCTGACACGATTCCGTCAGGGACCTACAGCGGTGTCGACAGCGATACAGCGACAGTGTCGGTGCAGGCGATGATCGCCACACGAGAGGGGCTCGATGCGACAGTGGTAGAGGACGTCACCACGGCGCTCTTCGACAATCTCGATCAGCTGAGCATCAAGACTGACTTCATCTCCGTTGAGTCTGCACAGGATGGGATGCCGATCGAGCTCCATCCAGGCGCAGCAGCCTACTTCGGCTAAAGGATGTCCCCACTGCGGGGCGCATTCATTGTACTGGTGCTCCTCGCAGGCGGTTCGGCGATCATCGTTGCACCCTCGACACCAACCCTGGTGATCGCAGACACGGATTCTGACACCGTGTTGTACAGCACGAGTGTGACAGAGGGGTCGATGCTGGAGCTGAACTACACCCACTCTGTGGAGCGCTCACCCGTGGTCGAACGCTACCGCATCACCGACGGCCAACTCCGGCAGACCCAGATCATCTTCGAATCGTACGGCTGGGGGCTACCGACGGACGCAACCGTTGAACGTGTGGAGGGGCAGTTTCATGCACCGATAGACCGCAGCTACGATGAACTCATGATCACACCTGGGCCGATCGCAGATCAGCACCTCAGTGTCGGGGGGACAGAGATCTCCTTGTATGAGCTCGCTGGCCGGTCCTCGGTCCGGGTCTCTGTCGAGTATCGCTGATGGGTCCGGACGTGACAGAGAAAGTGCCGGCCGACACCGGAGTCACTAACGAGTTTGACCGCCGCCGCAGGCTCCGTGGAGCCACGGTGGTGATGGTGGCTCTCATCGGAGTATTCTTTAGTCTCTTCCAAATCCACCTCGCAGCACGGGGCTTCATTCTCGAGCTGCCCGTCCCCGGGGCAGATCCGATTCGGCTTGTGGCACTGCAGCAGCTGCAGATCAACGCAGTGCACGTGGGGCTGGCACTGATCCTCACCTTTCTGATGTATCCCGGAGGATCCGCGCAGGGACGACTCGCTCTGGGGATCGATGCGATGGTGGCGAGGCTTCGGGGACAGGGGGTCGCAGGCAGATGGATCGCGGCCCCGATTGAGGGGGTGCGATGGGCCCTGATGGGACATGACCGCGACCGTGTCACGCCCATCGATTGGGCTCTCATCGGGGTGGTGCTGCTGGCGGTGTGGTACTACCTGTCTGAGTTCGATGAAATCCTCCGGATGCGTGCGCTCGGGCTTGATGCAGGTCGAGCCCTCGGTGAGGTCTATCCGCTTGCTGCCACGACATTGGGGTGGCCCATCATCGGGGAGTCCTCGTGGGCGTATCTGCTGGGGTTGGCTGCGTTCTTGTTGGTGCTCGAGGCGACCCGACGGGCGTTGAGTGTGTACCTGATGCTGATCATCGGCAGCTTCGGCGTGTATGCGAAGTATGCGTACCTCATCCCGCGCGATATCGCGATACTCGCACCATTGTCAACGCCAGAGGCGTCATGGGCGACGATCGTGAGGAACTTCTGGTACACCGACCAGGGCATCCTGGGCATCCCTGTGCTGGTGTCTGTGCAGTTCATCTACATCTTCATCCTCTTTGGAGCCTTCCTCGAACAGTCTGGGGCAGGGCGCTGGCTCATCGATCTCGCATACTCCGCGACAGCACGGCGACGGGGTGGCCCCGCGAAGGCATCGATACTCGCATCGGGCTTCATGGGGACGATCTCAGGTTCATCGATCGCGAACACAGTGACCACGGGTGCGTTCACCATTCCGCTGATGAAGCGATCGGGGTACCGACCCGAGTTCGCCGGTGGTGTTGAGGCCTCGGCCTCATCCGGTGGACAAGTGCTGCCGCCAGTGATGGGTGCTGCAGCATTCCTGATCGTGGAGTTCACACTAACGCCCTATGCGGATGTCATCGTCGCAGCAGCGGTGCCGGCGATCGTCTTCTTCGTTGGTGTGTGGGTCATGGTCCACTACGAGGCAGGCCGGGTGGGCATCGGTGGGCACACCGATCTCGACATCCCATCGTTGACTGGCCACCTGCGGTCGGGGTGGTTCTACCTCGCTCCCATCTTCCTGTTGCTGTATCTCATCATCTTCGAACGGCTGACGGTCGCTCGGTCCGCGTGGTTCACGCTGGTGGCGATCATGGGTCTGATCGCCCTCATGGCCGCTGATGGGCCTGAGACCCGCAGGACGCTCATCGTGACGGTCACCGCGATCGCAGGAGTACGTGCGGCGATCGCGGTGGCCACCGGGGCGGACCCGGTGGGCGGGGTGCTGGCCTCGAGCGGATGGATCGCCATCATCGCTGGCATGGTGACGATGCTCCTCAGGCCGAACGCTCCGAGCCCACTTGTCTCGTATGATGAGACTGTGCCGGAGACCGCGGCAACGATCGGAGAGCACCTGGGGCGACCAACGCTGCTTTCGGGGAAGCTCGGTCACTATGGGACGTTCATCGGACGGTCACTGACGACGGGCGCTGAGACTGCCACCGTGGTCGTCATCGCAGTGGCCGCTGCCGGTGTGATCCCGGGGGTGGTCGCGACAACTGGCCTGGGGCCAAACCTGGTCTCCGTCATCACATCAGTGGCAGGTGGCTCATTGGTGCTGCTGTTGGTCATCACCGCGATCGGAGCGGTGATCCTGGGGATGGGGATGCCAACGACGGTGACCTACATCATCCTGGTGTCGTTGCTGGCACCCGCGGTGACCGCCGTCAGTGACATCCCCCTGTTGGCAGTCCATCTGTTCATCCTCTACTTCGGTGTGATCGCCGACATCACGCCACCGGTGGCCGTCGCCGCATATGCGGCAGCGGGGGTTGCGAAGGCCAACCCGTTTGAGACGGGAATCACTGCCTTCAGTCTCTCATTGAACAAGGTCATCGTACCGTTCGCATTCGTGTTCTCGCCGGGTATCTTGCTGCTGCGCCCCGATTCAGAAGGCGCGGCGATCGTCACGCTTGCGGACCTGACGGAGTGGTCCTATGCGATCCCTGAGGTGTACCTGCCCATCGCGACGATGACCGTCGGGGTCATCGCACTGGCGGCGACAATCATCGGCTATCAGTTCACGACCGTCTCACGGGGTGCACGGGTAGGATTCGCAACCGCAGCATTGCTGATGATGGCACCTCAGTTGCTCACGCTCCCATTGGGCTTCGCGGACGCGGTTGTGCCACTCCGAATCGGGGGGGTTGCACTGTTCGTCGGGCTCACGCTGATGAACCGGCGACGATCACGACAGACAGTGCCCGATGACGCGCAGGGCGGGCCGACCCTCGACCGGGCCACCGAGTAGCGGCACGCGATGGACGGTGCGGTCTCCGAAGATATCGGTCGCCTCGGCGATCGCCTCACGTTGGACTCCCCACCGTGCTGCACAGAACTCGCAGTCCGTCAGGTCGGGGACTGCGACCGCATCAGCGACCTCCACAGGCACATCCTCAAGGGGAGTCATCAGCCGGTTGACCACCACCGTCTGCACCGGGATGTCGTATCCGGCAAGTCGATCGAGCAGTCGGGCAGATTCGGTGACGCTCATGCGCTCGGGGATGAGGACAATACGGAAGTCGGTGCGGCGGGGATCCTCCAAGAGCGTACGGAGCTCTTCGATGCGTCCGCCCAGTTCCACACCCGCATCATCGGCATCACCGAGGAATCCATCGAGGCGATCGCGCACCGCACCGAAGGTGTCCATGAGACGCTCGAGCGTCGATGGCAGCTCGAGTAGTCGCAGTGTGTGGCCCGTCGGCGCGGTGTCGATGACGATCCGCTCAAACCGGTCTTCATCGGCATAGCGTAACAGCTGCTCTACGGCCACTGCCTCATCGGCACCGGGCATGCTGCTGAGCCCATCGAAGCCACCGGTCTCACCGACGGCGTCCGCAGGGTCGATCTCGACGGCCCACAGTGGCACATCTGCGTAAGCGCGCGTGGGATGATGGGTGAGTGATGTGCCGAGACTGTCGCCCAACGAATGTGCGGGATCCGTCGAGATCACGAGCGTCTCGAGGCCACCCATCGCAGCGGTGAGTCCGGTCGCCGCGGCCATGGTAGTCTTTCCGACACCACCCTTGCCTCCGTAGAGGACGATTGGGGCGATCCCATCCGGTGTGGGGGGTGCCAACGCATCAGCAACGGCCTCGATCGGGACGTTGCTATCGTCGGTGTGCATGTCTGACCGTGGAGATGGATGCAGGTACGTGCTGTGGTCGCCCGCGCAAGCTTTGTGTCCTGCGAGTATCCCGTGACTATGGAGCCACCGGCGGTGGCCGCAGAGGTGGGGAAGCTGCTTGAGGCCCGTGGTGAGACAGTTGCGACCGCGGAGTCTGCAACAGGCGGGCTGGTCGGCTCGATGCTGACGGACATCCCGGGGGCATCGGCCTACTTCGACCGTGCGGTTGTGACGTATTCGTACCAGGCGAAGCTGACCGCCTTAGGGATCGATCGGGCAAGCCTGGACGCAGAGGGCGCGGTCTCCGCCTCGGTGGCCACACAGATGGCACAGCGGGTCCGTGACATCGCACAGACGGACTGGGCGGTCGCAACGACGGGCGTCGCTGGACCCTCCGGTGGTAGCACAGCAACCCCCGTGGGCACCGTGTTCATCGGCATCGCATATGGAGGGTCATGGGGGTCAGACAGCTCATACGCACACGCCCAGCGGGCGACCGTTGAGGGTGACCGCCAGGCAGTGAAGGTCGGCTTCACGGTCGCGGCACTCGAACACCTCCATGAGGCGATCATGGCAGCACCCGAGACATGAACCGAGGCCCCCATGTGCTCAATGCCATCGCCCTTGGGGTCGCAGTGAGCATCGCGGTCGACACTCCGGCGTATGAACGACTGATGGCCGCGGCCGTCACAGGGGCGTCCATCGGACCGCCGATGTGGACAGCGATGACGGCTGCCGTCGCGGTCACGGTTCCGGTGGTGTTGGGGACGATGGTGCCGGACATCGATGCCACTGTTGGGCACCATCGGAAGACCCTGCATAACGGATTCGTGCTACTTGGGTTCGTCTGGTTCCCCATCGCCTATGGAAACCTCCAGTATGTGTGGATCGGCGTAGCAGCCCATCTGCTGTTGGACCTGCTCGGAAGTGATCGGGGCATCGCACTCGCGTATCCGTTCGTCGAGCGGGAGGTTCGCAGTCCGCTGCGGTGGCCGGCCCGCGGGGGTATGTCGCTTGTCGTCACCGGTGTGATCACGCTGATCGAGCTCTGGGTGCTCGCAGTGATCCACCTGCAGGTCGTACCGGTGACACTGCTTGGTCAGTAGACCGCCACGTCGTCGAATCGACCGTCGTAGACCGGTGCCTGGGGATGTGTGGCAGCGATGCCCGGCGATCCCATCCGGCGAAGCTTCTGGACGGTGTTCTCCCACCCAAGATGACTGAACTCCACGATGCCCTGCAGCTGTGACTGTGGTCCGACATCAGAGACAATCTCTCGTGGCCCCTCATCAGCGATGGCCGTGATCACCGACGCAGCATCCGGCAGGGACTCGTCGAACACCGTAACTGTCGCACCCACGCTTGCCGGCAGATGAGCATATGAGGACCCGAATGTGGGTAGCCCGCTCCGCCCTGCGATCTCACGTGCACGGTGATTGTGTCGACGGCGCGATTTGAAGTTCTCCTGCTCGATGGCATCGAGACGGTCCTGATGCGATGTGACCTCCGCTGCGGTGAGGCTCACATTCGCGAATCCGGGGTGTGGGACGAGTATCGTCGCTCCCTGCTCAGTGAGGGCCTCCAGGGCCCCCTCGAGAGAGATGAAATCGGGGACTGGCGCGCGCATCCCCACTGCGAGGAGGTGTCGCCGCGACCGCCAACTGCCGGTGAAGATCTCCCGGCCAGGGATCACCGTCACCGGGGCATCCCCATACGCGGCGGCTGTTGCTTCGATCTCCGGAAGCGGCGTGAAATGGGGTGCATAGATCACGGCATCCACACCCCGTGCTGCAGCCCGTGCGATGACCGAGGGTGAGAGTGTCTTGATATGGCAGTCCACCCGTGTCCCCATTATCGGCTTCTAGGTGCTTCAACCGCCTATGCGTTATGCTCTGTGCACAACAGCTATGTCACCGACCCCTGCATCTGGGGATATGGCACCGTGGATCTGCGACATCGACGACTGCCAACAGCGGTTCTCCGATCCGACGGAGCTGGTGATACATCAAGCGCAGGGACACCCTCCACACACATGTGAGATCTGTGGGAAGCACACTGCCGATGGGTACTATGCACTCCAACATGCGATAGACGATCACTCTCGCACGGAGTACATGCGGGCGTATCGTGCCTCGGCGGCGTCGTTGCGTGCGAGAGTCGAGATGCTGGAGCAGTTGACCGAAGCGGTGAACTTCCGAGCGGTCCGCTCTGCACTCGATACCGACGGGTGATCAGCGTTCGTCGGAGTCCAGCACGCGGATCTGGTCACCTCGGACGGTGACAGGGATCGGCACCATCGCCTCATACAGCTCGACGGTCACCTGATCTTTCGTCTCATCGATGCGCTGCACCCTGGCCTTCTCTCCCTTGAATGGTCCGGCGATCAGCTCGATGATGTCACCTTCACTGATCCCCTCGACATCCGGCGTGGGCGTCAGGAAGTGCTCGACCTCCGCGATCGTCGACTCACCTGCACCACCACCGCCCTCGACCAGCCCGCGGGCGTGGGGGATCTCTTCGAGGGCGGTTCGGATCGCATCGTCCGACTCCGCCTCGACGAGGACGTAGCTCGTCAGCGAGTCGGGTGCGAGGATGGCATGAATATCGGGCTCCTCGCGAGTGGCGATCATATCAGCGACCGTCTGCTCCTGGGATGCGGTGGTCTTGACCGCATAGATCGTCGGCATCAGACGCCACCGGGGATGATCGTCATGACCGCGTAGATGAGGAATCCCATGAACCCCACCAGCAGGATGCCCGCCCCCGCGATCAGACTGATCTGGGAGAACTCCTCACGCGTCGGGGTCGTCGCCAGCTTGAGCACCCGGATATAACTGGTCATGTCGTACTTGACATCCATCTCTATCGACCACCAAAGGCTGCTGCGGGTATCATTCTACTGATGCCGCTCACTCGACGAAGTCGATGTCCTGCTCATCAGTATCATGCGTCGGGGTCGACGGTTGGCGCACAGATGGCGTGTCATCCCGACCATAGATCTGTGGTGAGCTGACCCCGGTGACGACGATCATCGTGCGCATCGCCCCATCGATTGATTCATCGACCGACGTGCCCCAGATAATCCGTGCCTCTGGGTCGATGCGTTCGTAGATCTCCTCGACGACACCCTCGGCCTCCTCGATCGTCATGTCCGCACCACCGGTGACATTCACCAGCGCGGATGATGCCCCCGAGATGTCGACATCCAACAACGGTGACCGCAGAGCGGATTTGACCGAGTCTTCGGCCTTTGTCTCACTGTCGGACTCGCCCAACCCAATCATCGCAACACCGCCCCGCTCCATCACGGTCTTGACATCTGCGAAGTCGAGGTTCACGAGGCCGGGCTTCGTGATCAGCTCGGTGATGCCCTTGACCGACCGCATGAGCACTTCATCCGAGACCTGGAACGCCTGTCGCACCGGCAGCTTCCCCACCGCATCCAGGAGTCGGTCATTCGGGACCACGATCACGGTGTCTGCGACATCACGCAGCCGTTCGAGCCCAGCCTCTGCGTTCGTGCGGCGGACCTCGCCCTCCGCTGTGAACGGGGTCGTCACGATGGCAATCGTGAGTGCATCGGCCTCCTGAGCCGCCTCCGCGACGATCGGTGCAGAACCGGTGCCAGTCCCACCACCCAGCCCTGCGGTGACGAACACCATATCAGAGGTGGCAATCGCGTCCTGTATCTCCTCTTGTGATTCGAGGGCTGCCTCCTCACCCACCTGTGGCCGCGATCCCGCACCCCGCCCCTGGGTCTTCCGCTCGCCCAGGAGGATCTTTGTGTCCGCAGAGATCTCCACGAGATGCTGGACATCTGTGTTGGCAGCGACCAGCGTGGCACCCTTGATCCCCTCCTCGAACATGCGGTTGACCGTGTTACCGCCGGCACCACCACAGCCGATGACCGTGATCTCCGTCTCGAGTTCCCCGAGGACCTCTCGAAGCTGTTCATCGGTCATCGTTCCGCCGCGCGACGCCTGCTCGGTGGCCGGTGCGGCTGATTGGTCTGCAGCCTGCTCGGCCTGTTCGATGGCATCGTTCACGATCGAATCCATACTCACAGCCCGCTACCCAACACTAAGTAATCATTGTTCCCCCTCGCGACCGCCATCGACGCGGATTGGTGCGTACTGACTCTGCTCGATCTGATGCACACTGGCGGGGTCGATACGCCGCCCATCGACGGTGACCGGCTCCCCGGTTGCGAGCGCACCGTACAGTGGTCCCTCAGGGACGCCTGCGGCAGCCGCGCGGTCGGGGTCGAAGCGCTCGACGGTCACGGTGACGCCGCTGCCGTCGACCCATGTGGGACCGAGTGTGCGGCCAGACAGACGGAGCAGGCCAGCGGTCACCGTAGTGGCCGCACGACGGTCGACACACAGTGCCCGCCCGGTGCTGGGCGCGACAGCCACCGCGGGCGCATATGCGGCATGGAGCCCATCAGAGTCCTGCGCTGCAAGCCGACCGATCCACGCACTGTCGGCATGATGCATCAGCGGTGGTGGATGCTCCGCGGTGGCCTGACCGATGTGCACAGCTCGCCCGATGGGTCCGAGCTGTGATTCGATCGCCGCCATCGCAGCCGGGGTAACCCCGTCGGTGGCGCGGAGAAAGGCCGTATCCACGCGACGGATATCGGCGGTCTCGAGCGCTTCGGCAACCGCAGGAGGCAGCTCCAGCCCCAGGACATACGGCGCGTGTGACCGGATCGCAGCCTCCACAGCGAGCTGGGGCACCTCTTCCAGTGCATCGAACGACCACCGTGGCAGCTGGTGGCCACATGCCCAGTCGGTCCCGGTGATGAGTGAGTCGACAAGCCGTGGGTAGTGATCATCACCGATAGCGATGAACTGCTTGGGGCCATCAGCAGGGGTTCCTCGCACAGCGTCGACGGCCGCCGCGACCGCCGCAGCCGCCGCCGGGTCGGTCCATGCAGCAGCATCAGAGCCGATTTCGACGAACAGGAGTGGGACGGAGGTGGGTGCGGGGCCGTGGTGGGTGGCCTCACTGCAGACATCATACCCAGGCGGAGCGGTGGTCCTGAGGGCCGCCAGCAGTCGCTTGTGCAGCTGTGGTGGAGCACGCCCCAGCGATCGTGGCTGCCCTCCGAGCTCGGCTGCGCCCACATTGCCCACACAGTGTGTGGTGAGCACGCGACCGGTGACGCCACGATGGCGAGAACAGACGATGATCGCCTCAGGCACCCCTCGGAAGAGCCGAACGGGCTCGATCACCTCCACGTGGGGACCATCGATCGTCACGAGTTCGAGTCCGGTCATCATCGCACGGTCGGGCCCCTCCCGCTCGAGCGGCAGTCGCTGTTCCAGGGCTGTGGCGATTGCCATCGAGGCGTCGTCAGCCCGACTGGCGATGATCCCGAGCACACGCGAACCCGGGTAGGAGGGGCCAAAAAACCCGCCTGCCTCACCGGTGCGAAACATTTAGCCATCGGGCAGGCTCGGTCGGATATGGACATCTACGGGCTCATCGGCGATCCCGTCGAACACTCTGCATCGCCGGTGATGCACGCCGCGGCGTTTGCAGCGTGCGATATCGATGCGCGATACGTGACATTCGCGCCCGAGCATGATGCGGTCGAGGAGGCCCTGCGGGGGGCGGCTGCACTCGGGATACGTGGTCTCAATGTCACGATCCCGTTCAAGCAGACCGTGCTGCCGATGGTCGCAGCAGACGCGATGGCCCGCCGTGTCGGCGCGGTCAACACGATCGCATTCGACGGATGGCCGCCAAATGCGACCAACACGGATGTGGCGGGTGTCGAACGGGCACTGGAGCATCATGGTGTCGACCCGCGGGATGCGAGAGCGGTCGTCGTCGGCGCGGGGGGTGCAGCACGTGCGGCGGTGTGTGCGCTCATCGATGCGGGTGCAGAGGTCCACATCGCGAACCGGACGGTGGCGCGCGCCGTGGCGCTCGCGAATGAGTTGGGTGCAGACAGTGCCGGCGGCCTCGCGACAGCCACTCGAATCGAGGGGGCAGACCTGTTGTTGCAGATGACGAGCGTGGGGATGCACGGTGAGGCGAGTCCGGTTGATACGGACCTGCTCCATGCTGACCTCGTGGTGTTCGATGCGGTGTATACGCCCCGGCAGACCCCATTGCTTGAGGCCGCAACGCACGTGGGGGCGACGACCATCCCGGGTGCATGGATGCTGCTGTACCAGGGGGTCGCGGCGTTCGAGATGTGGACCGGGCGCAGCGCACCGGTGGATGCGATGTGGAGCGCCCTCGAGGGACATCTCTCGCCGAATGAACGGCCGTTTTAAGTAGTCCTCTTGCATATCGGCCGCCAATGGGACTCATCAAGACCATCAGACGGCTCCTGACAGGGAGCGAGGAGCCTGTTGAACAGCGGCCGTCGAACATCGATCGGGTGGTCCAGGAGGTCGAAGAGAGCGTGGATACGATGGAGGCCTCCGTTGATGTGACCGAGGTCACCGGGATCGGACCAGCCTATGCTGAGCGGCTGGCTGCGGTTGGGATCACCACAGCCGGTGAGCTAGCAGCTGCAGACGCAGCCCAGCTGGCACGAGAGATAGATGAGTCTGAGACACGCGTCGCCGGGTGGATCGAGGCGGCAGCTGAGCTGACATAGGCCGATCAGCGACACCCCCGCTCCGATGGCCGACTTGCAGGTGTGCGTCGACGGCCAGATCTGTCCGGCTGCGGAGGCGACAGTCCCGGTGGCGGACCGGGGATTCATGTATGGAGATGGCATATTCGAGACCCTCCGGGTCTACGGCGGTCGGGTCTTCGCGTGGGAGCGACATCGGCAGCGCCTCAGGCGGGGCTGTGAGCTGCTCAGGATCGACCTCGCGGTCGATGATGACACATTGGCGGATTGGATAGATGCGCTGCTCACGGCGAATGGGCTGCGTGAGGCGTATCTCAAGATCATGGTCTCCCGGGGGGTCACCGGCGGGCGGCTCAGACCCTCACACGATGCGACCGGGACGGTGGTGATCGTGTGCGAGCCGATGGCACGTGGGGGGCATGCCGGAGCGCCATCGTGGGAGACACCCGCATCCTGTGCGATCGTCGAGACACAGCGTACGCCGGATGCCGCGATCCCCAGCAGGCTGAAGCCGCTTGCATATCTCAACGGAATCATCGCTCATCTGGAGGCGCCTGCATGGACGGATGAGCCACTGATGCAGGATGGTGCGGGACACATCGCCGAGGGGGCCGTCTCGAATCTGTTCATGGTGGATGAGGAGGGGCTGCACACACCCCCAGTCGACGGGGACCTGCTGGCGGGGGTGACCAGAGCGGTGGTGTGTGAGCTCGGTGCGGCGGAAGGGCTGCCAGTGACCCAAGAACCCATCAACAGGGATAGGTTGTACGGAGCTGATGAGGTGTTCCTCACGAACACGACCTGGGAGATCCGGCCGGTCGACCGCGTCGATGCGGTCCGGTACGATCCCGGGCCGGTCACAGCACTGCTGCAGCATCGTTATGATGCGGAAATCGAGACGTTCGCCTACGCATGACCGATGAGCGCGTGATCTGTCCACGTGCAGCGGTGACGTCCGATTCGACGGTCGTCTTCACCGCGACCGGGGCCACGCAGACCGAGGAAGCATTCCTCATCGAGGATGGTGATGGCCTGATCCACGCGTATCTGAATCGGTGTCCACATCTGATCGATGTGCGGCTCGACCGTGGTGCAGGAGCACGGATCCGGGATGGTGAGCTGTTGTGTCAGCGCCACGGCGCGACGTTTGAGCCGCCGTCGGGTCGGTGCACCTTCGGCCCACCAGAGGGGGCGATCTTGGAGGAATTCGAAGTCAGCGTCACCGATGAGATGGTCGTGCTCACTGATGAGCGATTCGAGGGCGCCGAGCGAGGGCTCGATCCCACACGAAGCAACGCGACAGCTGGAGACCGGGAGATCTGATGGTCACCCCGGTGGGTCGTAGCGTGCTGCGAGCAGTGCGATTACCCCGCTCATCGCCAACACGACGACGCTCGCAGCGTTGAGGAATGATGTCGCACCGATGCGCACCTTCCCGAAGATCTCCAGTGGCATCGTGGTGATCCCGCTGCCAGCGAGGAAGAACGTGATCAGGAACTCGTTGAACGAGAGGGCGAAGCCGAACAGTACGCTTGCGATGATCGCCGGCGCCAGCTGTGGCAATGTGACCGTCTTGAATATCGCCTGCGGTGATGCCCCGAGATCAGCAGCGGCTGCCTCAACCCGAGCATCCAGCTGAGCGTAGCGTGCGGTGAGGACGAAGGTGCTAAAGGGTAACACCCAGACCAGGTGACCGGCGAGGACAGGCAGCAGACCGTAGCCAACACCTGCCCGCCCAGCGGTGATGCCGATCGCCACAGCGAGGACGACCGTTGGGAGGAACAGCGGGACGGCTATCACCGTCGCGACTGCTGAGCGGCTCCGGGCAGAGAGGGGCGCTCGCATGATCGTTCGTGCGGCAAGGAGCCCCAGTATGGTCCCCACAATGGCCGTCACCGTTCCGATCCCGACAGAGGTGATCATGCCGCGGACGAACCGGTCATCAGCCAACACCGCAGTGTACCATCGCAGTGAGACCCCATCCAGTGGTATCGCCGGTTGGGCGGCGGATGACAGCGAGAGATACACGAGGATGGTGATAGGTGCGTAGATGAACACGAATGTCGTGATGACGACCCAGCCGAGTCCACTGGGTAGTGGCCTCCTCACCACCTGCGAACCTCCTGACGAAGCTGCTGGCTGGTGAGGCCGATCAGCAGGATGAACATGACCACTGCGAGGAAACTGAACGCCAATGCGGCAGCGAACCGGAGGTCCAACACCTCAAGGAATGCGTCGGTGATTAGCTGTGCAACGAGCTGCTGCTGAGGCCCACCGAGAATCTCAGGGGTGGCGAACGCACCGGCGATGCGCGCATATACTATCAACGCACCGGCCGCGGCTCCCGCTGCTGTCTGGGGGAGGATGACGTCAGTGACGAGCCGCATTCGGCTCGCACCCAAATCCGAAGCGGCTGCAAGTAAGCCAGCATCGAGGCGCTCCATCGCGACGTACAATGTGAGGATGACGTATGGAAGATAGATGTAGAGGAAGCCGACGGCCAGCGAGAGTTCAGTGTACAGCAGCGGCACGGGCGCTATCGAAGGGGCAACCACACCGAGGAGCTGATTCACGATCCCGCCGCGAGCGAGGATCCAGACCCACACATAGTTGAGCACCACATAGTTCAGCCACAACGGCAGCGTGAGCAGCACGAGGAGCACCACCCTCCGATGTGGGGGACACCGGTGGGCGAGCCAGTACGTCACTGGGTATGCGAGCCCAAGGCATGCGCCGGTGAGCACAATCCCGATGAGCACCGAACGTCCGAGTATCGCCAGGTAGACGCTCTCCTCGAGGCGGACATATGCGCCGAGCATGGCCGGAAGGTCAGGAGAAGCGGCCCAGACGATACTCTCAGCGAACAACACGAGCACTGGGATGATGCCGAGTGTGATCGCCACTGTGACCGGTGCGGCTGCCAATGCCAGCGCCCGTGAGCGGCTGCTCCACCCGATCTGCTGCATTTACCGGGGCACCTCGGTGCCAGTGAGCGGCCGGACAGCTGCGATGGAGAGGGACACCTCAGCACCTTCGGTGACCCCAGGGTCCTGCTGGCGCGTGGTGACGTGTGGCCCCGCGTCGAGTGTGAGAGTCAGTTCAGTCGTGCTGCCCCCATATGTCCGCTCTATGACAGTCCCTCTGAGCGACCCTTCACCCAGTCGAACCGCACCTGGGGGGATATGGAAAGCGACGACCTCGGACCCGTCTGCAGCTGCATCCTGAGAGGGGATCGCAACCCCGGCAACTCTGACCGAGGTCGCATCGATCACATCGACAGCATCGGTGCTGAGGACCGTCCCGTCACTGAGGAACTCAGCGGTGAAGGCGGTGCGTGGTCGGGCATACAGCTGTTCGGGGGGACCCACCTCAACGAGCCCACCCGCATCCATCACACCGATGCGGTCAGCCATCCGTAGCGCAGCGGTCTGATCATGTGTCACATACAGAAAGGTCGTCCCCAGCTCCCTCTGGATACGCTTTAGTTCCAGCTGAAGCCCACGCCGCCTGGTGCGGTCGAGCGAGGACAACGGCTCATCAAGCAGCAAGACCGCTGGCTCGTTCGCCAATCCCCGCGCGAGTGCGACACGCTGCCGCTGACCACCAGAGAGACTCGATGGACGCCTGTCGTCGAACCCGGCCAGCCCCACCAACCCGAGGAGCTGCCGGATCCGCGTCTGCCGTTCATCACGGCTCAGCCCGCGGCGACGAGGACCGTACCCGACGTTCTGTGCTACCGACAGGTGCGGGAACAGCGCGAGATCCTGAAAGACGATGTTTGTGGGCCGCTGTTGGGGTGGGGTGGCGGTGATATCCGCGTCCTCATACAAGACACACCCCGCATCCGGCTGCTCGAGGCCCGCCAAGATCCTGAGTGTCGTCGTCTTCCCACACCCCGAGGGACCCACGAGTGCGAAGAACTCACCAGCATCCAGTGTCAGCGATAGCTCATCGAGCGCAACGATGTCACCGTATCGCCGAGTGATGTCCTCCGCTGCCAACAGTCGTCTGCCCACGGACGCTCACCTGCTGGCGCCGGCTTTCGCCTCGGTCCAGGTCTCGGTGTATCGCTGGATTAGCGACGGCGATTTCGGGTCCTCATAAACGAACTGCTCGGGTCTGTCGAGCCCATATGCGGATCGGTCGACATCGTGGTCACCGAAGACACGCTCGTTGGGGATGGCGATATTCGAAGGAGCCATCAGCGACCGGTATCCCATCCGCGCGTGCCAGTCCTCGATGAATGTGTGTGCGGCATCGACGTTGGCTGCACCAGCTGGGATGCAAAACTGGATGAACCATGCTTTCGTTCCCTCAGTGGGATACACCTTCTCGATGGGGAGACCTGCAGCCTGTAGACTCACCGTGACGTAGTTCCAAACGGGCTGTACCGCCACCTGTCCGGTCCGCATGAGCTGCTCTGAGTCACCACCGGACGACCACAGCCCACCAGCGAGTTCGACGTGGGAACGGAGGTTCCTCCGGAGCGCATCGAAGTCCACCTCGGCTTCATCAGTGGGGTTCAGTGGTGACTTGCCGAAGGCTGCCCGCTCATACAGAACCTGGAGACGTGCATCGTCACGGCCGCCCACATAGCCCTGCAGGTCGGGTGCGAACAGATCGCGGAGGCTGGTGATTTGACGGTCGACCACATCGGTGTTGACAGCAAGCGGTGTCTGGCCGAACGAACGGGGGACACCGTACACTGCACCACCACGCTCGAAGTAGTCCTTCTTGACGAACGGGAAGATGTCATCGTACGATGGCACCTGGTCGATATCTATCGGTTGGATCAACCCCTCATCGATCGCCGGCGGCACCGCATAATTGCCGATCGCGATGAGGTCATGATCGGACCGACCTGCCCGCAGCAGCGAGAGGGTCCTTGCCGCTGACTGTGCGGACTGCCGCTCGACGGTGATGCCGGTCCGTTCCTCGAACTCGGCGATGACACCATCTGTGTACACGTAATCCCAGTCGATGAGCCGCAGGGTGCCGGCGGGGGCGGACCCGCCGAGGCAACCAGCACTGGTGAGTACCGATGCCGCTCCCGCTGCGGCGAGGAACTTCCGGCGCGAAGCGGCCTGGTGCATCTTACCGCCTCTTGGGTGGGGTGTATAAATATTGGTGGAAGCCCTGTGGCGGTCTGTTCCAAGCATAGCGGGAGGTAGATTTGAACTACCGATCTCCGGGTTATGAGCCCGGCGGAATCTCCTGGCTATCCCATCCCGCTACCTCCACCGAACCGGTGAACTGCTGTTAAGGATTGTGTTTCCCCATCGTCACGGGCGCTGTGCGATGCGCCAGGTCAGCAGGGATTCGCCGATGTAGTTGGCCGATGCGGCGAGGCCGATCGCGATGACTGCGGCCACCATCGGACCGAGGTCAACGCCAGCTATGGGGACTGAGAAGCCCATCCGACGGATCCAACCGACGATGAGGAACTGCAGGGCGATGCCACCGAGGCGTACACCGTTGGACCGCCCAAGCCGCAGCAGTCGGTCCCGGGTGTGGGTGCGACCGAAGTGCCGGAATGTCCACCGGTCATTGATGATGAACATCACCACGATAGCGACCTCTGCACCCACCACCTTCGCGATCTCCGGGAGTGTCCCGATGATGTAGACCAAGGTTCCGGTGACCGCCAGGTCGACTGCTGTGCCCAGGCTCCCGACGCCTGCAAAGCGGAGGATACGCCGACGGTCCAGCAGGATGGCGATGCGTGTGGTCATCAGTGGAGCCCCTGATCATCCGGGATGGTCGACCTGGATGACTCGGCCACCCTCACCATCGGTGCATCCGTCCAGCTGGAGCGGTCTGCCCCATCACCGGGGGTCCCCACCCCGTGCTAGGTCCATCTCCGATTCAGTCAGTGGGCCGGGTGTCGCACCGTGGCCCCCGCGGCGATGATTGACCACCGACACCAGATCCACTGGGCTATCGACGACGCTCTGGCCCTGCATGGCCCAACGGTGTACACGATCCTGAGCGACCACCCTGACGACAGGTCGGAGACAGGCAATAACGGCTCGATTCCGGTCTGGCCCCGACGCATGATGCTGAAGGGGTGCTGGGGGTCGTAGCATCCCCGCGTACGGGGAAGGCAAACTCGTCCCGTCTGGTGGGTGGGTATAAGCAGCCGCCCACACCTTTGATGGGACATGGAGTGGCTGTCCGTCGTCGGATGGATGCTATTCGCGGTGGTGGCATTCGTGGTAGGGCGGGCGCTGGTAGATCCCCTCTGTGGTGGAGACCGATGGCTCCGTGCAGGCCTGGCGATTCCGCTGGTGCTCGCGGGTCTGGGTGTTGCCAGCTACTCACTCGGAATGGTCCGATACGGGCGGGGAACCGCCGCGGTCGCCGCAGCACTCCCGATCCTGCTCGCCGCGGCCATGAGTCGGCGACGCGGGTATCCATCACTCGGCCGCGCAGACCACACAGTGGGCGCGATCTTCCTGATCGCAGGCGTGCTGATGCTCATGCTTCGAGCATTGGACCCCACGATCGATGCGATCGGTGGTGAGAAGTTCCTCGACTACGGGCTGTTGCGCTCGATACTCCGAGCAGAGATGCTCCCACCAACAGACCCCTGGTTTGCCGGTGAAGGGGTCCGATACTACTACGGTGGCCAGTTGGTGGTGGCCTCGATAGCGCTGCTGTTGGACGTCCATCCCGCTGTGGCGTTCAACCTCGGTGTGGTGTTCACGTACGCGACGGTGGTCGCGACAGCAGCTGCGATCGGAGCGAGTGTCAGTGTGCGCCCCATCGCCGGTGCCATCGGAAGTGCAGTCGCTGTCGGGCTCGCGAGCAACCTGATGCCAGGTATCCGTCTCCTCGTCGGAATGCTGCCGGGTCCCCTGCAGAGGGCGGTGGCCCACCCGATCGCTGCGGCGACATCGTACGACGTGTCGTATCTGACAGGCGGGGCCTCGGAGTTCTTCTACTGGCGGGCGTCCCGGGTGATCCCGGGGACGATCACCGAGTTCCCGCTGTTCGCATTCCGCAACGGCGATCTCCATGCACACATGCTGGGGATGCCCACGGTGCTCGCCGCGACCGGGCTCGCCGTCGCCCTATTGCGGACCGACCCCGGTCAGCGGCGACGGTGGTGGCTCATCGGCGTGGTGGGGCTGCTAGCTGGTTGGCAGGCGGTCCAGAACACCTGGGACGTCCCGATTATCCTCGGCCTGCTGGGGCTGGCGGGGATGTTGGGGGCGGTCGGGGAGCGCCGGAGGCTGCTACCGGCGGTGAGACGAGTGGTGACGGAAGTCGGAGTCGGCACAGTCCTCGCAGCACTGGTCGCGATGCCGTTCCTGCTGACAGGGATCGCGGGTGGGCCAGCCCGCACCCTCGCGGTCGTCCCCGGAGCGATGCGGACCACCGGTATCGCGATGGTCGGGGGCTACGGTGGGTTCGCCTTGTTCGTCGGCGCAGCGCTGTTCAGGCGTCCCCGTGCACAGCAGGGATGGATGAAGCTCATCGGCCTCGCCGGGGGGTTGTCGATGCTCTGGGCGGTGGGGTGGGGCGCACTCGCGGTCCCTCTGCTGCTCTTCGGCGGTGCGCTCATGTGGTGGCGTCTCAATCCCGACCGGCCAGGGGTCACGATGCTCCTCGTCGCGGGGGGGACGCTCCTGATGGTGCCAGAAGTGGTGTACCTCCAGGAGCTTGCGGCACCGGGTCGCTTCAACACCGCATTCAAGATCGGTGCACAGGTGTGGTTGCTGCTGGGTGTGGCGATCGGACCGCTCCTTGCCCACCTCCTCGGACGTAGCCACCGGCGGATGATGACGGTGATGGCCATCGCCGGTGGCGCCATCATGCTCGTGTATGCGCCGCTGACGGTCGGAGGGGTCATCCTCGATGGGGGACCGATGACGCTGGATGGGACCGCCCAACTCGCCGAGGCGGCGCCAGGGGTCGCGCCAGCGGTGACATGGTTGTCAGAGCAACCAGGACAACCAACGGTCGTCGAGGCCCCCGGTACCCGGTGGTATGCAGATGGCACTGACGGCCGCGACCGGCTCCCATACAGCATGCAGAGCAACCCCGCAGCCTCGCTCACGGGCATACCAACGGTGGCCGGTTGGTCACATGAGGTGGGGTACCGGGGGATCGACCCGTACCGGATGCGGGTACGCGCGGTGGATGCGATCTACACCGGTGACCCCGCAGATCGGACACGGCTCCTCGAGCAGTACGACGTGCAGTACATCTGGGTCGGGCCCGCAGAGCGATTACGATACGGGGATCAGATCACGATCGACGAGGACAGGCCGGTCATCCACGCCGGCGGCGAGGTCGTGATCTACGCTGGGGTCACTCGCCAGCCCGGCTGATGACCGTCACCGCTGATGCATCGATCGCGACCGTCTCCAGGAAGTGCGGGACATACTCACGACGATAGAACGTCTCCCGTTCGTCTGGTCGGCCCACCGTGCACCACAACTGGACCGCGTCGGGCCCGTGGTACTCCCCCTGCCGGTCGATCCCAAAGCAGACCAGCTCCTCACCGTCGATCTCGATGCGGGCATCGCGACGGAGGCCTGGATCCCCGCTGATGATGAGCTTTTTCACGATTGGATGTCGGGCAGAAGTCGCTTAATCACTTCGACATCCCACCCCGCACAGAGCCACGATTCCGGGGGTGGTCACAGCCCACGAGACCGCCACCTCGTGCTCGGTGATGGGAAGCTGCGGACGCGGAGAGCCCAGTCCCCCGGCTGCAGACAGAGGTCTTGGCACGGTGGTGACTGCAGCCGAGGCCTGTCGATGGACCACCTGAGCCAGGTCGATCACCAAACAGGTCGTGTGCACCATCAGGGGTGCGAAGATGCCCTGCGGTGCCTGTTCGAGCTTCATTCTAGAGTGCGCCGACGGGCCGGTGGAAAACAGGGGATTCGCAGGGGGAATATGCTCGCACCGTCGGGTGAGGCGTCGAACCAAACGCGTTTTAGCTACGGGGTGACGTCTTCGCTCAAGAAGACCCATGCAGATGCCACGTCGTTTCAACACATACTGCCCTCACTGCGATGCTCATCAGGAGCATGAGGTGGAGAAGGTCCGCCGAGGGCGCGAACGCGGGATGAACTGGATCGACCGACAGCGCTCTCGACGGAAGGCCGTGATCGGGAACAGTGGGAAGTTCTCGAAGGTTCCCGGTGGGGACAAACCGACGAAGAAGACCCATCTCAAGTACATCTGTGGTGAGTGTGGGAAGGCACACATGCGCAAGGGATGGCGGGCAGGCCGCCTGGAGTTCCAGGAGTAATCCCATGGCGGGCAACTTCTACCGCGTGCGATGTCCGGATTGTGACGGCGAGCAGATCATCTTCGGCAAGGCGGCAACGACGGTCAGTTGTGCGGTGTGTGGGACGACTCTGGCTGAGCCGACGGGGGGGAAGGCGACGTTCCATGGTGAGGTCATCGAGGCGGTTGAGCGGCGGAGCACTGAGGCGTAAGGATGCAGTACACCGGGTGGCCGACCCAGGGAGAGCTGATCGTGGGGGAGGTCGATGAGATCGCTGATTTCGGGGTGTTCGTCGACCTGACAGAGTACCGTGACCGGCGGGGCCTGGTGCACATCTCAGAGGTGGCCAGCGGGTGGATCAAGAACGTGCGCGATCATGTCCGTGAGGGGCAGACGGTGGTGGCGAAGGTCCTGAGCGTCAATCAGGATGCACAGCAGATCGATCTCTCGCTGAAGGATGTCAACGAGCACCAGCGAAAGGAGACCATCCAGGAGTGGAAGAATGAGCAGAAGGCCGATAACTGGATGACCATAGCGTTCGGCGAGGGCCTCGATGATGACCGGTACGAAGCGATCGCCATCGCGTTGCTCGAAGAGTTCCCCAATCTGTATGCGGCGTTCGAGGCTGCGGCTATCGAAGGGGCTGATGCACTCGAGGCGGTCGACCTCGAGGGAGATGTGCAGACCCAGATCATCGAGACGGCCCGTGAGAATGTCTCGGTCCCGTACGTGAGCATCAGCGGATACGTTGACCTCACCGCACCAGGTGGCGAGGGGGTAGATGCCGTCAAGTCGGCACTGCAGTCGGCAGAGGACACGAGTGCCGTGCAAGAGGAAATCGACCTGGCGGTGACCTATGTTGGGGCGCCAGAGTACCGCATACGGGTGCAGGCACCGGATTACAAGACCGCAGAGGCACAGCTGGAGGCGGCTGCCGCCCGTGCGGAGGCGGACATCACGACCGATGGTGGGACCGCAGAGTATCACCGTGAGCGGGCAGACGCCGAGGAGTGATCGAGGCGATGCGCTCTACGATCAGACGGTGTCAGCGGTGGGCGAATGAGCACGATCGTCCTGTCTACACCCTCGGTGATGCGTGCCCGATCTGTGGTGGGTCGACAGAGATGGCGATCCCTGCACCGTTCGATCCGACGGACAAGTACGGAGCGTACCGGCGGGCGAGGTTCGGGGGGCAGTGATCCAGATGGACCCGGTCGTCGTGGATGAGCTGGCCGAGTACACCCTCACTGAACCCGTGCTCATCGAGGGACTGCCTGGGGTGGGGCATGTCGGAAAGCTCGCCGTCGAGCACCTGCTGGAGGAATTCCCATCGACACGACTCTGTGAGGTGGTCTCAGAGGAGTTCCCACCCCAGGTGACCGTGGATGATGATGGAGTCACACAGCTGGTGCATGCGGCATTCCATGCGGTCGATACCGGAGAGCGTGACCTCCTCGTGCTCACGGGAGACCATCAGGCTCAGACGAACCGTGGGCATTACACCCTCGCGTCACAGTTCTTGGATATCGCTGAGACCGCCGGTGTGAGCGCGGTGTATGCACTCGGGGGGGTGCCCACAGGGGAGCTGGTGGATGATCCCGGCGTGCTGGCGGCTGTCACCGAATCCGAGCTTCGCGACCCCCTGGAAGCGGTGGGGGTTGAGTTCCGTGAAGGTGAGCCCGCAGGTGGCATCGTGGGTGTGAGTGGACTCCTGTTGGGGCTTGCTGCACGGCGTGAGTTGCCTGCGACGTGTCTGATGGGTGAGACGAGTGGCTATCTCGTCGATCCGCAGAGCGCGCGAGCGATCCTGGGGGTCCTCGAGGAAATGTTGGGATTCACCGTGGAGTACGCATCATTAGAAGAGCGTGCCGCAGAGATGGCCGAGGTCGTCGAAAAAATCGAACAGATGCAGATGCAGCAGTCGGCTCCAACCGACGACGACCTCCGCTACATCGGCTGACTCACTCGAGGATGACGTCGGTGGGGACGGCTGCTTCCAGAGTGAGCTCGCCGGAGAGATGGGTCTGTCCGCCGATGGAGCTTCCGTCGGATGTGTCGATGAACATCCGACTGGGACGCCCCCAATGATCACCCTGCTCGACGACGGCGGGCTCTGTGCTCCCGCCGAGGGCGCCCACGGACCGCAGTATCGCGATGCAGTCGACCGCACCGAGCGCTGATGCGCGGGGATACGCCTGCTGTACCGGCACCTGACGACCGTGCACTGCGGCTTGCTGTGTGAGTGTGTCGAAAGTGTAGCAGAAGACCGCATCCGCACCGTGGTCATCGCACAGCTTCCGGAGTGCCGTTGTGTCTACCGCGATCTGCGCGAGTGCACTGAGGAAGGTCACGGGTATGATGAGGCGGGAGGTCGGTCCAGCGGCGACCGCAGCTGGTGCGCGGTCAGCCACCGGGGCCACCTGGTCGATTCCGAGGCCCAACGCGGCGGTCACATCTTCGGGTGAGAGGTCGATACGCTGTATCGTCGGCTGGGAGACCCTGACGGCCACTTGCCCCTGTGCATCGGTGTCGATCGGGTACCCTCTCCCGTCCAGGTGCAGTTCTGTGGGCAAATCCTCAGAGTCCGCGAGGTACGCCGCTACAGCCATGATCACCGTGGGAGCATCAGTCGTCCAGCCGGGTGGAACCTGACACGTCAACGAGATTGTGCCCGACCGGTCGACCGCCACCGCCGGCATCGCAACGGCCGTCGCCACCGCCGCGAGAGCTCCCGGATCGTCCACCAGAGTGCCGTCGAAGATGACAACGGGGGTACCGGTCAGCGGTCGTGGCCCGAAGGCATCGATGATGCGCCCGGTGACCGTTCCCATGACTGTCCGTCACTGCCCGCGGTAGTAATCACTGTGGTCGTGGACGCGAACATTCACGTCCACCTGAAGTCGACCTGCCGTATGAGCGACCTCCCGGACCAGTTCCCCTGCACAATTACGACATGGGACTACATCTACAGACTCTGCAGACAGGTGAGCGACGAGGTGCGAGGAGACACCTACTCGCCCGACGTGATCGTCGCACTGGCACGAGGCGGTTGGTTCGCGGGGAGATGTATGTGTGATTTCCTGGGCTTGGATGATCTCACGAGTCTCAAGATCGAGCACTACGTCGGCACGGCCGCCGCAAGCGGCGATCCGAGTGTGCGCTACCCGCTGCCTGAGGGGAGCGTCGCAGACAAGCGCGTGCTCATCGTAGATGACATCGCAGATACGGGGCAGTCGCTTCAGCGTGCGGAGGCGTATGTGCGTTCCCGTGATGTCGCAGCGGTGCGGACGGCGACACTACAGCTGCTCGATACGAGCACTGTGACACCGGACTATGTGGGTGAGGCATTGGAGGAGTGGGCATGGATCGTCTATCCGTGGAACTTCATCGAGGATATGATCGACTTGATCGCGGGTGTGCTCCGGAAGGCATCGGTGCGGGAGGCAGGATCAGAAGACATCAGCCGACTGCTCACCGAGTACCATGGCATCGACCCGGTGGCGATGGAGATCGCACAGCCAGACCGACTCCAGGAGGTGCTCACAGAGATGACCAGACGGGGGGTTCTCGTCGAGGGTGCGCAGGGGACCTTCCGGCTCACCGAGTCATGAAACCGGGGGTGGGCTCTACCCACAGATCGCCGAAGAGCGTGTCTTGTTGAAGTGTGACGAGCCCACGGTGGGCCATGAACAGCAGGGCGAGGTACACCTGGACGGCTGGGAGGTCACCCTCTCGCAGCTCGGCGAACAGCAATGCGGCGCGCTCTGTACCCAACCCTGACGCGACCGAGTCATGGACGATCTGGATGGTCTGCTCGATGTCCTCCGCATGCGCGGTGTCGGTCACTGACGCCGCCGATGGTTCAGCAGCCGCACGCGCGTCGTCATCATGATGATAATCGAGGGTCTGCGTCCCTCGAGCATAGCCCGTGGGCGATGCAGAGGTGTCATAGGTCCGATGCTGCTTCCACCAGGTCTCCCGTTCGGCCTCCCGAAGCTCATAGACCAGTTCATCGAGGGTCCGCGGTGTCCCACGAGCACGCTTGCGGTCGAGTCGTCGGTCGATCTCCAGTTCCAGTGCATCGATCGGGTCTGCGTCGGCCGGCATCGGAGCGACATCTGCATCGAACAGGGCTGCTTCTGGCCCAGGGTCGTCTGTGGCAGCCTGCAGCAACACATCAGATTTCATCCGCAGCAAGACAGCCGCGTAGAACAACGCGCGTCCAGTGGTGCGAAGGTCACCTGCGTCGAGATGCTCAAGGAAGGCATCTGTCGCGGCGACGATGTCCACGTCCCAGGGGTCGATCTCACCACGCTCGGCTAGCTTCACGAGGAGCTCGACGGGCTCTGCGGCGATGGGCGCTGCATCATCTGATCCCGCCGCGGGTGCCTCACGGCTCCCCACTGTCGCAGGTTCAGTCATCCGCGGTCACCTCTGGTGGTTCATCAGCAGCCACCTGGATCCCGGTGACAGTGGAGATGTTCTTTTCCTGGATGATCACCCCCACCGCCCGATCCGCGCGTTCCAACAGCGCTGTTCGGTGACTGACGACGATGAACTGCGCTTCCCTCGCCAGCTCATCGAGCATCTGTCCCACGCGCTCTGCGTTCGCTGCGTCCAGGAAGGCATCTACCTCATCCAGTGCGTAGAACGGAGCGGGCCGGTACCGCTGAATCGCGAAAATGAACGCCAATGCGGCGAGTGACTTCTCGCCACCGGAGAGTCCCTCTAACCGTTGGACCGGTTTGTCCGCCGGCTGGGCACGCATCAGAAGCCCGCCATCGAAGGGCACCTCTGGGTCCTCCAATGCGAGCTCGCCGGTCCCGTCCGACAACGTCTCGAACACGTCCGTGAAGTTCGCACCGATCGCATCGAATGCGGTCATGAACGCCTCACGTTTCTGTTCTTCGAAGCCCTCGATGCGCTCTGTGATCGCATCCGCCTCTTCGACGAGGATGTCTCGCCGCTCGCGCAGCTCCGCCAGCTCATCTGCGATGACATCATACGCCTCGATCGCGAGCATGTTGACAGGCTCAAGCGCGGTCATCTGGTCGGTGAGACGATCGATCTCCGATTGGACCTGCTCATGATCGGGGATCTCCGCGGGATCGTAGGTTCCAACCTCGTCAGCGAGGCTGTCGATCTCCCACTCCAGTCGTTCGATCTCAGCGGTCAGCTCCTCGTGCTCTCCCTGGGCGGCGTCGTGCGCATCCCGTGCGGTCATCGCCGCTTCGCGTGCAGCATCGAGGTCGGACCGCAATGCGGACCGATCCTGCTTGAGGTCGGCGAGCTCCTCCTCGAGTGCTGCGACAGCAGCCTCGCGTTCCCCCCGCTGCTCTTCGAGCTCCGTGATCTCTGCATTCGCCGCCTCGATTGTCTCCTGTGCGTCTGCCTTCCGCTCCTGGACCGCCTCGATCTCCTCTTGCAGGGCGCCGATCTGCTCATCGATGTACCGCTGCTCCAACGTGAGCTCGTTCAGTGTCGAATCATGCCGGTCGACCGTCCGCTCAGCCTCAGTAATCTGGTCACCGATATCATCAACACGCGCGGTGAGTGCGGGAATAGCCGAGTCAGCAAGGGTTTCTTCGACCGCGGAGATCTCCTCTGAGACCTCCGAAATGTCGCCATCGTAGCCATCGATCGTCGCATCGAGCTCCTGCATCTCCTCATCGATGTGTGACCGCTCACGTTGGAGTGATTCGATCGTGGACTCCACCGCATCGACCCGCAGGTCGTTATCCTCGATCGCCGACTCAGCGGCCTCCAGGGCCCGCTCGGCCTCCTGGAGCCGTCCCCGGGCGGTCGCGGCACGCTCACGCGCGCCCTGTAGGTCCGCATCCACCGCATCGATCTCTGCATCGATCGCCTCTCGATCGGCCTCCAACTGTGTGATCTCCGCTGCCAACCGTTCGAGGCGACCCGCTCCGGTCTGTGAGAAGCTGTAGCGTGAGCCACCTGAGGACCCACCAGTCATCGCTCCACTCTTCGCGACCAGATCGCCTTCCAGAGTGACCATCCGATATCGCCCCATCAACGAGCGCGCCGTGTCCATATCCTCGACAACCAGGGTCGTCCCCAGCACATACGAGAAGATGCCCTCATACTGCGCGTCATACGAGACGAGGTCACGTGCGTATGCGACGACACCCGGGTGATCGGGTGTCGATGGCACAGAGCGGTCGTTCATCTTGGTCATGGGCAGGAATGTCGCCCTGCCCGCGCGGCGGTCCTTCAGAAGGTCGATGCCTGCGGCGCCGACGGCATCATCATCGACCACGATGTTCGCAAGCCGGCCACCGGCCGCGGTCTCACAGGCGCTGGCGTATCTGGACTCGACCTGACCCAGCTGTCCGACAGTGCCGTGGACCCCGTCGAATCCGGCCTGCAGTACCGTCGTGACCGACCGCGGCCAACTGGACTGTCCCGCATCTCGGAGGGAACTCTCAAGCTCACTGTAGGCGCTCTGCCGATCTCGGACCGTCTCGGTGAGCTCCGACCGCCTGGCGATCAGCTCCTCACGGTCACCCTCCAGCTCCGCTATCACCGACGAGATGGTCTCGATGTTCGCGGATGCTGCCTCGACCTCTTGCTGCTGGTCGCTGCGTGCGGTCTCCAGGTCCTGTCGCTCCGCGCGGACGTCCGCGAGGACCTCCTTCTTCTCAGCGATCGCATCCGCCTTCCGCCGGGAAGCGTCGAGCAATCGGTCCTTCTCACGCTGTGCCTCGTGCTGTTGCTCACGGAGCGCCTCCCGACGGTGCTTCGCCTCCTGCAGCGCCTCTTTCTGGTCAGTGTACTCGGTGTCGACAGCCTCAATCTCAGCGGTGACGCTTGCAAGTTCTCCCCGGAGCGTACTGATTTCGGCGGTGACGCCCGCCTTCGCCGCCTTGGTCTCGCGAAGCTCCCCTTGCAGCTCCTCCAGACGATCCTCGTGCCCATCCAGCTTGATGAACGCCTTCCGTCGGTCCGCATCCGCATCCGCGATCGCGGTCTCCTGACCATCGATGCGCTCGTGCAGCCGAGCGATCTGCGTCGTGATCGACTCTATCTCTGCGGCGATCGTCAGCTGTTCATCCTCCCCCTTCCGTTCGATCTCAGCAGTGAGGGTGTCCAGTTCATCCTCGAGTGTGGAAACCTCCGCCACGGCCGCATCACGCTCCGTGGTGGCCGCCTCAAGGGCTGTGATGGCAGCCTCCCGCTGTGAGAGGGTCTGCTTGAGCTCAGCTCGCTTCTCCTCGAGCTCAGCGGCACGTTGGTACCCCTCATACTCAGCCCTGGCCTCCCTGAGCTGTTGGTACTCGATGGCCACCTCCCGTTCGTCGGCGAGCTCATCGCGCCTGGCGGTCTTCTCCTCGATTCGTAGGTCCGCCTCGCCTATGCGGTCTTTGACCGCCTCGAGCTCCCCGTATGCTGCATCCTTCTTCGCGTCAAATTCGGCCACCCCGGCGATCTCATCGATGATTCCCCGGCGTTGGTACGGCGTCATCGAGATGATCTCGGTGATGTCACCCTGCAGCACCACATTGTAGCCTGCGGGGGTGATCCCAGCCTGCGCGAGCAGATCTTTGATCGCCCCGAGCGTCGTCGAGCGGTCATTGAGATAGTAGTATGAGTAGTAGTTGTCCTCGGTCTGCTTGATCCGACGACGGACCTCGATCGTCGCACAATCGCCCACATCCTCACTGTCGGCTGCAGCGACGACCTGCTCACGGGTCAGTGTGCGGTCGCTGTTGTCGAGGAGGACGGATACCGATGCCTCACGGGTGCCGCTATCTGCGGCTGCATCACCAGGGTCGTAGATCAGGTCTGGGAGCCGCTCTGCACGGATGCCGCGGGTTCGGGCAAGCCCGAGTGCGAACAGCACCGCGTCGATGATATTCGACTTCCCGGACCCGTTCGGGCCCGTGATGACGGTGAAGTCCTCATAGAAGGGGAGCCGGGTCGGCCGCCCGAAGCTCTTGAAGCCATCGAGGATCAGCTCGCTGATGTGCATCGTCGATCACCTCACCGGTATCTCAGCCCTCACGCGATGACGATGTCACCATCCGGTTCGTCATCCGTGGCGGTGTCGTTGTCCTCAGCCGACGGTGTCGGTGCCTGCCCCATGACGCCGGTGTACTGATCGACGATCGCCGCATCGTCCTCTGGGGAGAACGCCATCGAACCGCGCGATTCCGAGGCCATCTCGGGAGGGGGTGACGATGCTGACTGTCCGTCCTCCAGCTCGTTCAGGCGGCTCTTTGCCTCCACGAGGTCAGCGGTGAGTGCTTTGACCGTGGCCTCCAGCTCGCTGACCTGCGCCTCCAGACTGGTGATCCGATTCGTCATTGGACCAACGAGACGGTCCGGCCATTTAACCCTGCGTCAGACACCGGAGCGTGTCCTGCAGATTTTAACCACCGGCCGACGATCCTGACGCATGAACGGGGTCGCAGTCGAGCAGCTGCAGACGGTCATCGGTCTGGAGGTGCACGTCCAGCTGGAGACCGCCTCGAAGATCTTCTGTGGCTGTCCGACGGAGGGAAGCGCTGATGAGGCGCCGAACAGCCGCACCTGTCCGGTGTGCCTGGGGCTGCCGGGGGCGCTTCCGGTGCTCAACACAGCAGCGGTCGAGGCTGCCCTGAAGGTCGGCAAGGCGTTGCGCGCTGAGATCGCTGAGGAGACCCATTTCCACCGGAAAAACTACTTCTACCCGGACCTGCCTAAGAACTTCCAGATCTCCCAGTATGATGCACCGATCTGTACCGGAGGAACGGTACGCGTCCGTGCTGGAGACATCGAACGCGAGGTCGCCATCGAACGAGCGCACCTCGAAGAGGACCCGGGCAGCCTCTCGCACGTGGGAGGATCGATCGCCACGGCGGACTACACGCTGATCGACTACAACCGGGCGGGCACCCCGCTGATGGAGATCGTGACCGCACCGGACATGCGGTCCCCGAAGGAGGCGAGAGCGTTCCTTCGCAAGCTCGAAGCCATCCTGCGGTACCTGGAGGTGTTCGATCCAGGCCGTGATGGGTCACTCCGGGTGGATGCGAACATCTCGTTGGTGCCTGCGGATGCGCCGGAGTCGGTCACGGAGGAGGCACTCGCAGCAGCGAACCGCACCGAGGTGAAGAACATCTCCAGCCTCAAGGGCGCAGAGCAGGCGTTGGCGTACGAGGTGAGCCGCCAGCGACAGGCGCTCCGCCGTGGTAAGCAGATCACTCAGGAGACCCGGCACTGGGATGAGAGTCGGGGGGTCACCGTGGCGATGCGGTCGAAGGAGGCAGAGAAGGACTATCGCTACTTCGCCGAGGCCGATCTGCCCCCGCTGCGGGTCCGAGACTGGCGGGACCAGATCGCGATCCCCGAGTTACCAGATGTCCGCCGTGAGCGGTTCGTAGAGGAGTACGGTCTCGAACCTGCAACGGCGGCCAAACTCACTGCGGCGAAACCGGTCGCCGACCTGTTCGAGGAGACAGCGGGTCGCTTCGATCCTTCAGCTGCGGCGATGTGGATCGGTGACACCCTCGTGGGCGAGCTGCACTACCGGGGGATGACCGTCGGTGAGATCGCCGACCAACATGAGGATATCCAGACGCTCATCCAGCTGGCCGAGGACGGAGAGATCACCCGCAAGAATGCGACGGAGGTGGTGCTGCGTGAGATGCTGGATGATTCGCGGCCGCCGGCGGAGATCATCGAAGAGGCTGGCTTGGGCCGCGTGGAGACGGATGCGGTCGCAGCGGCGGTTGATGCGGCGATCGAGGCCAATCCAGATGCGGTCGCGGACGTCGATGCAGGTGAGGCGGGGGCGATCAACTACCTCGTCGGGCAGGTGATGCAACAGACAGCCGGGCGGGCAGATCCCGAGACGGTGAACACCCTCCTGCGCGAGCGGCTGTAGCTCAACCTTCGACTGCGCGGTCAGCAACTGCTGATGGCGGGGTGTGCTCGATGACCGACTGGCGCCAGCCACCCCGTCGGAACCACCAGACGCCGACGAGGAACGCGACGACGCCTGAGATGCTCAGCCCGACCCACATGCCGGTGACTCCCCAGCTGAGTGGGAATGCGAGGGCCAGGCCGATGGGGAACCGGATCGCATATCGAGAGATGAGCGAGAGGGCCATCGAGGTCCGCGTGCGGCCGGCCCCGCGGAACGCACCCTGGATCACCATGAGACCACCGAGGAGGGCCCACACCGGTGCGACGATGCGGAGCATGTGGACACCCTCGGCGATAACAGCGGCATCCTCGATGAACAGTCCCATGAACCACGCCGGGGTGGCGAGGACCACGAGACTCGCGCCACCGAGGAGCACAATCGTCCCTGCGGTGGCCCACCAGGTGACCGCCGCAGCTCGCTTGGGGCGGTCCGCGCCGAGGTTCTGCCCCACGCCGGTGGCAGTCGCTTGCCCCACCGCTCCGGAGACGGTCCAGGAGACGGACATCAGCCGCAGACCGATCCCATATGCGGCGGTGACGACAGGGCCGAAGCGGGCGACGACCGCTGCGAGCGCCACCGCCGCGAAGGACCGGGCGAGCCCATCGAGGGTGGCAGGATAGCCGATGGTGACCACTCGACGCATGAGTGTCACGTCGAACTGGAGGTCAGTGAGGCGGAGGCGGATGCCCCTGGTGCCCTGCACGAGCACACCCAGTCCGACCACTGCGGTCACCGCCCTGGCGATGAGTGTCGCCACCGCTGCACCCTGGGTCGCCATGGCATCCACCGGTCCCCACCCGAGGATGAAGATCGGGTCCAGTATCACATTCAGCCCGGCACTCAGGACGACGAGCCACATCGCGGTGCGCGTGTCGCCAGCTCCACGCAACGATGACCGGAATATGAAGAAGATGAACGTGAAGGGCAGTGAGAGGAACAACACCTCTGCGTACGCGAGTGCCTCGCGATAGACGATCCCCTCAGCACCAAGGGCCCACAACAGCGGATGCCGACCAAGGTACCCCACAAGCCCCAGCATGACCGAGACTGCGATCGAGAGCAGGAGTGACTGTGCGACCACCCGCTCAGCTGTGCGATCGTCGCCTGCACCGATGTGCTGAGAGACGAGGGCGACGGTCGAGGCGGTCAGACCCATCGCGACTGAGATGAACAGCCACGACGTGGGGAACATCAATGAGACGGCAGCGACGGCCTCGGGACTCACGCGACCCACCCAATACATGTCAGCGAGGTTGTATGCGGTCTGCAGCAGGTTGCCGACGATCAGCGGCCATGAGAGGGCCAGGATCCCCGGTGCGATCGGGCCCTGGGTCATGTCGATACGGCGTGTGTTGCTGCTCACGGCTGTGCTGACGGGGCGACCATGGTGAAGCTTCGGTCCACGAAACCTTTACCCACAGCTCGGCGCCTATCGTCTCCAATGAGCACCGTCCAGCACCTCATCGTCACCGAGAAAGACAATGTCGCTGAGCGGATCGCGACGATCCTCAGTGATGGGACGGCGTCGACCGAGGACGTTGGAGGTGTGAAGGTGTACGGCTGGGGTGGGACACGGTGTATGGGGCTGTCCGGCCACGTCGTCGAGCTCGACTTCCCCAAGCGGTACCGTGACTGGAACCATGTCGAGCCCGCCGAGCTCGTCGATGCCCCGGTGGAGACGAAAGCCTCGCAGCAACGCCTTGTTGCGGCGTTGCGGCGGATGGCTCGACGAAGCAGACAGGTCACAATCGCGACCGATTACGACAGGGAAGGCGAGCTCATCGGCAAGGAGGCGTATGATATCATCCGCGATGTCGACCCCGAGATGGAGGTGCGACGGGTCCGGTTCTCCTCGATCACCGCTCCTGAGGTGACAGCGGCGTTCGAGGCGGATGATGAACTGGACTTCGCACTTGCAGAGGCCGGGGAGGCCCGACAGATCATCGATCTCGTCTGGGGTGCTGCACTGACGCGGTACCTGTCGTTGACCTCCGGGCGGCGGGGGACAGACTTCGTGTCTGTTGGGCGGGTACAGGGACCCACACTCCGATTGATCGTCGACCGTGAGCGGGAGATCGAGGCGTTCGTCCCCGACCCGTACTGGGAGATCACCGCCACGATGGGTGATGATGAGCCGTTCGAGGCCGACCTGTATGTGACCGATGATAGTGGAAGTGAGCAGACGCGCATCTGGGAGGAGGACAAAGCGTATGCTGCTTTCGAGACGCTCCAGGAGGCCGAAGATGCGGTCGTGGATGACGTCGACAGATCGGTACGTACCGACCGCCCACCGGCGCCATTCAACACGACACAGTTCATCCGCGCTGCAGGTGGGATCGGCTACTCTGCGAGTAGGGCGATGGGGTTAGCAGAGGCACTGTACACTGCGGGGTACATCACCTACCCACGTACGGACAACACGGTGTATCCGGAGGACCTGGACCCAACGATCCACATCGAGGAGTTCGCCGAGCATCCGACCTTCTCCGATGACGTGGCGTACCTGCAAGCCCACACACCACTGTCGCCGACGCGAGGAGACAAGGAGACCACAGACCACCCACCAATCTACCCGACCGGTGAGATCCCGGGACCGACTGACCTCGCAGAACTCGATGAGGAGGATGGTGATGGTGAGGCGCACTGGGAGGTGTACGAACTCGTCGTCAGGCGCTTCTTCGCGACACTGGCACCGGCGGCGAAGTGGGAGCGCCTGCGTATCGATCTCTCGGCCGCAGGTGAGCATGCGACGGTGCGGCTGAAGGCGAACGGTCGTCGGTTGCTGGAGCCGGGGTATCACACGGTCTATCCCTACTCCAACCGCTCGGAAGCGATCGTGCCGGATCTCGAGGCGGACGCGTCGCTTCCGATCAGCGATCGGGCACTCGCTGACAAGGAGACCCAACCGCCGGGACGGCGTGGGCAGTCACGGCTCATCGAGAAGATGGAGGAGCTTGGGATCGGGACGAAGGCTACCCGTCATAACGTGATCGAGACGCTGTACAAACGCAACTACATCGAGGAGAATCCGCCACGACCCACCCAGCTTGCACGTGCGGTTGTCGACGCCGCAGAGGCGTATGCCGAGCAGATCATCTCCGCGGAGATGACCGCGCAGCTGGAGGCGGACATGGAGGCAATCGCTGCGGGTGAGCGTACACTCGAGGAGGTCACAGAGGAGTCGAAGGCACTGCTGACGGAGGTGTTCGACACCCTGCATGAACAAGGAGATGCGATCGGGGCGCACATCAAGCGGTCGTTGAAAGCGGACCGAACGGTCGGTCCATGCCCGGAATCCGATCATGACCTGGTGATCCGCGAAGCACGCAACGGCTCATTCTTCATCGGCTGTGATGGCTACCCGGCGTGCGACTTCACGTACCCCTTACCCAACAGCGGTCGACCCATCACAACCGAGACAGTGTGTCCGGAGCACGAACTCGCCGAAATCAAGCTGCTCGCGGGGCGCGGGACCACGGTTCATGGCTGTCCTGCATGCAAGGCGGAGGAAGCCGAATCGATCGCCGACCGGCCCATCGGTCCATGTCCGGAGTGTGGTACGACGGACGGGGGGCAGCTGGCGATCAAGGTCCTGCGGTCGGGGAGCCGGCTCGCAGGCTGTGATCGGTATCCCGATTGCGAGTATGCGGTGCCGCTCCCACGGCGGGGTGAGATCGAGGTGACCGACGAGATGTGCGAGGAGCATGATCTCCCGGAGGTCCAGGTCGTCACCGATGATGGCCGCGACCCCTGGGAGTTGGGCTGTCCCATCTGCAATGCTGCAGAGCTCGATGCTCGGCGCAACGGCCAACCCGAGGATACCGCAGATAAGGATGATTCCCAGACGGTCGAGGAACTGACAGAGCAGGTCGTGGGTGCAGCTGAGGAGACCTGAGCACCAGCATCATCGCCGGAGTTTTACCGCTGCCCGCGACATCCGCGTATCATGAGCGGACCGTGGCGGAGGTGGGATCACGTGGTGAAGGTGGACCCTGACAAGCCCCTCGCCGACGGAGACACGTTCGAGGATGTCGTCGCGACTGGAACAGATGCGATCGAGATCGGTGGGACGCTGGATGTGACCGAGCAGAAGATGCAGCGGGTGATCGATGCGTGTGCCAGCTACGATATCCCACTGTACCAGGAGCCTTCGAACCCCGCCGTGGTCATCGATTCACCTGCCCTCGATGGCTACCTGATCCCCACCGTGCTGAATGCACAGTCGGCGTTCTGGGTGACGGGCGCGCACAAAGAGTGGGTCCGCATGGATGGTCCGCTACAGTGGGATCGGACCGTCACCGAGGCGTACATCGTGTTGAACCCAGAGGCGTCCGTGGCGGAGCTGACGGAGGCGGATACGGACCTGAATGCAGCAGATGTGGCAGCCTACGCTGCGGTGGCAGAGCGCATGTTCGGCCAGGAGATCGTCTACATCGAGTACTCGGGGATGTATGGCGACCCCGAGCTGGTCGCCGCAGCACATGACGCATGTGACAGTGCGACCGTGTTCTACGGTGGTGGGATCACGGGTTACGACCGGGCATACGAGATGGGCCAGGTCGCTGACACGGTCGTCGTCGGGAATCTGCTGCACGATGCGGGAACGGACGCCGTCGCCGAGACGGTGACAGCCGTCCGGGATGCACGGGCGGCGGAGCCCCCCGCAGACGACTGAACCGACCGAGTTTAACCCCCCGCCGGCCGGTGAGTAGGTATGCATGAACGGACGCTGACCGCCGCGGTCGAGCCGGATACGACCGTCACCGTGATGGGGTGGATCCACGAGGTGCGTGACCTCGGGGGGATCGCATTCGTGCTGTTGCGTGACCGCAGTGGACTGATCCAAGTGAAGATCGAGAAGGACGAGCTCGATGCGGCACTCACCGAGCGGGCGCTCGGGATGGCCCGGGAATCGGTCATCGCCGTGACGGGATCGGCCGCTGAGGAGCCACGTGCACCGACCGGTGTGGAGATCGTCCCCGCAGCGATCGAGGAGGTCGCAGCAGCAGAGCCGAACCTCCCTCTCGACCCCTCAGGGAAGGTGGATGCAGAGCTGTCGACACGCCTGAGTAACCGGACGCTCGACCTGCGTCGTCCGGAGATCGCAGCGATCTTCCGGATCCGCGCGTGCGTCCTCGAGGCCACCCGAACCGCACTTCGTGATGCGGACTGCACTGAGATCACCACGCCGAAGATCGTGGCGACAGGCACAGAAGGGGGGACTGAGCTGTTCCCGATCACCTACTTTGGTGAGGAGGCGTTCATGAACCAGTCACCGCAGCTGTTCAAGCAGCTCATCGCAGGATCGAGTCTTGAGCGCGTCTTCGAGATCGGCCCGATCTTCCGTGCTGAGGAGCATAATACCCCTCGCCACCTGAATGAGGCCACCTCGGTCGACTTCGAGGGGGCGTTCTTCGATGCGGATGCAGCCATGTCCCTGGTCGAGACCGTGGTGATCGCGGCCTATGAGGCGGTCGCTGATGAGTGCCAGACAGCACTTGCGACACTGGGTATCGAGGGGTTCGAACCACCATCAGGTCCCTTCCCACGGCTCACCTATGCTGATGCGATCGATCGCATCAATGCCACGGGCGCGCTGGCTGACGAATTAACGTGGGGCGATGACCTGCCCACCGAAGCGGAGCGGACACTCGGAGAGGCGATGGGTGAGCACTACTTCATCACTGCCTGGCCCTCAGCGATCAAGCCGTTCTACATCATGGATACTGAGGCAGATGCAGCCGTCTCGACGGGGTTCGACCTGATGCACCCACAGATGGAACTGGTCTCAGGTGGACAGCGTGAACATCGCTATGATGCGCTTGTCGCTGGGTTCGAACAGCAGGGGCTCGATCCCGGCCAGTTCGAGTACTACACGGAGATGTTCCGATATGGGATGCCACCGCATGCGGGGTGGGCTATCGGCGGCGAGCGCCTGCTCATGACGATGTTGGGTCTGGACAACATCCGGGAGGCGGTGTTGTTCCCCCGGGACCGTCAGCGGCTCTCGCCCTGAATGCGGGGATGACAGCAGCCCATGGTGTGTGGGTCCCAGGGCACATCACTGGGTTCTTCATGCCGGTGTATGGTGCGAATCCTGCCCGGTCCGGATCGGTTGGTGGAGGGATCGCCCTCTCAGACGGGGTGAGCATCACCGTCTCCAAGGCGCCACAGACGGATATCGTGCTGAATGGACAGGCCGTGGAGATACCCCCGGTGCGGGCAGTGCTCGAACGGTTGGATGTGGCGGGGGTCGTCGATGCGGTGACGCCCCTACCGTTGGGTGTCGGGTTCGGCGTCTCGGGCGCGATGGCACTGGGTGCAGCACTCGGAGCACAAGCGGCTGGCCTGGTCGATCGCCCCTCTGATGATCTGGTGCGCATGTCGCATGTGGCAGAGGTCACCAGTCGTACAGGGCTGGGCGACGTCATCGGACAGGCGACCGGTGGCATCAGCCTCAGGCTCCGACCCGGCGCTCCGCCCACCGGGCAGGTCGAACAGCTACCCGCCGCGCCCACCATCGAGTATCTCATCTTCGGATCGCGCTCGACGGCGGCGGTCCTCGATGATGCCGAGGAACGACTGGCAGAAGCCGGCCGGGAGGCGGTTCGGACGGTGTGGGCGAATCCCACGTTGGAGGCGTTCATGACGGCGGCGGCGAGGTTCACCGCTCGCACAGACCTAGCGGGACCGCAGGTACGGCAGGTGCTCGAGCGGGTGGATGCGGTGGGACACCACGCAGCGATGGTGATGATCGGGGAGTCGGTCTTCAGCTGCGATGGCGGCCTCTCAGCAGCAGGCTATCGGCCACTCGAGGCGACAGTCGCCCCGGGACCGAGAGTGTTGTAACCGTGGCTGTCCATCTGCGTGCATGACCGATGAGGCGATCCCACCCTCACACCCGAGATATGACTCGCTGATGACACGGGCACGTATCGAGTCGGGCGTGGATGCTGGTATCACAGCACGCGGCGGACTGATCGCACAGGGGCGAGGGGAGGCATTCGACTACCTCCTGGGTGAGCAGACGCTCCCGACGGCGGCGACGGCGGCTCGGGTGGCGGCAGCGTTGCTGCTCGAGGCTGAGCACCCGGTCATCTCTGTCAACGGGAACGTGGCAGCACTCGTCCCGGATGCGACGGTTGCGGTCGCAACCGCGACTGATGCCGTGCTTGAGGTGAACCTCTTCCATGCGAGCGAGGACCGGCGAGAGGCAATCGCAGCACACCTGCGTGCACACGGTGCGGGTGAGGTCGGCGGGTTCGACCGGGATGGCCAGATCGAGGGGATCGATCATGCGCGGGCGAAGGTCGATACCACAGGTATCGGAGCTGCGGATGTCGTGCTCGTTCCCCTGGAAGATGGTGACAGAGCCGCAGCCCTGGCTGCTGCAGGAAAGCAGGAGATCGTGATCGACCTCAATCCCCTCTCACGGTCGATGGCGGCTGCGACCGTACCCATCGCGGACAATGTGACGCGGGCGATGCCCGCGATCGCAGCTGCTGCAGAGGAGCTGCGGATCAAAGATTCGAGCATCCGCAGGGCACTGATCACCGGGTTCGATGCAGATGAGGCACGCGCCGCTGCGGAGTCTGCGATCAGAGAGGGCGTCCTCAGCTGAGTGCCGACGGGAGCTGCCCACCCAACCGGGCTCGGTCATGGGGGTCGGTGAACGACAGCCCGGGGCCCACCGCGACGATCTGCTTGGGGTTGATGTCGGTGTGGCTCGCGAAGTAGTGGCGGCGGATGTGGTCGAGATTGACCGTCTCTGCGACCCCTGGGAGCTGGTAGAGCTCTCGGGTGTGTCCCCAGAGGTTCGGGTACTCGTGAATCGCTCGCCTGTTGCACTTGAAGTGGGTGTGATACACATCATCGAACCGGACCAGGGTGACGAACAGCGCGATGTCAGCCTCGGTCAGGGTGTCGCCGACGACGAAGCGCTGTTCGCCCAGCAGCTGGTCATACCGGTCCAACGCCTCGAAGAGCTCGTCGATGGCGGTCTCGTACGCCTCCTGCGTGTCGGCGAACCCCGCGCGGTAGACGCCGTTGTTGATTGGTTCGTAGATATCGTCTATCGCCTCGTCGATCGCCGGACGCAGCTGAGTGGGCGCGATGTCCACGCCGGTGGGCGCATCGAACGCGGTCGAGAGCATCCGCATGATCTCCCTGGACTCGTTGTTGACGATCGTCTCCGTGACGGTGTCCCACAGGACCGGGACCGTCACACGACCGGTGTATGCCGCATCCGCACGGGAGTAGACCTCGCGGAGGTACTGTGCATCACTCAGCGGATCGGGGTGCTCCGCGGAGAACTCCCATCCATCATCGATGCGCACGGGTTCGACGACCGAGAGGCTGATCTGGTCTTCGAGTCCCAGTAATCGGCGGGTCATCGCCACCCGATGTGCCCACGGGCAGGCCCGTGAGATGTAGATGTGATAGCGGTCCGGTTCTGGGGGGAACTTCGCAGCAGGTGCTGGTGTGATCGTATCACGGAACTGGGTGACCGACCTGGTGAATTCCCCTTGTTCGTTCGTCGCAACGAACGCATCTGTCCGCCACTCACCATCGACCATCATGTGCATCGGCGCTGGCCTCCTCTAAGATGCTGCATATGCACAAACTGGGTCGCGGTCCGGTTAGGTCTGCCGCGGTCGCGCACCGAGCAGATCATCCACGTGTGCAGCCACGGTGGGCGCATCAGCACCCAGCAGGTACAGCATGGGTTCGATTCCGAACGCCCCTGGATGGTGGACGATGAGCGGTGCCACCTCCGAGCCCGTCAGTGACGCGGTCACCGTCTCAGCACCATCTGTCGGGTCGAACGTAGCCATCTCGAAGCCGAGCAGGTTTGCTGCTTCCAGCAGCTCACCCGGTGCCAGATTCACAGCCGAGCGCACAGCGATACCCGCCGACCGCACAGCGAGGAGGATGGCTGCCACATGCCCACTGACACCAAACTCCGGGTCTGCGGGGATGACCGGTGATCCCTTGACGGCGATGATCCGCCCGGGGACCGCAGCGATCGCACCGCGATCGCGTGCGGTGTGCGTCGCCTCCACCAGGTTCATACCGACCGCCGGGATCTGCTCTGCGATCGGCTCGATCGCGGTCAGGCGCTGCAATCCCTGCCGCAGGGAGGCAAGCACTGCTGCCCGCTCACGGGCAGGTGAATCAGGCGCATGGATCGCCCCGAACCCAGCCACCTCCGCCAGCGCTGGTTCTGTGCGTTGATGCAGTTCTGCGAGCACACCATCCTCCTCTAGCCTGCGGATCAACACCTCGAGCTCGATCAACGCCTCTGTGGGGGTCATCGTCTCCGCTGCAAGTCCCCTCGCGACCGCGTCGATCGTGTCCTGGACCTGCGGGTCCTCCACGACTGCACGCTCACGAGTCACGGCACCAGCAGCGTACTTCGAGACGGCACTTTGACTGATCCCCAACGTCTCGGCCACCTCCTCTTGTGTCATCCCATCACCACGGAGTCGTTCAGCCAACAGCGAGCGCACCGTCGGGAGAAACCGGTCGACGACGATCTCCTCGATGAACCTCATCGTGTCTGGGTGAACTCTGGGTCCGCACCGATACGAGACGCTTGGGGGCCACGTTGGCCCTGATACTTCGAGCCTCGTTCGGACCCGTACGGTCGTGCTGCGGGAGACGTCAGCTTGGTGAACACGAGCTGGGAAACCCGCATCCCGGGCAGAAGCGCCACCGGAGCGGTGCCGAGGTTAGACAGTTCAAGGGTGATCTGTCCCTCATATCCGGGGTCGACGATGCCCGCTGTCGCATGTATCACGATCGCGAGGCGGCCCAGCGAGGACCGTCCCTCCACGGTCGCCAACAGATCTGATGGGATGGCCACCCGTTCCTTCGTCGTGCCGAGCACGAAGTCACCGGGATGAAGGATGAACTCCTCACCCTCACCCACCGTGGTCTTACTCACGTACTCGTCGGTCTCTGACTCTTGATCTGGATGGATACAGGGGATGTTGGTCCGGCGAAACTCCAGGAACTCCCCACCTAGCCGGAGGTCGATGCTCGCCGGTTGTATCTGCATATCAGGGTCATCGAGGGGGTCGACGACGAGGTCGCCCGCGGCGAGTCGGGCCTGTATGTCCTCGTCTGAGAGTATCATCACCTCGACTCCAGCGGGTGAGCCTGTAAATCTGCTGTCTGGCAAACCCGAGACTCAAGCCATCTCCGGGTGGGGGTGAAGTATGAAACAGGCGATCGTCGCCCGTGCGGACCTCGGGATGAGTGCGGGCAAGCTGGCAGCACAGGTTGCCCATGGCGCGGTTGGCGCGATGCTCAAGAGTCCCACGGGGCCGCGACAGCGGTGGCTTGATGCTGGGCAAAAGAAGGTGGTTCTCCGGGTCTCGGACGAGGCGGCGATCACCGCACTTGCGGTGGAGGCCACGGATGCGGGAATCGCACATCGGGTGATCCGCGATGCGGGGCACACGGAGCTCGCAGCGTCCACGGTGACGGTCATCGCGATCGGCCCAGCAGAGGACACGGCCATCGACGCGATCACCGGTGATCTCAGGCTATGGTGAGTGCGGAGGCAACCGTCAGCATGGAGCTCGGGCTCGACCAGCGGGCAACGCCACTCGTGGGGACCGGCGGACAGATCCGCACAGAGCTCACGGACTTCCGGGTCCGAGAGGTCGAAGCAGTCTCCCCCGAGCCACTGGATGCAGATGCTGGTGCATACCCACATGTGGTGATACGGGTGGGACTGCAGGGGTGGGACACCAACGCCTTCGCCAACACGCTTGCAGACCGACTCGCGATCGGCACCGAACGGATCGCCTGGGCTGGGACGAAGGATGCGCGTGCGGTGACGACCCAGCTGTTCAGTGTCCGTGCGACAGAGGTGCCGACCTTCCCGGAGTTGGAGGGGGCATCGATCGATCCGATTGGGCGCATGGGCCGGCCGTTGCAGTTCGGCGACCTCTGGGGCAACGACTTCGAGATCGTCGTGCGTGAGGCGACAGCGCCTGAGCGTGCGCGGGAGATCGCCACTTCACTCGGGGCTGCGGATGGTTCGGGCATCATCGTCCCCAATCTCTTCGGTCCACAGCGCTTCGGGAGCCATCGACCGATCACCCACCGTGTCGGTGCGGCGATCGTGGCCGGTCAGCCTCGGGAGGCGGTCCGGCGATATCTTGCGGAATCGGGGGGTGCCGAGCCCACTGACACGGTGGCGGCGCGTGCTGCAGTCGCGGAGGCGTTTACGCTCGCTGACGCGAACTGGGGGAGGCTCAGCGATGAGTTCGGGCGTGGCTTGCGGTTCGAACGGGCGCTGCTGCACCGGATGGCGGAGCTGCGACCGGAGACCGATGCTGCATGGCGAGAGGTGCTGGAGGTCCTCCCGTGGAACCTACAGCGCCTGTTCGTCCATGCGTTCCAGGCGGCGATATTCAACCGCATCGTCGCAGCCCGGATGCGGGCGGGGGTACCCCTGGAGCGGCCGATCGACGGGGACCGTGTCGCATTCGTCGATGAGGATGCGCCTGAGGGATATGCCCAACCAGACCTCACACGCCTGACGGTTGCCACGGCGGACACCGCGGGCCTCATCGCCCGGCACTGCCGAGCGCGACGGGCATTCGTCATGGGGCCCCTGGTGGGCACAGAGACAGCACGGTGTGGGGGGAAGCCAGGAGATTTCGAGCGCGCGATCTTCGAGGCTGTGGGCATCGGACCGAGGGACTTCGATCTGCCAGAGCCGTACCATTCGACGGGGACTCTCCGGTCGCTGATGATGTGGGTTGACCTGGAGGTGACCATGGATGTCCCACGTGGGGGGTACACACTCCGGTTCGGTCTGCCGTCCGGAAGCTATGCCACGGCGGTCACGCGTGAGTTCATCGGACAGCCGGAGCTTTACTGATCGGTGACCGAGGATGTGATGATGCGATGTAGACGGTGTGAAGCTGGGCTCGAGCGCCCGGGTGACCACTGTCTGCGCTGTGGGACCAGCAACACCGATGCGGTGGTACTCGAAATCGGGCAGTCGGCTGCGACGGTGACGATGCTGCGGGAGATGGCGGTGGTGGGCGAGACGACCGTCAGCACCATCGTCGATGAAGATGCGCAGCTGGGCACGGTCCATCGGCGGAACTACGCAGGGCGTATCGTCGACCAGCTGCATCGCAAACGCGCCACCTCGGTGTACGCAACCGGCGACCGGTCGATCATCGAGCGGGTACGCGCACAGGTCACCGCTGAATGGTTCCGCATTGATGCTGAAGACCCGGTCGCACACGTCACTGCGGGAGGGGGCGCAGAGGAACTGACCGTCGTCGATCGCCCACCGCGTGAGAAGCTGGGTGGTCGGCATACGACACTGATCGGAGGACGTCGGGGTCGGGCGGTGATCCAGCTGATCGCCGAGCACCCCCATGTGAAGAAGATCATCCCCGGGCCGATCGATGCCTCAGGTGGTAGATCGCAGGTGACCCTCCGTGCGAAGGTCACTCGCCCCGACCACAACGGCAATCTCCGGTTCATCATGGGGGATGGTACGAGCGTACAGGAGAACCGGATCGTGACGACAGCGCGGGATCACAGCTCAGGACAGCGTGTACGCGATGACCTGAATGAAGGCATCGCACGCCTGCTTGCCTGATTGAGCATCTCGGTGGGTTTAAACAGGACCTCGGACTATCCGGACGATATGAGCGAGAAGCGCAAGGGTAAAATCGGGAGTGCGGGCCGCTTCGGTGCACGGTATGGTCGGGTGGCCCGACGTCGGGTCAATGAGATCGAATCCGCGATGCGTGAGGCGGAGGTGGATGGGGACAGTGTCTCACGGGTCGGGACCGGCATCTGGCGGAACGATCGGACAGGGCAGATCTTCACCGGTGGGAGCTACCGACCGGAGACGCCCGGTGGTCTGCAGGTGCAACGGTCGATCCGTGCGGCGATGATCGAGGACGAGCCGCAGGCAGAAGAAGACGCAGAATGAGCTACAAGTGCTCGCGGTGCAAGCGGGATGTGGAGCTGGGTGAGTTCGGTGGCGTCCGATGTCCGTTCTGTGGCCACCGCGTGTTGTTGAAAGAACGTGCACCTACGATCAAGGAGATGTCCGTCGAGTAGCGTCGCCGGTGGCACATCACATCGGGCTTAGCTGTAGATGCGAGTGTGCCGAGCATGCGGAGGCGATTGCATCGGCGATCGGTCCAGAGGTGGGGGCGATGGATGATGGCCGGTCGCGGACGACTCTGCAGCGGGATGCAGCCACACTGACACTGCAGATAGCAGCGGATGACATCACGACCCTCCGTGCAGCGATGAACTCGTGGTGCCGCCTGCTCTCGACGGCCTCCAGCGTCGTCGGGTAGCTGCAGAATACGGGCCTTTTTGCCGGTGGATGGCTACCCCTGCGTATGCAAGGTTCACTGCCACCGGACGCTGAGGAGAAGCTGGAGAAGCTCCAGTCACTGCAGACGACTGCACGACAGCTCGCAGCGCAGAAGGAGCAGTCAGAACGGGCCCTGACCGAGTCGAAGACCGCACTGGCAGCGTTGGAGGAGATCGACCCCGCGACCGATATGTACCGGAGCGTCGGGAGCCTGCTTGTGGAGACCGACTACGGCACTGCGGAGGATGACCTCGGGGAGAAGGTCGAGAGCCTCCAGATCCGGGTCGACCAGCTGGAGCGGCAAGAAGAGCGGATCCGTGATCAGTTCGAGAGCCTCCAGGAGGACCTCCAGCAGCTGCTGGGTGGCCTCGGCGGCGGCCCGAGCGTCGGCGGCAGCTGAGGTGTCCGCAGACGGACCTGATGTTGATGCTGCTGCAGCAGCTGCGATCGCGGCGATCACGGACCGATTCGATCGAGGGGCGATCGATGATCTCGACATCACCATATCGGCGGTGGACGGGACGCTCACCGTGGATGTATTCCTCACCGTCCCGGCAGCCACACAAGCAGAGATTGACAGGGCTGCGACCGCTGCGGTGGATGCTGCGGTCGATGTGGTCGACGAGGCGGAATGAACCTACGCGAACAGGAACAGCAACATACTCACCGCGGTCGCTGCGATGATGACGGAGACTGCCAATGCTCCGCCCATGGTGATGACCGCATTCGCATGCGAAGCCAGCGTCTCGGTGCGGTCGTTGCCGAAGACGGTGACGGTGGCCTGTTCGACCCCCACCCCGACGCTGACAGGCTCGATGTCGGCCTCCGCCGCAGAGACGGTCCCCATGATGACCGACGCGAGACGATCATGATCGAGTGCCGAGCCGACCTGGTTGTTCGCCGTCACCGTGTTGACCACATGGGTGTCGGTTGTCGCGATCTCATACTCGTCTAGGTCTGTTGTATCGAGCAGTCGATCCCGGAGATGATCCCGCAGACCAGGGTCCATGTTGTTGCCATCGATGAGGGTGTACCCGGTCCGCTGTCCGTCGACCGCTACCACCATCGTGCGGATACCCAGCGGCCCGATGCCCTCAGACGGAGTCCATGGTGTCCGGTCCCACCCCACCCCCACGGCGAGGCTGTCCTGATCTGCTGCCGAGAGTCGGTCGCCCAGAAGTCCTGCTGCACTGATGAGGTCGAAGCCCCGTGGCGACCCTGGGGTCACGTGCTCGATGGGGTGGTCACTGACACCGTGATTGCTGTTGTGGGCATCCACGATCAACACCCGGTCAAGCCCCGTCCTGCGCGCCTCTGCCGCTGCAGAGAGCCCCACACCGAAGTCGACATCGTCTGCGAAGGCCGGTGCGAAGCTGCTCATAAGCAGGGCGTCAGCTCCGAACGCCTGTCCCAGGATCGTCACCTCACCCGATTCGACGCGGGCACTTCGTGTGGCCGTGTCGGTGTAGCTCAGCCGGTCCATCACACGGTCGACGGCTGCGAGAATCGCATCCACCTCTCCATGGGTCACGAGATTGAAATCATGGCCGGCGGTGGCATGCGGCGCGAAGGCCATCCCCTCAGCCGTCGCAGCCACCCGCTCGGGGAGGTTCCCTCCGCCGATCTCCCCCATCGGTCCGGGGTGAATCATCGGTAACACCACCCGAGCCTTCTCCACGTCATCTGTCCGTATGGACATCACACTCACCGGCACGATCGCATCCTCTCCGATGGCCTCGAAGAACTCCTCGAGCTCCTGAGATCCCTCTGCGATGTGCCCGATGAACCCGCGGAGGAAGTCCAACGAAGAGACACCCATGCTACGCTGCCAGGGACGATCGACGACCTCGATGAAGGCGTACACACCCAGCCCATACAGCGCGGAGGTGATCGCGAGGAGGATGAAGTGATCACCAGTGAGGATCGAAAATGCCGGGGGACCCGCTGCCGGCCGGGCGATGAGCGGGATCACATATGCGTTCAGCAGCGGGCCACCGACCTCGAGATACCGCATCGTACCGGAGTACACGAACAGGAGGATCGCTGCCAACGCGGGCTGGATCGCCGCGGGAATCGCTGCGATCGCGAGGGGTGACCGGGAGACCGCCATCACAACGAGCAGCCGGAGGGCGAAGATCGATGCGAGTCCGAAGACCAGCGCATCGAAGATGAAGCGCTGTCCGAGGGCGGTCAATGCGGCGATACCGCCAGCTGTGACCACGATGGCGACGACGATGAGTTCGGCGACCAGTGCGAGGAGGAATGACCGATTGGTGGTCAACAGTCCACCGAGGCGGCGGTCGACAGAGGTCGTCAACACCGCCGCAACGACGGTCGGGAGGCCGATGAAGAAGATGCCCTCCCATGCATCCCGCCCGATGACGAACAGTCCCTCCCAACCCACGACGTACCCGCCTGATTCGAATCCCGCGACGCCGGTCAGGCCAGCAATGGCGATCGCGAAGCCGAACGAGATGTGCCATCGTGGTGCACGGAAGATGTAGCGTGAGAGACTTGCGAGGTCGCTCTGAGTCGTGCTCATCGGTGCGGTACAGGTGCGCTATGCAGCATCACACACCTGGATGAAATGCTCGAAGACGGCCTCACCCTCGTCGGTGTGGGCCACCTCCGGGTGCCACTGGACCCCGTACTGCATCCTCTCAGGGTCACTCATCGCCTCTATCGGACACACCGCTGACGTGGCGGTGACATGGAATCCTGCAGGCACCTCGGTGACCTCATCTGCGTGTGATGCCCAGACGTTCGTCTCCGGTGCCAAGGGCCCTACAATCGGATCATCCGGATCGGTGATGTTGACGGTCACATCCGCATATCCACCGTACTCTCCTGGACCAACAGCGCCACCGTGGGCCGCCGCCATGATCTGCATCCCCAGGCAGATACCCAGCACCGGGACTGACAGCGTTAGATATGCGGGTGCCTGACCGACCGCATCGATGTCAGGCCCGCCTGAGAGAACGATCCCGTCGGCCTCGACACTCTCCGGTGCCACATCATTGTCGACGAGCGTGACCGCAACACCGAGATCCCGGAGGGCACGCTGTTCGAGGTGGGTGAACTGCCCGCCGTTATCGATCACCGCGATGGCGGTCATGGTTACAGCAGCTACTCCACAACCGAGCAAAAACCACCCGGTCCCTAGAGGTCTTCCCGCTCGCTGGCCGGGGTGAATGAGAGCTCAGCCCTCTCCAGGGTCCGCCGCTGCTCGCGAGCGGCGATGGCGGCGATCGCCGGGCGTGCATCGTCGTCGATCCGAGCGAATGAGGTGTGGATCTTCGCATGGCACCATCGACAGAGACTGACCGTGATCTCATGGCCAGTGTCGGCATTGGCGTCACGGTATGAGAGGTGATGCTCCTCGAGCAGTGGACGTGCAGCGCGTTGACCGGCGATGCGGACCTCCTGAAGCCCACATCGAATGCATGCCCGTCCGGTCGTCGTCGACCTGTACTTCGAGCACTCACGGAAGCGGACCGATGGCTCGGCGGCGACACAGCTGTACCCTGCTCGCCGCCTGGCAGCGACGAAGCTGCTGTCCACGTCTGCGCGGTCAAGCGCATACCGACAGCGGCCGTCGTCTGTGAGATGGTCGCAGACCCCCGCCACATCGTACGGGTCATCCACCCCGACATTCGTGCCGTGGGGTGTCTTCTCCATGCCGACGTCCAGGTGATGACACTGCAAAAGGGCCGCGAACGTCGGTCAAGTCAACTGGTGGGATTTATATCCGATGCGAAACTCGTCACTGGTGAGCACATGACTCGTGGTCGATTTATTGGGGGGTAGCCCCACCATTTCCCTCGCATCCCTCGTGGATTCCGATCTGCCCGTTCGCTTCCTCGACACGACACTTCGTGATGGAGAGCAAGCACCAGGGGTTTCGCTGTCACCTGATGAGAAGGCGGAGATAGCACTTGCATTGGACCGCGCGGGTGTCGATCTCGTCGAAGCGGGGAGCGCCGTGACCGGTGCCGGGGAGCGGGAGACGATCAAGCGGGTGACCGGACTGGATCTCGATGCGCGTGTGACGAGCTTCGCACGGGGGGTGCAGGGGGACATCGATCTCGCGTTGGATTGTGATGTGGATGGGGTGACGATCGTCGTGCCGGCGAGCGACCGGCACATCGAACAGAAGGTGGGTACTACACGTGAGAACGTCCGTGAGACGACGGTCTCATTGGTGGAATACGCGAGGGACCATGGCCTGTGGACCGAGGTCATCGGTGAGGATGGCTCCCGTGCAGAGCTGTCATTCCTCAGTGCGCTAATCGATGATGCGTTGCGCGCAGGAGCCGATCGTGGGTGCTTCGCGGACACTGTCGGGCACGCATCACCCGAGCAGACGTATGCATATGTGTCCGCACTCGCAGAGTTGGGTCCGGTCTCGACGCACACGCATGATGACCTGGGGCTTGGCGTCATGAACGCGATCATGAGCATCGCCGCGGGCGCCGACTTGGTGCATGGAACCATCAACGGAATCGGCGAGCGAGCGGGGAACGTGGCGATCGAAGAGGTGGCCATCGCCCTCGCACACTGTTACGATATCCAGACGATCGACCTCTCTGAGGTCTACCAGGTGGCACAGGTGGTCTCAGCGGCCACAGGGATCGCACTGGCACCGAATAAGGCGGTGATCGGCGAGAATGCGTTCACCCATGAGAGCGGGATCCACACGGATGGCACCCTCAAGGATGACAGGATGTACGAACCGTATCCACCCGAGCGTGTGGGGCGGGAGCGCCGGTTGGTCCTGGGCAAGCATGCCGGACGTGCCGGAGTGCGAGCAGCACTCTTAGAGCACGGGATGACCGTCGGGCCAACGGCGCTTGATGCCATCGTCGCGCGGGTCAAAGCACTCGGCGACCGTGGAAAGCGGGTGAGCGATGCAGACCTGCTGACGATCGCAGAGGAGGTCCTGGGTCGCGAGCGGGACCGGTACGTGGAGCTTCTGGACCTCACCGCCGCATCCGGTGGCAGCACACCCACCGCTGCGGTGCGCCTGCGGGTCGGTGATGATGAGCGGCTTGCATCGGGGACAGGCAGTGGTCCGGTTGATGCTGCGATTAATGCGGTGCGTGCAGCACTCGGACAGGACGCTGCCGCTCAGTTGGACTCATACCATGTGGATGCGATCACCGGAGGGACAGATGCGGTGGTGACGGTGGAGGTGCAGATGTCCCGAGGGGATACGACAGTCACCGTAGCCCAATCGGATTCGGACATCACCCGCTGCTCCGTCGCGGCGATGGTGGAGGCACTCGACCGGCTGTGGGCGCGCAATCCGCCCGCCCCGGCTGACGACTGAGCGGATGTCGGACTATCGGGTCTCCATCAAGTCGTCTGCACGGCGAAGCAACGGGGCGGTGGGACAGTTCGTACATATCCACGGCGCGCTGACGGAGTTCCCAGACCGGGATGCAGCAGATGAGTGGGCCGCGCAGCTAACGGCGACGGGAGACAGAGGGGTGTGGGTTCGTGATGCAAACCCGGGAGACGCATCCGCTGATGGGTATCTGATGGGCCGTGTACGGTTCCGGAAGGACTGAGGGACTACTCGTCGCTGACGAGGTATGTCCACCCACCGCGCCGCTCGAACCTGATCTCTGCATCATTTGCGCGTGCCGCGGCAAACTCCGCGACGCGCTCGGTTGCGATGTCCGTGACCTCGATCCGGCTTAGTCGCCGTGGGCTCGTGTCCTCGACTGATGTTTGCTGCATGGAGATACATGGGGAAATCGAGGATATGTACCCCATCCTAGCACGGTGAAAGTGAAACTGAGAGGACGCCGAGGGTGAGATTTGAACTCACGAGTCCGTGAGGACAGCAGATTTCGAATCTGCCGCCTTGGCCAGGCTAGGCTACCTCGGCTCATCAGACGATCACCGAGATGGCGTTAATCGGTTTCGGTTCCCCATCAGAAGTCGTCGAGGGTGAACTGATCGCGTGCTAGCGCCTGGGCGGGGATGCCGAGTGTCCGCTGGATGTGTGTCGCGAAGCTCACACGTGCCCCGTGTGTCACGTACACCTCTTCGGGGTCGACCTGTCGGACCATCGCCTCCAACTCCCGGAAGTCGGAGTGATCGGACAGCACGAACGTCTCGTCATATCCACCCCGGTACCGGAACCCCTCCTCGACAGCCCACCCACTGAAGCCCACCCGGATCGCCCCCGTGCGGTCACAGAGCCGCTCGACGAACGCAAGCCGATTCGTCTGGGCTGGCAACACGACGACCTCGCCAGGTCCGGGGTCTACACCATGGTCGTACAGTTCGACCTCCAGGTCTGCATCGACCTCCTCGACGATCACACGATTGAGCCGCTCGATGGCGGATGAGGTGTACACGCGCGGTGCCCCGGCACGGTGGGCAAGGTGACACAGTTCCTGCGCGCGGCCCAGGGTGTACCCCATACAGATGATCGGCTGGTCGGCCGTGTCGGCGATGAAGTCGCATATCGCAGACTCCAGCGCAGGCTGTGGGTCGAAGACGAACCTGGGTTCGCCGTACGTCGCCTCGGTGATGAGGATGTCTGCTGCCACCGGTTCGAATCCATCAAGGAACAGTCGGTCTCGCAACGAGCAGTCTCCGGTGTACAGCACCTGGAGCCCGCTGTCAGGGTCGGTGAACCGCATCGCCGTTGACCCAGGAATGTGCCCTGCGGTGAACTGCTCGATGCTCGGATGCTCCACAGGCTTCGGCGTCGTCTCGCGACGGACAGCTGCGAGCTGTGCTGTCAGCTGGGACATGACCATCTGCGACGGGGCAGGGTCACTGTACAGGTGGTCACCGTGGGCGTGACTCAGGAAATTGATGTCAGCATCTGGACGGCGGCCATCAGCGACGACACGGAGGCCCGATGCGGTGGTGATCTCGATCCCGTCGGTCTCCCGGACGGTGACCGCCCTCATCAGGAAGTCCCCTGTGCGACGTATGCGGCTTCGACCTCCGCGAGTGTGGCCGCATCACTCGGTCCGAGGTCCGGCCGCAGCCTGTGGTACCTGGGGAACCGCAGCGCGTATCCGGAGTCATACGCGTCAGACCGCTGGATCTCCTCGAAGGCAACCTCCACCAGGAGGTCCTGATCGATGGTGATCTGTCGGCCCGACGTCCCCTGCCTGCGCTCGAGGAGACGCTCTGTCAGGACCTCCAGTTCTGCATCGGTGTAGCCGGTTGAGAGTCGCCCGACCTCACGGACGGTCTCGCGTTCGTCATCATAGCAGCCGAGGAAGAGTCGACCGAGGTACTCACTGCGGCGACCCTCACTCCACTGTGCGCGCGTGACGATCAGGTCCAACGGCTCCATCAATGGCTTGTGCTTCATCATGAATCCCACGCGCGTGCCCGGTTGGTACGGAGCCTCGCGATTCTTGAACATGACACCCTCATGACCTGCGGTGACAGATGCATCATAGAAGGACCGGGCTACACCAGGAGATGGGGCATCGACGGCCGCCGCGAGATCGATCACGTCGGGATCAGGGGTGCAGATGGACTGGAGCCGCTTGAGGCGATACGCAAGCGGACGGTCCAGGAGACTGGTGCCATCACACCACAGCAGGTCGAACAGATACAACCGGACCGGCACCTCCTCAGCGATGGCGTGGATGTCATGTTTCCGCTTGATCCGCCGGCTGAGTTCTTGGAAGGCGACCGGGGTGCCTGTGGAGGGGTCGACACCCACGAGCTCACCATCGAGGATGACGCCCTCGGCAGCAAGCGCGCCATCGACCGCCTTGATCACCTCGGGGAACTGCTGGGTGATGTCCGCCAGACGGCGGGTGAACAGCCGGATCGCACCATCCGCACGGTGCAGCTGTACACGGATCCCGTCGTACTTGCGCTCGATGCGGACCGCATCGGTCGTCGGGGCGACCGACTGTAGTCCATCACTGAGGCCATCGGCCTTGGTCGCCAGCATCGCGCGGACTGGTCTGAATGGCGCGAGGTCGATCGCCGCACATCCGTCGATCCCCTCGGTGGCAGCCACCGAGGCCACATGTGCGAGGTCACTGGTCAGATGATACGCACGCTCCACATGCTCTGCAGCAGCGTCGGTATCTCGGCCGAACGCCTGGACGATCGCATCGCGAAGGATACCCTCAGCGACACCCAGCCGCAGATGACCCACCACCGTCCGTGCGAGGTAACGAGCCTCCAGGGGGGTCGCATCCGACAACAGTCCTGCGACGACCTGAAGGCGGCGACGACGGCTCCCTGCCCCATCGATCGCCGCGAGCCCCCGCAGCTCGCTGTAGACGCGACCGACGGTCACGGGTTGGCTGAACAGTGTCTGTTGAGTCGCGTTGGTCATCGCTTCCTCCGCGGCCAATCCCAGGTCACCGCTTTCACGCCAGAACACCTCGATCTGCCCCTCGGGGACACCACTGGCCAGCGCCACCGCAGCCATCATGCCGCGGGAGGAAACCCCGATATCCGCATCCTCCCAGGGTGCAAAGACCCGTCCACCCACCAGCCGGATGACCGGCTCGAAGTGGGACACATCCAGCTGTGAGAGCACATCGGCAAGCCGTGCGGTCTGCTCGAGCCTGCTGCTCGTCGACGCGAGAAGCGAGTAGGTGTCGACGAGGTCGGCATATCGCATCACCGCCGCTATCGAGGCGAGGGATATAGCTGCTCGGCCAGGCTCTTATGTGCGAACCCCTCCGTGGGTCGTATGCAGGTTTTCTGGCATCGTGATGACCTCCGCCGTACGGATAACGTGGGGCTGACTGCAGCAGCCGACGGGGGGGAGCCGGTGCAGCCTTTGATCATCGACGATGCGGCCCGGGATGCCGAACGCGGCAGACGTGCAGCGGAGCTGCACCGGCGTGGGATGGCCGCGCTTGTCACCTCGTATCGGGCAGATGATATCAAAGTCGTCTGTGCGGCCGGAGATCCGGCTGAGGTGATCGATGGGTTCGTGGGTGAGCAGCCGGCCACGGTGGTGCATTGTAACAGGGTCGACACGCCGGTGGGCCGTGCCCGGACGGACGCTGTCGCTGCGGTGTGTACAGCGCGGGGGATCGACCTCGAGGTACATGTCGACCACGTCCTCGTTGACCCTGCGACACTAGCGTCATCGTACCCCAGCTACAGCGCCTTCAGACGGGCATGGCAGCGCGAACCTATCATCGAGCCGACTGCAGCTCCCCCGGCGGGGGCTTTCGATGGCATCGACAGGGGGGCCCCATCCGAGCGAGTGGGGGCGGCGATCGATCTTCCGACCGCAGGGGAGGCAGCCGCAATGGCCCAGCTTGATGCATTCGTGACCACCGCACTCCCAGCCTATGCGGACCGGCGCGATGACCTCGAGGGGGCGGTCGCAGATGCCATCGGCCCCGTCTCGGAGCTGTCCCCATATCTCGCACGTGGGATGATCGGGGCGCGAACGGTGTACGCAGCAGCTGCACCTGGGGACGATCGGGGCGCTCGGAAGTTCCGTGATGAACTGTGCTGGCGTGAGTTCTATCAGCACCTGCTGTTCCACAACCCACAGCTGCCCTTCGAGGACTATCGGACCGACCAGGGTGCGATTGCGTGGCGAGAGGATGAACCGGGCCTGGCAGCGTGGATGGCAGGGATGACGGGGTATCCGCTGGTGGACGCAGGCATGCGCCAGCTCGCCGAACGCGGATACATCCACAATCGACCCCGACAGGTGGCCGCATCCTTCCTGTGTAAGCATCTGCTGGTCGACTGGCGGGTTGGGATGGCCCACTTCGCAGACCTCCTCACAGACCACGATGTGGCGAGCAACGCGGGGAACTGGCAGTGGATCGGGTCGACGGGCACCGACACCGTGCGGTGCCGGATCTTCGACCCGGTCGCACAGGCACGTAAGTATGACCCGACAGGGGCATTCATCCGGCGGTGGGTGCCCGAGCTACGGGCGCTCGAGACAGATGCGATCATCAACTGGCCCACGCTGGAGGCGGCCCGACGGGAACAGCTCGCTCCGAGCTATGCCCACCCGATCGTCGATCGCGATGCGGCCTACGACCGTGCCCAGCGGGTCGTCACCGCGGCCGTCGAATCACAGCAGACCGGTTAGCGCACCGGAGAGCGTCTCATCCCTGCGAGCTCCAGGCGAGATTTCATATCGGAGACCGCGGCGAACCCTGGATGATGCAGCACCGTAGCACCCGACGGTTCCCGCTCCCACCGGCCGTCGGCCCCGGTGATGACGATGCGTGGTACCGTCCGGAGGTCCGGACACAATACCGGGTCGGGTCGGCGGTGGTCACGATCCGCACCGACAGTGAGGATAGGCTGGTCTACAGGGTGCGTCGACCAGTCGGGGATCGACAGGTCACCGATGGGGCAGATGCGGTCTCCGCAGCGATAGGTCCGGCTCCACACGAGCGCCCGTTGACGCGGATGGAGGTACGACGACGAAGACGACAGGGGCCTACCGATGTGCTCGTCCGGGCTGCGGCGGCCGTCGCAGGTGCGGACCGTCCCATGGGCAGGCGGATCATCGATCGGCTCCATCGGCGGTGGTGGTGCTGGGGCCGCCTGACCGAGCTCGCCAGTGACGAATCGGTGATGGTCGTCGAGCAGAGCAGAGACCGACAGCAGGTGTACCTCCAGCACGAGTCGGTGGGGGGTGTGGTCGCGAGCATGGATCCGGCAGACCCCCTCGTCGAACACCTGTCCACCGAGGAGGTTGCAGCGTATACAGTGCGGTTCGCGGGGATGCCGATCGAGGTCCGAATCTGTGCAGATGATGGCCAGATCGGTGGGCCGTTCCGCTCCCGCTACATCGCCCAGGAACCCGTGCTCACAGCGGATGATGAGACGGTGATCGAACGAGGCAAGCGAGAGCTCTGGGAGCTGCATGTCGACCCGTCGCCAGCGAACCGTCTCGATCAGATCATCGGCCTCGTTGAGGATACACTGCGGGAGGAGGTTGGTGGGCCCACCGGGGGGTCGACCGGACATGCCGATGCACCGAAAGCGCACCTGAGCACCGATGGTGAGGCCTCGCCGGGTATCCCGCGGTGGGCACAGTTCGAGCGCTGTCGGTATCACATCCTGCGGGACTACGTCGGTGAGGGGCCGTTGACAATCCCACTGCGTGATCCACACCTCGAGGACATCGAGGCGAATCGGGTGGGAGAGCGTATCAAGGTGGTGCCACGGGCGACATTGGGTCTCGAGGATGCGCGAATCCCAACCAACCTCAGATTCGAGGATGAGGCCCGATTCAGCACCCTCGTGCGACAGCTCGCAGCATCAGATGGCACACAGCTGAATGCAGCCTCACCATCTGCGAAGGTGAATCTCACCCTCGAGGACCACGACGAGCAGGAGACGATCCGCTGTGCTGTCGCACTGCCGACGATCTCCGCGGACGGCCCACACGTGTCGATCAGGAAGCAACCCGCAGCACCGATGACCCCGATGACGTTGGTGGAACGTGGCACGATTTCACCGGCGTTGGTTGCGTTGGTTTGGGTGCTGCTAGAGCACCGCGGGGTGATCCTCTTCAGTGGCCCCACCGGGGTGGGTAAGACCACGCTGCTCAACGCGCACATGCCACTGATCCCTGCCGACCAGCGGCCGATCACGATAGATGAGGGTTCACAGGAGGTCTTCCTGCCCCATGAGACGGGGATCGCACTGACCACGCGTGAACATGATATCGGCTCGAAGCAGGTGACTATGGCCGACCTCATGACGGAGGCGAACTACCTCAATCCAGACGTGGAGGTCATCGCGGAGGTGAACACGCCAGAATCGTTCCGCACCTTCGCGGAGGTGCTGAACACCGGACATGGCGTGCTGGGGACAACACATGCGGAGGATATCGATGCACTCGTCAACCGTGTGATCGAACAGGGTGTTCCGGCTTATCTGGTGAGCGAGATCGATCTCGTGGTGTTCCCCAGGCGGCACGAGAACCATCGGTATGTGGGGTCTGCAGTCGAGATGCTGAGTCAGAGGACCTACGAGAGGCTCCCAGCTGCTGCCCGCACTGACGTCATCCGGAAGGATGGGTCGACACTGTACACGAACGAGGTGTTCTGGCGCGGTGCGGACGGCGCACCGCGGTTGGCATATGAACACCCCACGCTGGATCTGGCGGGGTCTGGACCTGGCGACCGGGAGTACCGCGGGATGGGGCTGATCGATATGATCGCCCGCCGGACGGACCAACCACCCGCAGCGGTGGAGTCGTCGTTCCACGCGAAGGTCGAATTGGTGGGTGCCCTCACAGAGGCGGGGGTCACGGACATGCCCACGCTCATCGAACTGATTGCCAGCCATCGGATCGACCCCGCCGCGACCAGAGCGCGGGTCGAACAGCTGCGAGGATGAGCCCTGGAGGGGTGTTACTGCGTGCGATCGATCGCCACATGCCCAGCCCCATCGTTGTATTCGCCCGGTCGGGACTGCACCGACCACTTCGTCAGGTGTACCGAGGTGTGCCGCGGACGCAGCCGGCGACCGTGCACATCGGACGCATCTACACCCTTGCCCTGGGCGCTGCGATAGTGCCATCGGTGGGCGTAGTGCTCGCGACCGGGTTGGGGTGGATCGCACCATCGGTGACGACGGGGGTGCTGAGTATCGCAGCGGGTGCGGTGCTGACCGGTGCGATTGTGCTCGCAGGCTGGTCCCTGCCACAGCTCAAAGCGGAGATGCACCGACGAGAAGTCGCACGGACCCTCCCGGGGGCTGTCGACCACCTGCAGGTGCTTGCCTCAGGGGCGGAGGCCCCCCGTGCGATGTTCGCGCGGCTGGTCGATGTGGACGTGCATGGTGGCACCGGTGCTGAGTTCCGCCGGGTCCTCACGATCGCCACACTCAGTGGGCGCCTTGAGGAGGGGATCATGACGGCGGCCAGGCTGACGGCCGCTCAGGAGTCGCTTGGGCCCTTTCTCGTGAACCTCCGGGCACATCTCGCACAGGGGCCCGAAGCGCTCCGCGGGTTCCTCGCGCTGGAGGCACGGCTGTTGCGACACCAGCAGGCAGCGCATCGACAGCAGACGATGGGGATGCTCGAGTTGGTCGCCGAGCTCGTCATGGTGCTGTTGGTGGTGCCGGCGCTCGTCGTGGTCATCGTGACGATGCTTGGCCCGATCGTCCCAGTGAGCACGCAGGTCGTGCCGACCCCGGTGGGGGCCAGGCCGCTCGGAGAGCTCATCGTGTACCTTGCGGGAGGCTTCGTGCTCGCCGTCGGTGGTGTAGCGGGGCAGATGGTCGCGACGTTGCGACCACAAGAACATGTCACGACGGTCACACGACCGAGAGGTGCGATGGCTACGGTTGCGGCGGCCGGTTCAAACCCCGCTGCGATGAGCATCGTCGCCACCGTGCCCATGATGTTAGTGACCGCAGGTCTCGGTGTGGCCGATGGGCGCCTCGGACTCGCACTGGTGGTGGGGTTCACCACCTGGGCGACGATCGTGGGCGTGGTGGGGTGGCGGCAGGCGCGCGAGGATGATGCAAAGGATGAGCACCTCCGCGAACTCGTCCACGCGGTGGCTGGGTATGTCGAACTTGGTATCCCCTTCGGCGATGCGGTCGACCGTATCGCCCAAGAGACCGATCTGGGGCCGCTACGGCCAGATGTGGCGCATCTCGCATTCGACCTGCGTCTGCGTGATCGGCATCCGGATCATGCAGGGACGACCCAGGAGGTCGCCCTCGACCGGTTCGCCCATCGGGTCGGCACCCCGCTCGCCGCACGGACCGTGGGCGTGATCGCGAGTGCGCTCGCAGCCGGAGCAGATCCGCGACTGATCTTCGAGCGGCTGCAGACACAGGTGGCCGAACTGTATCGTTCGAAACAGTCCATGCGTGCGGAGATGCAGGTGTACGCCGCGGTAGGGTGGACCACCGCGCTGTTGGTGGTGGGGATCTCCGTCGCAGCGACGACGCAGCTGTTCGACCAGCTGGCGATGGTGAGCACGATGGGTGGTCAGGCCATCGCAGGGGCTGACTACCGTGTCATGCTGACCACGGTGGCGACAGCCATCGCCGCCGGCTGGTTCTCCGGCATGGCCATACGTGACCGGTATGCGGGACTCCTCCACGCAGGTGTGCTCTCGATGATCACGATCACGGTGGGGTGGCTGGGGGGGATGCTGTGACCGTCGCAGACCGTGGAGTCGAGGGCATCATCGGTGTGGCCGTGCTGCTGATGGTGACGGTCCTTGCGGTCGGGGGACTCACATCGGTGATGGGGTCGATGGTGACCGGCGGGGTCGCTCACGCGGAGGTTGCGACCGTGAGCGGGACGCTGACGATGGTGACCGCAGCTGCAGATGATCCCACGATGCGGACGATGGTGGTGCGGTCGGGGACACTGTCCACCGACACGCTGAAGCTCGAGATCACTGGCGGCGACATCACCGTCGCAGAGCAGGTGGCGGCATTGCGATACCGGACAGACGACCATGGAGTCTCGAGCGAATTCGGCACGCAGATACACACCATCGACGGTGAGCCGGTCAGGGTGTCAGGTCACCGCATCCGCCGGGCGGATAATCGACTGCTGGTGGGTGTCCCATCGGTGCGGTTGCGAGAGGTCGACACGGTCGCGACGAACGGGCAGGCTGTGCGCTTGGGCCTACTGCCGCGGGTCGATGTCGACCACAGACGATTGCCCCCCGCGCGGTACCGACTCCACCTCGAAACGGCCCACCCATCGGTGTGGCAGCAGATCCTCGAGGGCGTCGGTGCAGAGGTACACACCCGCGCAGCTGCGGGTGGGACCGCGAGGGTCAGTGCGACCTTCGATGAGCCGGTCTCCATCGAGATCATCACCGAAACGATCGAGCTGGAGGTCGCCTGATGCGCGATCGGGCCATCGCACCCGTCGTCGGCAAGATGCTCGAGCTCCTGATCGGATTGGGGCTACTCGCAGCTGTCACCGCTGTGATGTTGACGATGGTGATCCCAGGGCACACCGCCAGCCTCGGGGAACCCACCGGAGCCGTCGCGTTGAACCTGCTCGCGGAGCCCATCGAGGATGCAGGGTGGAGCACATCCCACACCGTCGGTCGCCGGCGGATCACCGTGGAGCTGCCACCGACCATCGCCGGAGATGGGTATCGTATCGAGGTCAACCAGGGTGTGCTGTGGCTTCGACAACCCGATGACGCGCTGGCACTGCGACGTCCACTCCAGCTCCCGGATGGCTGCCAGGTCGAAGGCGAGGCCACCGGTGGTGTCATCGACATCCATGTCGACCGGACCGTGACCAGCTGTACGATCTCCATCGGGGTGGATGATGACCTCTGAGCGTGCACAAGCGACACTCATCGGGCTGCTCGTGGCGACGATCATGCTGACGATGACCCTCCTCGCGGCGGTGACCGTCTCGACTGCGGTGGTCGACGACCAGTCCACCGCGGCGCGGGCAGTCGCCACCGGCGGCCTCGCAGACCCCTGCGTCGAGGCCGCACCGGACGTGTGTGTGGATGTGCAGATCCGTCAGCTTGCGGTCTCGGAGCAGCCCCACCGTGTTCGGCTCCGGGCGGGGTGGCACTGGATCGGGGTCAGCGGGGATGCACAGTCGCCGGTCAGGGTCCTGCGGATCGACGGACAGCCTGTGCTGTCGGATCCTGCTGGCTTGGATGGGATTTACAGAATCATGATTCCGACTGCGGGCCGATACACGGTCACCGCCGATGGCGGTGCGGGTATCATCCGCCTGCGGCCGGGGGTCGGATGACATCCGCTGATGAGCGCGGGCAGCTTGCCATGGCGGTCATCGAGGCTGCGGTTGCAGCGATGCTGATCATCGCTGTGATCGGGGCGATGACGGCCATGCCACGCGCTCAGTCGATAGACGGGACCAGCCTTGATGCCACCGCGACTGCGGTGGCTGCGACCCTGCAGGAGGATGCACACCGCACCGCTGTCATGCAGCTGTGTGATGGTGAGCACAGCGGCGTGGAGGGTGAGATACTCAGCGTGGTGAGGTCGATGGACCGCCCGGAGATGGGGATGCAGGTCCGCATCGGACGGGAGGTCTTCGGACCGGCTGCACCAGCGGGACCGATCGGGCATGCGGTGGCACTCGTGCCGGGATGCAGGCTGGAGGTGTTGGTGTGGGCCATCTGAACGAGCGTGCACAGGCGGTACTGGTGGTGGGGGCTGTCGTCGCGGGGTCCTTGCTCATCCCGCTGTCGCTGATGGCCGAGCTGCAGACCACCCAGACACATCCAGCGGTTGAGCCGGTGGATGTGGACGCCCTTGATGAGCTTCTGTACGAGACGGTGACCTCAGCCGCAGTGGCCACCGATGGAACGCCCGCAGCGATGGATGAGCAGATCCGCGCGGACGTGGCGATCGTGCGTGAGCATCATCTGTCTGTGGGGCGGGTGGTGCGTGTCACCTATGATGAACGTCACGCCGCCATGCTCGCGGCCCATTCGTGTCCAGAGCCAACGGGCTGTGGGACCCACAGGGGCATCGTCTTCACTTCAGACGACACCGGGTCGCGGGTCATCGGTGTCGTGTTCACGACGACGGTCCTCGGACCGCATGAGCGGGGGGTGCTGCGGACGACCGTGTGGGTGAAACCGGCGGGATGACCCCGACAGACCAGCCCTCATCCCTGGACGATGTCTGCGATTCCGAACAGCTGTGGGACCGCGGTCTCCGCGAGCAGTCGGGACGCGACCGTGATCCCATCGGTGGTCGTCGGTCCGCTCGCACGTGCGGGTCGGTCAACGCCAGCGTGCATGAACAGCTGAGAGAGGAAGCCAGACCGGATCGCAGCGTTCTCGAAGAGGCCATGCAGATACGTCCCGCAGACCCTGCCAGCTGCGGCCCCGAGTGTGATGGGGTCGGCCTCACCATCTGAGAAGGGGGTGGCGAGGGGTCCCGTCGCTCGTGTCTGCCCCCGGTGGATCGCGTAGCCAGCGACTGTCGCATCCGTTGCACCCAGGATGGAGTCTCCGGCGTACTGGCAGGTGACGGGCATGATCCGCTTGCCTGCGGTGAAGTGTGTCTCGACCGGGAGTCGGCCTAGCCCGCGAACCGATCGTCCACCGGTGGGCGACTCATGGCCGGGATCGGTAAGCCGCTCTCCCAGCAGCTGATAGCCGCCACAGATGCCCAGAAGTGGCCCCTCATACTGCCGGAGCTGCGCTGCGAGCCCACCCGCCTCGAGCTCGTGCATATCATCGACCGTGTTCTTCGTCCCCGTCAGCACGACCGCATCGGGGTCGCCCAACCGACCATCTGGCGGGAGGAACCGAAGGACGACACCGGGCGTGCGGCGCAATGGATCCAAATCCGCGGTGTTGGCTGCCCGGGGGAGCCGGGGGACGGCGATTTCCACGGCCTCCGGAGCATCCACATCACCACGCAGTTCGGTCTCCATGCCGGGGTATGAGAGGCTGTCCTCGTCTGGAAGTGGTATCGCGGTGTGAGGGATCACCCCCAAGACGTCCACGCCGACCTCAGCCTCCAGCATCGTCCGCCCTGCTGTGAACAGTGCAGGGTCGCCACGGAACTTTGTGATGATGATGCCGATGAGCTGGTCGCGGAGATCCTCCGGCATGAGCGCGACGGTCCCAACGACCTGTGCGAAGACCCCACCCCGCTCGATGTCCGCCACGAGGATGATCTCCGCGTCTGCGTGGCGTGCCAGCTCAATGTTCGCCAGGTCCCGATGCTGGAGATTCATCTCCGCGATTGAGCCTGCACCCTCTGCGATGATGACCTCCGCATCGGCTGCGAGCCGATCGTAGGCTGCCAGTGCGTGGTCCCGTGCGGTGTGCCAATGGTCTGTGTAGTACGCACCCGCAGCGACCGCTTCGGTCGCGATACCATCGATGATCAACCGGGAGTGACCCTCGCCCTGTGGTTTGAGCAGCACCGGGTTCATATCGGTCGTCGGGGTGCGACCCGCAGCTTCCGCCTGGATGGTCTGTGCCACCCCGATCTCACCGAAGGGTGGGTCCCCCAGTGGGGGTGAGCGGAGGACCACGCGTGCCTCGTTGCTCATATTCTGTGCTTTGTAGGGCGCCACCGAGAGGCCAGCTGTCTCGAGGAGATGACAGAGTCCCGTCGTGACGGTGCTTTTGCCCACATGACTCGCGGTCCCCGCGATCAGGATCGTGCGGGGGCTGGGCATCTCAGTACTCGGTCCCCTGCCGTGCGCGGATGCCCGCGTCGAAGGGATGCTTCTGTTTGCGTACCGCCGTGATGAGATCGGCACGGTCGATGAGGTATCTGGGTTCGCTGTGGCTCCCGGTGAGAATCACCTCAAGCCCGGGGGGAGCCATATCCAGCAGGTCGAGCACCACATCGGATGCCACCAAATCCTGGTCGACAGCATACAGGATCTCATCGAGTATGAGCATGTGCACCCCAGCCATCGGAGAGCCATCGAGCGACAGTGGCGCGGAGAGATCGACGTTCGCGGCGGCAGCTAGGAGCTCCCGGGTCCGATCGACCGCCGCATCTGCCTTGAGCTGGTGGTCCTCGTCCGCACTGCCGTCGTTGAGCCGGTGCCAGCCGTAGTGACCTGTGTTCTCGTATGTGAACCCTGGCATGGCGGCGATGGCATTGTACTCCCCGCGCACATCGGCGACGGAGTCTGCACCCCCCTTCATGTACTGGAGCATGTGGACGCGGTAGCCGTGTCCTGCAGCCCGAAAGCCCATGCCCATCGCCGCGGTCGTCTTCCCCTTGCCATCACCCCACCAGACCTGCACCCGACCGAACTCCTCTGGAGCCGATGGTGTGATCGAACGTGGAGTCGGCCGACGGCCGCGTCCAGGTGTGCGCCGGTCCTCATCGGTCATGTCCTATCACCGTCGGCGCTGTGTATCAACGTGAGGGGTGCGACCTCCGGGCGGGTGATGGTGGAGCTTCCGTGTGCCGCATCATCGGCGGTCGGCACGGGGGCGTCGCCGTACCGGGCGTGCAGCGATGCGGCGATCGCATCCCGGACACACGCTCTGACGGCTGCGCCCACCGGGGTGACACTCCCCGAGAACCGGAGTGCCGATGGACCCGATACTGCCCCGACGATGACCGCATCAGAGGAGGTACCAGGTGCGTCGGTCAGGCTCAGGAGGGTCGCGGCCTTCGCCTCCGCGACGACCGCGATCAGGTTGTAGAGGGCCGCATCCGTCAAGGGTACATCCACAGCGACGAGCAGATTCACCGTCCCATCCAATCGGCGATCAGCGCTGACTGGGACGGCGGTGCCGGGTGGTGGTAACAATGCGGGATTTGAGACCCCAGCGGTGGCGATGACGGTCGTCTCCTCGGACTGTGCGACGCGTGCATGGCGCATGTCGACCCCGGTCAGCAGTGCGAAGCCCTCTATGTCGAACCCTGCATCGTGGCGGCGGCTGTCGATGAACGGCTGGAGCTCGGTGTCAGCGAACCCCTCTGGGACGGTGATGTTGTACACCGCATCGGCGATACCAGACCCCCCGGGGTGTCCGGTCGAGACCCACCGGTAGCCAGGGGCCCGCAGCTGGGCAACCCCATCTGAGCGTCCCACGCGCGGACGGTCGGGGTCACGCATGATGAGCACCGGCGAGGAGTGCGAGCACCCGGTCGTTCTCATGGGGGCGGCGCACCGCGACCCGGATGTGCTGGTCGTACCCCTCGAAGCTGCGGGCATCCCTCAGTGCGATGCCGACCGCGGCCGCCCGGTCGCAGAGGTCGCCCACCGGGTCGGTCGCATCGAGACCCAGAGCCGCCGAATCACGTGGATGACACAGCAGGAATGGTGCTGCGGATGGGCTGACCTCGTAGCTGGGCTCGAGGGCAGCCCGCATCCGCGTCCGCTCGATGTCGACACGGCGACGTGTCGCCTCGATGAAGGGGACCTGTCGGAGGCAGTACGCCGCCACCGCCGCTGCGGGGGTGCCGATCGGCCAGGGGTCGCAGACGGCTTCGACCCGGTCGCGGTACGCCGGGGGGACGATTAGCGCCCCAGCGCGGAGCCCCGGCAGACCGAAGAGCTTCGTCTCCGACCGAGCCACCACCGCCGCAGGATGCCCCGCCGCAGATGGCATCTCGGTGAAATCGATGAATGCCTCATCCAGCAACACGGGCACCTCCTCTTTTGCCGCCGCTCGCAGCAGGTCGGCCCGACGGTCGGCGGAGATCAGCCGTCCACAGGGGTTGTTGGGGGTGCAGACGATGACGAGGTCCGACGCGGAGACGTCGCATGTATCGAGATCCATGAGCGCGACGGGTCTGAGCTGTCCTCCCGCGATCTGGACCAACCGCGCATACTCACCGAAGGTTGGTCCTGCGATCGTGACGGTCGCACCACGTTCGACGAGCGCGGTGATCGCGACAGAAAGTGCCGCGATGCCGCCGCCTGTCGGCAACACCCATGACTGTGGACACGCACACAGATTCGCGACTGCCGCGGTGTACTCGGGGTGTGAGACACGATAGCGATCACAGCGGTCGAAGCTCCGGGCGAAGACCACCTCCGCGCCGACGGGCACAGCAGGGTTGGTGTTCGCAGAGAAGTCCAGTACTCCGGGGTCCTCGACGCCACCGTGTGGCACCGGTGTCATCTTCAACCACTCCCCCCTGCGGTGTCGGCCGCGGCGGTCATCCGTTCGAGCGCCGCCCGGGCAGTCCGACAGACGGACGCGAGCACCTGCTGCTGCTGAGCGATCCACAGGGCACCACCCATGCCCGCCCCTTCTTTGGCCACACCGGTTGTGTATGCGCCAAGTGGCCCCGCACCGGGCTGATCGAAGTCAGGGTCGGCGGCATGCACATCGCAACCGAAAGCCCGCATCGCCGCGGGCAGGCTGGGTACGTCTGCGAGCAGGTATGGTGTCGTCGTCAGCAGTAGCTCATCGGTGACCTCCAGCGCGCGCAGCATGGCGACCACGGTCACGAGCTGGGTCCCCCCACCGAGGATCACCTCCGTCCCCGTCTCGAGGGCGCCCTGTGCGATGCCAGTCATCGCGAGGAGGACCGGGTCTCCGACACGTGTGGCCACCACGATCGGATCACGTTCTGTATTCGTTCCCTTCAGCCCAGCCGCGGAGAGTGCCGCCTCGCATATCTGCTGCTTCTTGTCCAGGGGATTCTGTCGCAGCGAGGATGAGGCCGGCACGGTGACGCCGAGTGCCATCCGCACCGCGAGAGCGGTGGTGGTCCCACCGGGGATCGTCTCTCCGAGGACGATCGTGCGGTCCTGTACCGTCCGTCCGTACCGCCGACCGGCCTCGAAGAGCGCACGCCCATCCGGGACTGATTCGCCCGTGCGGATGTCCGCACCAGGTGTGCGTCCGAGCTGCACCGTGGGGGCACCGGGAGCCGTCGCCATGCCCGCATCAATGACGGTCACCGGCGTGTCGGTCAAGCCGACCACAGCATGTGTGACCACCGCAGGTGTCGGACAGCCTGACGGACTCACCGGTAAGACCGCCGACCGTGTCGGCCGACCGTGAACTATGACCTCTGTATCTGCCGCAGGGGTGTGTGCCACGAGCGACGGGGAGGCACCTGCTGCGGTGAGTCCCTCGATGGCAGCCGTCTGCGTCGAGCCCGCGACAACGATCAAGCGCATCGTGTCCTCGCGATCTGGAGATCGGTCCGCGTGTTGACGTTGACCGACACCGCGGGATCGAACATAGCTACCACCTCCTCAGGGTCTGGACCGACGATGTTCAGGCCGACGGGAATAAAGTCGGCAGCTCGGTACTGAGGTGCCACCGAGCACCCCAGCCATCGCTTCACATACGCGGATGTGACGGCCGTCACCGCCTGTCTGGATGTCCTATGGCTGCAGAGCACCCGCTCGATGTGTCTGGGTGCCACCCCCGGGATGTCTGCGGTGACCGTGAGGAACGGTGGTTCGAGCTGCATCATGACAACGGCGAGGTCCTCAACGTAGCCTGCACCAGGTGTATCGATCACATCGATCTGGTGGTCGCACGCCCACTCGCGCGTAGCTGGCGTGTGCCTGCTGGTCGCTGCGTGAACCTGGTCGATCTCCCCCGCCTCGCACGCGCGAACAACATTGGAGAGCATGGGTCGACCACCGACCTCGACCAACGGCTTCTCGGTCCGACATGACAGTCGACTCCCTCGGCCACCACACATCACGACAGCGTCCATACGATCACCCCCGCAGACAGCGTCCCGAGCCTGACGAGCTCGTTCGATGCACCGAGTGTATCGCCTGAGATGCCACCCACGAGTGCGATGCTGGCTCGTCGGAGGAGCCATGTCATGAGCGACGCAGTCAGGAGCATTATGATGACGACGTCGACACCGCTTGTCAGCCCGATGAGGAATCCTGGCGTCGCTGCGAGGGCAACCCACCGCACATCCGACCGGTCGACCACAGCGGAGATGCGTGCACCGAGACCCTCGTGTGCGGGTGTGGTGAGACAGGCGAGGACGACCATCGCCGTCTTCGCGAGGACCTCTGCGAGGACGACCACCCCGATCATCGCCATGGCGGGAAGTGATTGGAGTGCTCCGAATACACCGATCAGTCCCCCGAGCGTGAGGGTGATGCCAAGGACCGCCGCGACACCGATGCTGTGATCATGCATCACCGCCCGACGCTCTGCCGGCGTGACGAGATGATGTGCAGCGAGGGCGTCGAGGGTATCAGCGAGTCCATCGAGATGGGTGATGCCGACGATGGTGTACAACAGAACCACCGTCATGACCGGCTCCAGTGCCGGGGGCAACGGGAGCAGTAAGAAGAGGGCAGGGCCTATGCCGATCGCCAGACCTACCAGCGGAAACACCCAGGGCGCCTGCCGAAACGCATCCCAATGCCGCTCCTCGGCCGCGAGTGGGAGTGTGCTGAGGAAGGCGAAGCCGCCTCGGAGTGCGCTCAGAACCACAGAATCACCACACAGATCGCAGTAGCGATGACGGCGGTTCGGCGGATGTGGCCAATCGCAGTGCCAACAGCTGCCGCATCGGGTGATGTGTCCGCGTCCGCTGGATCGAGACGGTAAGCACCCTCTTTGTGGAGGGTGACACCAGAGACTGCCGCATAGGTCGCCATGGGCCAACCACTGTTCGGGGACGCAGGCCGTTTTGCATGTACCCAGACCCGACCATCGGTCAGCATGCGGAATCGACCGGTGGTCACCGCAAGCAAGAGTGCCGTCAGCCGAGATGGGATGAGTTGGAGGAGGTCATCCGCCCGAGCCGCCGGCGTGCCGAGCGGCCGATCCACGTACCCGATCATCGAATCATACGTGTTGACCGCTTTGACAGTGGCTGCGGCACCCAACCCGGCGGCTGGCGACAGAGAAGCACCGATTGTGAAGGCCAAGACCGTCGCCACAAAGCCGTCTGAGAGGTTCTCCGTCAGCGACTCGAGCACTGCGGATCGAAGGTCCCCAGCATTGGCATCACTGGTATCTCTGCCCACCAGTGCTCGGATGTCCCTCCTCGCACGTGCGAGGTCCTCCTGGATAGCATCGTCAACGGCCGCTGCCACATCGGTGAGCATGCGGATGCTCAACAAGGTCGACAGAGCAGCTCCGATGATGAGTGCCGACCCGAGCGGGGGTAACCGCACCGCCAGGTGACCGATGATCGCATATCCGCCCGCGAAGACCATGGTACCGCCGATGAGTATCAGCACCCCCATGACCTTGGGGTGCTGGTACTGGCCTTCCACCAAGGCGATCCAACGTCCCAGCAGCGCCACCGGATGGATACGTCTCGGCGGCTCGCCGATCATGGCGTCAATGAGCACAGCGCACACGAGGGAGGTGGCTGCGACTGCGCTCATGGACTCAAGTCACCACCCGTGATAGCTCCTCAAGCGCCGTCCAATCATCGCCGGGAAGATGTATGAATCGACCACCCGCGTTGGCGATTCCCCCATCAGACCGGGGACTGTCACCCACGTGTATTACATCCTGGACATCAACGCCAAGCCCAGCAGCGACCGCGTCGAAACAACGGGGGTCGGGTTTCCGAACACCGATATCCACGGAGCTCAGGATGACATCGAAGATCGAGGGCTCGATACCCAGCCGGTCGAGCGTCTGGGGCACGAGTCCGGTGAGCGAACAGTTCGAGAGGATGGCAGAGGGAGTCGAACTCGCGGTGATGATGTCCAACAGCGCATCGCAGATGGGCGTCCCTGACACCGGTGTATCAAAGGCATCTAGTAACGCTGCATGAACGGTGCGCATGGAGGCTTGGCTCCCGCTCTCCCGAAGTGCGGCGTACACATGCTGCTGCAGCGGGAGCTCGACCGCCGGGTGAACGTCGAACTGATGAGATCTATACTCTTTGAGGAAGGAGGATGGGACTGTGACACCGTGTTCACGGAGTGCGTAGGCAACTCTCTCTTCAGGGGCCTGTGGGGTTGATGCGACAGCGAGGGTTCCGAAGAGGTCCACACTCAATACCACTAAGATTGAATCGATGAAAATCAACTTGAAGTTGTTGGGGTGAATGTTGGACAAGATGTCTTACATTCTCATAACATTTATATACTGTCCAGATGACGGTTGTCTTGCGTAAGACAGTCGTCTTACACTAAACCCGTCAAATCCCCTGTTTGCGGCGGTATGAGCGGGGATATGCGGTCAGAGTGTGCATCACGGCGTCTTACAGGGGGACTACAAAAATATGGAGCGCGTAACACTACGAATCCCGAAGCAGCAGATCGAGGAGGTCGAGCATATGGTCGAATCTGGAGAGTTTCCGAACCGATCGGAAGCCATCCGGTCAGCCGTCCGCGAGATGCTCAATGACCAGCAAACAGAGCGTCGAGACGCACCGACGAAACACACGTGGGCGAAGGTCTAAACGATGCAAGATATAGTCAGAGAGGCGATGGAGCGCGACGAAGAGGAGCGCGCCTCAAGTGTACCAACACCAGACACAGAGGAGTTTGGCACACCCCGCATCGTCATCGTCGGTGCGGGTGGAGCGGGCAATAACACAATCAATCGGTTGTACAACATCGGTGTCTCCGGTGCGGATGTTATCGCGATCAACACCGATAAGCAGCATCTGAAGATGATTGAGGCCGACACGAAGATTCTCGTCGGGAAGTCCCTCACACAGGGGCTGGGTGCTGGTGGAGACCCCCACATGGGTGCCCGTGCGACAGAGATGGCTCAAGGGACGATCAAGGAGGTCCTCGGTGAGGCGGACCTCGTGTTCGTGACCGCGGGCATGGGTGGCGGGACTGGCACAGGGTCGGCACCCATCATCGCGAAGATCGCGAAAGAGCAGGGAGCGATTGTCGTCGGCATGGTCTCCACACCATTCGATGTCGAGCGTGCGCGGACTGTGAAGGCCGAGGAGGGGCTCGACAACCTCCGCAATGAGGCCGACTCGATTATTGTCCTCGACAACAACCGACTGCTCGACTATGTGCCGAACCTCCCGATCGGCAAGGCGTTCTCCGTGATGGACCAGATCATCGCTGAGACGGTCAAGGGGATCTCGGAGACGATCACACAGCCATCGCTGATCAATCTCGACTACGCGGACATGTCGACGATCATGAACCAGGGCGGTGTCGCGGTGATGCTCGTCGGCGAGACATCGGACAAGAACAAGACGCAGGACGTGGTCAACGATGCGATGAACCACCCACTCCTGGACGTCGACTACCGTGGTGCGACCGGTGGATTGGTCCACATCACCGGCGGTCCGGACCTCACACTCAAGGAGGCAGAGGGGATCGCGAACAATATCACGGAACGCCTCGAGCCGAGTGCAAACGTGATCTGGGGCGCGCGCATCCAGGAGGAGTACAAGGGTAAGGTCCGGGTGATGGCGATCATGACCGGCGTGCAGTCCGCACAGGTCCTCGGGCCATCGACTCAGCGACAGGCCGATGCCGCCCGCGGAATGGTCGACACGGGGTTCACGCCCGCATACGCGGATGGGGACACCGGTGGGGACTGGCAGTCAGATGGCGGCCGCGAGAATCTCGAGCGCAAACACGGTCTGGACGTCATCCGCTGACGGCCACCGGGAACTTCCTTTCTTAGGCGGTATCCAACACAAGCTGCAGCTCGCACGCGCGGCACCGATCACGCAGTGTGGGCGCGCCACAGTCGGTGCATGATGATAGCGGTGTGGACGGTGCATCACCACTGCTGTCTGCGGCCAACGCAGCCAACTCAACATAGCCCGCCATGATCGAATGGCGCGTGCCTGGGTGGGCATCTTCGAGTGCGAGCATGTGATCTTGGATCTCCGCCCGGAATGACTCACTGCTGTGTGGACATGTCGCCGAGTGCACTGGTAGGTCCAGGGTGTGTGCATACAGCGCGACCTCCTGCTCGGGGATCTCCCGGAGGGGCTTGGCTCGAGGGACGAACTGGGGGTGCGGGCGTCGCTCTGGCAAGGGCCCCAGCGAGGCGTCGTAGTGCTTCGCAACTTGTTCCACGTTTCCCTCGAAGATGTTCATGAGGGCGGTCTCCGCCTCATCATCCAGATTGTGTCCGGTGAGAATGAGATCAGCGTCGACCGCGGCAGCCGCGCGGTCGAGGAGGTTGCGACGGAAGACCCCGCAGTATGCACATGGTGCCATAGAGAGCGGGTCCTCCACCGCGACATCATCCATCTCGATGCCGAACTCCTCCGCGTAGGTGTACTCCTCATGGCGAATCGAGCGCTCCGCTGCCAGCTCCCGCGCTGCGGTGACACTCGCATCCCGATAACCGCTGATCCCTTCATGAATCGTCACGGCGACCAGTTCGATACGGGGATCGGCTCCCAGGGTCTCGGCGAGGATGTGCGTCAGCACAGCACTGTCCTTGCCACCCGAGAGGCCGATCATCCACGTCTGCGGCTCCTCCGGCGAAGCGTCCTGTGCGATCAAGCCATCTGCTCGGATACGGCGGCGGACACGCTTGTCCACCGCTGCCCGCAGATGCGTATCACACCAATGTGCGCCTGCGTATGCAGCATGGACCACCGCCGGATCCCCACACCGGTCACACTCCATATCTCATCTGCAGCAGCGTCGGGCAAACCGGTGTCGGTGCCCGACCACAAGGGCCAATCCACAGGCAGCCTCAGCTGCCATATGGACAGAACCGAGGGCGTGGAGATCATCACCCACGCACTCGCGGCGGTCGAGGCAGGGGATGTCCCTGTGCCAGTGACGGAGCTGTGGGTCTATGGCGACCTGGCGCTGGGGCTCGATCCGATGCATCGCATGGACATCTACGTGCGAAAGGAGCTGCTGTTGGAACCATCAGACCCAGCGCCTGCTGGGTCAGAGGTGAGAGGCATCGGCGAGACGGTCGATGCTGCATGGGCCCAGCGGCACCCGGATGCGGTCCGAACGAATGCTGCGGGGTTCGCCGCCCCCGAGCGATGTCTCGCAGCTCAGTTGGTTCCTGCTGATGCACCGGTCCACCTGGAGGTGTGCAACGCGGGATTCGAGCATAACGTTCGCCAACGGCTGCAGATCGCGGTCGACCGTGACGACCCGACGGCGGTGATCGATCCACGTGCAGTGTGTCTGTTCGCTGAGGATACGACAGCATCGGAAGCCATCGGACGCCTCACGGATGGGGCATACGTGTTCCCACCGCTCGCAGAAGCCCTGGAGATGCTCGGTGCGCCGCCGGCATTCGCCACAGAGGCTGCTGCGGCGATCGGCGAGGACCGACGGGCTGCTGTGGGTCGCTCGGTCCGTGCTGACGTCGTCTGACCGTCAGTCCTCCCGCAGGCTGCGGACCTTCTGGATGTTCCAGGCGAAGCTTCGGCCATCCTCCGTCGGTGTCTCCAGGACCATCGGCACCGATGTGAGCTCCGGATGGTTGACCACCGCGTGCATTCCCGCCTCGCCGATCTCACCCTCGCCGATGTGTGCATGCTCATCCTTGTTCGTGCCGCAAGCATGTTTTGAGTCGTTCAGATGGATCGCCGCGAGCCGGTCGAGACCCACCGTCGAGTCAAGTGTATCAACCGTCTCCTCGACGCCTGCGCGCGAGCTGATGTCGTAGCCGGCGGCGAACGCATGGGCGGTGTCGAGGCACATGGCGAGGTCATGGGACGATTCGTCCAACACCGTGGCGAGATGCTCGAAGGCACCGCCCAGCTTTGTGCCCGATCCTGCATCTGACTCGATGAGGATTGTCACATCGTCCGGGACTGACACCGCATCCAACGCGTCCACCGCGTTCGCAAGTCCCTGGCTCTCGCCCGCACCGGTGTGAGCGCCCAGGTGGACGTTGACGAACGGCAGCTCTAGTGCTGCCGCAGCATCTACCTCCTCCTGCATCGATGCGATCGACTTCTTTCGGAGGTCTGCTTTCGGCGTGCAGAGGTTGACGAGATACGAGGTGTGGATCAGCCACGGACCGATATCAGCAGTTGCGGTGGCCTCACGGAATGCCGCTGCGTCATCCGGATCGATGGATGGGCTCTGCCACACCTGCGGGGAGTGGCTGAAGATCTGCCCGCAGTTGCCACCCTCATCGAGCTGTCGGTCGACCGCGTTCGCGACACCACCGGCGATGGACGCGTGGGCTCCGATACGCATATTACAACGCTTCAGAGGGTGTCGATTTAGCGACTTCGACCGCCGGTCACAGCTGGCTGGTGCCGACGGTCAGGGTGAAACGGTAGCTGACACCAGGCTCGAGCTCTGGGAGCACTGATGGGCGGAGGTCGACTGCAATCGAGACCGGTACGCGTTCGCCTGGCAGGACCGGCACCGTCGCATCTCGCAACGAGACCACGTCGTTGTGCGCAGCAGTGACCCATCCCTGGCCCATCCGGAGGGCGATCGCACGTGCGTGCGCATCGGGGCGATCGGTCCCCGCCACTGTGGTCTGCACCTCGACTGACGTCACCGCGGCGCTGCCAGTGTTGCGTACCTGCATGATGGGTTCGAAGGTTGTCAGTGCATCTTGATTGAGTCCCCCGAGCGTTCCCATCAGCAGGTCGAGATCGACCCGCAGCTGCTGTGCCCCCGCATCCCCTGTCACCACATCGCTCACGGGCGCTGTCGGTGAGTCGACCTCAGCTGGAGGGACAGGGTCGAGACGAACGGCCTGCTGTGGTGGGACCACGAATGTGAGCTGTCTTGCGGCTGTCGCCCGGGTGAACGCACCAGAGAGGACCGCCGCCATGGTGCCGACCGCACCGACGAGGACCACCACCAGGAGCGACCGTCGGGTCAAGGTTGCCACAGGCTATCCCACCCAAGCACTGTCAAAAGAGTGACGCGTCGCCAGCGTTCAAAAGATGCATGCATGTGCGTGGGGTGATCGAATGGTCCGTGGTGATGGTGGTGGTGATGGTCCTGGTCATCCCAGCCATTGTCGCGCTCATATCGGGGACTCCCGTAGGTGTGAGCTATGTGACCTCCGGGAGCATGGCACCGACGCTCGAGGCAGGAGAGGGGTTCATTGCTGTTCCAGACGAGGTTGCAGGCCCGCCATCGGTGGGGGATGTGATCGTGTACGACGCAGAGGGACTGAACGATGGTGGGTACGTGACGCACCGGATCGTCAGCCGGACCGAGGGGGGGTATATCACCGCAGGCGACGCAAACCCCTTCACCGACCAGGATGCCGGTGAACCGAAGGTCCAGCGGGGGCAGGTTGTCGCCATCGCGCTGCAGGCTGGTGGTGGAGTGGTGACACTGGGGGGATTGGACATCCTGAGCGGGGTGCTCCCGGGGGCACTCTCGCTCACCGGCACGAGCGTCCTCTCAGGGCTCTTCTGGGCAGGTGTTGGACTCATGGGGCTCGGTGCTGCGCTCAGTTGGGTGGGTGAGGACCGCCGGTCGCGGAGCACCGACAGACAGGCGGCGCTCAGCTCGGGGGCCATCATCCTCATTCTCACCGCGGTGGTCATCGGGGCACTGACGCTCTCGATGGCGGTCGGGACCGGACCGACAGGGTTCCAGGCCGTCAGTGCGACCGGTCCCACCGAGGCACCGGTCGCCATCCCCGCGGGAGAGACCGGGACCGTCGAGTACACGGTACAGAACCGGGGGGTGGTGCCGATGACCGTGCTCCTCACACCGACCAGTCACGGGATGTCGATTCCGTCTGGCATCATCACAGTCCCACCACGTGGGGAGGGGACGGTACGCATCGAGGCCACCGCACCCACCGAGGGTGGACCGTTCCGGGTTGAGTTCCTGCAGGGGCAGTACCTGTCCGTGCTCCCGGTAGGAGTGCTGTGGACCCTCTTCACCCTCTCACCATGGCTGCCGATCGTCGTCATCGATATCATGGTGATGGTGGGTCTGGCCATGCTGCTGCTGGCGATCTTCGGCCGAGGTCCCCTGAGGATCCGCCAAGCGGGGGAGGGGACCCCGCTGCTCGTCCGGTTCCGCCGGAGACTTCGCCGATGATCACCGGTCGTCGATGATCGAGTCAGCCTCCAGCTGTTCGGTCCCGGCGATAGTCGTGTTCTCGAGTATCAGCGTCTCGGTGTGCACCTGCAACCCCGCCGCTGCGGTCGTCCGGATGCTGCTGTCGGTGAGGCGGACGCTCTCTGCGGCCCGTAGCGTGACCGACGAGGGCTCGAGGGTGGTGCCGATCAGTGTAATCGATTCCGCCCGGATGGTCAGCGGCTGGCCCACGCTGTAGGCACGGTCGACGACCACCAGATCGACGCTCGGTTCGTCGTATGCTCCACGGACCTCGATGATCCGCTCCGATGGATCGTACTGAAGATCTCCATCGGTGTCATCGAAGCCCACCAGGCTGGGGGGGCCGGGGGGGAGGTCGCCGGGGGGACCGACCGGTGCGCCCGGACAGTCGTACACGAGCGTGCCATCGAACGATACATCCGAGACCCGCACGAACGCCCCAGCAGACTCAGCGTCGATCGTGTACTCCGCGCTCCCCTGTGCGCCATCTGGGGGCACGGTGCACGCGGCCCTCACGCTGATGTGCTCCCCGGGTGCGAGCACCCGAGAGTCCCCATCCAGGAACAGATCGATGCCCGGAGGGGATGCGGTGACCGCTGCGTCCACCGTCACCGGTTCAGCGTCATTGTTGCGGATCGTGGCGACGGTGGTCCGCGCAGG